>WLWD01000362.1_pt1 | contig 346162 bp, 260 predicted proteins | sample 6712731 | NCBI WGS metagenome assembly WLWD01 (sample SAMN12718690, study PRJNA576275) | sponge metagenome | isolation source: marine sponge | host: Mycale hentscheli | place: New Zealand: South Island, Marlborough, Capsize Point | collected 2014-11-01 | reverse complement strand
TGCACACCCGACACGCTGCACACCCGACACACTGCACACCCGACACACTGTACACCCGACACATTGCACACCTGACACACTGCACACCAGACACACCTGACACACTGCACACCAGACACACTACACACCTGACACACTGCACACCTGACAAAATGCACACCAGACACATCTGACACACTGCACACCTGACACACTGCACACCAGACACACTGCACACCTGACACACCATAGTCCAGTGGAAAATTGTACTTTTGATGCAATATTGTGACAGAGTGGACCAAAGCATGAAACTTAGTACAGTGCTTGTTGAAGGTATGAACAGCAATATTAGAAGGGGTACCATCCAGATATACATTCCTTTACAAAAATATGTCTTACAAGAAACTTTGGTCAATATAATCGGCGATACATTTGTGCGCCCAATACAATTATTATAGCGAAAATAAAAAAACTGCGATATTACAGGCAGCTAGACTATTTAATAGAACTAGCTACCCTGATAGCTAGCCAGGTGTAGCAAGTTTCAGAGAATTTATTTCAGTAGAATAAAACCATAATATTTCGGCTTGTGGAGCCTTCTAGTGGTTACTGAACTGAATGAGGGTGACTGAACAAGGAAATTTGTATAAACAGATGATACAGTGGTGTTGGACAATTTCTGTGACATGTGAGTTGTACTTGGGAGGTGTGAAGGTGTAGTCATAATTGAATTAGTGGCCCCTCCAGAATGACAGCCACTAATTCAATTATGACTACACCTTCACACCTCCCAAGTACAACTCACATGTCACAGAAATTGTCCAACACCAACTAACATTCCCAGGGGCGGTGCCCCACCACACAATGATCTCATGTTCTGTATCATCTGTTTATACAAAGTTCCTTGTTCAGTCACCCTCATTCAGTTCAGTAACCACTAGAAGGCTCCACCAGCCAAAATATTATGGTTTTATTCTACTGAAATAAATTCTCTGAAACTTGCTACACCTGGCTAGCTATCAGGGTAGTTAGTTCTATTAAATAGTCTAGCTGCCTGTAATATCAGGTGACTCCTAATCATTAACATTAAAGTAGTATTAAACCATAATACATTATAATAAACAATTTATATTGAGCTCTTTTACATAATTAACTGTTAATCAAAATTTCACACTTTAAAAAATTTGTTTTAATTAAACAATTTTTTTGGCACCCCTTCTGATACTGTTATATATGCCAAACCGAACCTGCATACCAAGTTTCATGCTTTGGTCCACTCTGTCACAATAATTTTTCTTATCTGCTGGACTACCAGACACACCTGACATGCTGCACACCTGACACGCTGCATACCTGACACGCTGCACACCTGACACGCTGCACACCTGACACACTGCACACCTGACACACCTGACACGCTGCACACCTGACACACTGCACACCTGACACACCTGACACGCTGCACACCTGACACGCTGCACACCTGACACACTGTACACCCTGACACACTGCACACCTGACACGCTGCACACCTGACACGCTGCACACCTGACACACTGTACACCTGACACTCTGCATACCCGACACGCTGCACACCTGACAAACTGCACACCTGACACGCTGCACACCTGACACGCTGCACACCTGACACGCTGCACACCTGACACACTGCACACCTGACATACTGCACACCAGACACACTGCACACCTGACATACTGCACACCAGACACACTGCACACCTGACACACTACACACCTGACACACTGCACACCTGACACGCTGCACACCTGACACACTGCACACCTGACACACTGCACACCTGACACACTGCACACCTGACACACTGCACACCTGACATACTGCACACCAGACACACTGCACACCCCTACACACTGCACACCTGACAAACTGCACACCTGGCATGCCACCAGGTCACATTGCTCACCCAAAACACAACACTCATCAGTGTGGAAACTTGTTTGAAATCTCAGGACATGAGCATAACATCATTCTTAAACCTTTAATATACTAGTGCTCTTAATTACAATAGCCGTCTGTTTGTTAGGTGTGAAGCACCAATGTGAACTGTCAGATGTTTGATATGTGAGATATGACAATTCGCAAGTGTTCTGAGTTAAGTGTGATGATCAAACATGCCATGTATTTGGAACTGTAAAGCTTATGTGCTATCTAATTGATAGGACAAAAACTCACCTTCTTCTTTGCATGTGTAGCATGAGACTAAAGCAGCTTCTGGGTCCTTTTTTATATGCTCCTCAAATTGGGATATCATGCCAGGCAGTGAAAAGTCTTCCAAAAACAAAGTATCGCTGAAAAAATACATAGAAAAAATATTTACAATTATGTAGAGCTAATATCTAATATTGATAAATTCAGTAGATAGAACCAACAAAGTGAGAAAAGTTCTGTTAAATGACAGTTGCAGTATCACCAGATGTGATTTTTTTTAAACTAAACTTAGAGCAGAACAAGCCCTGAAGGTCTGCACTAGAAAACATTCAGAATTGTGTTAGGTAAAAATAGTGTAAATTTATAAAAAAAAAATTAACCCATCATACTTTAACCAAATTTAGATCTCAAACTCAGGATCAAGTAGCCTAATCAGTAACAGAGATGACACATCTGCCTCACAGAAGTAAACATTCACAAGTGATAACAGCTGTGTAAAGAGTGGGTTTGGAGTATCTTTTTATTGGTTCAGTCAAACCATAAGGAAATGGTGAATAGCATAAATATGATAGTGTGTGATCATGGCAGAAATCTTGATTACACCTACCCTCCAATAATGACTAGATGTTCTTTCATGTTAAGCTTGCTCACAGTTAGCTGAATACTCCCTAAAGCTCCACATCTGTCCTCATTGCAAGTGGATCCATCATTGACTACAACAACCGCTGGAAAATCTTTGCTCCAGGTAGAGAACTGATCAAAATATCTGTCATTAGTCTACAAACAAAATGTGAGCTACACTTAATCAATATACGCAACAGTATAAAAGACAATGCCTATAAGAATCATCTAGTTCACAACGAGAATCAACCAAGCACAGCAATGCTACTTTTCTGAAGTAGTGCTACTTTTCTGAAGTAGTGATCCTTTACCACATGCTTAAAAAGGAAAAAAAGAAAGAAAAAAAAAAAGGAAAAAAAAAGAATAGTGATGGTGGTAGGGAAGGAAAGCAAATGGTCTTGTTGTATTGCTGATCATTCAGGCTCTTAAAAACTTACAACAACCACAATAGATGAGATCTGTTTACAATCTTCCAAAATGTGCACCCAATGATTTATTAGAGGTTGGTCAACTATAGGGAGCAGTGGCTTTGGCAAACCCAGCAGATGTGGATATTTTCCGGCTTGTTTCTCTAAATCTCTGGAAAGTCTAGTGCCGTAGCCGGCAGCCAGGATTAGCGCAATCATTATTCAGGACACACCCACTGCATTTCTCAACCGCCGCGCCATCAGAATCCGCCCAACTACACATAAACAAGTTTACGTGGTCAAGAGGCAGTGAAGTGAAGTGCAGTGAAAAACGTTCTCTGTCGTTTGCACATACTCTTTTAAATTTTTACGCCGGGTGATAAACGTAATGGCTGAAGCGTGTACACCGTGTGATTCTGAAGAGAGGGATGGCAGTAAGTCGGCTGAAGATGATGAGTTACCGGCTTTTAGGACTCTATGCGAGCATTACAGCAGAGGCTGCTCTTTTATTGTAAATATTACTGGCATATTGTTTAAGTAGAGATATGATGGCAATTTTTTTTCCAGTCTCCTTGCTGTGGCAAAGAATATCCTTGTAGGCTGTGTCATGATGAAAATGAATCCCATAAAATTGATCGCCACAATGTCACTGAAATCAAATGTCGCAAATGCCATTTCTGTCAACCAGTAAGTTAGTTCTAGTTTATTGTAGGTATAGTGACTTTTTAAGTTTACCTACTGCTTTTGTTTTGTTTTTTGTTGTTGTTGTTTTCATCTGAGATAGTCCAGTTAGATTTACTGGACAACAGTTGTAACATGTGGATTTGGGTAGTTGATCTCATACTGTAAATATATCTGAATAAGTACTTAAGTACAAGAGTAAGAATTCTATATTGGTGTCGTAGCATTGTGTAGTTGAACGATTCCTTATCGAGTCATTGTGGTACTCTCACGATGAACACTTTGTTTGTTTGAGGAAGCTATGGTTAAGTTCCTACTTTATTGATTAGGTGGCCAACTATTGCTGCAAGTGTGGTCTCCAGTTCGGTCTTTACTACTTCTGTGCTATCTGTAATTTCTATGATGATGTCAATAATGGCCAGTTCCACTGTGAAAAGTGTGGTATATGCAGGTAAGTTGTGAGATACTTACCTCATTACAAGTGACTAACTGACTTCCTGAGTGGTACACTCCAGTTTTTCATTACTTCAATGTGGGGTAGCAGTTAGTTGATCTGGTAAGCTGCCAGACTTTAATGGGTCTGTTGACCATATCTGTGTTATGAAATTATTTCTGTCTTGAAAAGTGCATAATGCATACTTTTTGTAGAGCAAGAGGAAAGGAGAATTTTTTTCATTGTGACAAATGTGGATTTTGTTTGGCACTTGAGAAGAAAGAGAACCACACATGTCTCGAAAACAGTTCAAAAAATAATTGCCCAATTTGCATGGAGGTGAGTAAACCAAATAGTATTGCCATGACAAAGTTACATTTGAAGGAAATTGCCAGAAACCCATTTTGTTTGTGTATGTATGTATGTAGGATATTCATACATCTAGAGACCCTGCTCATGTACCTCGATGTGGCCATGTCCTCCACTCGTAAGTATGGTGAAGTAACTGATATAATGTTACGCCCATAACAGGATGGAGTTGAATCAGTCTTTCCTTTGGTGGTTAAATTTACTAACCCAGACTCCTAGGAATGATAACACTGCTTGGTCATGAGTATTATGTGGTGCAGTGGAAGTATTGTGTGGTGCAGTGGAAGTATTGTGTGGTGCAGGGGGAGTATTGTGTGGTGCAGTTGAAGTATTGTGTGGTGCAGGGGGAGTATTGTGTGGTGCAGTGGAAGTATTGTGTGGTGCAGGGGGAGTATTATGTGGTGCAGTGGAAGTGTTGTGTGGTGCAGGGGGAGTATTGTGTGGTACAATTGAAGTGTTGTGTGTGTGTGTTTTTTGTTGTTGTTTTTAGTGTGTGTAGGGTAGTTGAATAGGATGTGTGGCTCATTAATTCCAGGGTTTTGACCTGTGTAACCCACCCTTTATTACTTATTTATATTACATACAAATCATTTGAAGTATTATTATTTGTCGGAAAAATAAACTATGGATTATGAAGGGGGAAAATGGCAACTGTCTACAGTATGACCCATTACATTGCTCTTCCTAATGAGATATTATAGCATAGAACTTTTGCAGTGATTAGTACTAGGTCATTGTGTGGCACAGTAATGTGATGCCATGGTCTGGTTGTTGCCTCTGGTCTAGTGATTCATGACCTTCGAATTCATGTGGATGCTGCTTTGAAAACAACTTATGAATATTGAAGAATTCAGTTGGCATGTCTGGGTTTATCGTAAATGAGCAGCAATGCAGTATCAGGAAGATTATACTGTATGAGCTTTGTACTAGCAAATAGTCTACAGTTTCTCACCTCAAGTTTTCTCGAACCCAAGAGTACAAGGTTTAATGAAGTTGTTGGTATTCACCTTTTCACGGCATGCTGAAGTCATGAAATCAAGTGCACTTGCCTTTAATGGATCTGAACAGGAATAGTGCCTGGTGTCTTAGTTGAGAAAGGAACATTTAGATTTGCTCTAGCCTGCTTCACAATTCCTGGAAATCTTTACCCGTTTTATTACTTTCTATCACATCTGCTGTTATTATGCCACATGTACATCTATATATGCTACTTGCTCACACTGAATACTGTATGCCGCAGTTATTGACCCTTATCTATTGTCTCTTCTATTTACCGTTATATAAGAACGCCAACAAAACTGACTGTATGTTACTCTGCATGTTACACCCATTTCACTCATTTCTCATGGTTGCCATTTGTAGTAATAGGAAACTACCTAGCGGACAATGATGATGTGAATAAATTTCCTGGTTGGACTGTAGCCAGGATTGTTAATTTTATTGGACTGAAGACCCACTCCCATGTTCTTGCGTCTTTATTCTACAGTCTAGTGATCACAAAAATTTCAAGTGTAGGTATAGAATAAGGTGTGTGGTTTAGTCAATCAGTCATTATAATTTCCAGTCTGGAAAAAAAAAGGCATTTGACTAAATCTTCCGTGGTTGCAGTCATATTGACTGTCATATGTATGGAATTGGATGCTGCCTATATGTAAGCATCTCTTAAAACCTGGCTTTCATTTCTAATTTTAATGGGAATTATCCAGAAGATGGTGCCAATACCATTCAGAAAGTACCAAAAGCCTTCCATTCTTATAGTTACATTTATTCTTTAAATTGACAAATTTTTCCTGAAAAAAATTTTTTTTTTACCTTGCTGAAATTGTAGAAAATAAATATTATTTTGTATACGTATTTAGAACCTGCTTCAAGGGTTTAATGGAGAAAGGGTGAGTTTTAATATTCTTTAAAAACAATACAATTGATTTGCTTCATTGTCAAAGGATATACAAGTGTCCACAATGCCAGAAGAGTCTCATTGACATGCAGCAATATTGGAGAAAAATGGACACGGAAAGGGATGCCTGGGTCATGCCACAACAACTCAGGGAATTCAAAGTCAAGGTATGTTGTATTTGTGACAATTCATTTGAAAATCAGGCATAATACAGCAACATCAGGGCAAAAACACTTGTTGTCATCCTAGTCACTTTCAATTCCATACAATGAAAGAAGAGGTATATAGACTGACACAAAGCCTGAAGCACAGATTGTAAAACCAGAGGAATGAGCAAAAGAATCCATTTTGTTACACGTGAATGAGATGTTAGCTTCCTCCAGAATTTCGTTCTTAATATAAGGTTCCTCCAGGACTAATTTGTCTAATATGGTTCGAACTTCTGCACCAAAGAATGACGTAGTCTCCAACTAGAAACTACTCAAACTGTACGTTTCCAAGGCTTGTGATGTACACATGCGCACTTACCTGTACTATTTCTACATAGGTATGTCACTTAGTTACCATGTATTTCACTTTCCCTGTGCTATTTCAATTGAATAACAATGTCCCCTGTACTTTTTTGAATGGGAAATTCACATGCCGTATATATAGATTAATCATTGAATACCGGAGAATATCACGAGTCTGTTGGCTAGCATTTATACGAGTGCCACAGGCACGAGTGTAAATGCCACCGACAGACTAGTGACATTCCCGCGGTATCCAACGATTAATCAATTTATTGTGTACTGATCATGCGCAAATGGCATAGAAACCGAGTGGCTAATGTAGTGGATGCTGCCTAGAAGTCTTTCGATTTTTTTTTCTGATGAAGTAATTGAAAATCTTTTCTCTAATATTAGAGGTGGAGTAGAAAGGGAATGTGAAGGCAAGAAGTATCGCCATTTTGTAGCATTGAGAGTGAACAATCAATCAGTTAGTCTTGACGATGAGGACTTACGGAAGTTTATAGAAGAGCAAAAAAACTATAATACTCAAAATAAAACATTACCGGACTTGAGAACGTGGTAGCTATCATTCGTGCAAAGGGATAAATGGAAAGCGAAAAATGAGAATATTACACCCAAAGAATTAGACAGACTCCTCGTAGAGTGCAAGCGGTAGTCTGCATGAACCGAGCACTCTTACTCCCGCCATTCAAAGAAATTTGGATAGACATCTGACAAAAGACCATCACAACCATTGCATCATAATAGATTCTGAGTTTAGCTCAACATAGCTACTCATAGCAAGTAATAAAAAGTCTCTGCATTCGTATGAAGCTATTTTGTTTAACAAATTAATGTAATTGGCACAGAATGGTATTATAGAATTAGCAGACCCTCAGGGGACACAATAAGCATAAAAATGAAGCTTAGGGGGACACAATAACCCAACGCAATAACTCCGGACTTCCCCTTTACTGCGGAATATTGTGGGCATACGATACTTTCCAATTCAATACATTTTCTATGTAAAGGCACTCAATAGGCCGATTCAGTACACAATAAAATTAATGTATATTGTGTAACATGTGGTAGGTACTGTATGTGTACTTGTTAGGTTATACTTTGAGCCATGTGTTTATGTAGGTTCACTGTAGAGATTGTGGTCTTGAGGGAGACACTGCCTTTCATGTGGTGGGTCTGAAATGCATGGAATGTGGTTCCTACAATACTGTTCGCTGTGGCTCTGAAGAACTGCCTCTTGTGGCCACTGATTTTCTTCACAGATACCGGCAACGTAACAGTAGCAGTGGGAGACCAGAGTGGAGGAGGCCACGTAGCAGGCGCAGCCGGCAGAGGGAAGGTACATTAAACATTAGCTCTCATTCTGCATACTTTGTAATTGCTACTAAATATTGACCAGCTCTGTCATGTAAATTATGTGATCATTTTAGAACATGAAATGCTTCTGCGACAACTAGAAGCTATGGAGCAGCGGGCATTAACAGCTGAACAAAAACTTGCTGACTGCCAGAGACAATTACAACTTTCAAACCAAAAGATCGAACAACAAACTTTTCTCCTTGAGCAAGCTCAAGAAAATTCTGCGAAAGATAATGAGAGAAAAATGTTAGCAGAGCAGCAAACTGAACAGGCTGTAGAAAAATCTTTAGATCTTGAGCGTAGACTTTTTGAAGCAGACGCAGATATAGAAGGATTGGCAGAGTACAGAGATATAATGGCGGAGTTTCAAAGTGTTCTTCAACAACAGGAGCAACAACGCCATCATAGCAGTCAGCCTGAACTGAGCTCAGTTGGAAATCCTGAAAGGAAAGATCATGAAAGTTCACAGCAAAAGCATGTGTTGCTACATCTTTTACAACAGTTACTTTTACAGGACTATCGACGCACGACTACACCTCGCGCTTCTGCAACAGAAGAGAGACATTCTCAGTGCAGCGATCAGCTTTCTATTACCAGCTTGTAGAAGATGTCCATCTGCAATTATTTTATTATTGTCATAATAATGTTGAAGATATTGAAACGCTAATTATAGTACTTCTATTATTTGCATTATTTCACTTTTGTAATATTCTGAAAACTGTCCCAAAATTAAAACAGCAAAAAAATAGAATAACATGTGATGTGAGTGGTACTCGGATGTATATTACTATCTAGTGTATTAGCTACATTTAAATAATTACCAAAAAAGAAAGAAAGAAAAGAAACCAGCTATAAAAGAAAGGTACAGCTAAAGGAGTATTGTGTTGTATGAATAAAGGGAACCACTTATTTGTAAGTCAACCAAATTGGCAAGTGATTTTCACATATCTTGCTCCTCAACTTTTTACTGTTTCTAGCATAACCAATTTCTTGATAAAAATGAAAGAAACTTGAATTAGCAGAATTCCATCTTTCTTTCACGAAAGTAAGTTGTCGGTAATTACCTCCATAGTACTTTTCTTGCCAGTTCGACACACAGTATATGTCATTAACATAATAGCCTAAACAATAACCACGTTCTTCAAGTGACTCTCGAAGACTATCACCAAAGAGAGCAAAGTTTTTGTTCTTTTCATACTTGCAGGATATAAAATATAAAAAAGTGGCATCTCTGTAGAAATAAGCTGTATCAGTTTTATCATATGCTCTGACTGCACCACCCAAATGATTAAAATTAATAGAACATTCTTCCAAAAATGGAGATCTCAAGAACACTTCTGCTACATCTTCATCAAAAGCACTGAGAAAGCATCCTGTCATCAGTACTGGCTTATTGCTAAAATGAAGATCTACACTATCAATAAAATCATAATAAGAATCATAATGCTTATATTGTATTTCTTTAGACAAATTTGTAATTGGAGCTAATGTAGAAACCAAATCATTATGGAGGGAATTGTAGTAAAATAAGTCTAAATTAAACTCAATAGATGTATTTATCAAGGATAGATAAGGCATACCAGTTATACCATCTGCCAATGCTGGTTCTAATTCACCAAAGAGAGCAAAAACCTTTTTTAAAATTGCATCACATTTTTCAAATCTTAGTGACATCTTCACATAGCGTTCTGAAGGCTGGCGATGAAGAGTAAACAAAAATTCAGTCACAATTCCAAAGTTGCCCCCTCCACCTCCTCGTAACGCCCAAAACAATTCTGAATTTACACTTTCATTAGCTTGTACTATGTTAGAGCCATTGGCAGTGACCATCACCATGGATACCACATTGTCACACGCCAAACCATACAGTCTGCTCAACAAGCTTTGACCACCCCCTAATGTAAAGCCTCCTACACCCACAGTTGGACACACTCCTCCAGTGATCAGATAATCCTTAGCTCTGATTTCTTTGTAGATATCAGTCCACAAAGCACCAGCCTGAATGATAGCCATATCACCTTGTACAACAACACTATTCATTCTTCCTAGATGAATCACAAATCCTGGGGAAGCTATTGTTGAATAACCCATGCTACTGTGTCCACCACTCTTGACTACACATGGTACACCATTGTCCTTAGAGCACTTCAAACACCTTTGGACATCCTTTGCAGATCGAGGGAAGGCAATAAATGCTGGTTTTATACGTGCAAACTCAAAATTGTACACATCTGACCCTGTCTCATAATCACTTTCTCCAGGAAAAGCTGAAATATTTCTCAGTTCATCACTACACGGAATTCCGGAGTTGTTTGTATCTAAAATAATAAGCATAATGGTGAGGAACAGCACAAAACAAGTGGTCATTAATGTCAGCCAAGCAGCTTCAAGAGAACATTGACACAACAGATCAGGAGGTAATTTTACCATTTGCTAATGCAGTGAATATAATCGAACACACTACAGCAAGTAGCATTCCCCCTTTGAAACATACACTTATTAAGTATATTATGTAACTAGAGGACGAGCCAGTTCTAGTGGCGATCTTTACCAGATAGGGTTTCTCCGACCAAGCTAGTCCAAGAGTTTAGGAAAAAGAATTTGGTGTTTGCAGGATATGTTTCTGCTGTGTTTAATCGCGCTACTCCCTTTCAGAACTGTAGCAGGCCAATCTAATACTCCCGTTGTGTGCGGAGGATTTGTGAAAGCTTCTTTTCAAGCTGACTTTTCAAAGTTAAAGGTAGTAACTATGTAGATAGACATAGCTAAAATTAACAGTGCATTGAGAATAGGCTAGGTTATATATTATTCTGTCTATTCTTAAAACAGGGTTGAGAGACAGCAGCATTAATAAGTTGATATTAATTATGTGTATATATAATACTTATGGCACGAGTCAGCATACAATATGGGGAGATACATAGAGCATGCATAAGTATTTTCACTAGCTGAAACAAGTAAAAATACTAGGGTGAGTGAAATCAAATGTCACCCCCATATTGTATGACAAGTGTAATAAATTATTTATTATGCACTGGATATGTAGAACATTCAAAGTAACTCTTGTCTTGTCCACTACACAAGGGCTTGTTGGATCACTCAATATGCAGTGTTCAAAATCGGAAAATATTGAACGCTCGTGTGTTGCGGAAATATTGGTGGAAAATATCCTAAGTATAATATATTATAATATTTATATATTATTTTGAGTGAGTATATCAGTCCTAAGTGTATATTGTTTTGTATCTAATGCTACTTTATTTGCTATGGCAAAACTCGAGCACTAGGCATGTGTGTGGGTGTGTGGCTGTTATAGATTAATTTGTACTCTGTGGATGGAACACTGAAATATTCTTCAGACTGTGCCTCAGAAAATGGGTACTTTCTCTTACCTATGTATGACCAGGCAAGTGAGAACAATGCTTACTCTTCTTTACTCATTTAACTCTTGTGCAGTCTGGGTACATAAATTAATGTTATTCATGAAGGCACTTCAATGTAATACATATTCAATACTGCATACATTCATACTGTAATACATAATACATAATGCATATATACACACATATATGCATGTATTATATATATATATATATATGCAGGGAGACTATTTGGTGAAATTGATAAGTCCAGAAGGCTGGATAACTTGTAAGTTATTAAGTTATTTAACTTCACAATTGTGATTTCATTGAACTCAAAAATTCTTATGCAGCTGCAATTTTTGAGTAGCTGGACTATGTTATGTTTGTACATATTTAGGATAAGGCTAAATAAGATAACTACTCTTTATTTTCTGAAGGGCCTTGATCTTCATGGAGTTTATTTAGTTTGTGTTGAGGAGTGAAATAGTTTAAGGAATGTGTTTGAGTGTTACGTAATAATTTGTTTCATAAATTTACAATTTTGCTAGCTCCATCTGAAGTATCTCTATTGTGGAGAAATTCAGATGATCCTTGTGCCGGAAAAGATATTTTGTTTGAGCTGTTGGGATTCCGTCTCAGAGGACAGGTTAGTGTTCAGAAGTGACTGACTGTTGGAGTGCCTGTCAGTGCCAATATGGTAGGTACACAATAATGGAGGGAGACCAGGATCTACCGGTGTAGAAGTGGCGTTGGCATCTGTCAAAGAGAAAGGATCAGCCATAAGAGTAAACACTGAACATGGAGGAAGGTATATACCTAGCCGGAGTAGTTTCTGATGCCAAAATAATACAAATTGAAGTTAGTGTGATTAGTAATGGCTAAATGCCAACTAATCTCAGTTGTTGCCTAGTTGGTAGTATAGATGAAGTATAGATGATTAGCTCAGTTTGAAAAAAAAGAAGAAGAATGCATGTTGACAGCCCTTCCCACCCACACCTTAGTACAGAGAGAAGTTAAAGAGGCACAATGCTTGCATCAAATAATATAAAATTATTAGGTTTCGGATTCTATAGTGTCCTTTTATTTTCTTAATACCAACTTAGTTATTATGTAAGGGGTGTGGTCTGTCATTGGATGTGGGTAAAGTTTATTCAACCAAGTTGTTTTAGTTTGTATGTATGTTTGCGTTTGCCTTAGGTTTGTGTTTGAGGGTGTGGTTCCAGGTACCTATCATTTGAGTATTGCTCATCCAGTGTGGCAAGTGACCAAGGTATGCATCTTAGTGTTTGACACCAACACAATGACTGTGACCTTACCTACACCAACACAATGACTATACCTTACCTACACCAACACAATGACTATACCTTACCTACACCAACACAATGTATACCTTACCTACACCAACACAATGACTATACCTTACCTACACCAACACAATGACTATACCTTACCTACACCAACACAATGACTATACCTTACCTACACCAACACAATGACTATACCTTACCTACACCAACACAATGACTATACCTTACCTACACCAACACAATGACTGTACCTTACTTACATTGACTGTATATTATCTATACTAACACAAAACTAAACCCATTATGCGCCTGCAGTTTGATAACTTGTGATCACTCTGATTGTCACATACTAGGACTTAGTGCAAGTAATTGTGAAGGATGACTCCGTCACAGCTCCCTCTGGACTTCGTATTCTGGGATACGATGTCACAGTAAGTCAATGACATTTATGTAGCCCCTGCGTATGTCTACCTTATTTTCTGTTGTAGTTTATTTATGTTTTACTTGTGTGTGTGTGTGTGTGTGTGTGTGTGTGTGTGTGTGTGTGTGTGTGTGTGTGTGTGTGTGTGTCTGAAGGGGTCAGTAGTTAGTGGTGGAGAGCCGGTTCATGATGTTATGCTATTTTTGTTCCAAGATCCGACAGTTGATGAAGTTAACGTAAGTCTTATATTAACATTTCTTCTGTCCAGTTCATGTGCACTGTTAGGTAAAGTGTAGCCACAGTGTGAATGCTACTATCCCTGCCAGTCTGAAGACATCAAAGCCAGTTTGTATCAGTCGTTCAGATGCATCTGGAAAATTTAAGTTCTTTCCACTTCCTCCAGCAAGTTATTACATTGTAGGTTAATGTTCACACCAGGTCTTGTGTAAGTTATTTAAGGAGTGTTTGTGTTTCCTTTACGTAAACAGGTACCATATTATCAACAAGAACAGTTACAATTTGAAGTACAACCCACACGCCAAGATGTCACAGTTCTAAACGACTCAGTAGTGTTATCAGTAAGTATGTCAATTTATTTAGGAGGCACTTTTGTTATAGGGACTTATTTAAATTAATCTAAACCATTTTCTCTGTGAATTTATAGCCTAATTTTGAAGTGCAAGGTTTTTCAGTATCGGGCTATGTTTATTCCAAGAAAGAAGTAAGCTGTATTTAATGGTTTTGAATTATATTGGAACTAGTGCTATTCTTGGATAGGGTTTTCCAGTTGTTAATGCTAGAGTGTCTCTGAGTGGTGTTCATGTGACTGTCACTAATGATCAAGGATTTTATAGCATGGCTAATGTCACATCTGGGAGCTATGTTCTCAAGGTAAGGGACAGAAAATAACATATCACTGCAACCACTTGATAAAACACGTTTTGCAATCACACACATACACTGCACACACACTACACATACACTGCACACACTACACATACACACATACACTGCACACACTACACATACACTGCACACACTACACATACACTGCACACACACTACATACACATTACACACACTACATCACACACACTACACACACACACACACATGCACACACACATACACGTATACATACACAATACACACACACTACATACACACACACATGCACACACACACACGTATACACACACACACACACACACACACACACGTATACACACTATCATACTTGCATAGGCTGAGGCTCCCAGGATGGAATTTGAGAATATGGAGGTACATATTTCTCCTTCATCACCAACTTTACCTCATCTCTTTCCCACCATGTGAGTCCTACACATTTTACTACTTGAAATTGTATTTTCATATTGTTCACATTTTACAGGTATCTGATTACTGGGAAGCTCACCCTTACCATACCTATCTCTTCAACTGGAAAGGTGCAGAACTTACATACAAAACTAAATTTATTAGTGGTTAATGCTCTATTTGTCATAGTCATAAGCCCTACGCAACAGTATTTACTTGAAAATTCATTGTCCATTAGATTAACCATGAAGGTAAGTCTTGTGTAGGTATGTCCAAACGTGATTTTTTTTTTTTTTTCAACAGTTGCGGGAAGTGATTACGATGGCATTGAAACCACTTTAAAAACTCTACCTTTTTTAGTAGCTTGCTTGTTGCATTTAACAAGAGTTAAGTTTTAGGCTCACTTGCCATTTATGCTCAAGCACATCACTAGTTCGTTTATTTTCTGTAGTCGTAGAATGTTAATCGTTTAGAGTGAGGATTTTAACAGTTTTTTTGCTTTTTGTTTTCGTTTTAGTTATGAAAAAAAGGGCCAACTAATAAGCTTATTCATTTTAACTATTACATTACTTTTAGGACACTCTTTGCCCACTTTTAGGACACCCATTGCCCACTTTTAGGACACCTTTTGCCCACTTTTAGGACACACTTTGCCCACTTGTAGGACACCTGCCCACTTTAGGACACCCTTTGCCCACTTTAGGACACCCTTTGCCCGCTTTAGGACACCTTTTGCCCACTTCGGACACCCTTTACCCACTTTTTCGACACCCTTTGGCCACTTTAGGACGCCCTTCGCCCACTTTTAGGATATCCTTTGCCCGCTTTTAAGACTCCTGCAATATGTCCTCCAAATCGTGGTCTGTAATGTCTTTGGCTATCGTGTCCTGCCTTGTATCTGGGTAGGTCACCTGATCTCTCAAACTTCCGAGGCTCATGTACAGCCTAAAAAATACTAGTGGTGCGCTCGAATAGTGCAAATGCATGGCGAGCGAGTAAATATATGAGTATAGGTAAAGATGATTTGTGAAGGAAATCGCTAAATAATAGCAACGATTAGGCATGAAGAGTTAACAATAACAGAATTACCTGAATAAACTTCGAAAGCAGTGGCAAAGAAGCGCAGCTTGACAAAGACTTCACAATTATTTCAAGAAGAGGGTAGCTGTAAACGTTTTTGTTGAAACGAAGTTGCGTAAGGCAGGGCAGCAGGATTCTCCGTGCTCGTTAATTGAAAAATACTGGAACTGTGATCGCTTTACCTAACTTACGTAATTAGAAGCGCGGGCGAAAACAGAAGTCTCACGTACCCCATGAACAGATAAATAAATAAATATAGCGAAATCTCGATTGAGTTACCCCTGATAGTGTCATTTTTTGACGTACGCATACATACCTATATATTATACTAGTGGTGCACTCGCATAGCGCAAATGCATGGCGAGCGAGCAGACTCTTTTTACAGAAAAATAGGACAGAAATTACATCTAACTGTAGTGCACAGTGTAACCCTTTCCATTCTCATTTAGCATCAGAGAATCTAAAGTCTCTGATCCCAGACTAAACTAACAGAATTACCTGAATAAACTTCGAAAGCAGTGGCAAAGAAGCGCAGCTTGACAAAGACTTCACAATTATTTCAAGAAGAGAGTAGCTGTAAACGTTAATTCTGTAATGTGAAACACACACATACATACACACAACAATAGCACACCCAATGTTGATGTGCACAGATCTAACATAAAGAATACATTTACGTGTGTCCCTGTGCTGTTCCTTTTTCTCTCTCAAGAACTCGTTTTGTTTGTTTGTTTTGGCTTGCCTCCAATTTTTTCTCATACCACAGAAGTAATAGTCCAGTGGTCATTGGTGAGTACCTTGCAATAGGGTCCACACAATGTTTTTTTTTGCAGTTTTGGCACCTATAGACCTCCCAGATTAAAAAACTGAATGATGCCACTCTGGCATCTTTGAGCGTTTCTCGCTAGAGCGCGAAATTAAAAATATTCGCTGACGGTATACTTTGGTTGACCTACAGCAGCTAGAATATTGCAAAAAGGCACTTTTTCATACAATTCAACCTCAAGGATTACAATTCTGCCATTAGTTTGATGATATGACTCTGTTTTGACAAAAAAAAATCGAGTATGGCCGCCAACCGATAAGGAAAACTATTAATTGTCAGTCAAATTAAGAGTCCATAACTCATCATGAGAAAATTTTACTTTTGTCTTCTACACATTCTGGCAACCTACTTATGTATTGGATGTGCACTACTGCTCAATAATGCACAAAATACCCATCCTTTACCAAAAAAGCATGTGCTGATCTGGAGCAAAGATGCCTTTACCAGGAAAGCATGTGCTAATCTTGAATAAAGAGTTTTCTATTGCTAGATTGACTTTCACATTGAACTGCTAGTGGCTTCAGCAAGATCTCAAGGTACATAGAAGGGAGTGTATAACACCACACATAACTTAGTTACTGTTATCTGTGTGTAGAGAGTGTAGAAAGAAATTATGGCATCCAAGACTAGAGATAAGGATGAATGTTTCTTCAAGCCCTGTGGAGATGATCAATCTACTAAATCGAGCGAGCGGGGAATCGGAGGCCGAAGATGACCCGCTGCTGGCACCTTGCCTAAGACTTGCTCTTTAAGCTACTCTTTAAGTTTAATTGTTGTGTGGTTTTAAGTTATCCCTCTGTTCTTAGTTTTGTTTGCTGTCTTACACACTTTCTGTTATTTATTTATTGCTACTGGTTGTCAGTGAAATGTTATTTCCCTTTTATGTTTATGTTGTTAGGTTTTGCTTTTCAATGCATTCCTTTTCTTGACCTACTCTTATGTTCTGTTTCAGTAAACTGTTTCTCTTCCCTGACCTTCCTCATGTTTCAGTGTACCTGGTTCTTATCCTTATTTCAAGTCCTTCCCTGATATTAATTTTACTTGTTTTTGGTTTACTTCTTTGTTCCTTACTCTGCTCATAGAATCATAACAGGTTATTCCTTCAATAATATCTGTGATAATATTATCTGTGAGCAGCTTATTCTCATCTACCAACAGCACCATTCAAATGATATACACAGATTGGTAATCACCAGTCAAGGTGAAGTTCCAGTGGAGGTGCACAGGGGTATTGTTATTAATCGCAATGACTTAAAAACATCGCAAGAGGAGGCTGATGTGATTATAATTCACCAGTTATGTGAATTAGTAGTCAATAATCCACAATGCATCACTGTTGTGTGTGATGACACTGATGTTTTCCTCCTTCTAGTTCATCATTATGTGGTTCAACAGATGACATGCACTGTTATCATGGAGGGTACCAGCAGTGGAAGAACAGTTGTGGACATTGGAGAGACTGCTAAGAAGCATGCTGCAATAGTAACCCAGTTGCTGGCATTACATGCCATCACTGGATGTGATACAGTGGCACAACTTACTGGAATAGGGAAAATCACTGCCATCAAAACACTCCTGGCTGGTCAATCGTTGAAACTGCTAGGTGAAGAGTTGACTAAAAAGGACATAGCAGAAGAGTGTACCCAATTTATAGCTGCATGAAAAAGAACATGTCACAGGCACGAATCGAAGCATGGTCTCGTAAAATGGCTAAACCAAGGCTCTCAAAAGCACCTGAACTCAAAACACTACCACCAACCACAGAAGCATTTGAACAAAATGAGAGAAAGAAATTTGTGGCAATCAGAACAACAAAGCATATGGTAGTGATGATTGTAATGACAATGATGGTGGTGATGATGATAATGATATTGTAGACAATATTTGAGTATACATAATATATATATATATATATATATACATATATATTATACAAATTATGCATCATAATTTTTTATATGACATCTGAGAAAACATGTATTTCACACAAATCTAGCTAGTAACCAAACTTTTAAGTATTGACAAATTCAATTTTAAATGAAATATTGGTTATATGCCATATCTTTGAGTTGCAAAACAGTATCATATCACCAAACTAATGGCAGAATTGGAATCCTTGAGGTTGAATTGTATGAAACAGTGCCTTTTTGCAATATTCTAGCTGCTGTGGGTCAACCAAAGTTACCCCGTAGCGAATATTTTTAATTTCGCGCTCTAGCGAGAAACGCTCAAAGATGCCAGAGTGGCATCATTCAGTTTCTTGATCTGGGAGGTCTATAGGTGCCAAAAACTGCAAAAAAAAAACATTGTGTGGACCCTATTGCAAGGTACCCCCCTCCAAATCCAAGTTTGACCACCTGACTATAAGCAGGTTTTATAGGGTAGGCTAATAAATGTGGAATAATTGATTAGAAATACTTGTTGTTTTTCAAGTCACAAAAACCTACGGCTATTATTATCATGGTATTAAAACCCTTTACCAGACTTACTTTAAAAACACAAAAAAACAAAAAAACTCGCCCGTTTCTTAGTAGCAGAGTGCTTTTTGTCATCCACTTTTGTCATCATGAAGATGGAAAGTAGAAGCTTCAGGTAAAGTACATCATATAACAATATTGTAGTTTTATGTAACCTAACTAGGCAGGTTCGCTTGCCATTTGTGCTCAAGCACACCACTAGTCAGAAAAAGAAGCAAGACTGCTGAAGAAATTTTAATAATGTGAAATCTTGGCACTGAGGATAGAAAATACTTTAACTCCATCATCATTAACATTATTTTCCAAATATCAATAATATTAATATGTTCATAACTACATATTGACCCTAGTTATGTATGCATTGGAAATTTTAGCTTTGAGAATTGTTTTTGTACCATTAGATGGTATCCAGGGAGATGTTGTGGTTTGTTCTGCTGATGATGCATAAGATAGCATCAAACATCTAACGTCTTTTCCATGGCGAATTCTCCTGTACTTGAATAGGAGTGTACAAGATAAAGTATGCTCACTGTTTAGAAATTTTGAAAATAAATTCGTGTTATTGCTACTTAGGTTGTAGTCTCCAGAATCTGATGCGGCAAACGGCTTGGAAGATGATTACCAGCCAGAGGCAGCTGGTATCGTGACAGATGATCCACTCCAGCACGCGTTGAGTTCTCACAGTTCACGCACAAGTATCGGGAACTGTCAAGGTATTGGTGAGTGGTGTTGTCTCCAATGCTAATAATGCCAGGGATGCCGTGGTTTATTTCACAATAATGAATAGTGCCAATTGTTGTTAATTTTTCAAGATAGTTCTATTTATAAAGTATACAGACGTTGCATGCAAATAGTTTGGGGGGGTTTTTTTGTTTTTTTTTTGTTTTTTTGGTAATCTATGCTTAAATCTTCAGCAACAGTGATTCAAGTGCATGTGTTTGTATGTGCATTTTTTAGAGGAATGTAACATAAAGTTTCCAATTGTTTTGGTGAGGAAGTCAGAAGCCAAGCAGAGATTAACAGCACAGGTGTGTGTGTGTGTGTGCGTGCGTGTGTGTGTGTGTGTGTTTGTGTGTGTGTCACTGACAGACACTGACATGATAGAAGTAAATGGTGACATTGGTTTTGGTACAGCTACTGCTGCTGAGAGATCTATCTTTAGTGATGTTACTCATAAAACACTGGGAAAAAAACTTGATTATGAAACTTGACTGACAGGACAGGACTTGGCACAGCTGATATTCCCATTGAATACCCCTAATTAAATTTTTCTGAAATATTAAACATGTTTGAAAAAACAATCACAGAATCAAGCTGTAATTTTCTGCCTTTGTCATGCTGTGTTTTTGTAGCTTACTGTATTCAATTTGTGGGGGAGGGTAATTCCAGGTTTCCTACCTCTGTTCTGACTATACTTACCATTTTTACTCCTCCATGCACATGCATTTTTTGTATTCTAAACGTTTAATTAAATAAACTACCTGTCTGTCTGTGAGCTGCTTAAAAATACTAAAGGTAGTGGAAACTGATGTACCTAAATTAAATGGTAGGGGATGACAACAATAGATAATATTAACTTATGCTATTGCATTCCTAATTTGAAAAAAGTATATCACATCAAGCGCCATTTTGTGGCGGGGTATTTGCTAGTATATGATCTTCTGTGCATATTCAGATATTCTGCTTAGTAGTTATGATTGTCTATGAGGAGCAAGTGAGTGTGTGCCCACAAACTGAACCGTTATGACATGTATCTAACTTACTTCTTCTATTAACTAGAGAGCATGGCACTATCAGATCTATCGTATGGAATATAGATATTAAAGTGGCACCTATAGCAGCGTTCATTGGTATCAGCTTAAATTCATGGTGGAGGGTGATGTGATGTGGTCCTTAATATGATGTACAACGATCTGAAATTATAAGATTGATATTACTTGATTTTATTATTGACAAATCCAGTGAAGGTGCAGAACTTTTCAGTTCTTCAAGGACCTTTTGGAGCCTTGGTATTTTTCCAGTGACTTTAATTTCAAGCTCTGATCTCGTTCTTGGAGAACACCAATAGCCCATTCCAACATTTGTTTTATTTTTAGCCAACAAACAAAACAGCACTTCAGGTTTGGTTGGTTTGTATCTTTCGTACATTAAAGTCCCCCTCCCCCCCCGCCCCCTACCACCCAATTATAAACAGTTATAATACTGGATAATATAAAACTATACTACGGATACAGATAAACAAAACAGCACTTCAGGTTTGGTTGGTTTGTATCTTTCGTACATTAAAGTCCCCCCTCCACCCCAATGTCTGCATAACTCATTTTGTCAATGAGAATTCTAAGATAGCAGTGTTGATCCTGAGGGATGTTGATGACACTGAGGATATTAGTATGTACTGTATGTAAGAAAGAATACTGCTGTATGAAATTAATGACATGTTTATGATGGATTTATATAGGTAAAACTGCAAGGTAAAGAAGCAAACTTTATTTTCACCAATGTCCTCCCAGGCAGCGTAGAAGGTATGTTGTTTAATGTATAATTAGTTCCCATGGGATATTAATATTGTTCAAAATATCACTTTGTCATTGTTGTTGTTGTTGTATCAATGAGATTATTTTGACTAGTTTGTTGTTATAAAGTGATGTAGTCAAGTTTAGTCATTGGTTGTAACTACCTGAATGGCATGGAGCCTTGAAAGACCAACAGAGAATCATGTTTGAGAAAAGTATAACACTCATTGTGCCCTGTCTGTTAGTGATCTGCCTTGCCATAAAAGTAAATCTTAAAAACAGCAGAGTATGGATTGTTTTTAGAACTTGAATACGCAATAGCTAAAATATGATTGAAAATAATCAAATTTTCAGTCCGTGAACCTTCCTCAGCGATATTAGATACAATAGAAACAGTGGCTAATGGCTTCAGATGATAAAACTATTATTAACCACTGTTTCAATTCTATTTAATATCACTGAGGAAGGTCCACAGACTGAAAATTTGATTATTTTCAATTATATTTAGCTATTGTATATTCAAGTTCTAAAAATCATTCTACTTCATTAAATATAGACACAACAATGAATATATACGACATTCGCAGAGTATCAAGTATTAATATTATACTGCGACTTATAGCTAGTACTAGGCTGTGCAGATACACTGTGGGTGTCACCTTTAAAAGTCGTCCTGTACATCAACATCAAATAATCTTCTTCTTTTTTCCCTTCGTATCTTGCTTGTTTGTGAGGAAGAATGTTATATGACTAGTGGTGTGCTTGAGCACAAATGGCGAGCGAGTCTAAAACTACACTATTGTTAAACGATTAATTTTAACTTCAACAATCAAGCTACTAAGAAAAGTCAAGTCTACTAAGAAAAAGTCAAGTTTAAATTACGTGTATAAGGTAAAGGGGATTCAATGCCATAGTAACCACTCCCTGCAACAGTTAGAATTGAAAAAAAACAAACAAAAACAAGTAGCATTATTTACGTTTGGTACAATACTTTCACACAACTGAATATACCTACACAAGGCTTAGCTTCGTAGTTACTCTAGTGGACAAAGAATTTTCAAGCAAATACAGTTTAGTAGGGCTTATAACTGTGACAGATTACGGGTAATGATCGCTAAACTTGAGGATTCTGTTTAGTGAATTTTGGGACAGGGTCGAACAACAAGCTAACACAAAAATATGAGAAGGTCAAAGTACAAAATGGCATACGTACGTCCAAACAAACATCCCCGATTTTCAATTGTGTTACCCCTGTAAGTGTCTCGCTCGCTCGCCAACAACACAACATTCCCGTATGTATTAGTTGCGCAACTTCAACTGTGTAATACACGAGGGATCTGATTGGGCATGTACTGTGCATGTAATCTTACAGTTTTAACACAGAACTAAAATGAATAGCTCGGAGACAGTAAACTATCATGTGTTGGATAATAATATGTTTATGTTTTGTATTTCCACATAAAAAATCAAACTCAAGTAAGCATAGATTGTCAGTTGATGGGCACCTGTTGTTTTCAATATGAGCGGCATTATATAGAATTTGTCTCTGGTGGTCAAGGAATGGAATATCCTCATTTTAATCATATGATACGTATTTTCATCGACATTTTTATCTAGTCAGCTTTTGTGTAAAGATGATATCTATTTGAGACAACATTGCCATTGCTTACATTTCTGTTGCTTAGTGACACTAGACTACAAAGACTGGTGCTGGGAGCAATCAACATTCAACCTTGAGGTTGATGAGAAGATGTCACCCATTGTAATCACTCAAAAGGGCTATTCCATGCAGTATGAGACCAGCCACAATACATTAGCAGTAAGCTATTTTACAAGTTTCCATGTGTGGAGTAGTCTTATGGACCATGTGATGATAACAGTTACGTGTTATTTTAGCAGTTTCCTATCGATACTGAAAAGCTTGTACTAATAATGACAGAGTAGGGTTTTCATTTTGTTGCGTATTGTTTAGAATTATCGTTTGGAAGGAGAGCAGGACGAGAAAGTAAATCTAACTGGAGCTGGCTTCCTGTGTCTTAACAAGCCTGGTAAGTCAACAAACGGCTCTGTATTGTTGCCATAGTTTTAACAATGTGTTGCTGTGTGTGTAGGTGTGTATTCAGTGTCACCTCAATCTTGCCATGTGTTTGGAAACTCTCCACTTATATTTAAAACGTAAATTATAAATGTGCTGATTTTATTTGGTAAGGTATTATGATGTTAGAAGTTTTAACTTGTAGGTCATCTCCTCAAAAATTAGTACTTCGCAGCGAAAAACACGAAGTCACAGTTTCTGTTCATTGTGCAGTAAATGATTCAGAGCTGGATCTAATTGTTTGGTAAGGGAAGACGAATTTTAATTTCAATTCATGCAATAATATTAATGGATGGGTTTGATAATTTAGTGAGTTTATAGTGTTTTAGAACTGCATAATTACAGGTGCTTTGAGTTGTGATAATCAGTTGTAATGTTGCTGTTTTACATGTGAGAGTCAGAGGGTTTGGGTCATTGGATGTACTGGTATCATGATATTTAGCTACCACGCCAGCTATCACGATAATTGCATTTCTCCCTATGATGTCAGTGATATGAATGAGTAGATTTACTGATGCCCATTGGTCCACCAGTACCAAGGCTATCGTACTCACTACTAGGTATCATTAAAGCAATGTTAATTATTTGTGCATAATAGTGGTTGCATTTTTACAGTAAGTTTAATTAATGTGTGTGTGTGTGTGTGTGTGTGTGGTGTGGTGTGTGTGTGTGGTGTGTCTGTGTGTGTGTGGTGTGTGTATGTGTGTGTGTGTGGTGTATGTGTGTGTGAAGGACGAAAAATGGCAAATCCAGTATTTCTCCAGCGAATGTCAAAGAAGTGAATGGAACTATTGTGTACACATTCTCTGTCATGGCTCAGTGAGTGCTGCCTGATATTCCCAATTATTACTTGATTCATTCACTACATCTAGATCTGGTGAAGAGTTGAGTCTGGAGCCAAAGTCATCTTTACTCATGTTTTCTCCGGCATCACAGAAGTGGCTGGTTGGGAACGGTAAGTTACTGTAGTAGCGTATAGAATGGAGCGGAGGACCTCTGGCGTTCTTTGTGTCAAGTCTTTAGAGTTATTCCATGTAGAGATTCAGTGTGCAACCATTATTGTGTGTCTAGTTGCATGCTTTGTTCTTTGAGACCCACCAAGAGCATATTTTAGGCCCAGGTCCATAAGTGAAGGAAGATTTTACATGAATGTTGCAGATAGGATTGCAACTATGTATTTGTGTTTTATTTATGTATTTGTGTGTTTTATTTATGTATTTATGTGTTTTATTTATGTATTTGTGTGTTTTATTTATGTATTTGTGTTTTATTTATGTATTTGTGTGTTTTATTTATGTATTTGTGTGTTTTATTTATGTATTTGTGTGTTTTATTTATGTATTTGTGTGTTTTATTTATGTATTTGTGTGTTTTATTTATGTATTTGTGTGTTTTATTTATGTATTTGTGTGTTTTGTTATTTAAGTATCATAGCACAGATTCTCCATATATTTTTTCTTATTTTTAATTTTTTAAATTTTTTTTGTTGTGGTGTTTCGATTTGAACTTTCACTCTGAGATGATACAGGTCAATGTATTGTAATGTGTGTATGCTGTTAGATTGTCCTGAATTGGTGACTCCGTTCCAAGGTGACTTGGGGGAGATAGTTAAAGGTAAGATTGTTCCTGCTCTTGCTGGGGTCACCGTATTGCTGAACTTTGGAAAGAATGATGTTGTTAAGGTTACCACTGACAGCGCTGGAATGTACAAGTAATTTAGAATCCATGTCACCATTGCTAGATATGAACATCTGTTTCCAATTCAGGGCAGGTCCTTTCCATGGAGGTCGGCAGTTTGACCTAGTGAGAATATTTATTGTGGACATGTGTACTCAGAATGTAATAAATATTGTGATTGTTTAGACCGCAAAAATGGCCGGCTACACATTTGATTTACAGTCGGATTCTAGAACATTCAATGCCATCAAACTGAGTCGTGTAGATATCAATGTAAGTAAAGCTTGATCACATCTGTTTACAACTGAAAAACTTCTACATTCAAAGAGAACAATACCCCCCCCCCCCCCCCCCCCCTTAATGTCTGTTGGCCATTGTGAGCATAGTAATGTCTGTTAAAGTTTGAGACAGACCATGATATTTCTCTCTCTCTCTCTCTTGTACGTACACACTTACTATGACTTTAATTATTGTTATTATTATATTCATTATCATCATTATTTTTATTTTATTCCCATTATCAACAGTTGCTTGTTAAACTATCAGCTTGTCATTCATAACTGTTTATGCAGGTGACTAATGTAGATGGTGGAACACTATCAAGGGTACTAATATCAGTCAATGGAGAAAGCTTTAGACAGAACTCATTTACAGATGACAGTGGATTATTCACATACCATGACATGGTAAAGTAATATTCTAGCAGAATGGTCCCTTATTATATTGCTTCCCTTAGTCTCCAGGTCAATATTTTATCAAGCCTTTTCTTCGTGAATATGACTTTACACCATCTTCTAAGGTTTGTAATTAATGTGTAGATGACATGTATGCTAAATATGATCATGGAAGTGTGTGTGTGTGTGTGTGTGTGTGTGTGTAGTCTTTGACTGTGACTCAAGGAGTTAGTGAAGTGCTGCATTTTGTGGGAAAAAGAGTGGCTTTCAGGTAGTTTTTACATTGTAAATAAGTACTGCTTATTAGAGCATAGTATATTCATTGTAGATATACATGCGTATATAGGTTCATATTGAATTATTCTTAGTTTGGTTACCTTGTAGTGTATCACCTCCAATTTATACGTATGAATTTTGTTGCAGCTGTTCTGGGCGTGTATTTACATTAAATCGTCGTCCAGTTACTGGAGCTACAGTTCAGGTGAGACATATGTATCATGTAGTATGAGCACAAAGCTCTTATTATTTATGTGTTCCATTGACTGCATACTTCCTGCAGTTACCTGAAAATTAATACATAAAGCATAGGTCGAGCAATGGATAGGCCTCAGCCATGCTGGTATTGTGCCTAAATGTTATTGGCTTTTGAAAGAGCATGTTTGTGGCTCAAGTACTGTCCGTCTATCTTTCTTGTTTCATATTTTGGTGAATCTTTGTGATACATACATTGAGATTGAGTTAGTTTATTATAATTATGTTGTTGCAATTGTTTGTGGCACACAAGAGTATTTTATAGGTTCTGTACTTGCTATTTTTAATTCTGATACTATTTTTAACACTCTTAAAACTGACTAAGTCTACTCAGAAATTGGACCATGCTGTCTCATACTGTGTAACCATTAATAAATTGGACCATGCTGTCTCATACTGTGTAACCATTAATAAATTGGACCATGCTGTCTCATACTGTGTAACCATTAATAAATTGGACCATGCTGTCTCATACTGTGTAACCATTAATAAATTGGACCATGCTGTCTCATACTGTGTAACCATTAATAAATTGGACCATGCTGTCTCATACTGTGTAACCATTAATAAATCGGACCATGCTGTCTCATACTGTGTAACCATTAATAAATTGGACCATGCTGTCTCATACTGTGTAACCATTAATAAATTGGACCATGCTGTCTCATACTGTGTAACCATTAATAAATCTAATTAGCCACACAATTGTGAGTGAACAATTAATTTGTTTTTCCCTCAATTAATATTAGGCTACAGGTCAAGGGTCACAAGAAGGATGTTCCTCATATTCTGAAGCTAGTATATCTAATGAAGAAGGAGAATATTCATTATTGGGTCTTCTGGTAGGAACCAGTGATAGACTAGTTTGCTATGTATTCAGAATGTGTATGTATGTGTGTGTGTTTTATAGCCCGGCTGTCTATACACAGTGTCAATTAGACAGGAGAAAACTCACTCTGCCCATGTTTTGCCTCCCTCTCGCTCCTTGTCGGTGAGCCCCCGTAGACAGTGTAGAGGAACTGCTATGTTATTATTGAGTTGTCTAGGTTGAGAGTGAAGATGTAGCCGGCATGGATTTTCTAGTGGTGCAGCAAAGTCAAGATGTCTATATTTCTGGTTGGGTCAAGACAGAACCCAAATATATAGGAACTTTGAAAGTAGGTTTTATTTTTATGCGAAGAAATTAGTACCCACATTTCCTATAATGTTTCCTTGATATAATATATGTAGGTAGTAATAGCTGTCTATGGTTCTAAAGAGTCTTCATCACACACTGTGGCGGTCGACTCAGTTGGCTTTTTTGAGTTTCCATCAGTTCCACGTCTTGCCAAGGTATAAATTGCATGGTTGTACGGATTTTTACCTATTCAGTGCACACTTTCTTTCGCATGCAGGGTGAATATGTAATATTCTTAGAAACTAATTTGGCAAGTAACTCATACAGATACTTTACAAAAGATCAAGTTGTCCCTGGGGATGAAGACAGCTATATAGTCTTGCCATTCTCAGCTGAGGTAACATCAATAATAGCAGTGCAATAATTTATATTAGCTTGTCTCATGTATGTATTTGTAAGGAAATTTTGGTAGTGAATGAGCCCCAGTCTAAAGGCTCTGTAATTGCTTTGGTGGTAGTGATCTTGGCAGCATTTGCACTTGTCAACTTTGAAACAGTAAGTATAGAAGTTAGCTTGGTTATAAATTATTTTTAGTCTCTTTTCACTAGGTCATAGCTAATGTTCGTGCGTATTTTAAAAGAAGTATGCCTGGAACCTCAGAAAATAGGAAATCTTCAAAGAAAAAATGATCTATTAATCAGGGCTGAGCTGGATCACTGTTTTACATTTTAATACAGTTATGGATCTATTTAATTATTATATCATAAAGGTGGTTTTGTAAGCAGACATCTTTGCTAAGATATTGATTTTGTTAACAAATATCAATAAATGGGCAAATACATACAAAGAATTTATAAACAAACGAGTACAGGAGTGAATATTGAATAATAAAAAGAACTCTAAACACACAGCTAGATTGAATAATACACTTCTGATGAATGATAAACTGGTGGGCAAATATAAACATATCTGATTAACAAACACATTACAGAAAAACAAACCAAAATTATTGCTTTGATGAAGCGTTCCTAATGGTTTTACATTTCACATCGTTACATTTCAGTTGATGGCCAGCATGACAACTGACATTTGTATCAACAGATCCTAGGGGAAGTCTAACTACTGATGCAATGGGACTACAACCAGGAGAAGACTCATCATTCAAAGAAGAGCATTGAACGGTCACTGTAAAAGATAACTTGTCACATGATGCTTGCTTGGCTTTTAACATGCCACTGCATATTTGAGCTCCTTGGATTGACTTGTCAGCAACTTTGACAGAACAATCTTTTGTGTTCTGAGAAATACATGCCAGTCGGTCCTTGATTACATTGAAAGTTGGTATAGGGTATTTGCTCACATTGTCAAACTCATCAGATCCATATCTACTCACAATGATCAAAGGTTGAGACACAAGTGAAATTCATTTTACATCACCATACTTAGTGCTTTAAATAAAAATTACCTCTGAACAACAGACTGCAGCTTCATGGCTCTGTTGTCTGTGATAGAGTGTGTATCAGTAAGGCAATAAGTGTAGAGTTTCAGACAAGTGCCTTGCAGGTCGTAGATGGAGTAACCGGTACACTTTACCAGTGCCTCAGGCCATGGACAAACTAAATCAATAATAAATATAATCTTCATACAACACTTGCAGGAACAAACTGTTTTTATATTAATACATGCATGCTTACAATCCCCAATTCTTCTTAGAAATCTTATAAGGATTTCTTTGTGTGGCTCACACACGCAGTCACTAACCTTCACGAAGAACTAGCCTAGCCAGTAGAAAACAAGCAGCAGCTAGATTCCCACAAGTAAGATGTCCAAAGCCAGTGTGATGAAGAAGCTTTTCTGACAAGTAATTGCACAGGTGTCCAGTGAGACTGTTAGCATCAGATAGTAGTACAAGAATTCTCAAATAATCTGATATAATGGGAATCTAGAGGGGAAAAAAGGAAACCACAATATTAGCTATCATGAGCAATATACATCACTTAACAACGTACAGAGAGTTGTCCATGAAGCACTGCCAGCAAGCTGCCCATCATTCTCACCACCTTATCGTATCCATACGCATTCTCAGTTAACCAGGAAGATTCACGAATTGTCAGAATAAAGTCACTAGTCCAGCGAGAGGAAAGGAGGAGAGCAGTGACTCCAAGAAGTTGCAAATTACTACGCTTCACATGTCTCTGCTGAAGATAACGGTCAATCAAAGACATCGCCAAATGGACTGTAGTTGGAGAGAACTGTTTCATGTCTGCCACCTCAACTAACCAGTCCACCAGAATATACCTTTCGGATATATAATCACAGTGTCATAATAATGTACCAGTACAAGTGACAGTTTACTAAAAAATACATTAATGAAGCACCAAAGGTGTGAACCCTCTATTAAACACTACCTAGCTATTACAATATAATCTCCTTCCAAAAGAACAAGCAATCTGTTAGCTATTTTTAACGAGGCACCAAAGTAGCTCAACCAATGAAAATGGTACATGGAAACACTGTCTTCACCCACCTGTATACTTTTTCAACGCGAAGCTTCACTTCTTTCAATACGTTAACTTCCTCGAGCATAAAGCGAACTACACCGCTGGCTTCAGAAATTATTTGCTCACGTGATTATGACGTGACACTAGGGGGCGTTGCCCATAAAAGCTGGTACCTACGCGGAGTTGAAAGCTTCGTGTTTTCTCAACGATTAGCCCGAAATTAAATAAAGTAGCACAATAAAAGGTCTTAAATCTTCGTCCTGAGTAAGTTCATACCTAAATCAACTGTTAATTGTCAGTAATCTAAAACATCAGAGTGTGACAGACAGACAGACAAACAGACAGGACGACTACTATAACTCTCTCGCACATGCGCGATTAGGGTTAATAATAAAAAAACTTCTAAGACAATGACACACAATAGTAAGCGTACCTGACTGATGTTGTCAGAGAATGATTTTTTGAAGTGAACCGAGATATGAAAGGCATAGAAGACTGGAAGATATGATAAAGATGGTTAACAGCCTTGTTTTTTGAGAGCCCACCATAGTAACCCTGTGAATATGCTATGCACAACTCCATCTGCGCATCCCAGAATGTAGGAACAGTCAACACCAATTTCCTCAGCTTACGAAGTGCATCAAACTCGTTCAAGTAAATCTACACATACAACAATACGCATCAGAATTTTAAATTCCCAAGTTCAACAGTAAATAAAATATATGCCTACTCTTCTCTTGAACATTTTGCTTCCTAACAAATTCATTACTACAGTATTTCTGTTTGCATAGCTATGAACTCCAACTGATGGACAAAGTAAATGTTAAACCCTTTCACTGTCAATTTAATATCGACCAGTTGGGTGACATGAAAAATGTATGAATATTTTATTTTTATTTCTTTTCTGTAAAGACATTCCAGTAAGAATTGAATTTTAAAGCACATCAAGACACTATTATGAAAAAAAAAAAAGAAAGAAGTACAGTGCTTCCAGCTTAAAGAGTGGATTTTTTAGCTTTTTGGTTAAGGTTGCTAATTCTGCTATAATTTCTCAAGTATGTGTAATAGAAAGCTAAAAATTTGTATTATTATACATTATTGTCATATTAACATACAGACAAAACAATTTTGTGGGTTTGTGGTTATTTTTGTGGTTATAGGTGATGGAACTGGGAGCTTCAAGACAGTAAATTTGGAACTGTTTAAGCTGAAAAAAGAGAAATTATTTGTCCTTATCTCTATAACTTGGTATACTGATACTTTAATACCTGAAGTTTCATATGAGCCTAATTTTGTGGGCACACGAAATTTGAATCTCGAAATATTTTAAATTTTAAGAAAAAAGTGTTTAAGCCAGGATTTTTGAATTTATTGAGTTATATCTCTAAAAATTTGACACATGATGTAAAATTGCCTTAAAATTATTATGTATAACTTTGGTAGCTATACCTTGAAAATTAAGTGAGTTGTGGCTGTTTTTCACCAAAATATTTTTACACACGGTAAGGGTCATCAAATGATGACGTTTAGAGCGGGTTGTGGGCCTTTAGTACACGTAAACACGACGTCACTAAACAGCGCATGCGTATTTTTGTCATAAAGGTACGAGGGCGCCAGTTTACCGCTAATTGTTGCGCGGGTATGGCTGATTTAGCTACGTTGTATCTCAGGCCCATGGGATCAAGTTTTACGGCGCTACTGCCTATCACGGCCAGCGTTTTAGCTGCCGTCTGGAGCTGCACAACCCTAAGACTCCAACTGCATCGCCCTGATGTTGTCAGAATACCGAATGCTGGGAGCCTTGGGAGTATTAAACTCCTTCAGCTTTTCTTCAGCTCTTGAAAAAGAGGGCATCTTAGATAGGCTTGGCTCCAAGTTAGTAATACCAGCCAACAATTCTGACTGATTTCGACTTCGCTTGCTGCTAGTAGAACGATGAGAATCCATACAGCCGCTTGCAGTTGGGGAAAGTCCCCCGTAACGCTCAGGGAAATAACCGTTCGACCTTAGCTAGTTAACTAGCTACGTTTAATGACGAACTACCGCAAAATCTTGACGTCAACAAAAATGGCGTAAAATGTATTAGAGTGAATGAGAAAAGTGCTGTTCTCCATTTTCCATTCTCTAAACAGGCAGTTTTACTATTGCAAACATTATTGGGGTGATGAAGAAAAGGTATGTGTATGTTAAATGACTGTAGTGAGGGTCTATACAGTAGTTTCAAAAAATCCACTCTTTAAGTTGGAAGCACTGTATATTAGTCTGTAAAGAGAAGAGCGAAAATTTCAGACTTACTGTTTCTAACTGTACCAGCTGAAGCTCAATTTCCAATGATCTCAGAGTTGCTACGGGGTTCAAACAGAGTGCACAACTATTTATCATCTAATTGCTGAATTCTGAGCTTCAATTCTTGAAACCTGTGTGGTAATGTCTTAGAAATGCCTGTTTTTGTTTTTTGTTTTAGTGGTTACTATGGCATTGAAACCCCTTTATATATATTTTAAACATTGACATTTTTTTTTTAGTAGCTGGAGTGTTTGAAGTTAAAATTAATCCTATAACGATACTGTAGTTCTATATAACCTAACTAGGGAGGCTCGCTCGCCATTTGTATTCAAGCACATCATTAGTTCTAAAAATAAGCGTACATGCATGTATAAGTAGTATTCATTCTCTAAGTGATCTTGCCTTGTGTTTGTAGTTCATCTTCCATTGTTCAAACAAGGCATAGGGGCAGAAGAGAGAAGATCCTAAACTAAAAACATGTTCTGCAATACTAGGCCATGAATTTCTCTGTACTTCATCAAGGAATAACAGTGGCTTTCCCAGTAGGTAATGAACTTGAGGAAGACATTCTTGCTGCAATAAACACCACAAAATAAGTAATTTAGAAAGTGCTGCAAACCATCTGCATGTGTGGCAGAGCCATTACTACAAGCTGTGCACTAACCATAGGAACAGAATATGATGATGATAATAATAACAATTTTATCCATCTTTATAAAACAATCAAGCTTTTATTTGCCAATCTTTATGTGTAAATACTAAATATCCACACGGGTTTAGTTTGCTAGCATACAGTTGAAGGAATAGTCATCATTGTCTTTCCCATAGACAATTGTTGCCTTATGGAGTTCACATACTTGTAATTAACTACACACACTCATTCATTATTTAATATTGAAAAATGAAAATTACTAGCTTTGTGATTGTCTGTGGTGGACCCAACTCACATACACTTAGTACCCCAAGGTTGTAGTCTTATCTACATAGGACAGACGAACATCTACATCTTTCAGAGCATATACATAAATAATTACAAAAAGACCAGATGGTGCTGAGTTATGGTCACTTATCTGATGTGGGAACTGCCAAAAAATAAATAGAAGCCATACACTGAAACCCATCTTACATGCACCTGGCAATATTCTTATGATTTCTTCTGCCAAGGGTACTTCTGTAAATACTTACTGTTTCATTGGACTGCTTCATCAGCTGGTGCCATATGCATGCCTTACAGCAGGTACAGTTGGGAGACCATGGCGGCCTGAAGAGAACCCAAGAGAAAGGTTGTCGATCACCATTCAACCTCTCGGCTTGTAGAAGCAGCCTGGTAGCAATCACTGCGTTGGAGTAATGAATAGTACCTTTGTCAGCACCTTCTGAAGCTTAAAACAAACACACACAAAAGAAAGGAAAAACAAACAAACAAGAAAAACAATAAGTAGCACCTACCTACCTACCTAGTACCTAATGAATGTAGCAAAAAAGAATTAAATAAAATTAAACAACTTAAGAGCAGATATTAATGATTAGATTAAGAATTATAAATGTACCTCCTTCACAGTAAATGTAAGCCACTGCTAACTTGATGAGAGCCTCCACATTACCACAGTCAGCAGCACTACACAGACAAACAAAATTGATGATGTATTCAAACTGTTTGGTTAGTTTTTTGGGCAGAAAAATACTTCAAGGTATGTATTCACAATGCTTATACTACAATAATCGTATATTCTCACACCTGTCAATCCATTATTTTAACTCAAATGTGTTAGTATATATATATGATTCATAGCAACTGGTGCTTGGTTTAAATAGTAGAGAAATTTACTACACTCATTGTACAATATGGGAATGACATGTCACTCTCATGCTTGTATTTCACTCTCCTTGGTGCACACTGTTTATTAAGCTCTCAATGTATATGTGCTCAAGCACACCAATTACAGCACTATATAATGTTGTCAGTCTGTCAATAGTGTGGTCAAAGATGGCAACATTGAAAGCTTAAATTTACTCTTTCATTTTTTTAGAAAGTAAGTCAACTTTAAGCCATGAAACTTCTAGGTAATTTCCCTTGCACCAATTGGAAATTAAAGGGATGAGTGAGAACTGAACGTAAATTTCATCTAAGTAATACAATTATAACTTGTTGGCTTCATCAGTGCCGCCCAGATAAAGTAACAACAATGCACAAGTTCAAAAATGTGCACACCATGGCAAGACAACATAACTGCGTATAGTGACAAATAATAGCAAAATATTTGACATCAAATAAAATGGCGAAAAACAGATAAGGATTTCTCTGCCTTCTACTAGTTTACTGTTAACGAGGAGAATTACAAAAACATGCACAACATTTGAAATAAAACTACTACATCAACTATTGTGTAAATAAAGTTTCCAAACTTTAAGGTGGAAGCAACTGTGAGTACAAGAATACAATACGTAATGCAACTGCAAAACTTACAAATGAGGGCAAATTTCAAGCTAAATTTGTTCAGACTAAAGTAGCACACATCTGCTTTAGATTTCACAATTTCAAACTATGAATGATATAAATAGACCTAATGATACTTGGTGGAAGATCATTTATACTTACCGGTGTATGATGGTACGATTATAGTCATCCACCCACTCACAAGAATCCAATAGTGGAGCTGAAGCCCAAAGGTATTTGTATCTGTCACAATCTATTATATCCTGGAATCTGTGACATACCTGACAAAAATAAACACTTGTGTCACTTTTACACACAATACAGCTAATTCTATAGTGCTATGCGGTGTTACATCAGAGAAACAAATTCATAGGCTTGACAATTACACAAGTGTATAAATATTCCCACAGAAATTCGAGTACCCATATGAATATTATCAAAATATCACTTGAAAGATATCTCTAACCGCTTATTGTTGAGAATTAACATACAGTTAAAATACTGATATAGTTTACTATTTGGGCCAGAGTACCAATCATTCATTGTAAAAAAAAAGTAAAAGTTCCAACTTCAGATGTGCCCTGTTTCTAAATAGTCTACTATTCACAAGCCTAACAACAAGAGTTCTCCTAGATAATCTCTAATCGTTTTTATGCAAATAAATACCTAGACCTATAGGCTAGAATGCCATATTTCTTCTAGCTCACCATCTTGTTTCAAATAGGTATAGAAAACAATAACTTACAAGACGAGATTCTGAGAGGTCTTTCAAAGATAGAAAGCTAAAAATGTGACACAGTAGTTCGTTCGGAAGGACCGCCAAAATTTCTTCGGACTTCAAGTTACCTGTGTGAGCCATCGCGGAAAAAGACACGACGCAGCTGTATATCCAGACAAAGGGTCATCACTCGGTCCGTCCCGCGATGATCCTTTTTGAACTTGCATTGCGCGCGCCATATGACAGTAATAAAAAACTTTACCAAAAAAAAAATATATATAATATGTACATAGCGCGCGAGCGCGGGAAAACTTCAATCAATCAATGCATGCATCATGTAGAAGGCGTGGCCGTAGGAGGTGTGGTACTTTAAAATAATAGTAGATGTTGAATGGCAAACAGATGGATGGAATCTCGGTTGATAAACCGTTGAGTGACGGTACTGGTGTTGAAGTTGAAGGAGCAACTGCCAAGGGTAAATAATTTTTAAATTACTTAAAAGTGCGCTACAGAATGCATGGGAGATACATTATGAGCGTTTAGCAAAACTTCCAAGTAGCTGGTATACATGTAATAAGGATGACTTAATGCAACCTATAAAATCTAATTAGCTAAAAGCCATCTTCTAGTTTGATGAAAAAATTCCAATTTGATGTGTAATTCTAAATAATATACACCACCTAACTTGCCATTATTGTGTTTTGATTTATGGGGAACTACATAAGCAAAGTAGTGTATATTAGTTGTTCTGCCTACCAAGTGGAAGGCTTTGCCCCAGTGAAGTCTTCATAGACTTCAAACCGGCAGGCTCGTTGTAGCAACCTGACCGAGGCAAGCGAAGACTCGCTAGTAAGTGTCTGATCAATGAAGTCCTAAGTAAAGGGCAGGATTTTCTGACTGTTTCCCACCTCTTTCCTAACTGTTACATGAGCAAGAGGTTGTAAATCTCTGCTGCCATACAGTCTCACTTAGACTCTTTGTCGATACTGTCTTGCCTTTGAGACAGTATCACAACTTGACTACCCTGGTAGTACACAAGTAGTGGTGTAGATGAGATTATAGATGGAAGTACACAAGTAGTGGTATAGGTGAAAAGGTTAGAATGAAACAAAACTAGAATGTCATAGTAATGTAAACAAGTTTTGTGATGATTGACAAATATTAACTAATTTTAATGTACAGGGAAAGTGTGCAGGGATGCTTATGAAGGCTCAAGCCTAAACATTAGTCTTATTTAGTAATGAATCCTTTTACAATACATTTTGTACTACTTATATGTATGTGTTCCTCCATGTAAACATGGATATACTAGGTCAAGAATGTGTGGATTTTCGTGTGGTATGGAAGAAAATTAACTATGATGTGACTTTTCCACTGGATGAGAAAGCTATCAAATTAAAGGAACATATTGAGTCTCTCACTGGTATGCAAGAGCTTCTACTCAGAATTATAAACTATCTTAATGTGGCCTTATTTTTACAGGAATACCACCAGCCATGATGAAGCTAATGTACAAAGGTAATTTCTAATACGTTATTCGACAATCCATTAGATACAATTTACCAATTATATATATTTTTTATCTCAGTAAGTACTATCTAATTACCAGTCAATGTAAGATGGAAAAAAATTATTTCCATTTTTTTATTGTGCCAATTGGTTTTGATTCCCAGAAAAACAGTGCTACTACAATCTTGGAGTAGAACTAAGCAAGCAAGTTGACTTCTTCCTAAATGAACAATTCAATTTATGTAGGTATTGTAAAGGATGAAGTTACGCTTCGTGAAATAAGGGTAATAAAAGGAGCTAAGATGATGGTCATCGGCTCCACATTGGGAGAAGTTGTAACAGTACAGATGTCTAAACAGACTGCTGATTTTGATAAAATGGAGGCTGTAGCAGGTAAGTTCCTACTCAAATATAGATTGCCAGTACATACTTGTTACTATGCATGGTGCTGTAACTTCTTTCCAATGTTATTGAAAAGTATAAAACACAGAATATTTGAAGGTATCTGGCCTCCAGCATATTAATTAGAAATTTGAATAGTCCCGGTCTGCCCATTTTGTAGACAGTCAGCAAAGTTTTGTTTTAGCTTTTCAACCAAGGAAGAAGGAAGGCCAAAAACCTTGGTCATTTTTTATATGCTCTCACTCCTGTTTTGCTTAATTTCTATCTCAGCCTTCTTTTACTCATTAGATGTATCTCTTTTGCATGCTTTTTAAATGTTTGGGTGCCACCAAAACCAACTGCTGTATTGTTAAAAAAAAAAAAGCCTGTGAAAGAGTGAGAATGCATCTAAACACTTTCTTGCTGTGTGAGTATTTGTTGTTGTTGTTGTTGTTGTTATTTTTAAGGGTGAGATAAATCTTTTAATGCTTTGTCAGAGATATTTAAAAGCACTGTCTGTGCTACTAAAAATATACCATGTACCACACACTCGCATACATATAGCATAAACCCCATGTTCCAATATGTCATGGTCACTATTGGAGACAGTAACTATTGACTATATGTTTGTCTTATTAGAACCAAAGGAACTTTTATGTGAACAAAAGGAACATGTTAAAATAATAGAGAAGGGAAAGCCAGAGGATGTAGTTGTAGGAATAAAGAATGTTCATGTAAGTTCTGAAACAATTTTCAACTGATACTTTATTTTATGTGTTGGTAAATGAAAATATATGAATATTTATTTCACACCTTTTATTTTTGAACTCCCTTGAATTATAAAATTCGTATTTGTGAAGTGCCTAAAACTTTCATGTGGAAATGGAAGTGTTGCTAACACTAATGGTAGCACTAACTTTTTATTGTGTATTTATAATTCAGCGAAGCGAGCGAAGCGAGCGGAGCTGACTCTCTAATGAGTTCGCGATATATATATATATTTAGGTCTAGAAATTGTTTTTGTTCTTGCGTGGGCGTACGTGTGTACCCTTTCTCCTACGCGCTTGCGTAGGCCTGGTAACATTCTTAGCAACATTTTGTTTTGTATACCCGCCATACGAAGTAGCGATGCCCAGTAAACAAAACGTTAGAAACTCTCAGTCAAGAGCTTTGAGGGCGTTAGAAACTCCAGAAGAAAAATTAGTAAGGAGAGAGATAAGAAATGAAAAAGACAGGGCAAGGAGGAGGAGAGCTAAATCGAAACAGAAACAGGTAGCAAAGTAAAGAATCTTTCTTTTTGAAAAGCCATTAAATGTTCCTAATTTATTTATTTATTCCTGAGGATTACTGTACCAATCAACTTTATACAGTCAACTACTCTTGAAGACACTGAAAATGCAGCCACACCATCTGAACAAGAAGCTAATATCCCCACTACTTTTTGTACTGCAAGAGGAAGGAAAAGGCATCTATCAGAGGACATCCATTCTCATATACACCCAAAGCAGCAGCAAAAAAAGTTGCAGAAAAAATTACTCAAACAATTTCGATACCTCAAAGCCTTTCAGCTTATCAGCAACGAATGCAAGAGGTAAATATAAAATAAAATATATACTTCAATGAGACATATTTTTGTTTAGGAAACCATTATGCAGAGAGCAACGTCTACAACTAATGTCACAAAAACAGCAAGTCACACATTTGTTTGAAAGTGATAGTGAAAGAGATCACAGGCTCCACTGTTTGTCCACTAACCAACTGTTGAGAACAGCAAATGAATCTTCATTACAAAATTCCTCTAGGTTAGAGCAGTTGTCAACTAACCAACAGCAGAGATTGGCTGATGAAACACAACTTCAACGGGAGACTAGATTCTCTTAAGTTAGCGGGAACAGGTCAAGACAACATCCCCAGGTTCCATTGCACCATATTATTCCAGCATTTGATGATCCTCAAGTTCACACAGCAATGCGTAATTTTCATGCTAAAATCTCATCGATTACTATCCCAGTCTGCATAACGTGTATGGAGAAATTTCCAGGCACCAAAATGAAATTTAAGTCATTGGAATGTTGTCGATGTAGCCGGGATAAACATATCCCTAAGCTCTATTCAGCTCAAAATAACATGCATCCTGGAAACATTCCTCCACAATTGCAGGTTAAATTTAATGTAAAACTATAAAAATTAACCTAACTCTATTATCAAACTATGTAGTCTAAGATCTACATCCATTTAACATACTCTGCTCTCCCACTGAATATGTTATAGTACCCAAACAAACTCTTTTATTTTTTATTTTTATTAAACCACAAAGTTTACATCAGCTATAACTGTAATGATGTATGACATTTTAAATTAAATAGCTGTATATTCTGTCTAAAACACCAGCCAATAACTTTGCTGGTAAAATAATTAAATAAATAATTAATTTTATTATTTATTTTAATAAAATAAATAATAAAATAATTCATTACTCTTGTTTTACCACAAAAAGTATAACATTTAAACTTTATTATACATAGCCTAAATTTTATAGCCTTCATCATACAGTGGTATAGAATAGAAGCACCAATGAATCTATATGAAACAACAGACAGACATAACATTAACAACATTAAATAAATAACTGTATCTATAGCTGCAATTACAGGGAACATGCATCGCTCGCTTCGCTATTTTGCGCTATTCGAGCGCACCACTAGTAAATAATAAATATATTATAATACTTATTGCACGAGTCAGTATACAATATGGGGAGATATTTCACAATCATGTGCAAGTATTTCAATGAACCAAAAGATGTCTATCGCAATTTACAATTGAATTTTTTGACATCTCATGTCATTGTCCAGACCTACGCATGGGCACGTTTAATATACAGCATTCAATATAGGAAAATGTTAAATGCTTGCGTGATGCAGAGTACCAGGAAAAATATATAATGTATTAAATATATGTGTATGTAAATATGTATGTACATATATATATATATAGGTATAGTTATTATTGAATATTTTACGTGTTAAACAACTACAGGATAGACTGCCACCAGATCATTCTCTCTCTGGTATGGTTAATAAGCAAGGTGCCAAAGTCAGACTTCATTTTAAGCAAGAATTGGACCAAGTTTGGATTGGAACTAAAGGTAAACTTCTTACAATTTTTTTTTTTTTAGCATGTTTTTGTTAAGTTTATGTGGAGCTGAATATTTTCGGTAAGGTGAACATTTCGTTTATTTTATTAGAAAGAACAGAAAAGGTGCCATTAAGTTCCATAAAGAAGATAGTATCAGAGCCTATCAAGGGTCATGAAGAATATTACATTATGGTAGGTGTGACCAGCCAGTTTCAGTGGAGTTGGTTGGTACAATTATTGTTTCATTGCTGACATTATTAGTTGATCAATGACTACCGCAATATTGTACAGCTAATCTTTAATAGTATATGCATACATACTGGTGTCATCTTTTCAGAAAGAGGTCTGCTTATTGCTAATTGACATCAAATAGGACACACAAATGCATTATGTTGTAGAGCTAATAAAAATAATTGGGTTGAGCGAAAATTTAACTTACCATTTGTTTTACATGAGTGTTAAGAGCTTGTGCTATAGAAGAAGTAAAATTAACCAATGTCAAACAATGAAGGACCACTGAACTTAAAGGTTTCCTCTATAAAAAAAAAAGAAGTCTAATACATGAGCTTGATTCATGAAGAATTGAGTCCAAAAGATATTAGAAAACTGTTCTTCCACTCATGTCATTATCTCAAGCCACAGGTACAAAATAACAAATTATCCTTCTTGGTGGACCATCAGCTGGAGTTGCGTTGCCTCCTGTAAATGTATTGGGCATCAGAGAAAGTGCAGTCTCAAAATGTTATTTTAAATTTAAAACTTTCTTTATTGTTTGCTTACATTTTTTTATTGTTTGACTGAGCAACAAGCACTCAAAGGAGTGATAACAATTCAGATTAAAAGATTGAAATATTGAGAGCCAATGGTTAGTAAGTTTAAAGGCTGTAGTAACTGAGTATTCCATTCATGTAATAGTTAATAGTAGTCCAGCAGATAAGAAAAATTATTGACAGAGTGAACCAAAGCATGAAACATGGTATACAGGTTCGGTTTGGCATATATAACAGTATCAGAAGGGGTGCCAAAAAAATTGTTAAAACAATTTTTTAAAGTGTGAACTTTTGATTAACAGTTAATTATGTAAAAGAGCTCAATATAAATTGTTTATTATAATATATTGTGGTTTAATACTTTAATGTTAATGATTAGGAGTCACCTGATATTACAGGCAGCTAGACTATTTAATAGAACTAGCTACCCCGGGTGTATGAGGGTGACTGAACAAGGAACTTTGTATAAACAGATGATACAGAACATGAGATCATTGTGTGGTGGGGCACAGCCCCTGGGAATGTTAGTTGGTGTTGGACAATTTCTGTGACATGTGAGTTGTACTTGGGAGGTGTGAAGGTATAGTCATAATTGAATTAGTGGCCCTCCAGAATGACAGCCACTAATTCAATTATGACTACACCTTCACACCTCCCAAGTACAACTCACATGTCACAGAAATTGTCCAACACCAACTAACATTCCCAGGGGCTGTGCCCCACCGCACAATGATGTATCATCTGTTTATACAAAGTTCCTTGTTCAGTCACCCTCATTCAGTTCAGTAACCACTAGAAGGCTCCACAAGCCTAAATATTATGGTTTTATTCTACTGAAATAAATTCTCTGAAACTTGCTACACCTGGCTAGCTATCAGGGTAGCTAGTTCTATTAAATAGTCTAGCTGCCTGTAATATCGCCGTTTTTTATTTTCGCTATAATAATTGTATTGGGCGTGCACAAATAAAAAAATTTGCGGGTATCGCCGATTATATTGACCAAAGTTTCTTGTAAGACATATTTTTGTAAAGGAATGTATATCTGGATGGCACCCCTTCTAATATTGCTGTACATACCTTTAACAAACACTGTGCTAAGTTTCACGCTTTGGTCCACTCTGTCACAATATTGCATCAAAAGTACATTTTCCCACTGGACTATAGTGTATCACTCACCAATAAAGAAGTTAAAATGTATGACTTTTTAAATTGCTTTTTTAGTATGGTATCTATTCACAATGGAATTAACTACTACTTTTATCCACTTTTTGTTTGTAGGGATTTCAACTTGGAACTACAGAGTTGTCTAGATACTGGGTATACTGGGTACCAGCTCAGTATGTAGAAGCTATAAAGGACCTTATCCTTGGAAAGTGGATGTATTTCTGAGGACTCTGTATTTAAGTCACTTATATTTCACTCATCACAGCATATTTATCACTACATGGGAGGGGAATGGGTATTACAACAGGGTGATCAAGAGAAACACTTTGCTATCATCAATCAAGGTGTAGTACTATTGAAAGAATTCAAAAAATTTCAGGATGGTATGCAATCAGAAAACCTAAAACGCTTTACCACCTTTACTCGTGAATTGGGCGTGGCTGTATATGAGTGGAGAAGCGTAAAGCTAGCTAAGGGTGAGCGGTACCAGTAGAAGTAGCTATCTGCCTCCAGTACTGAAAAAAATGAGTTCAGGTAAATTTCTTGAGTACCTGCATCACTATAGTAGGGATGCCACCGCAAAGCCACTCAGTTTCAATCAGCGTAGTAGCCACAAAATGTTACAGATTAATTTTATCAATAATAGAGAAACAACAAACGTCTAACCCCCAGGCGAACGTGGTTGTTGGTCAGTTTGATCATGGTGCTCGATTTGATGGACCAACGAAGCCCACGATTCCAGTACGTATGACTACCTTAATAAAAAGCAGTGTTATTTATGATTGTATTGTTTATAGCCCCCTCCTCCAGGGTATGCACCTAATGTTGTCCAGCAAGCATCAGCTGAAGGTAAACCAATCTTGATGACCCAGAAGGAAGCACCTAAATGGGTTGGAGAAGACAGCGACAATAAGACATTTTGAAACTTTTTTTCTCAACTTTTTTAATCATTGTAGTAGCTAGTAAATACAAATTTGAGGGTGGGGCTGAAAATTAGGTAACTTCCATAAACTTGGGATAATCTAACTTTATCATCTTTATAAGTTCCTGTATATGGTTCATTGACAGTACAGCAGTGAAGTGTGTATCTAAATGATGCCTCTACTCCGCTCACAAACTTTCCATTAGCTGAAATAAAATTACGGTAAAGTATGGCTATTTCAGTGTTGTCTGATGTGCATGTCGGACAAGAAATAGTTGCTGTAAACGAAATAGCGGTGAGTAAGTGGTCTAGAGTGTCATAATGCGTGTCAGAATAATGGACTGTTTAGGAAACAGTACTGACTAGATATATATTCCGTACTACACAAGATATCACCTCACAGAAGGCTGACCAGTATGAGAAAGATGAAGATGGAGACCTGGTTTTACCAAGGAATGAATGCATTGTAATTTGCTTGGGTAAGTCTAATAGCCAAGTTGTTCAGTATTCTGTAAATAATAGGATTTTTTAGCCAATAAAATTTTGATGAAAAGTATATCGGTTCCAAACTTTTTTTTTTAACTTTTTTTTTATGCTACCTCATCCTCCGATGTAAATTTAGTTCAACTGTCATTTTGGTAGCTTTGAGTGTATTATATTGGTATATACATGTGTCTAGAACATGCTATGTCTACAATCCTAACAAACGTAGGGCTTCAGGTTTGGAGGGGGGCTCTGCTAATGGCCGACTTCTTGCTGAGCAACAAAGCATTACTAAAGAACAAGACAGTCCTGGAACTAGGTGGAGGAGTTGGTCTCTGTTCTATCCTTGTTTCTAGATTCTGTCATTCTATTATTTGTACTGGTATGCAATTTATTCTCTAATGTGCATAATTTCAATTGCAAGATTTTGTAAGTAGATTTTAAAACTTCTATTCTTGATGTCTGCCAAAGAAATAAAAAAAGAAATCAAGAAAAATTTGAAGGAAAGGATAATATTGTCCTCAAACAGTTGGATTGGACTGCTCCTTTTGCTTCAGGTAAAAATAATAATGCATTGAACAAAATAAATCAGATAAAATATTTCGATGATTGATATTAGGCCTCAGATTTATAGAACCAGAGTATTTACAAGTGTCATTTGGTTGTTACTAGAATCTATAATTATATTCATAAGGAGGGAGTGCTTTATTATGTCATAGACCAATTGCCACTAATAGTCACTCACATTTCAAACTGGCATGCCAAATTATACTTGTGTTAGCTTTATTTAAAGGTAGCATAGTTTCTGAGGCCTGTAGAACTTCACCGCTATGACAAGATCAACTTCAGGTTGTGTGTGGTATTATGCAACTTAATGTTTTTAGAAAAATCAAGCGATTATGGTTGGTCGGCTAAAGATATGGAAGAACTGAAATCCACTTCCATTGTTATAGCATCTGATGGTAATTATATGCCATTTACTTTCTGACTTTTATACCTATACGTGTATTTAGTTATTTATGAAGACCATTTAACTGATGCTTTCTTGTCATGTTTGATTCTATTGCATTGTGAGATGACATGCCATCTGTCAGTAGTGTACCTGGCATTGGAGAAAAGGTGGGTTTATCTTGCTGTGCCTGACAGTCACTTCATATAGTTTTTAGTTCAAGGTAAACTTCATATCATTTGTTAATATTGAGACTTGTTTTGTTGATAGAGTTAATTTTACTCTGGAAGAGTTAGCGCCGGCTGTTCCAGCATATTCTTACTTCAGGAAGTGCTTAGATAGGACATACGAGCATAATAAGCAGCATTTTATGTTTGAGGCATCAGAGATTGCCACTTGTAATGTGCCTTTGTGTTCGCGGTATGATAGAGTAAAAGAAATGGTAAGTTTTGTATTGCTGGTTCTATCAGCAATCAGCGAATATAATTGATGTAATGTTCTATTATGTGATAGGAAATATGGAAGTTAACAATAAAGCTCATAAAAACATGACGGAGAAATGGAAGCTGGCTCACTACATGGAACTGATACATATATACTATCTCACAATGACATTTTTCAAAGTTATAAAGTGCAAGTTGTACCGTCTTCAATACAAAACGTATCCTCCATCAGATCCAAACAGAGCATCTTTCTTAGCTCTTGTCATTACAACTCCTTGGCCTTGGGAGGCTGCAATCTGAGCAGCATTCGGAGCATGGCCTGGGGGAGGAGGCTAAGCAAACACAGACTTTAATGAATTTAAATAATGTAATATTTATACAACTTAATTGTCAGTCTGTCATTTTTGTCTACAGTGGATCTAAAAGAAGGCAGGCTTCTGACAGTCTGTTTCCAGACAAATTGGATTTACTTGTATACAAGAATATACTATATTATGTTCTTTAAATATCATGTAGCCCCAAATAAGTCTATTCAAAATACTGGTAGTCTGATTTTAGTCAAAATAGCTCTTATATATTAACTCCTTTGTAGACTATGAAATAGTCAGTCAAGCAATTCCCTCATGTGTCTCGGGTCTGTAAATCACAAACAAATCTCAAGTAGGCATTATGTGTATGTTTAGCCTGAGATTAGATTAAGTGAATATCATTAAACTACCGGAATGTTGGCTTGTGTTTTTCCACCAAACCGAGCTCCCTGGTCAAAGACAGCAACAGGTGGAGGAGCAGGAGCTGAATGGCCTTGTTGTTGAGGATAGGGGTTACCAGGGGGTTGGTAGCCAGGAGCAGCACTCGGTGTGTATGGAGGAGGTCGACCTATGCCTGGCTGTTGTTGAGGAAGGTTTGAGGTTGCAGGTTGCGGAGGATAAGGGTTTGGGGTCGACTGTGGGGGATAGGGAGTATTTTGAGCAGGTTGAGATTGAGGGGGATTGTATGAAGGTGGTGGAGGATATGCTGAATCATAACAAACAAGGACGTACTTTAAATTGAATTATAGAGTTTGAGAAGAAGATATTAACCTGGATTGTAAGGAGCCTGAGCTCGTTGTGGTGGTGCTACTTTAGGAGGGTAAGCAGAAAAAGATTGCTGACCAGGATATGGCTGCTGACTTGGATAAGCCTGTTGCTGTTGACCTGGGTACCCACCCTGAGGGACTTGCTGTTGCCCTGGATATCCACCACCCTGAGGGACTTGCTGTTGCCCTAGAACTGGTTGCTGTTGCCCAGGATACATGCCCTGGGGAGCTTGTTGTGGCGGGTATGCAGGATTATTTTGAGGATATCCTAAACACAGAGTAAGATAAATGGATAAGTTTGATATGGAAGTGGAATAACTAATGAAATGGCAATAATAGATAGTAGTGACTAGTTTTATACACATTAGCACTGACGGAAGTCAGATAGAATAGTAGTCAAAATATTAAATTTAATTGCAGTCAACTGTGAAAGCAGGACTAGCGTGCATACATGTGATACCAAATCTGAACTTTTATTTACATCATAGTGTACTATGTACAATATGAGCTAAGTAACGTCTTCATCGACAGTCCAGTAAGTCATAATTCACCCCACAACATACTGAGCTTTCTGCTAAGTTTACTATGAAATGCATAATCTGTATTCATGATAATATCATTACCATTTATTTGATCTTTGTTTGGCCATTCCTTGACTTACTGGATGTTGATGTAGACACTACTTAGCTCATATTGTACATGTACATAGTACGCTATGATGTAATTAATCTGCTAGTGTTCCGCTGGTATAGGCAACATAATATCTATTACCACCTTATCTACACACCTATACACTCTGGAGAAGAATTGCAAGAAGCACAAGGTAAGTAACTGCCAGCCAATTTCAAAACAATTCATACAAATGAGTTTAATTTATCTAAAGCTGAGCTATACATTCAGGGAGGGGGGTTATGAACTTGGAGCTGCAGCCCTGGGGTGAAATTTATTTAATGAAAGTATGTATACAATCCACATGTAAGCTGCTAAAAGACACTACTTATCTTGGGCATACTGCCACTCAAACATAAATGGACATCAGTGTGCTGCATAAAGAATGCTTAAAAAATGAGGCTTCATTAATAACTTCTGCCTACTGTTGGACGACGAACAAACCATAAATCCTTTGACTAGCTAGGCTAGCTCGCTCCATTTCTGGCTAATGCAAATCACTACAGAACTACCACAAACGAAGTACTTATACTAACGCATAATAACTCACCACTCATGTTAATTGAACCAGGTAAAACTGTACCAATAGCTCCTTCAGTAGATTTCTTGGCACCCAAACCGTAAACAATAACCACCACCTCACCTTTAGCAATGTTTATCTGTCCCCGCCCCCCATCTTTTATTTAGCAATGCAATCACCCCGCCCACCAATTACCTGTCCTCGTAATCACCACTGTACAGATAATGATGATAATGGTATAGTGTATTCTCATTACTGAAATAAAACAAATGAATAAATAAGGTTGTGAATAGTTGTCATTCAAATTTCTTCCTTAACACTTTCTTGAGTAATACAGGGAGTAAAGAAATAATTGCTAGGATAGTCAGAATTACTATGGACCACTTCGACACATGCCCTCTGTCTGTAGTGAGTTGATATAGAGTAGTGCCTGCACGAATGAAGAAGAAAGATGGTGGAGCCACTCCTAAAGAAAAGAAAATTGTTAAAAATAAAATGTTCCACAATGGCTAGTTATAATGGTGTGTGTGTGTGTGTGTATTTTTAAAGCATGAGTAAATGTAGATGTCATTCATATAAATATTTATAGCCCGTTACCCGAGCGACCGCGCTTGTCGTTAAGAACTATAAATCTGATACAGTCTGGTATGCCCGTAAGAAAATGTATTAGCGGGGAAAAGTCTGATATAGTTCTTAGCAACCATAATTATGGTAGAAGGCAGATCAAAGCAAAATGGAATAATGAAGAGTTTGGGTACTTTAATACAATTACTAAGATAGCTAACGCTATACTTTGCTCGTTGTTTATGTTCTGGCTATAAAATAGTTATAAACCAAAATCATTAGGTTTGTATTTCGATTTATAAATCGCATACAAACCTCAATTTTGGTTTATAACTATAACATATAATACAATGCTCAAATATATAATAATATATAGTATAATAATATATACATAATACTATTACACAAGTCAGGTGTGATATGGCAGAGATATTTCACGAGCAGGCTAATTTATTTTCACAAGCCTGAAGTGAGTGAAAATCATTCTTGAGTGTGAAATAGCATGCTATATCAACTCTGACAAATGTATTAAGTGATTTATTTTACTCTTCACTGCAGTAGTTCAGACTAGGGTTGGTAACTCAGCTTGTAAAGCTTGCTGAGTTTCTGTTAGTTCATAGAAGCTCCCCGGGTCACAAACTTAGTAAAGATATCTAGCTAGAATATATATATCTTAGGTGCCATCACTATTCTTGTCCCAGGGTAGTCTGGGAAATGGCACAGAAAGCTCTCTTCTGTGGATAAATTGGAACTAAAAAGTTCAATACTTGGAATCATGAAATGTTGTGTGTATGAGGGGGGAAAAGAATTGACAAATGCACATGACAGATGGATACATGTGTATTAGGACCAGTGAACACAAGTAGGACATTAGCATCGCCATATATATAATTTAAAGTTCAAGTTAAAAAACATTTAGCACTTACATATGTCAATTTTGGCAGAGTTTGTTTATTGTCAGAATGAGTATTCTAATGAGAGGTCAAATTATGGTATTTATTTGTGAAATTTAGGGAATTACTATCACAAAATGTGAAAATCACTTCGGATAAGAAGGAAAAACGCGAAAAAGCAATGGAATCAGAGTATGGATATCCATGATAATCCACAGTACAACTCCACACTGTACAGAATCCTCACCAATAAATGTTCCAACAAAAAATGGGAGTAGTTTAACTCCTACTATTGGAGAGGCAATGTTGATGAAGAAGTTTGGTAGAAATGGAGTTATTCTTAAAAAGATAATGTACCATAACATATCGCCATGGTGTTGTGCTATCTGAGCTTGCCATGTTTTGAGTCTTGCTGGAAAATATTTCCTCACTAGCTTGTGGCAAACAAACTTGGACAGTAGATAGCAAAAGGCAGCACCCACAGACGAGCACTAAAATAATACCAATAAATGAATAAGGAGAGAGAAAGCAAAGAAACTATGTATCTTATAATAGATAATAAATACCTACATGTAATAGGTGAGCATGAAAGATACTCTTAAACCAAATGCTGTGAATTTTCCATACTGGGTTATTTACGTTTCCACTAAGTATTAATACTCTGCTGTGTGCATGTTTGTCAACATTTCGTACCAATGCCAGACTTGGCCAACCTACTTAGCAAACAACAACAGCAACAACAACTATAAAAAAAAAAAAAAAAAAATAATATTACTAATAAATTAATAAATTAAAAACAAAACAAAAAAACATAGCATTTTTTTTGGGATGCATGTTACCCTAATGTTTGCTGGCAGCCACACTTCTTAATTATTCAGGCAAACTTTATCACCTCATTGTTCATTCTTGTTTACAGAAAGCTCAGGCAGCAGCTATCTTTCTTTCAAGTAATTGTTAAGCATTTTTTACACCTAACCGGGCTGGTCGAATTGATACTGTCAGATACTGAGGGACCATAGAAAAATTTCATGGGATGTTCCATCAACAAATTGGAATGACTTAATTGAAACATTCACTGCAGAAAACCCATCATTCCACCTTTTATGCTTGTAGTCATATGAATAATATATTGAAAAAACAACAACACAAACTAAACAAACAAATAAAAAGAACAATGAATATACTTATTGGCTGCAGGTCAAACAAATTGGTCAGTGTGCACTAAAAACTTGTCTATTCTATGTAAGAAAAGTGAATATTAAACCATTATATACTTAAAACACAATACAATAGACTCGAGTGTCTCGCTCACTCAATAATTTTCACTTGAATGCCACATTAAGACTACATGGATAAAAGCTTGTAATAATAAGTAAAGCAAATGCAATCCTTACCATGCACACTATAAACAGAGCCAGTGGAAAAGAGAAAAGGAAGCCTGAGAGAATACTGAGGAAGATACTGCCAGGAATGGAGAAAGTCTGTAAACTACTAAAAATTAAGGACATTAAGGGTAAGATTTGTATATCAATGGGATTTTCCTCATCAATGCAGGAGTGTCAATGTAATCACCCCTTATTCCCTGTTGCATGGTGGCCATCTGACTCCAATATTATACTTTGCATTACTGAGAACTGAACAAAAACAAGACTTTCAAGATACAAGATGTAAGTGACCATTACTGCAGCAAGTACAGTACTGAAATGGCTTTCCTTGTATTTTGAGAGAAGGCGACCAAGTTCTTTAGCTGCATCCAAGGAATAGGGAAATCGCAAGTGTTTAATATCATCTCTAAAATACAATAAAAACAATTGAATGGCACTAGGTGAGCATCCCAGAAATACATTTTCTTCCAAGACACACTAATACTATCTGTCCTCGTGGTTGTAAAACAAATAGCCACCAAGAAATAAATCAACACCACAGGTTGACAATTCACTCAAAGCACACACTACACATATTGATTAAACTAATAATCACAATCATGTATTCAAACTATAAGCATAAGCAATAGTAATATTTGGAAGAAAGTAGTCGAGTTCTAGGATTTCCCCCCAAACTTGTCATTAATATTTGCATGCTGTTTGCATTGGCTGAATTCCCCCTCCCCCACCTTATCCCAAACAAAATTGGACTTTCAATAACTTACTCATCTAGTTCTGGAAAATTGACGATCATAATTATCACGACTCCCAATGAGAACGCAAAAACTAGAAACAAAAGCGCGACACTCGCTTTAGTACTCCATCTACGAACTACAAACTCTTCCTTTCCCATCTCACTATTTCCACGCCACGTACCAAATAAATTGAAAGTTATTTAACTTTCCAGCTGTTTACATTTCCTTACCACTAATTCAATGACCTTTTCCATGCAATATTTTTCCATCTTAGATACCCTTTACCAGAAAAACGTGCTTAAAAAATACAAGTCTTGGGGGAACAAATAAATTGGCAATAATGGAGTAAAAAATTGACAATGACAAAAACATAGTTGTGAATGATCAGTACAGAGTATATCCACCATCTGATCCAAATAGCAAATCACTCTTCTGCTGCTTCATGGAAACTGTTTGTCCTTGAGCTGCTGCCACTTGGGCTGAATTAGGCACATAACCAGGTGGCGGAGGCTAAAATATACATAAAAATATATAATATTTGCATCAATTGTGAAAAAAATGTGTTCTTTAAAGCTTTTACTTGTTGTTTTGTTTAAATTGCATATGGTATTTAGTTCCACATTCTTAAAACTGTTAGTGAGTTTAAAAACCAAGGTACTGACCCAATGGCATATACCAAATGGAGGGTCAAATTCAGTAGCTAGCTGAGCACATCTTTGTCTATGTGCAATAAATGTATTTTGCCACAGAGCAGTGACAACTTGAGAGTGAAAGCGCTACATCTTGTATTAAATCACTGACCATGTCTAATACTATAGCAATTGTAAAAAAATGTGTTCTTTAAAGCCTTTACTTGTTTGTTTAAATTGCATATGGTATTAGTGTCACAATAATAGAAACTGAAACCACCAATTACAATAAATAAAGCCCCCCTTTCTCTCTCTCGCTCTTCACACACACACACACAAACACACACACACACACACACACACACACACAAGCCAACTATATAGGTGTACAATGCTTTTTATGTACACACTCAACATACCGGAACTGAAGGCTTAGTTTTGCCATCAAATCTAGCTCCCTGATCAAATACCCCAGTTGCCATAGGTGGTTGCTGTTGAGGAATCGGATTAGGGGAAGATGAATATGGAGGAGGAGGTGCAGCTGAAAGATTAACATAAATATATTATCATTGATTGTCCCAAAACTAAAATCACTATTGTACCTTGTGAAGGGTAAGGAGCACTAGATGGTCCAGGCTGGGGAGGGTAGCCTGCAAATACACATTAAAAGTAGAAAAATGAACAAATGTGAAACATGTGACTTCCTGGGTTGGTGCCTAAATGCCTGCAATCAGCAACTATGAGGTATGCTGCCCTAAGGTGACATCATCAAGAATCATGAATACAAGTTGCTACAAATGAATAATATCAATCACCAGCTACCAAGCCAATTTATTCACACCTCAGATTCTCACACCATACAATTAATACTTCTAGGGGCATGGACTCCCACTGGCACCTTCACACTGCATAGAGTATTCTAACCTGTAGCAATTAGCAATGCTTGTAACCAACCAACCATTACTCAAAACTGCTAAAACTTTTAAAAGTGTAATGACAAGGGTTTGATTAAAACAACTGGTTCAATCCATTCTCACCATATTGTTGTGGAGGTACTCCTTGAGGCGGATAAGCTGGTTTCCCAGGAGGATAAGCTGGATGTTGATTAGGATAGGTAGGTTGCTGGCCCGGATATGGTTGTTGGCCAGGATAGGCAGGTTGTTGGCCAGGATAGGCAGGTTGTTGGCCAGGATAGGCAGGTTGTTGGCCAGGATAGGCAGGTTGTTGGCCAGGATAGGCAGGCTGCTGGCCAGGATAGGCAGGCTGCTGGCCAGGATAGGCAGGCTGCTGACCAGGATAGACGGGTTGCTGACTAGGATACCCTTGCTGCTGCTGAGAATAAGCTGATTGGCTGGGGTAACTCTTGCCAGAGCTCGCTAGAAGAAAGTGAAGTTTAATATAAAAAAAAAAGAAAGGATACTAACATACTACTTGGTAATACCTTTGTCGTTTTTCTTCTTAAAGAGAGGCATAACCAGATCAGATACAAATGTCAAATTTTAACTACACAATTCGCGCACCAGGTTGATTATATACAAGTGAGACTAGTAAGTACCAACAACATTCCCAAACAGCGTAGAATGGGTGTGGTGTAACTATTGAATGGTGGGCGGGACTAATACTGACGTCATGATAACGTATTACTGGCGCGTGCTTATTGCTGATTTGGTACTCGATCGTACGCGTGCCCAACGTGAATTTGGACGCGTTGACTGTGACGTGTACCGATCGACGTATAAATACGTATGTACTATCGGCAGCCAGTAAAGCAGCAAAACAAAAAGTCGTAGTCTTATCTATAATCGAGCTGTATACACGTTCGGCAAAATGACAGTTCAGTGGCTAGCTATTTCGAGTTTTTTGTACGCAGAAATATTTGTAACTCTGTTGCTGATTCTTCCTATATTGAAACCAAGCTGGTAAGTATGTATAATATTGTTAGAATCCGGGGACTGATGGCAAAATATTTTCATGGTTAGGTTTTATTAGCAGCCACAAGTTAACCGTATGTGGACTCTTGAAGTACTGATTGTTGTCCATACATACGCAGAACTTTCCCAATGTATGTAAAGTAGGCTCCGCTACAGTTACAAGCATTGTTTTGTTTTGTACATTCTACAAGCTATATGAAATATAGGGTAGGTACCTGATGATGTGCATCTCATGTTACTAATACTAGTGATGTGCTTGAGCACAAATGGCGAGCGAGCCTAAAGACTATACTATTTTTATATGAATGATTTAACACTGAAGCTACTGAAAATAAGGTCCAGTTTTAAAATTTCTCATACACGGTAAAGGGATTTCAGTGCCATAGTAACTCTCTGCAACTGCTTGAATTGAAGGAAAAAAACAACAACAAAACAATACACGTTATTTAAACGTTTTCTTTGTGATATTCTTTAGCTAAGTAGTGGTTGTAACACACAATGCTTTGACACAACTGGACATGCACCTACAGACTTACCTTCGTGGTAGTCTAGTGGACAATGTATTTTCAAGTAAATACTGTTGCGCACGGCTTATAACCATGACAAAGAGTGCATTGACTTACTACCGCCACTAACTGGAATAGAAATGGAATTCCCTTAAGTTTTCAAGTTTTAACTGCACCCGCAAAAGAATTCAAAACGGTAAACAATTCAATTTCTAGGGTGATGATACGGGTACTGATCGATAAACCAGAGGATTCTGTTTAGTGCAATTTGGGATGGGGTCGACCACGTAACTAACACAAAAACGCGAGGGTCAAAGTACAAAATGACATACGTACGTCCAAACATATATACAAATAAACAAACATCCCCGATTTTTTCATTTTACCCCTATAAGTGTCTCGCTCGCTCGCCAATAATATTACTAATATAGCTGTGTTATAAAACTTATGTATTTGTCTTAGGTGGAAGAAAGTGTTCAGTTGGAAAATTTTCTCATCCATCAGGCCCATATGGAACACATTTTTTTATGCTTTGCTGGTCATTCTGATCCTGTTATTTTTAGGTATGTATAGTGGAAGTAGTGGTATGTTTAGCTCTTGAATTTCTTAGAAGAAACTGATTAGTTGACTTCCACAGTATAGTGGCTATCAGTAACAACCAGAATGTGCTCAAATCACATAAGGCGGCGAGCAACGAATTTATTGACATGTAATATGTGTAGATATTTGTTCATTTCACTCTCTGTGAGTTATTTGCTTTGTATGCATGAGTAGGGTGTGTTTGACAAACTGTTTGCATGTATGTGTGTTAATTGTGCACTGTGTTGTCTTAGTGACAACGTCACCATTATTATCACTGTATCCATTAAAGTTATCTATCTATTCATAGTATAACTTATGACAATGAAATAAGGTGATACAGTAATTGTTATCTGACTAAACGTGGTCCCATTTGTCCAGATTAGCTTTGGAATTGTCTTCCTATAAAGTTGCATTAGATTGTTGTACACTATTAGACTCCATTAGGCAACAGATCAAATATGGCCATGCCGTTGAGTCTGGCAAGCAGGAGCAATTGGACGCTAAATTAGATCGTCATTTGAGGGAATGTAAAGGACAAAGAAACTATTTCATTACTGGATTTGCATTGTTTCTCATTCTGTAAGTTAAGTAAATAAATTAGTGGTGTGTGCTCAATCATTGACATGCCAAGTTTCAACTTTATGCAGCACAGTTTTAAATTTTAAACACATTGACTTCTGAAGTACTGAATTAATGAGCTGATTAAATTGATTCTGGCACATGGATTGCTGGCATGCATACTGTATGTAATGAAACCTCTTTCCAAATGATCCAAAAAAGCAAACTGACTCAACACATAGAAACAAGTGATCTAGTGCGATAGAAAATGTCCTTATGTGACCTTCGTAGAGAAGTTTCACACAGCAGTTAGACAGATGTAATAATAATAAAAATAAAAAAACGGTGACAAGTGAAGTGTAGTTGGGTGGTTATAACAGAATGTGAACTGTGGCCCATGGTGATGCTTATAAATTTTGCATTGTTGTAAAGGCACTAGTTAATACAATCTTTACAATCACAAGATCTGATTTTATTGATGACCTCAGCTCATGACACTTTACTGCCATTCAACCCAGCCATAATTCCTGCATCAAACACTGCTAACCAACACACACAAGGGTGTAGCTCACCTAAAAATTATATCGTGGTGTAATCAAATTGAACACAATCCACAACTACATCTGTTTGTAATCATGGTGAAGATAATTAACAAACATTTTTATGTATTATTATCAGAGTGATTCGTCGTCTCATACATTCCATATCTCAGTATGCCGTATTGGAGACTAGTCACAAGGCCTTGACCATTCAAGCCAATAACCTCACTACTCAACTGTCACAGAGAATGGATAACAACGTAAGTTCTCATTAAAGTAGTTTTCAACATAGGGAGGTTAGCCAAATGTGCTACCATTAGCTACCACCACCTCCTTACTAAACCTCCTTCCTTCCACTTCGAAAAGAACAACCGCTTTCTGCAGTTTCACTATAGTGCCAGAAGCACCCTTCACAGAAACCCAGTCATCTAAAAGCTGAGTTTCACAAACCAAATGGCCTTGCACCAGAGTCACCTCGGCACCAGTATCAGGAGCAATCACGCATGTAATGCCATTGACTGTACCACTAATGAGCTTCCCCTCTACCTCTACAGCCATCCAATTAACCTTTTTCGGGGGACCACCACTCTTTACTGGGACCTATTTACCGAATCAGTTGTGGAGCTGCTATGACTAGACCTGGGAGCCTTGTTTGGGCACTCCCAGGATTTATGTCCTTGTTGCTGGCAGTAATAACATGTTGGGACAACCTTCCTCTCTTCGGGCTTAGAGGTACATTCAAAGGCCCTGTGGCCATATTGCTGACACTTGAAGCATTTAGCCTCTGATCGGCTAACATGTTTGGTGTAGGTATCTCTAAGTGTAGCAGCAACATCACCCAGGTCACTCACTTTCTCGACCTTAGCTGCATGTACCACACCCTGCTCCATGGCTGACAACTGGCTGCAAAACAACCCCTTGATTAAGAAAAGATTCACCTTGTCTATCGTTCCACACATCATTAACACTCGATCAACCAACCTACTAATATGTTTAAACCTCTCCAACCTGTCCATTCCTCTCGTCTCCCTGTCCAACTCATTAAGCAGTTTCACCTCCAAGTCACGCAACCTATAACCCACTCTTCCAATTAGAGCTTCCTTCAATCTGCTGTAAGTACAGCCAACCTCTTCAATTACATCTAACACGGTCTCCTTGGTCTTTACTGGCAATTTGCTCAACACCACACTCTTCCATCTCTTCTTCTCAACACCTAACTCTTTCAGCTCCACTTCAAGACCTCTCATATATTTGTTTACATCCGTCCCTTCCTTATACATGGCAATAGAACTCACTAAATTTCCTCCTGTCCAGTTCTCAGCCCTACACGTCACCTTGTTCACCTTAAGCTGACTTTTGCATAACTTGTTCATGATAGACATCATTCCCATCATTAAATCTTTGTTACTAACGTCTCCAGCACCAATATCACCTAACTTAAATCCTCCCTCGTCCTCATTTTCCTCATCACTCTCCTCATCATCTTCGGACTCAGTCCTACCTCTTGTACTAGCTCCCTCCCTAACTGGGGAACCTACTCTCCTTGTTGTGTCTCTCAAAGGTGAACTTTCTCTTCCCCGGGCTGGTCTCTTATTCCTAACCAACCCAATACTGTCACCCATTACATTACTAGCAAGTCTGCTCTCCATACTACTATCCTCTTCCTCTTCTAGTAACACAGTCAGCCCACCCTCACCTGGGTTATCTGACTCAACTCCTCTGTCGTTGCCACTGTCGCCTGCATCTTTCACTCTAGACTTTTTCTTTCCTGGCATTCTTCTTGCTTTGCCTCCTCAACTCTCTCTCAATCTGCCCTTCACAGACTCCAAACTGAAGAAATTCCAGAGACCTATGGCATACACACGGAAATAAAATAATAACACTGCACAATACAAGCACAGTACGATCACAACACAAGACAATAGCAGGGTCGTCGTTCTTTCGGCTTTCGATGGTGAGGGGTCGTCGCGTTCCAAGGTGTGACCTCATGACAATGGCAGTTCTTCGTCGAAAAGAAAAGTCTCAGTCCCAGTTAATCACTGCTCCCAGAAATCGCACACCGCTGCCTCCAAGTTGTGGGGATCGGGTCCGAGTTGCGTATGCTTGGTCGGTCCTCACGGGCGAAGGGGTCTGGGAGTTTAGTCCAGATCCTATCTCTGGAAGCTGTCTTAAGGCCACCCCCTAGACTATTTGCAGTCAAGCAAGGTGAAATTAGATTATTAAACTAATACACGCAAACTTGACACACAAAATAGAATAAGATACGATAGAACTGCATTCACCGGAAGTGTCATGCGCGCCATAACCTAAGTTGCACACGGCACACCTTTACACACACGAACAATGAATATAATTATGCACCTAGCTAACTATGCACCACACAATGTTTGACATGTTCTGTTTGTTCTCTTCTCCCTCTTCCTCTCCTTCAACCGTAACTCCTCCAGCCCCACAGAATGGTCTATTGATCACCTGTTGATTAACTCCACATTGTTCTGCATGGTTACAACTTTTTTTTGTAGTATACTGAGTATACTGTACTTATGTGGAAAGTATGTATTGAAAAACCTTTGGCTTTTTTCCACATCGTGTTTGTAGAGTGATGGAGGGAAGACATTTAGTAAGGAAGAATATGAGAAACTACAAACTAGTAAGATTTGTCATGGTAATCCACACAGCTGTTATTTATGAATTGTGTTGTGTTTTTTTAGAATTGAAGTCTAAAGATTTGGAACTAGAAGCTATGAAGAAGCAAGCAGAGTCAACTAACAGAGAATATGACAGGCTTACTTCAGAGTTTCAAGAACTACAGGTGAAGTGCCGTAAATGTACTTTATGGTATTTTAGTCTAAGAAACTTTTATTTACCGTATTCTTGATGTTAAATATGTCTTTTTTTTTTTTTTTGCAGAACAAAAAGGAAGCCAATGGTGAAGACAAAAAAGATGTTTAATCAGATACTTTCTTTGCATATAAATATTAGCAATTGAAAATTTTACTTATCAATGTTATAGATTTTATGCTGTGTCATTATCATGAATAGACAAATCTTTGAGCATTTCTTCCACACTGATTTGAGGTGCATCAACTGTCACGCCTTCCTGGTGACTTGCCACAACAGAAGGATCTAGAGGAAACAAAGCACTTCACACACAAATCTGTACATAGCATCAAGAATAATGCACACTTGTACACCAACATGAAGCTAGAATTTTTTTTTGACATTTTGTAGCAGATAGCATGCTCTCAGTCCATCAGAACCACCAATTATAAAATTAATAAACTTGCTATTAATGCAATATTTTTACCATAATAAACATTGACATTCTTTCTGTATGTCAAGTCTTCTTCCAGATTCTCCAAAAAGTCTGTGTAGTCACGATCTTGTACTGCCTTGCCAACTTCCATCTCTGCCTTTTCTTTTTCCAAATGCTTGATTTGCCAATTCCTCATCTTGTGTCTTTTTTGCCTGTCCCCATAACTTTTCTTTATGAGAATCTGCTCATGCCAGTGAAACAGCACAAACAACAAACACACACACAGACACATACAGGTTGTAAGTGCACAACAACAACAACAACAAAAACTCAAGTAAATATGCACTTATTTTATAAACAGAAAATTCAAACTTGCATGCCTACATAATTGTAGCAAGCAATGGGTTTTACAAAGCACAATCCACTCTGGAGCTTTATTTTACTCCTGCTTTTGAACTAGCTTCCTTCATCAAGACACTTGAATGCTGCCTTATCACTCACCACATCAGGAATGGAAGCTGCCTTCAAAAGGTCAATGTTGGGGTCATTTAAATTTGCTGTGGTAAAATCAAAGCCGAGGGCAATGTCTCCGTCTGAGAGGATGTGTCCAAGATGAGTACGGCAATGTATCTCAGTGTCAGTCTGCCCTAGTTTGGAGACAGGAACCACCCATGCATCTGCCACCTCCCCTCCCTAAAAAGTCACACACAAAAAATTATACATAATTAAAAAACAACAACAATAATTGAGGAAATGTATTTTTTATTACAAAGTATTCCATACTATGAATATAATTATTTACTCACAATATTGTAATACGATTTGCCAGGAAAAAAACGAACAAACAGAAAAAAAGCAAACAAAAATGATCTTCCAAATAATTTACTCTATTTGTCCAGGCCTGCAAGGATGCCTGGAGTCTTACCACGTGCAAGCCCAAGTCCTCGTCGTTCATCGCAAGTTGTCGATCTCGTTTAAACTCGTCATGAACTTGTTTATAAATGCATGCATTGTATTGTTATTCCTTAGTTACTCATTAACTCATTTTTTCATGTATCGACTCTATTTGGTCTTTGTTTCTTATATTAAACAAAATTGTGATTGTTGGAACTTGGCTGTATCTAGTCATTGGGCTAAGCTGCGGGATTCCAGAGATAATCAGATCAGATACAAAGTCCAGAGCGTCTGTGGGCCTTACAACCCCACTGCTTTCTCATACAGCAAGACACCTCTCTGGCAGGACGTGACCGTCCACTATTACATGCACTAGAAATACACCACACACCACCATAGATATACTGACATTACTGCCTAGAATTTGTACACCCTAATAATGTCCTTCACTTCACTCGCTCGCCAATACTCACAGAATTTTCAATACGAAGAATAAAGAATTCCACATATTGGCGATGCTCACACAAAGCAGTGAAGGGAAACTTCCAGTACAGGTTGGAAGTCAGTTCAACCACTATGAATCACATACAATGTCACAAAGTTTAAGTTACCAAATTTTGATAATATCCTAAACCAACGGTACATCGAAATAAGTAGAGTGTGTATTTATGCAGACATTGCTCACTCTTGAGTAAGTGATGTTTACTGTAATTTAGTGACGCAAAATATTCAGTAAAGTATAGACGATTCTTTATTCAAACCTTTATTAGAGGATGGCTCCATAAGTTGCAGTGATGAAGACACACGAGAACAAATGGCAATTTGCCGAGAGAACCCAAGAGATCTAGTGAGTTTTACTGGAAGGCAGACTAGATCATTCTAATGAAAGTAATTACCATTAGTCAAAGCCACAAATAATTGCTTGTATTTACCTTGGATATCGGAATTATCTCTAAACTGAAGGTGTGCTTGTATTGAAATTTATTGTTGTGAATATCATGAGAAACAAGTTCCTGGGAAGTTTTCAACCTAGTTTTGTCATCATATCATAATAGAATAACATCACACAATCACTTGTATGGAAACACACCTGCATGGAACACTGCTACTGATGAACTCTACCAACTTTCTGGCTTCTTGTTTATTGGCATAGAAGAAGTCTAGTCCCTCATGAGTCTCTTTAATGCGCAGAGAGGTGGTATGAAGACGATGCTTCAAAATAATTTGCTCCAAGTACAAAAATGTCCTCTTATGTGATGTCTGCAAGCTTATCTCTATCATCATAGAAACTTTCAACAACAAATAAAGCTTACCTTCTGCCTGACTTGGACAACTGCTCTCCAGAAATCTTGAGCTTCTCTGCGATGACATTCATCACACATTTGATCATGTACTGTGTACTCAACCACAACTACTTGTTGAATGATAGACTCCAACACCTACAGCACATGAGCAGTACAGAGCACGCACAGCTCTTTAATAAGTGAATGAGTGAGAATCTATTAGGGATGTCTATTGGGTATTATGTCAAAATATATGAATATAAAGGAATAGTACATGGTACCTTTGTAGTAGCAAGGGGAATACTGCTTTTTGTCATTTTTAAGCCTATCTAGAGCTTCTGGTCTACGTACAATGGTAAGCAAGTCTTGCTAACAGTTCCTGGACACACCAGTTGGTTTTTGTAAGTTACAAAAAGCTGTGGCAAGTGGTTACTACACTATTGAAAAATTGTTGACCTGATAAAGTAAAAACCGACTGAATTTGGTAGCTGAGAGCTTGCTATATGACTCAATTGTGTAATCCTTGATAAATGAGATAGTGAAGGAACCACTAATACCTGGCTAAATGGAGGCAAGACTGTTGTTTAGTCACAGTAAGCTATATAGTTAATAGTCAATGGATATATAATTTATTTCTAGAAATAAATACCACGAAAAGATAGATGTCATGATGAACATGAGCTAGAAAAATAGCTTCAGATAAAAATAATTGATAGTAGCCCTTGGCATTATTTTGACAAGAGAAAAGGTTTTTGGTACAGATCTGTAATATGTAGTGGTGAAGAGGTGCACTATGAGTCAGCAGCTAACATTTGTCAGATTGGTCATACACATCACCAGCAACAATACAATCTCCCACCACTGCAACACCAGCATACCTCCTTCTGCACTGTGAGTTTCACTTTAATCCTTTTGGAGTGAGGCTCAGTCCACACAAACCCAGCATCCACCAAATGTACACGACTTAGTCCACGAAGTTTCTTCAGACAGATCCTCATCAACTCTTGCGACTCCAAAGCACAGTGAACCCAAGAACTGGGAGGAACAAGATACCTGTACACAACAAATGAGCCAAATATGTCAACATCATACCAATACACAGTTGAGTGTGCTGGCAACATCTCAATTAAGCAGAGTACTCAATTCACCAAGTCAAATTGGAAGTGATCAATAGTAATGGGACAACATTGAGGGAAATGTAGCATTCACTAATCAATGTTAAACTAGTGGTGTGCTTGAGCACAAACATCGAGCGAGCCTGCCTAGTTAGGTTACATAAAACTAAAGTATTGTTACATAATTTATTTTAGCTAAACAGAATACTGTTGATGTAGCAGTAAAATGCATAATTACTTTCTTATCTCAATTTCCCAAGTTCTGTTAAGCCATCCAAACTATCTGAATTGCTAGTAATTCTTGACAACAAGCACTCTGACCCAGCTACAAAAAATGTGTAGGTTTTTTTAGCTAACAAATACAGAATGAGTACTTACCTCAGTTTAGCCGAAATAGTAGTTTCTGGTATTTAGAATTACCAGTGGTTCGCAATAACCAGCACTCAGATACTAAAAAAACCCAGTTGACAACAATCACAGATTCTGAAAACAAAAAACCGGGTTTTTAAAAAAATTACATCTTATAAAGGGCTCAATGTCATAGTAACCACTCGCCGCAGCTTTATGTGACTTGAAAAAACAAGCATTAAAAAAAAATCAAACCATTTTAAGTTAAACTTACATACTTGGTCAGTACATAAAAAGCTAAGAGCTAACCTAAAAAAGAAGTGTTTTTAGGTGAAAAAGGAGGTCGCGCATGTGTTTAAAGGGCATATGTACCAAATAAATAAATATATATACCCGATTTTCAATTGTCCACCCCTAACAGTAAAAATGGCAATTTCGTGACCACTCTTTTTTATGATTGAATTAATTTAATAAAAAATTAGCTCACAAGTCTCTCCCAGAAGTTTGGCATTCTTTACTATGGTGTAAAATTTAAAATTGCTGCTAGTGTAACCAAAAATTGGGTATAGTACATACTATGGTGCACAAAGACAACTTGTAGGGTAAATAAACATCAAGGACTCCAATTCTGGCATTAGTTTTATGCTATGACTATTATAGGACCCAATAGTTGATTTAGTAGAGTGAAGAAAGCATAAAATGAGGGGGGGACAGTTTCCTAAATCACTGATAACACCATTACATGCCTGTAAAGACTGCATATACCAGCAGAAACATACAAATGTCAGCAGAAAAGCAAATTCAGCATAAACTTGCATAAAGAATGATGAAACTTGATCATTTGATGAGGTGGTAGTATTTAATAAGGATTTAGCCTATCATCAATTTGTGTAAGTCACCTATTATGCTACAAGAATTGGTGGTATGCCTTTTTTCATTATACTAAATGCAACATTCTAAACCATTGGGTTCAATAATATTCATAGCATGAAACTAATGACAGAATTGGAATCTTTGGAAGTCCGTTTACCACAAAAAGTGTCTTTGTCAATATTGTATGTAGCATACCCCACTTAGATTGCGTTAAGTAAGCAGCAATTATAAACCACACCATAGCAAAAATGCCAGCACTTCTAGGAGTGACCTGGGAGCTAAATTTTCAATAAATTACCCCAAGAAAAGAAATAAATTATCAAAACATGCTAGCCGAAGATTGGTCACGGAATAGCCACTTTTGACTATACGTGTACCAATAATGTCTTGATAGATTACCGTTCACATCCTTTGCAAAAGGAAAGAGTGGCATGCTTTTCGATATCACTAGTACAGTCCACTTGCGCCCTGAGGCATCCAATACATGTGTTGGCTGGGTTAGGCTCTATAGGAATCCCACACTGGCAGCACAAGCTATAACAAATACAAATCAAAACAGTGCAGAACTCATAGCCTGGTAAAGCATTGAATATACATGTGCAAGCTATTAGTAAAAATTAAAATATGTTTAATCTCTCTAAATAGCCGTCTAATATAGACTGAACTCTGCCATTAAAAGTTCGTAATATCTGTTTATTTCATAAATCTTGAAAATTACGGTCAAAAATTATATATTATATCTCCACTAGATATTTTTTGTTTCTAAATTTTTGAGCAGTAGCAGAAGAGAGTACATACCAAATACATGTGTAGCAACTACACTCATGATAAATAACTGGGTTCTTCTATTTTAACCCTCTATTTTTATTGCAATTGGTCATAAATTATTCTATGAAGAATTTAGTTACTTGGATGAAAATAAATTGATATAGCATTTTCTAGTCATTGCTTAATTCTTTTTGACTTAATTTAACAAATACAACTGACTTTACAGGCTTGCAGGAAGCGCATTGTCAGTGGTGCGGCCTAAAAGGAACATTGTCATGTGGTTTTAATATAAACTTATTGTCTTTAGTTTGCTTGTTTATTGTAGATCTTATGTAAAGCAAAAATTGCCAATTTATTTTAATGAAGAACGATTTATAAAACTTCAACAGCCTCCCAATGGCAAAAAAATCTTATGTTAGTTACATTCTTCCAGTTAGAAAACCATATATATTATGCAAAGCTGATACTCTAAAATTATTCATAATATAAAATGAGACAGGTGGTGATATCGATATAGAAAAAACTAGCTACTATTAGCTAAGACAAATCTCCATTATGGGTTTGTCAATTATCATATTCATTATATTTTGGTATTCAAAAGAGAAGAAAACCACCATGAAATGATCTAAACACCAATCCAAATGCCAGATGACTGACGGTAGGCACATAAAGACAAATGATACCAGTGAATTAACAATAAAAATATTAAACATATCCTATGGCTTTCATCATCAATCCATAAGGTGGTCTTGCTAGAGTTAGTGAGGATTTGGCTATACCAGACCACAATGAGATGAGAACGTTTCCCAGTCCTTTAGAGTGGAAATTGAACACTTACTATGTATATTTAGATTGTGACTAGTTGTTCTTTTAATAGCTATTTTGATAATTTTAGCTGAATGTTAATATAATTGCTAGCTAATAATGATTTTCAAGAGCATGTTGTTGTTTTTAATAATTTTTATTTTACCCATTCTCTGTGGTGGGGCAGTGGCCAGGCAAGACCTTGCTTATATTATAATTAATCTTAACTGAAGCCTGATCTTGTGAGACAAAACACACACACACACAATGGAGTAAAAAGATCAGATTGATGCAAAGAAAGTTTAAAGTTAGGACTGTGAGCATCATAAATTTTAAAATCAGTATTAGATTTGTACCACAACACTAGAAATGGCTAGAAAAGGAATCACATTATAGTCCTGACAAACTTATATAAAAAGTGAATATATTAATCAACATTATAGCAATTCTATTTGATCTCAACATTTAGCTCACTACACTCACTCACCAATCAGATGCATGTCTTAATATAGAGCTTATGCAATGACGCCGCTATAAATCACATGATACGGGGTACTGCCATTTTGAGTGGCAGAAAGTGCTTAGCTAATAACAATAATGGGCAAGAGCTGTTGTGCCGTTGGATGTAGTAACCGTTATATCAAAGGTTCCAAAATTCATTTTTACCGGTTTCCAGAAGACAAAGACCGAAGAGCTAAATGGATTGCGGCTGTGGCTCGTCAAAACTGGGAACCAACTGAGCATACCTGGCTTTGTAGCGTTTCACTTTTTGTCGGGAAAGAAAGATAACAATCCTCTGTCCCCAGATTATGTGCCGTCTCTCTTTAGTCATATCAAGAGCCCAGCGAAGAGAAAATTAGAGAAAGGAATGGAACGATTTGAAAGGACATCCCAAGCAAAAAGAGAAGGCTTGAAACTGAAGGCAAACGTGAAGCTACCAAAACTTTGCTGACTCTTTCTGAGGTTGGTAATGGGACAACTTTCTGTGAACCACACACTGGAGCTTGCTCAATAACAAATCTTACAATGAAGGATTTAAATCAAATGGAAGAAGAGCAAGATAAAATGAGGCAGAATTTTCAGGCATTAAGAAATGAAAATCTTCAGCTTTGTAAAGAAAAAGAGGGCCTTATGGCTGAATGTGTAGCATTGAAGGAAGAGAGCCAAGCATTAAAATTAGAATGTGAGCAGTTAAAAGTCCATTCAGTCATCAGCACTGTCTAGTCAGGAGTGTTATGGAGAACTATTTTTTAAGGATCATGATGAAAGAGTAAGGTACTACACTGGGTTACCAAATTACAAAACTCTCATTGGTATATACAAATTTGTGTCAGCTGGCATAGTGGCAGGTAATGGAACTTCACTTTCTCCATTATTTTGTTATTTATTTTAGTTCTGATTAAGCTTTGCCTTAATTTATGAGATCAAGACCTTGCCTATAGGTTTCATGTAAGCCAGTCAACTATCTGCCCCAGACTCCTCTTGCTGACAATAGCACTAGTGCTCTTTTTGTTCTTCATTGCTGCTTCCATTATTAGAACTACTTATGGACTGAGGCTCTTGAGAATACCATTTCCTCAATAGTTCAGGAAGAATGCACAATTTAATAAACAATTTGCACTTTTCTGAAGCAACTGAAATGAATGGTTCATCTCTGTAAAGACGCTGTATGAACAAATCTTCTGAGTTCCAAACCACAAAGTCACAATAATTAGTTTCACTTAGTTTCAACTGTAGTTGAACTTGAAAATAATATGCACGGTAAATATCAAGTGATACATTTCCATCAGTTTCTTTCAAAAAAAAAATGACATTCATTTATTTTCTCCTGAAAGGTCTTATCATGACATGAATAGGGGCATTTAATTTCGAGTACTCCACATCCACAACACTGGCAATTGATGATGCCATCAGGTGATGCACCCATCAAGGGATACTGAGGGAGAGATAATAAATCCACTCTGTGCATACTGAAATCCACATGTTTGTCACTCAATTTGTTTTTGTAGTTTATTTTCGCCTGCTCTTCATGCTCACATCCGGTGTGGCTTTGAATTTAAACTTTGCACCCTCAGGATAACAAATTGCCTTGCTCAAAGATACTGCTGGCTGCGCTTCATCAGTGCAACATGCTGACCTTTGATGTTAGAGTGTGCCTGTTCCTTGGTTTTCTCTTCTATTGACTTTGCCTGTACTGATGTGATTGTGCACGAGTCAAAAAATTCTTGACACTTGTTCAAAAGCAGAGGGTAAGAGAGTTGCAGGTTTTTAGTATCAAATAGACATGTAAGGGGCTTTGGCAACACATCCCCAACATAAAAGGGGTATATATGGTTCAGAATATCCTGGCCTGAGGGAAAGAATAACAGGTCTTCCAGCAGCAGATATTTCCTTAAAGAGTGAATCAAGCTCTTGAGATGTTGGAGGTTTTGCTACTACTAGTCTTGTCTAGTTTCACTATCACTACTTACTGTCGATCTTCTTCCTTTTGACTTGTGGAGTTACAAAATCAATATCAGCAAGCTGTGAATAAGGAACATTTTGAAAAGATGGTGGTAGCCAGGAGCATGGTAAGGAAGTACAGGATAAGTTCTTCTGATGCTGTCAATTCCCTTCCAGAAGGAACAAAGTGCTGCAATGTGTGAGCATGCCTCACCTAACCCAGCCATGCATGTGCAGTGTGCCACAACAACAGTTCCCTCAGATATGACTGCAAGCCAGGCTTTGCAGATGTAGCTGACAGGTTTTGTGAGTACTTAACACTGCCAAGGCTAAGTACGAGTTTGGGTTAGGCAACTTAAAAACTGCAGCTTTTTTACCACCCATTAAGTAATAATTATATGCATCCAGACTTTTATACGCCTTCAGGGTCACCTATGTATAGACTTGGAGATTGTATAAGATAATTGGCGAGCGAGCGTAGCGAGCGAGACACTTACAGGGGTAACACAATCGAAAATCAGGGATGTTTATTTATTTGTATATATGTTTGGACGTACGTATGTCATTTTGTACTTTGACCCTCGCGTTTTTGTGTTAGTTATGTGGTCGACCCCGTCCCAAATTGCACTAAACAGAATCTCTGGTTTATCGATCAGTACCCGTATCACCCTAGAAATTGAATTGTTTACCGTTTTGAATTCTTTTGCGGGTGCAGTTCAAACTTGAAAACTTAAGGGACTTCCATTTCTATTCGAGTTAGTGGCGGTGGTAAGTCAATGCGCTCTTTGTCATGGTTATAAGCCGTGCGCAACAGTATTTACTTGAAAATACATTGTCCACTAGACTACTGCGAAGGTAAGTCTGTGTAGGTGTATGTCCAGTTGTGTCAAAGCATTGTGTGTTACAACCACTACTTAGCTAAAGAATATCACAAAGAAAACTTTTAAATAACATGTATTGTTTTGGTGTTGTTTTTTTCCTTCAATTCAAGCAGTTGCAGAGAGTTGTTACTATGGCACTGAAATCCCTTTACCCTGTATGCTAAATTAAAAAACTGGACCTTATTTTCAGTAGCTTCAGTGTTAGAAGTCAAAATCATTCATATAAAAATACTATAGTCTTTAGGCTCGAGCGAGCCTAAAGACTATACTATTTTTATATGAATGATTTTGACTTCTAACACTGACGCTACTGATAAGGTCCAGTTTTTAAATTTAGCATACAGGGTAAAGGGATAAGGGGGCGGTGGTAAGTCAATGCGCTCTTTGTCATGGTTATAAGCCGTGCGCAATAGTATTTATTTGAAAATACATTGTCCACTAGACTACTGCGAAGGTAAGTCTGTGTAGGTGCATGTCCAGTTGTGTCAAAACATTGTGTGTTACAACCATTACTTAGCTAAAGAATATCACAAAGAAAACGTTTAAATAACGTGTATTGTTTTGTTGTTATTTTTTTAAACTGGTCCTTATTTTCAGTAGCTTCAGTGTTAGAAGTCAAAATCATTCATATAAAAATAGTATAGTCTTTAGGCTCGCTCGCCATTTGTGCTCAAGCACATCACTAGTTATATATATGTAGGTACTCAACCTTTGGCCAGTTTTGCCACTCTTCTTCAACCATTCCTTTTCCCCAGTGTAAGTAAGGATCTTCTATCTCACCCAAAATGGAAAGTTTCTCTTTATAACGTGTCTTAGCTGTCCTCTCTAATCCATGAAAATAGTCCGAAGCGATAGAGGGTCCTGGGTCCATGTGGTCGGTTGACTGCCACTCACGCATACGCTTTTTTTGCCACTCATAATGGAGGCTAGCAACAGTTGCTACGCTATCACACGGGCGTTTAGACTTATTGCATAAGCTCTATAGTTTATAATCAACTTACATTTGAGCCGATGTCAGCGAAATAGGTCCAGAAACAATCACATTATCTGTCATTCTACATTTCAAATAATAAAGTAGCGATACATTAATTAAGGAAATACATGATTTCTGTCACATGAAACTACGAACTCTCTAACTAAACCAGGCCATGTGGGGCATCATATACATGAAGTATAACGTTCCTGCATAAAGTATACCCCACTATCAAAAAGTACGCAACAACTACCGCTACCGAATGTTAGAACTTCACAATTTGATACCTAATTTTATAAACCCTACCTCCACTCGTCGAGATTCACATAGAGTGTGTTGCTAACTTTCTGCTGAGTAAGCTTATTCTCTTAGCTAAACCCTTTACCAAGTACAAAAAAAGAATACCATCTCTGCAAAACGTGTTCAGTATAATATCCGTTCCTTGATCCGGATTTTCTGTCCAATGGGGGATTCCCCTCAAGTGTAATAATGGCTGGAGTCGACCGTCAAATGCCTATCCACGGGGTGGCTGAACCTAAAGAGGTAGTGAAATACAAGGAAAGGAGCAGCTTGCTTCGAAATTTGTCGAGGTGTCGCCTGGAACTGAGAGGTCATCACGGAAAATCTTTAACTGAGAGGTTGCGTCAAGTCTTCCATCATGCAAAGATAGGACTAACGAATTCAATTCTTAAAAAAGGTTAATCATTTAAACTGATGTGATAATTAGCTCCAGTAGATTGGAAATAAATGATTTTTTTAAAGCTTTCTTGACTGAAGAGAAATGTTATGAAATTGTGTATTATGGTCCATTAAAAACTGTATGTTATCTGGTAAAAAGTTCTCTTCATAGAGACACCATCATACTTTCAAAGGAGTTGTAATTATACTTGTTAGACTTCATAAATCAGTCCGTAATGTATGCTCAAAGGTCCTTTATGCTATGTAAAACATTAACACTGTAAAACAATTTTAATGTAATTATGCCTTCACACTTCAGCCTTTGCAGAGCCTTCCCAAGTGAGTGACTTGAATAGTGAAAAATAAAAGATAACAAGGCTCTATGAAGCCAATTAATTCCTGTAGCTAACCTGTTCTAGAATTTTTTGTATGAATAATAATTGTATATGTGTAAGCATGAATAGTAAATTACTGCTTTACTGGTTTGGTTGACAATATGCTCCTCCAATCTGTCTGTAATAACCCATTTATATGAATTGTTAAGGTACTAAGCAATATGACTGTGTTCAGTTTTCAACAATTGAGGACTTCACGAAATGTGCTGAAGTGAGTGATACACTATTTCATGTAATCCATACATATTACATTAGAAATGCTACCATTACCAAACTCTACAGCAATTTGCTCATTAGGTTTCAGTGACAAACCTTTGTTCCATTTAATTTTGGGCCATATATAACTTCTTTTTTTTTGCTCTTATAGGAAATTATTCAACAGTTGTTGGAAGTGAATAGCAAGCATGATAGCCTACTAGTCAATGTAAGAGAAATTGAAAATACAAGACGTATACTCCATGATAAAACCGTCTCCTTGGGTTTTTACGGACAATTTAGTTCAGGAAAGAGCACAATTTTGAATTGCATTTTACGGAATCAGTAAGTTACACGAGAGCACACAATAGTAGTATGCATGTAGTCATTGCTTAACTGTAACACTCATGCTCACATGTGCTGAGCGTTTTACTTCGCCTGATTAGCAATACTATAATGTAATCCTATTCAGTGGTGTTAGAAGATGTTTCGGTATAGGTGGGCTCCAAGGGCATTTTTTTGTGTTTTAACAGTGTTCATGTGAGAGATCACCTCATAAATTGTGTCCCAAAATTATGGGTGGGCTCCAGCCCCCAGAGCCCTCCTCCCTTCCTACACCACTGCCATTGGAGAGAATTCTAGATAAACTAAATTTTGTGCTAGTGCTTGAGAGCATCGTTCACTGTGTGGCTTATGATTATTGGAGGGGGGGGGGCATTTTTGGCTTTTTTTTAGCTAGTATGAAAGTGTAATGTTATAGTATCCAGTAGTATAGTGTTATATCCAGTAGTATAGTGTTATAGTATCCAGTAGTATAGTGTCATAGTATCCAGTAGTATAGTGTTATAGTATCCAGTAGTATAGTGTTATAGTATCCAGTAGTATAGTGTTATATCCAGTAGTATAGTGTCATAGTATCCAGTAGTATAGCGTTAGTATCCAGTAGTACAGTGTTATAGTATCCAGTAGTATAGTGTTATTGGCGAGCGAGCGTAGCAAGCGAGACACTTACAGGGGTAACACAATTGAAAATCGGGGATGTTTGTTTATTTATAATGTCATTTTGTACTTTAACCCTCCGTATTTTTGTGTTCGCTCCGCGTTCGACCCCGTCCCAAACTTCACTAAACAGAATCCTCCGGTTTAGCGACCATTACCCGTATCGCCTTAGAAATTGAATTGTTTACGGCTTTGAATTGTTTTGCGGGTGCAGTTAAAACTCAAAAACTTATGGGAGCTCCATTTCTGTTCGAGTTAGTGGCGGTGGTAAGTTAATACGCTATTTGTCACAGTTATAAGCCCTACTCAACAGTATTTACTTAAAAATTCATTGTCCACTAGACTTACCACGAAGGTAAGTCTTGCGTAGGTATGTTCAGTTGTGTGAAAGTATTGTGCGTTACAACTACTATTAAGAATATCACAAAGATAACGTGATTTGATTTTGTTACTTCTTTTTCAATTTAAACTGTTGCGGGAGCGGTTACTACGACATTGAAACCCCTTTACCGCATACGTAATTAAAAAACTTGACTTTATTTTAGTAGCTTGAGTGTTAGTGGTTAAAATCAAATTTAACAATAGTGTAGTTTAAGGCTCGCTCGCCATTTGTGCTCAAGCACACCACTAGTAGTATCCAGTAGTATATTATCCAGTAGTATAGCGTTAGTATCCAGTAGTATGGTGTTATAGTATCCAGTAGTATAGTGTTATAGTATCCAGTAGTATAGTGTTATAATATCCAGTAGTATAGTGTTATAGTATTCAGTGGTATAGTGTTTAGTATCCAGTAGTATAGTGTTATAGTATTCAGTAGTATAGTGTTTAGTATCCAGTAGTATAGCGTTAGTATCCAGTAGTATAGTGTTATAGTATCCAGTAGTATAGTGTTATAGTATCCAATAGTACAGTGTTTAGTATCCAGTAGTATAGTGTTATAGTATCCAGTAGTATAGTGTTTAGTATCCAGTAGTATAGCGTTAGTATCCAGTAGTATAGTGTTATAGTATCCAGTAGTATAGTGTTATATTATCCAGTAGTATAGTGTTATAGTATCCAGTAGTATAGTGTTATAGTATCCAGTAGTATAGTGTCATAGTATCCAGTAGTATAGTGTTATAATATCCAGTAGTATAGTGTTATATTATCCAGTAGTATAGTGTTATAGTATCCAGTAGTATAGTGTCATAGTATCCAGTAGTATAGTGTTATCCAGTAGTATAGTGTTATAGTATCCAGTAGTATAGTGTTATCCAGTAGTATAGTGTTATAGTATCCAGTAGTATAGTGTTATCCAGTAGTATAGTGTTATATTATCCAGTAGTATAGTGTTATCCAGTAGTATAGTGTTATAGTATCCAGTAGTATAGTGTCATAGTATCCAGTAGTATAGTGTTATCCAGTAGTATAGTGTTATATTATCCAGTAGTATAGTGTTATCCAGTAGTATAGTGTTATAGTATCCAGTAGTATAGTGTTATATTATCCAGTAGTATAGTGTTATTCTGGCATAAATTATTGTTGTGTCAGATTTCTACCAGTGGACCGGAATCCAGCAACGAGTATTAATTTATGTATATCTCCCACTCAAGATGGGGAGGAGTTTATGGATGAGAGAATGCGATGTAGTAATGATCTTGATGGCCTCCTCCCAGATGAGGTGAATGAAATTGACAGCATACACAATAGTTGATAGCAATTATGCAACTGGACAAAACATCATTTACTTTTAAGTTTGTTTTTGTTTTGTTTTGTTTTTTGAACTTAGTAGAGATAAGGAAACATCATTCAAATTATCAAGAGAACTATAACATACGCAGCAGTTAATTTTAGGAAAATATTCATGCATATATATGACATGCCATCATAAATAGTACAGACATTGTTCTCAGATATGCTTTTTTCACTACTTTGAGATTAATTTCATGTTTTTCACAAGTTAAAACTAATTTATTCGTAGATCAAGCAGAACTGCCTGATGGAGAATGGTTGTTTTATAGCTCACGGTATAGAGGCTATTCACAACACTTTAAAGAAGATCAACGAAAAAGCTAGAGACATGGATGTAAGCAGTCAGTTGTTTAGTGAGTCAACTTTGCCAGTTAATATTGTACATGTCTATTACAGAATGAAACTGTCAGAAAATGCAGGTATCACTTGAAGGCCAGATTCCCAGTGACACTAAATGTCCCTAAAGGATGGAAAGTGCAGTTTATAGACAACCCTGGATTTGATGAATTTAGTACTCATGTGACAGAAGTTGCACATAGTGGGCTTAGCATAAGTTCAGCCATTCTGTATGTTACTACACATGGGCAACATCGGCAGATGCAGACTTCCGGTTTCTTTAGGAGTATGTTTCAAAATAACAGAGGTATGTATAATTGTTTTGTGGTTGGTGATGTAAGATGGATGCTGAAGCGGGGGGGGGGGGGGTCAAGCTATCCACACCTGAGTTATTCCACCAGGATCCTTAGTTAACTGCACTGTACTGCACACTGCTCTCAAGCTAACTAGACCCTTAGACAGAGTAAGTCACATAGGCATGCTTAGTTGTACACCAGGTTTAATTGGATATGACTCAGTATTATACATTTGCCACCCACGGGTGAAACACAATTAGAAAATATGCAGTGAGCGTGTGTGACACGCCTGGTCATGCTCAGAAGTGCGCAAGAAGTGGAACATTGACATTGTAGATACATGTACAAACGAACGTCAGGAGAATATCTGTTCATTGTTATGTTAGAGGTGTGGTTGCTAGGAGATAGTCCCACAGTTTGATACAGAACATTTTGAGGAATGCATCTTTATTTTGGGTTGTAAGAATAGATAAATTTGGGAAGAGTCTGGAATATACCAGTCATCTAAAATTGAGCGTTTGGCTCATGGACTATAGGCAGTTCCGGACTAGGCTATTTTATGAATTATATCAGCCTTTTTGGCTATGCCCTTAAATTGAAGCAATATATATTCTAGGTACAGTACTAGAATGATAGAAATTCATACAATGACTACACATGAATGAATATTGAATTTTCTAATTTATTTTTTGTTTTAGATATATTCAAGCAGAAACGGCTAATAGTAATAGTCAACCAAGCAGACAAGGTCTGTTGCCATAGTACGGCCTTAGATGCAGGAGAGGATGAGCAGGACATGAGTGAAGAAGACGTTATTTCTGACATTCATGCTTCAATTGTCAGATTTTGTGATTGTTCTCCCGCGGATGTTCCTAGAGACATCATTATACCGCTATACGGATTGTGGGCATACAGAGCCCGAATGCTAACTATTAATCCGAAATATAGAAATGGAGTAATGACTGTATTGGGTGCTATGAAGTCATTGCCCTCTGGTCAAGGGGAAAAGCCGGAACACTCGTACGTATCGTATTCTAATCAAGAGCTGGCATCAAAGTTGGAACAGTTGACTGGTATATTAAAAGTGGAAGAAAGGTAAAGATTTTTCATAGGAGCTTTGTTTGATTGCATATTTCTAGAGTGATAGAGATAAGCTATAAATTACTGATTACCATAGAATTATTACCCACTATCAGCATAATAAGGTATCAGATATTTAGTGAATGCAAGTTGAGGAGATGCTAACCAGCTGGGTTCAACAAACTTTCTGAGACTAATGAACACACACGCTGAATTTGCTAAAGTTCTACCTGTAAATACATACATGTAATGCTGTTTAAATGTATGTACAGTATTCAAATTTAGCAGAGATGTAGAACATGAAATTGTACACATTACTGCATACATGTCTTAATACCATAACCGAGTCATTTTTCAATACAAAAAAAGTGTGGTATTATTTTGAAATACCACAGCAGTGGAAAACTGAAATAATGATCTGATTGGTCATGGCGATCTCTTCGCGACCTTGCCGCACTTTTACCCGCTAGGCAATGTCGTGGAGAAATTCCAGTGAAACGCTATTTAGCAACGGTAAGAAAAGTATGAATAATAGCAGAACCGGGATGAAGAAATATCTTTGACGGAAATATAATGAAAGATTATGGTATTCTTAGCTGCAGAAATGAACTGCTATCTTTGGCTATAGTATTAACATACGTATGATAGCATTGAAAACTCTGGTATTCGGATAAATAACACTCGTACGGTGAGAAATTTCACTTGACTTTGCCTCGTGAAAATTTTCTTGCTCCACTCGTGCTATTAATCCCAAATACCACAGTTTTCAATGCTATTATATCTCCTAGTGTGATATTTAGTGATAATGCTATTGATATCTCCTAGTGTGATATTTAGTGATAATGCTATTATATCTCCTAGTGTGATATTTAGTGATAATGCTATTATATCTCCTAGTGTGATATTTAGTGATAATGCTATTATATCTCCTAGTGTGATATTTAGTGATAATGCTATTATATCTCCTAGTGTGATATTTAGTGATAATGTAGTTATCATAATTGTTAGTTGTTATCATAACTTGGAGTAAAAATAAAACACTCACAATTAACTCTACATTTGCATCTTCACGTTTTTGCTAAGCAAACTATTGCAGCACATGTGACTCAGGTCATTTGATCCATCCATGCTAACTTAGCTGGAATTTTCTAGCAGGGATCAATCTTCTCCGAATTAGTTATGGCATTATATTTGTGATATTTCTTAAATTATTCTGGGGGTAGACACAGGCTTATTATAGAACCTGATGGGCACTCCACAGCAATTTTGACTCATGGATAATAATAGTGATGTCTTAGATTGCAGGAGATGTCTAGATCAAGCATCACAATGTGGATACATAAAATTCGTCATGATCTGGATCTATTTCTAAAAGGCAGCATCAAGAAGTTAACTGGAAAAATTGGTATCCTGCAAGCAAGACAGCGAAGTTAGCAAATTGCACAAACACTTATATACTATATCTATATATCACTATGCATTCATACTCATCATTGAGATCTTAGCACATTACATAGTGTCGCATCATGATTAGGATGGAAATTTTTCTCATTAATGAGGGGGGGGGATGTACCCGTAACTCCAGTTGTTACCCACTAGCATATTCTACTATACATTGTAACTCTTTTCTTGAGTGGAGATGTTTCTAGTCATCCCCGGAAGTGTTGTGGTGGCACTTAGTTGATTAATGAATTGGTGGTCTGTTTGGCAAGCAATGCTACTCAGACATGTGGTAGTCACAATGGCAGAAGTTGTGGATAGGATAGAGTATTAGCCAGTGATCTTGCTCAGAAGCTCGAGCACTAGCCTTTCGATTTGCAGCAGTGGATTGTCAATGCCCAGGGGGTAGAAGCCAGGGATCTTGGGTTAGATTCTCTAGGGGATTTTTTCACACTTTACTTTTGCTTTTCCCTTTGCTTTTCCCTTCATCCAATTTGATTAAAGAAAAGTTCATCCTAGTTTTATATGAAGGGCAATAGTCAGATTATTGTATTGTGATTGTTGTGGTGATATTTCAGTGTCGGCAGTTGTGGTCTCATTGAGTTATTTGTCACACACGTAACAATCCAGCCATGTTTATACAAATCCCATCAGTTGCCTTGAAACTTCACGTGGAGATTCTAGTTCTAACAGAGAATTGACTAGATTATATCAGCCTGTTTAATTTTAATAACCTGGACTCTTTTTCTTGAGTACTGTCATTGTCTATGCAGAAGAAATGTAGCTATGAGTATTTCTTCTCTTAGCAATGACCTTTTAATAATTTCTAGTGCAGAGTTATATAAATAGTACATATACGTACATGATGTGAATATGGTGGTTATGGTTATTTTCAGGCCGGGATTCAGAAATTGAGAGACAGTTAGCTGTCATGAGGGAGATTTATGAAATGTTTGAGAAAGTTTCACATCTTTCAACAGATGACAGCTTATCTGAAGCTTTTGGAGAAAGTTTTGATCTAGATATGCAAGTTAGTAATTTCTAATTATAGTTGATTGTCTAATTATTAGTCTCGTGTTTTTCGCTGTTTAGAATGTAATGAAGTTCTGTTGTAAACATATTAAGCTAAGAATGAACAGTTATTCCCTGAAACTAAAACTTGTCACAGCAAAATAGCATTCTGATGTTCTTACTGCATTATTGACTTGTGTCATGTTGAGAAATAGAATATAGCAGCTTACTAGAACCTTATTTTACACAGTCTTGTTGTTACTTTGCTATTTCTGGGTTGTTCTATTCTAAATTAATTTTATTCTGATTGCCAAGCACCGTGTCTCAAGTCAGAACCTAAAATTTTGAGGATGTCTTAAGAGTGAACAACAGAATATTATGCAGTCTGCAGTTTCCCAATGCGTCCAGAAGTATTTGTGCACTATTTTGTTTATGTACACCTTAAAAATGAAACTAAAAGCCGAGAGAAGGATCTAAAAACACTGAAACCATAACTGACTTCAAATTTTGAAAAGAGTACACACCATATTACTCAAAAGCATTTTGCTAAAAGCTAAAGATACTAGCTAATGCTTAATTTTCAAGTGATATACCTCACAGTAAATGTAACCAGACTTTTGAAACTCCTTGTTACTGTGTTGATCAAATTTCCGGCATTATCTAGGATGTGTGAATTTACTTTATTTATGATGCATGATTCAACTCTAAGTGCATTAGCTTTACAGGCTTATTTGACGGATTAAATGCCCTCAGTCTCTGTCTGTGCCTACCAACCAACTGGTAATATTTATTTTGTGTGTATGTGAACGTGCTATAGGAAATCAATCTGAGACAGCAAGCTCTGGACAATATACAACACCAACTTGCTAAGTTCAAGGAGAGGCTGAGCGCATCATTGAAGCGGAGAAAAGACTATGGACCAGAGGAATTTATTAGAGGTAGGTTTATGCTAATTGCACCATTGCTAAATTTAACATACATGTACATTGTAACTCATTCAAAGTGTTAAATAATGTAATAATGGACGTATTCCAATGTTGAATGTACTGTCACACTTTTTTTTTTGTCAGAAGTATATCAGACCATTTTTATTTAGAATGTTTCAGGTAGAATATGTAGGAAATTCTTGATTTTTGAACGATAATTCCTCATAGGCATGGTTTCATTATTACATTTTTTTATAACACGGTGTTGCTATTTATCCAGATTTAAAGAAATTTGTTCAAGAAATATCGGCTAGTTTAAAGACAGTGATAAACTCATCCTTCACTCATATGCCGGACTTGAGCACCAGGAAGTTTCACCTCATTACAAGTGAAGTGGTCAGACTAGGCACTAAATTAGAGAATATTCTCAGAACCACGTCAGGATTTGATGACCTCATGGAAAAGGGTAACACATTTTTATAAAACTGCCATATATATATATTTAGTTTCTAATATTATTTCCAATTGAATGATATGTATTCATCTAATGAGTGATGTGGAGCGAATAGTAGCTCATTATGTGTGTATTAAATGTAGATGTCAAGGATGCTGTGCCTAAATTTAATGGCCCGGAAATAGAGACGGCATTAAGTTTTGCACCTCCGTGAGTTGATGTTTATTTTCCAACTGTAGTGTCTGTTCATTGTACTATTGAGTCTCCTAAATGTATGTAGTATGTTGAGTCAAACACTTCAGGATAAACTACATCTGAAATTTCAGTGAGTTGGCTAGATATTGCAATTGTTGGCTGGAGAGTATTTATTTATTCATGCATACATACATACATACATACATACACACACAAAAATGATATCTAAAATCGCCTGTGGACTAACGTATTCTTGTGCCACAAAGTGTTTAAATTGCATAGCACAAAAAAAAATTCCATAGTTTAACTATTTTTATATTATAGAAGTTACCATTTCTAACAGTGTATAAGACCAAATAAAGAGAGAATTGTTGTTTTGAGAGGAACAATTAGGTCCAATTATTGCAGTGAGGATCACTTCAAAATACCAAAAGCAAGAAGTGTAAATATATGGTTCCATTTCTGCCGCCTTTAGACAAAAATAGAGGTGATCCAGCGAGATTCACAAGACAAGACATTGTTCTCCTACAAATAATTCTTCGTTTCAGTCAACTTTAACAGGGAATGGAGTGACCTTTTGCAAGGCAAGCTTGTACCTCTCATTCTATTTTGTCAAAGCAACTCTTGGAATTGCCTGAGGGAGATTGGCAGCTATCAACTATTGTGTATACTATACGCGCACACGTATACATTCATAATGTGTATATGTGTGTGTTTTATACATACAGTACAGGATTTTTTTAGTAGTTTGTAATCTCAAAGATACAGTAGTTCTAACACTCAGTATAGTGCAAGAATTATTACTGTCCGAGAATTACCCACACCAAAGCTGCTGTGAGTTGTTGCTGTATTGAAACCCTTTACCAGATAAAACTTTCACCAAACATGACGCTTTAACCCTCAAGCCTGAAAAGGCTTCTTACAAAATATGATAACTTTAACAGGTGCTTAACAAAATTTATTCACTGGAAGGTGTGGCTTGAATGTTTTGTTGTTTTTTCGCAAAAATTTAAGGTTTTCGATATTTATGTAAAAAAAACGTGACGAAATTTCAACTTACCTCGGCATTGAGTACTTTGCTGCAATACTCAACGGTCAAAAAATGTTTTAAAATTAAAATAAATCATTAACTGTGTCCAGTGACATAATCAATTATTTCGTGATGCATTTTTTTATCAACTCCACCTCCTCATTTAATTATTTTTGCACTGATTTAGCTGCCCATGCAGATAATAGGGGTGCTTGTAATCTAAATAGCTCTGTTCTATTATAGTGAGTTGTCAATATAACTACCAATACTTTAAGTAATAAGAACAATTATGTTATCATTCGTTATTGATACTCTATCAGAAGTGAATACAAATTGAAAGCTATTATCCATTATTCATTAATTTAATGATCTTGTTTATCAAGTGCCATTAATAGCTGTTTTTGTTGTTGTTGTTTTTATCCATCCCTTTGTAATTTTAGGGGCACCATTTCGGTTTTGAAAAAAAAATTTCCTTCATTTCATTGGAGACGCTATTTGGCAGATTTTTACGACAATAAGCATTACTTCATTGAAGCATTTGATGAAGCTGATCAGGACTTCCAAAGTGAACACATTTCAGTACAGAGCCCAAAATGTTGTTCAGAAAGTAACCAGAAGAGTGAGGAAAAAGGTTGTAATCTTGAAGATTTTATTCCAAAGGCTGTTCAGGTGAAGGCTGACGTAGAGCCAGGCTCTTCATTAGAGCCCACTTTACAATCCTCGAGCTCCATTTCAATAGAACTAATTGAGGGAGATGAAAATGCTGAATTCCATGCTTCAGTATCAGCAGCATCATTGAATTCTACACAAGACATTGCTATTTTGCCTGTGGACACAGATTCCATCCAGTCATCAGGTGACGTGATCACACCTCCATGTGCCAGTCCAACTCCTACCACATGTTCTAGTCAAGATGATGCCAGGTGTGTGTGAGATTACTAAGTTTACTTGATGTAGAAAGTGTCAGTAGTAGTATCAGAGCTACATGTGTATATCAGAGATATATTATTATATCTATACCTTTGTTTAAAAAAAAGTTGTACTGGTTTAGTATTTTTGTTTGTGTGTGGGTACCTGAAATTAGTGGCTAATTTATTTTCATTTGTTTTCCGTTCTCTATTGTGCAGAGATCAAAATCATTATATTTATATGCGTTGCTGTGGTATACTATATGATGTGTGTATGTATGTATGTATGTATGAATGTATGTACTATATGATGTGTGTATGAATGTATGTATATGGTGATTTAATTTTCAGTGTTGGTATTGCATCTGATCAAGAGACTCCTACACCCAAAAAACAAAGAGGATTTAGGTATGAAAGCTTTCTAAGTTTAAGTGTATTTCATTCAGCAATAAAGTTTTTTAACTCTTACTTCAGAGTAAAGGTGGTTTCTATAGAAATCTGTCCAATTGAATGCTTCTTGTCAGTAGCTCCTGACAAGAAGTATTCAGCTGGGCAGATTTTTTATATCAAGTCTGGTAAAGGGTCTTTCAACTAGTAGTTTTTTAAAAGTCTGGTAGAAGTTCTAAGGAATGATCACTGGGGCAAGCTTAAAAGCTGAAGGCACCCACACACGTGAACGGACCTGTAATCCATACACATAACAATAGTGATGTGCTTGAGCACAAACTGCGAGAGAACCATTGTTGTGCACACAAATTTAAACCTTAAATCCAATAAAAGTTGATTTTTGCTGTAACTGTTCAGTCCCTTATGCATACATACACACATACATACATTCATACATAGCATTGACTCTCAGAGGTGCCTCCTTCACTCTCCAGTTATCAAGTTTAATAATAGTATATTATGTAAGTAAATGTGCATGTTAATTAATGTATGTAGAAAGTTGTCTGAATTGAAAGAAGAACTTGATAAGCTTGAAGAAGATCTCGTCAATGAAATTCATGAATATTTTGAAAAGTTCAAAAAAACTGCTGTGACAGTAAGTTTTGCATGCATGTGAGTCAGTGTTGTAAAAGACCCTGTATGAGCACCTAGGCAAATACCAGGTATTATGGTAGCTAAAAATAGTCGATGGCTTTTGTTTGTGTTTGTTGTTGTTAATAAAGGACTTGAACCATTAACTTATTTTTAAAGTTTGACGTAATAACGACAGCTTTTTAAATGGTGTTGTAGTTGTCACTATAACTTTATTATCATGCTAGGAGTTTTGTAGAAGTCTTCATGAAGCTACTGTCACTTATCTGAAAAACTTTGAAGAAGTATATCGGAACCAGTTGGATGAAAAGACAGAGGAATTGCTGACAGTATGTACATGTACACAGTTAACTTCTAATTGGAAAATATTACATCTTGGGTCATATGTAATGTTAAAATTGTTCTTTTATGCGTAGGAGTTAGATGATCTTCTTCATGAAGCTAAGAAATTGAATGAGTTCTCTTTTCATCGATCAACCCTAACTTACATGCGTACACAATTTGCCTTTATTGTAGAAAAATATCAGAAGCAAGTTTTAGCACAATAGCTAGCAGTTTAGTTCATTGGTATGTACAGTTATCATTCACCAATTTTTATTTTTTATATTATCTTGCCTTATAAAAACTTAATCACAGTGAGAGTATTTCTCTCTCTGACATTTCATGAAATGTAACAGATAAGGTTCAGTTTAACTGATGGTTGTCATAGAACTGCATAAATTGACTATTCTACATATAGCTACATTTGATGGTTGCAAGCTCTTAACCACTTGCCTCTTGTGTTGCTAGAACTTGTAGTTGTATTGGGAGAAGTGAAACATTGTATCTGGCTGGTTTTCCTTACACTCATTCTTTACATGAGTTTCATTACATGTCTTACCTACCACACTAAGTAAATAAATGAAATACCTATTGGTAGTTCATTGGTTTTTACACTGGCTATCTCTGCAGCCTTGATAGCTTGTTTATGCAGAAAACCGTTGTTGTTTTTTGTTTTTTGCAAAATGTGGTGTGGCTTGGTAAATTCAGAAAGAATGGTACCAGATAGTTCATCTTCTGTACCTATTCACTTAGCCTTTGTCAACCATACTTGCTGGTCAATATCATACAACATTCATTTGTCAGAAGCTCGTATATTTCAGTAGGATATAGAATGTTTCTTGTGTAGCACTAGTATTTTTTAAATGTTAGCTGTCAATTAACTTCCACCCTCTCGTTTAGCCCTATGGTTACTAGACTTCTACCTGATGTTTGAATGATTATGTGTTTTATTACCACCAATGATTGATCTGTAAATGATTGATTTGATGAACACACGCTCATAAATAGTCTGAAGTTCTGAAAATGCATGCAAAATATTTATGTGAATAATTCTTGAATTTCTGGTACTTGTCAGAAATCGCCACCAGGTCGATATGATCTTTTATTACTTTCTCTGACACTGACGTAATTGGTGGCTTGTATTATGACAATTAAAACCTACAATAACAAAAGTAATAGTAGTAGTAATAATACCTAGGGGTGTGTTTCAACACAAATGGTGAGCAAGATAGCCATTTTAAGAATTTACTAATATTACATTCTCCATGAATCAATAGGCTAAACAAAATAATATTAGAGCTACACCTCTTGGCATATTTTTTTTTTAGTTTCTCACTTTAAATTTCTATAGCCCAAGTGTAATGTTTAGCGCCACAATGAAGTCAAAGTGCACTTGCCATGTAAAAGTACCGCAGTAGTCCAGTAGTCTTTCTTCAGGGGCTCTTATAGTCCATTTCGTAAAATATGAAGTAATGATAATTACCGTGTAATGCTAGAAAAAGTGCAGTTGTACATTGTTTTTCCGAGTCCTCTATGCATCGCTCGCTGACTGACAAAGCAAATTTCAAGAGGTCAAGTCTCCTCAAGGATTGCCAGGATTACAAGACACTAAAGTCATTACCAAATGGACAGCATTGATAACTCACAGCTGGTATCCACTTATAGTAGCCGCTCATGTGAGAGGTCACACATACCAACCCCTGAGAGTGTCTCGCTCACCAATAATGGGATTCACACAGAATAGGCAAAGAAATCATTTCCACAGGGTAATTTCAAATATACATTTAAATACATTTCTTGTTTTACATTTTCATTCACTACCAACCAATATAACTGCAAATTCACTCAAAAAGCTAAAATGACACTGCTTTCCAGGGATAATGTGGTGAAGGGTTATTAAAATGCATGTACCAGCCCTAAAATAACTTTATGAAGAGCAGAAATTTAATACCAACTAGAAAAGATCAATTCCACTCATTTATAGTCTTTCTGAGCAGACATAGTAACAGCACAACAACAAACTGTCCAGAAACATTTGGTGTTTCATTACTTCACTTGTTTAAATCAGTTCAAGTTAGCTAGCGAGCAACAATTATTGTTAAAGTAAATTAACAGACTTACAAATCCAAGAATAACCACTAGTGAAAATGCCAGCGATATAACCAGAGACAGGCCTACTTTCTGACCCTAGGTGTAAATAAATAGTTAGGAAACATAATAAATACAATTACTCCATACAATCTGAATAATAGATACTCACTCAATCCTATCTCACCTCATCACAGAGGAAATCAAAGCCATCTCTGCATACTTGCAGTGTACCTACAAACATATACTTGACATGAATTCTACCATTGTCCACACACACACACACACACACACAAGCCTAAAACAAACAAAATGTCCCATCAGAGATGAGTACTTCAGGCTGGCTGTAAACAATACCATTTTATTCTCTGAATTGTGTGTGTGTGTACATTGTTCTGAGATGTTGCATCATCGACATGATAAATTATAATATTATAGATATTGCTTCTATTGAAGCTGCACACCAAATTAATACGGTAGTAATTAAGAACTAAAAAATGTTAAACTGTGTGGGTTGCCAGAAGTGTGCTTCAGCACAGATGATGTGCGAGCTAGCCTATAAACAGACAGATAAATAGTTTACTCACATCTTCATTATTGTAAGTAGTAGTGTTGTCTTTTAGTTCAATATACAATTTTAGAGAGTTTAACCAAGTAGTATAAATTTCTTGCTAGCATACACAATTAATATTTCTCAATGCTATGTAATTTATGAGGACTAGAAAATGTTTTAAGAACTAATTACACTCGAGTAAAACTAGTTCATTAACTCGAATTGTTTATCTTACTATTCATGTAGGAATATTTCATGCACTGATCGTATGGTGGATTGCTGCTGGTCTGAAATTGTGGGCATGCCCAGACAAGCTCCAGATAAAGCGTCATTATGAGACTGAGAGCCACCAGAAACAGAATCCAGATTAGCAGGTAGAAGAAGGTAGTAATCATTGTCTGTAACAATAATAATAATAATAATAATAATAAAATAATAAGTAATAATAAAATAATAAGTAATAAGTAATAATAAATAATTACTAGCAGTTTTTAGCAGCCAATATGTTTAATTAAAACTTAACCCAACGTTTCAACCCAACGTTTCAACTTCTTGCCAGAGCCAACAATAATTATATAAGTAGTAGTAGTAGTAGTAGTAGTAAAAATATAAGTAGTTGCCTGTTAGTTGTTGTAACTCAATGTTAGAGCACTTGTGCATCAAACAAAAATTCTCTAGATAATTTTTTTATTCACAGAATTTTTTTATTTCTGCCAAGTTATCACTTCTCAATTTCTTTCTCAGCCTTCTTATACTCATTACGTGTTCCCACTGTTCACATGCTTTTTAATAACAAGAAGAAAACAAGCCATTACTACAAGACAGGCCAAATGTTGCTAATTCAAAAGAGTTCTTAAAAATATCATTCCAGAACCTCCTTTGCTTTCATTGGCCTCTGTTTAACACATACTACATCAATATCTTAACTCAACACTAATATTTATTTGTCATGGTAGAAACCAGGCTATAACTTATCCTGTACAGCCTTATATATAAACTAGCTATATAAATATTTAATTTATATACACAGTAAATGTATTTTACTTCTTCAATGCTTATTTTATTTCTTACATAGTGTCCCCATATTTTTTTTTTTTTTTTTTTGAGACATAATAGATAGGTCGGAAGACTGTGGTATTTGGGACTATTAGCACGAATGGTGTGAGAAAATTGTTATGAGGCAGAGCCAAGTGAAATTTCTCGCAGCACGAGTGCTATCAATCCGAGTGCCTCAGTTTTCCATGCTATCACATGAATACTAGCCAAAGACTATTTCTGTCAGTTGCATAAAGAAATCATCCAATTCTGGTTGTCATACAAGTACACTATAACTGAGCTATGACAACCAACAGGCAGTTTATTTCTGTATTGATGAGATAAATAGCCTTGAGGATGTTGGCATAAGAGAGTCGAGTAAAATACAGATACCATGTAGCACTGAAAACACTTACAAAGAAATTGCAGCAACCACCTACACACCACTTGATGAAAGGATGGTAGAGTTCATCTTTGACATAGCCAGTAGCACAGTAGGCCATAGTGGTGGCCATGAGAAGAGGCACTAATGTTGTGCCTGCTACACCTCCCAAGACAGGGGCCAAGATCACCAACCTGGACCAACAAACACACATCCAGCTAGGCTATAAACCTTGAGAATGGAATCTAATTAAGTAGGGGACACTGTTATTTCATTGACCATGGTTACAGCCTTCCACCCTGTCGCGCTTACCAGAAATAATTTTAGAAAATGACTTAATCAACTCTTTACTCTATTATTGATTCAGAAAACAAAATGAAAACCCTCAGCACTACTATAACTTAGCTAGCTATTACAAAATCATTTTTCATGACAAAAAAAATTATTAGGGTATTCCTAATCAGGTATCAATATAGCTCGAGCAATGGAAACGGTAAATGTAAATGCTGCATTTACATCACTATTTTCATCACTTCAATATAAATTATATATATTAATACCTGATTAGGAATACCCAAATTTTTTTTTTGATCTGAAAAATATTTTTTGTAATAGCTAAACATACAAGAGACACTCACTGGTCTATAGGAAGTATTTCCCACAAAAGATAGCATTTATGCGAAAGCTCTGAGTTTTCTTAATAATCAGAATGAAATTTAAAAAATAGGTCTGAGTAGCTCATACTTAAATCAATGGTTAATTGTCAGCAATCTCCAAAATCAGAGCGTGAGACACAGACAGGATGACTACTATTAACTCTCTCGTGCATGCGCGACGAGCGTTAATGAAGGAAGTTGATTATAGTGTACAAACCAGAAAAGGTAAACAAACATACTTTTGAATATTACATATTCGATACTTTGCTTACCATAGAGTACACTAGAGTACATGTAGTTTAATGAACGAACTTCTGTAGGCCTCACAAACAGCGTATGTAATGGAGGGTGTCAAATTACACGAGAGAAACCACAGTAAAGAAAAAGAAGAAGGCGAGAAGTTAGATGAGAATAGTTGCACCACTTAGAGATGAATTGATAGAGAGAGAGAGACACTGGAATCCTAACAGTTGAACATAGAAATGTGGGAATGTTGCAGTGAATAGACAAAAATAAGATCAGGTAAAGAAGGAACGAACAACTGGCAGTGACCTCTTTGAATGGAGGTGTCAAAACACGTGAGAAGTTCAGGCTACATTGATCTTACATCATGAAACAATAAAGTGCACTTTACACCAACAAATTGCAGCTGAATAATATTCTAATAGCTTGTACATATTGAAGAGGCTTCATCTGTTGTACTATACTTCAATGATGTAACATTGATCCTATAAATCTATACATGTCATGTTGCACTGCAGTTCTGGCTAGTCAATGCTATGTAATTATTAGCAAGTGACTATATAAATTATTAATTTGGAACTTAAACTCATTCCCCCCACATCATCTGGTTCCAAAGTCACCCTGCAAGCACGCTTGATGTAAGAACTTTTGCAATTTAAGAATCCAGTAGCAATATCCTACTATTTGGTCTAGGTAGTCCAAGTTTTTTTTTCTCAGTTACTTTTCTTGACTCATGTATTCATGAATACACACACCACCACCATTGTTGTCAGAACTGAGGACGCTTTACCAGCACGACACAGCTAATGAATTATTCATGAATACACATACCACCTTACTTCTTGACACACAGTTGGCAGTGGTACTGATAATGCTTTACCAGCCCAACACAGCTTTTATTCATGAATATACACACCATTGTCGCTGTCGGTACTGACGATGCTTTACCAACCTGGCTGAACTAATTTGTCATCATCATTACTGACAGACAGGCATACTATATAGATAACAATACCCTAGACTGTCTAACTTTGTTTGCTCACTACAAGAAATGATGCTGTGGTGTTTAAAACAGTAAAGTATGTTTGAATAAGGTCCTTGCTATGGAACAAGTGAATCAACAAAAATATCAAAAAAATAATAATACTCTAGAGTGTCTTGCTACATATCTTTGCGTGCTCACGAACAAGAATAGCTGATGTGTACTTTAATGTTCCTTTGTGCCTCTCCATTTTGTGGAGCTTCTTGCTGTAATACTTCAAAGCTACCTCAGGACTATGAACTCTCACCCATATAATTGATGTTCACTGTGGTAGACTAACAGTCTGGCAAGCACAACTCTGTAACACTTGCTCTCTGTCAGTTCTCAATAGACCCCAAAAAAAAAAAAACAATTCTCAAAATTAGTTTCAACTGGTTATTGAAAGCCTGGTGGCCAATTGGCACATGTCTCTATCTGCAGGCACTTGCCAAGACATGGCTATACAGGTTGCTATAACTGCACACGGAAAAGAATGTCAGATTAATTCTGTAATGAAATCACATTTGGTGCTAGGAAATGCATGCACAAAACTAAAAAATGTATTTGCTAGCTTTGAAGCCACATGAATTTAATACAGACAAATTAGCACAAAACAACAACAACAAAAACTGTATAATATTTGACCTGTTTTGCTTGAACTTTAATTGATTACAACTATGACTGACAACTGTTACTGATGTAATATGATTAACATGAGACTGTTCCTGTTATTTGGCATTTTCCTTAATGCACTTAATCATGTTGTTAATGTATGACAATATGGTAGTGCATGAATTAATACAAACCTCCAAAAAAAAAAATTTGTGTGAAATGGTTCAGCACTTGATGTCACCAAAGTACAATATCAATTTCACAACAGCTAACTACCTTGGTCAACAAATGAGATGGAATCCTCTGAGATTGGAACAAGGAAGTTCATAGCCAAAAATCAACAGAAACATTTAATAGTCACACTATACGGAATGAAGCAGTGAGACAGGTTAATATGTAGCTATGCACAAAATTCCAAACAAGTTAATCTAATAAAGGGCAACCTTCATGTTCTGTTAACCTTCATATTCTGTTATGTCTACTATGGGACAAGTATGAGAGACTACATGTAGTGCAGGCAAAAATTCTGTTTAGTATACACTTAACTTAATTACGTCATGCCTAAACAATACAAACATGCAATAAAGTGAGGACAGGACAAACAAACACATGCACACACAGACATCTATGTCTGGCGCCTACTTTGCAAGAAACAGAAACACCTAAGTGTCCATTGAAACATTATTTTTCAACACCATTGAGTATTCAGCCAAACATATGTGGGTGGCGCTGTCAGTTAATAATAATCACACATTAAGATACAAAGTAGCCACAAAATTCCCGCCATTAAAGCTTGTCCTAACCACACCTTACTGAAGAACTCGATGCCAGCATGCAAATGTCGATTAGAACTTCTTGCATCATTCCACACCATTCAGCTGTTAATTACACATTATGCTACTACATCACACTGAAGAGGTGTAGCAATTCACCAATAACATGATTTAATTTCTCTCCAAGACACCGCCTCAATTGGAATGTGAATGTAGTGAAACAAATCTCACTGCAGACAGCAGACCACACAGTTGCTCAAGTCTAGGAAACTCACCTATTGTAGAGGACACTAATGTTGCTCACAAGAAAAACTCCATAAACTCCCGATGAAAGGAATCCAACCAGCCCAACAACTGTCATGCTTAAGGCAAAGATAGTGCCATAGGGCGTGGAGTAGCAGCATACCCTACAGCAGCCACAGGAATCACCTGCAAGAACGAAAATTAAAATATAATATACATAATATAAATATATATATACAGAGCTAATAACACCTGGCCTGCATCTATAAGTACTTCCACCACCAGAATTACCAAAAATGAAAAAATAAATTCAAAAAAATGAATAAATAGAAGGAAAATAGCAAATTTTCCCCCAGAAATCTATTAATAATTCCCAGAGTTTGTTGTACATTATAACAAATTTATTGATATTGGTCTCCTCTTGGTGCTCTGTTCTAGATAACTAGCTACATTTATTAATAAAACTAAATTTAAATTCATATTGTTGACAGTTAGTTTCACATTCAGTCGCACCATTTAGACATCTTTAGCTACTCTAGATCCACGCAAGAGTCTCATTTGGCAACAATCCAGTATATTGCAAGTGCAACAGTGAAAAGAGAAGTGAAAACAAGTTCTAATAAATGGGGGACAAGATTTCATAGCGTTGTAGTTTCATTGATCAGTGAAATGAAACCAAAGTGATAAGCTACGGAGTACACACCAAAGCTGTATGTTCACCTTGGCTGCACTGGCACTCATTTCTAACACTCCCTAGTTCCTTGTGAGAAAACTACAACACACAACACCACACACAGACTAGCAGTCCAGTTATTGCAATAATTTCAAATGCATTCTTTAGTTATCACTCCCACATTCCAATTCTAAGGCAGAAGCCTGTGCACTGAAGTAGCTAAAGTTCGTCATTTAAACAATGTTTAACTAGCAATGTAGCTAGCTACAGACTTAAGATTTAGCTTTAGAGGTACAACAATGATTCGACAACAGACTAGCGTACAGTACAACGTTAACTGCACTTTCAACTTACCCATGCCACTTCAAAAGAGGAAAAAACTACTGAAAACAGGAGCTTCGATTACTCCGAAAAATCCAACCAGCCGAAAGGAGACGCACCGCAGAGGAGGGTACGCGCAGACCACTCAAACTTCCACGCGCCTCTCAGCAAACTGTGCAGGAGCAGGGAAACGACGCAATAACTGAGCCACACCTTTTATATACTAGATCTAGCCACGCCCTCAGGTGTACCAATGAAAAAATAATTTATTTTGTACAACGCATACAACAATAATAAAAATCTTCATTCCTTTTCAATCTTTCTCACAACAAAAGATTCGTGGAAGAGATTATGTAATCTTGTTGCCTGAAAAGAAAAGATACAAATTATAAATTATTTATCAACACTAAGCAAATGTTTACTGACCTTTAAAGGTCCCAAACCAGGACAAAGAGCAAGATCTTCTTTGGATGAACAAATAATCTTCTCCATTGTCTAAAAAGCAAACAAACAAACAAACAAAATAAAACAACAATTTTTCAAAAAATCTATTACTGCTGCAATTTCATAATATTATATTATACTAATCACAGCCACATTTCCTACTCTATTTGCCACACCCTTCACCTATATTATAGTGAAGAATCTGTCTTGTCTTCATCAAACTGTAATACCATATCAGCTACAATGTTTGTCAGTGACGATGTCTCATTCACATTAGGTAGTGTGTTGCATTTATCACTCCATCATGTGCTATATATTAATATACAACACGTACATCTCTATGCACTATATGTGTACTGACAATTATTACTTCATTTCACTCGGTCACAAATTATTTATTATTAGTAGTATTGTTATTTATATCAACTTGCATCGTAAAAGAACACAACAAACCATAAGAATAGTAGACACCAACAGCACACGGGAAACACAATAGACCACATAGCCACCATTAGAGATACGTAATAATGAATAAGGCAACATTGACTGCTGCCTTTCACACACAAATTCACACATGCATACAAAAATAGCATAAGCCAAGTAATTCTCTAGCTGCTGCTAGGGGTCACGTACACCTGGCAGAGCTAGGATACCTGGGCACCCGTGCAAGCTAAACTTCTGGAGTCAGGCTAGGAACTTGCAGAACAGACAACTCTCCACACCAAGTGGTGTGGGCACCCGAAACTTGGGTCATTGCTGTTTTATGAGAAAAGGCCTTGGGTTTGCACCTCAGCAAATGCCAGGTACCACCAATCACAGCTGGGTGGACTGGTGGGAGGCAGAGAAGGAGAAGAAAAAAATAGATGGAAAGGAAAGTCTGCCAGAGTGGGGCTTGAACTCAGGACCTACAAACCCTGAGTCAAAGACACAAATACTACGCCAACACAGCCACACACACTCACTCACTCACACACCCACACACACACACCGTACTTACCTGAAAGGTAGTAATAAGAGTGGCTGCATCAGTTTTACTGATCTTCTTCACTGTACCCAAACTCTCACTAACCTACAAATGTGGAAAAAATGGGTTAATAAGTCTAATAATACTACCATCTAACCGTGTGTCCAACAGTAGCATCAATATATGCAGGGTTTCATACAGAGGTAGGGGAGCCCTGGGATTCCCCCCCCCCCCCAGAATTTCATGAAATAAATTAATAATATTTACTACTTAATGGTATTCTGTGGTTTGATTTGTATGAGTAATAGCACGGGTAACCATGCTATTCGGGATTAATAGCACGAGTAACGATTGAAATAGCACGAGGCGAAGCCGAGTGTTATTTCAATTGCTTTACGAGTGCTATTGATCCCTAATAGCACAGGTTATCCGTGCTATCACTCGCTAATAGTAGGCCAGTTTTTAAAAAAATCTCTTGCACATTGTCCCCTACTAGAAACTACTCGAACTGTACGTTTCCAAGGTTAACGCTCTACGCGTGTGCACTTACCCGTACTATTTCACTTAGCTACCGAGGTATTTCACTTAGTTTCCACTTAGTTACTGAGGTATTTCAATTAGTTACGCGCTATTTCACTTTCCCCGTGCGATTTCAATTGAACAGCGATTTTCCCCATTCATTTTTTAATGGGCAACTTACACGCCGTACTATTAATAATGGTATTCTGTGATTTTGTTGTTTGTATTATATCTAATATTTGGTGAAAGTTTACTTCAGTTAATTGAGGTCCTTCAATTGCAATACGCATTAGTCTTCCAAGATTGATGTCACTAATTCTAGACCTGAGACGATTTTTAATCAAATGGGTGTGGTTTCAGCAAAAGTGGGTGTGGTCAAACAAACGTGTGGCCCTCCTTCCTAAACTCTCTCTCTTTCCCCCCCCCCCAGAAAAAAAATCCTGTATGAAACCCTGATATGCCAACACATAGTTTATCAAACTGCTCATGTTCTCATTTTACTTGAAAGGTTTGTACCACCATTGTCATTGACAGAATGTAAGCTTGCTTAATAACTTCTACAATTTGTTTTATCATTATCATCATCATTATATTAATTATCATCATCATCATCATTATTATTAGTTATTGTTATTATTAATGTTATTATCATCTTTTTACTATTCAGGAATCTTTAGCCATTCTGATACTGTTTAATGTACTACAATTGAGTATTAATTAAATTCACGAGTACTGCCGTAGTAACAACATTTGCAAAGATAATGTTCTCCCTTTAATTTGATTTCAATATCCTAAATTAGTTCTTACCCGGGAGGTAAAATCACTGTCAGTTCTCTCTTTCAGCAAGTCTGGAGGCTTGTTCTCGTAAGCCTTGTATGTTTCTAAATACCTTGCAGCTTCTTCATAGCTATATACGTAGTAATTACATTAGTCCTGACAGGAAGTGTTCCAGTGCTCACCTCCATGCAAGCACCAGTGTAAGATCTGACAAGAGAGACATCTTTGTCAATTCCTTGAGGGCATTCTGATTTTCACTCTAAGGGGAATAAATTACACAAGTGTATTAAAGCCACAAATTGTAATTTCTGTTAGTACATGTAAATTATAAAAATCATCTAATAGTCCACGGTTCAAATGCCGCCACAATACCTTGAACTTTTGCACTTAACTGAAGCCTAGATTGGACTGAGGTAAACATATATTATACAAGTTGCCTTTTCTGGTCATGTTACAGATTGAAACAAGTGTATTACAGCTGCAAAGATCGTATTTGTTCATATGACAGCACAAAGTTATCCAGGACAACACACCAGGTGGCCAAGTCTCCTAATGCAACTGAGCATCATTTGGCATCTAATGTCCTAATAGCACACGTCCATTCATAGTGCTGTCGTATTCTGTGGCATTTCCAGCACCTTGGTTACTTAAACAGACAGACTGAACCACCAGCAAACCATTTAGGGCATGGCACGCACTTAGCATCTAGACCGGCAAAGTTAATGACTTTGCCAAATATTAAATGAAAAAGCAGAGCAATTACATTCGAAACATTGAAGGGAAAAAAAAAAAAAAAAAAAAAAAAAAAAACTTAAACATTTTTAGATGATTGTACATATTTTCAGACCTTAACCAACATACTGTGTCAATGTGAACAAGTAGAATCCGGAGGGAGTACAGTTTCCCTAGTTCTTTTAATCGATCATGAATATAATCCGGGTAAAGGCAGTGATACCGAATACTGAAAAAGAAAAGAATATACACTAGTGGTGTGCTTGAGCACAAATGGCGAGCGAGCCTTAAACTACACTATTGTTAAATTTGATTTTAACAACTAATACTCAAGCTATTAAAATAAAGTTGAGTTTTTAAATTACGTATGAGGTAAAGAGGTTTCAATGTCATAGTAACCGCTCCCGCAACAGTTTGAATTGAAAAAGAAGCAACAAAATCAAGTCACGTTATTTAAAATTGTCTTTGTGATATTCTTAATAGTAGTTGTAACGCACAATACTTTCACACAACTGAACATACCTACGCAAGACTTACCTTTGTAGTTCGTCTAGTGGACAATGAATTTTCAAATAAATGCTGTTGAATGGTCGCTAAACCAGAGGATTCTGTTTAGTGAAGTTTGGGACGGGGTCGAACGCCGAGCGAACACAAAAATACGGAGGGTCAAAGTACAAAATGACATACATACGTCCAAACATATATCTAAATAAATAAACAAACATCCCCGATTTTCGATTGTGTTACCCCTGTAAGTGTACATATGCATACATACACAGATACATACATACATACACGATACATACATACACAGATACATACATACACAAATACATACATACATACATACATGCATACATACATACTCATATAAATGAATAAAGTTGTAGTCATGAACTACCAACCTCAAATATAAAGCACAAGTTGTCTTTCCAAGTTCAAAGTCCGGAGCAATGTTACCTAACTGCCATGACACGTTACGGATATACTTCATGAGTGGGTTGTTTTTCTAGTAGAGTAAATGTACATTGTGAAGTTGTGGAGAAGAATACACACACACATGCACAGACACATACAATAATGATGATTCAGTTATTCTCAGCTGAAAAAATATAAAATAGTGGTTTTCACAATGCAATATATAAACTTACCCCAACGTTTCAACTTTTTACCAAAGTCCCCCCACTCAGGGGTCAATGAGGTTGAACTTTGATTTCATAAACAATATGTTAAGCAGCAAGGTAATTATTAATGGTCATGCTGACGGTTTAATATTTTATGCAGGGTAACTTGCACGCAGCATTGATGATGGCTGTCTATGCTACGTGCAAATTACCGAACAATATATTAAGCATGCCTAGTAATTTCCTTGATGTTTACATTTTGGTTTTATAAAACCGCCACTGAGAGTTCGACCCGATTGACCTCTAAGGAGAACTGGACTTTGGCAACAAGTCAAAACATCAAGTTGAGTTTTAACAATAATATAAAAAAGCTTCATATTAATAAGATCTTTACCCGTATTATCCAAGGAAATTAAACCCCTTGGAATTAGGCAGTTTCTAATATGATTTGAATGTTGCGGGATGCATTTAGGCATTACAAACTTACTGGAGTTCATTTTCTAGAATTAGTGGCGGTGGTGTGTTATCTTGGTTAATGCGCTGCTTGTCATACCTGTTCTTATTTGAAAATCCATTGCCCAATATGTCAAGTCACCAAGAGAATACAATGTAAGTCTTGTGTTGATATAGACAGTGAACAAGTGTGTGTGTGTGTGTGTGTGTTGTGTGTTACATCTGCTGCTTAGATAAGAATATTTTGAAGCCAACAATAAATATATATTAGCTGCCTTTTTTAGTAAGCAAACCTATTAGGGTTAGGCTTCAAACTGTGTAATAACTCCTTTTTTTCATGTCCAAAAAGTTATGGCATGTGGTTACTATGACATTGAAACCTTTCCTCATAAGCAGTTTAAAAAACTGTGGCTGTGCTTTAGTTGTTCAGTGATTTTTGTCAGGAGCTGCTTGGAATTTAGATAGTCAGAATTATTTTTTTAATTACTTGTACACACAATGGCTCGCTTGCCATTTGTGTTGAACATCTTATTGTTCAAAATGATTAAAAAAACACGACATACTTACTTGCAACGAATTTACTAAAATGGCGTGTGGTTGATGCATTGTTGCTTGTTCAGTAGTTTCGTGGCTCTTGCCAGTATCCTGGGATTCAGTTCTAGGATGTGAAATAGTTGGAACTTCTTCGCTAATTGACGAGGTGGATGGCAATGATGAAGAAGTAGGGGGTAAATCAGCATCCTTTTCTTTCGTTTTGTACTTAAAGAGTGTTGGTTTATTCTCAGATTGTATTTTATTGCCTTCCTTTATCTCCTTCAACGTTGGGATTGAAAATGCCATTTCTAAGTAAGTCGGGGGAAAAAATGAAAATTAGGAACCTACATGCAAATGTGGTTTTATGCTGAATGACCCTTACCTACTTAAGAATTGGATCTGTGGACCCCTTACCAGATGAAGACGTATCGATGACGTTTTCCATCTGGTCATTTTGATGGGATGGATGGATGTGTCGGAGATGGAGTTCTGTGATGATTGCGATAGAGAGACATCATGGGTTGAGGAAAATCTTGGAGCCAACTCTTTAAAGGTAACCCTATGCTTTCTTTGTAACTAACGAAGGCTATTCACCAATGTGCTTGCTAAACCAGTCGAGATCACCTTAGGCTTCTGTGATTCCCGGCCCAAATCTATTTTGACTCACCCTTTTCACTGATTGTATTCATGCTAGGTGTGTAGTGAGTGTGGAAAATCTAAGGAAAATTTCGCATATGAGGCTAACTGTGATGAACAGACTGCTTCAGGTCTGGGTTCTCAGCTGGTCCAGTGAGTCTATATCTTATTCTATCACATGAAATATACTTTCTTAGTTCACAATTCAATTTTTTTCTGCAGTGATGATGAAGAGATAAATTTCAATAACAAAATATTCACACCAAGAACTTCTCAAAAGCATAAACAAGTAAGAGAGCTGTTCTGCTGTATTGGTGTGGAGATGTCAGATATGATCCATTATTAGAAAAGAAAAAAAAAGAATCCATCTTCTGAACTTCATATATGAGCTGTAAATAACGTCATTCATCATTGATTTAATGCCAGGCAATGTTGTTCATGGCAACCAACTATTTTCTTTTTCTTTTTTTTGTTGCCCTTATTAATAGAAGCATTTTCCCCTCAGAGCTCATACACTTGCTCTGATGAATTTTAGATTGAAGTGACAAGTTTGAGAAGAACTGTTAAAATGCAATTATTCCAATAACTGATGAAGTAGTAGAAATATATTGCTATCTGAAACTCAGACGTTTCATTTTCCAATGCACACACAATCAAGTAGAATCGAATTTTCTGTAATGTAACTTTCTAATTTGTTAGTTGCATTTTATTCGCTGCATTAAAGACATAGCATCTAGGATGAATCTCTCAAAATCAAGTACAGATAGGGTGAGTCGCATTCTGATTGAGATATTATATAGTTGGGAATTGTTTGAACACGATTAAAATACATTTGATTATTTTTTGTAATACTAACTCATAAGTGGTATGTGTTCTGAGTGTGTATGCATACATTTGCTAAAGGGTTCTAGTGACCTATTAACAGTTTCACTGTGGTAATCTACCATAACTTTGTATTATTAATAGTGTGTGTCATGTGGCAAAATTATCTTAAAGAAAAACTATGATCTATCAAGAAAAACTATCAGAATTGCAGCTGCGTAAGTTGTATGTACCCAAGTGCTTTTATAGTCTTAAGCTCTTATCTTTTACACAGAGTTGTATTCTTGGATCTAAAGAGTGTAACACCATCTTTACTCATGAAAGATTTTTCAGTAATTACAGCCTTTATTAATAAAGACAAAATAGTTATATTTCATGTTACTATAGAAACAAATAGGCATGAAATTGACACTTTTCAGCCATGAAGTAAGTAAATTAAAAAGAGAATTTGGAGAAATGTTTGTTCTGGAGGCCAAGCCTGAGGAGTGTCTCCAAGGTGTTGTGGATGAACTCTGTCAGAAGATGGATGTGAGTCAAGACAAGAGAAGTGAAGTTCTGAAGTGGACATCACAGTAAGTTCTGGCACTAGAAAAGACTTGTAGTTTGTCTACATGTAGTACGCTTGCCTTGTCAGATGAAAAAGGGATATATATATATCATCTTCAGAACAAATTTTACCTTCTCTTTTTTAATAGGTTGAAAGAACTAACTACGGATTGCGCATATAAAGGAAATAGACTGTAAGTTAACTCAGTATTAAATATGGACCACAGTCAACTTCAGTTGATCAAATATCTAAAACAAGTTGCATGTACAGACTCATGCTTGGCCGTTCTCTTTTAGTAATGTTCTGGATAATTTCTTAATTCACAGCCGTAACCACCGTACAGTAGTTTGAAGTAACAGCAACTCAAGAAAGTCATTTATTCTTGTTTGCATTGCCCCACTCGAACACATTGCCTCCAGAAGTTAGCTCAATAATTATTAAGTGAAGTTCAAAACTTTATTATGCAGTATATCTAAAATTACTGCTGAAACTTATAGTTGCATTCGGGATCAAACTTTAGCTCGCTTCAAAATGATGACAGGCGGTCAATTAATGAAGTAGTAGACTAAAATTAATATCAACTTCTGCGCTTTAGACTAGATGGAGAAGATGTTAATGCCTACAAGGGCTATTCACCAATAGACTGCAGTTGCTTCATGGAGAAAACCTATCTTATTTAACTATAGCTTTAGAAGACAGGCTTAATTGTAACAACTTACTTAAGATGAAGAAGTGATGTTTGACTTTGAATTAGCTACAGATAGTCCAGTGTCAAATATTGGAAATTGTTTATTTGTTTGCTGTCCCTTTTCTTTTTAGCCTTTTTATTACTCAGTCAAAGGAAAGTAAAATTTCTAACAATTTAGTGGAGAAAGTGTTATGGTGTTTGGTTTGAACTTTTTGTCTTGGTTCCAATATGTTACAAAATCCTGATGTTCAAAACAACAAAAGTTTAGAAGTATGACTAGTATTGGCAATCCTCAGTGTGCGTGCTCAATTTTCCTGTCTACTAGCAGCTACCACAGTTCTGTGTGGATTTGTTATAGAACTGATATGAGCAAGTTGAACCTCTCTGCTTATTTTGCACTGGCTCTTCAGTTTGTGGATCCAAGTTTTTGTGAGGTACATTATAATGTAAGGCCAAGAGTTTTATCTGGGAATGTATATTTGTGGGTAAGGAGAATCAGGGTTACAGCTCTGTCTAAGATCCCAGACTAGGTAGTTGGCAAGTTAAACAGACACCTCTATCTCAATGTCTCTCAATCATTCTTTCATTATTAGTGAAACAAATTTATATCTTGATTTTTTTTAATGTTTTACAGATACGGGAGAAAATTGAAGCCATTACTGGATTTACAGTCAATTCCATAGCCCATGTAATACTTTGAAGGTTTCCTGTGTAAGGTTTTATAAAAACAATTGGCAAGTGAGTGAGACACTATCAGCAAAAAGAATTTTTGATTATTTGCTTGTGCCATGAATTGCCTCAGAGACGAGCGAGCACTTGACACAGGGTTGGCGGAAGCTAATTGCTTTGGTCAGTCGAATATGATCCACCATTTAATGTTAAATGTGTGGCCATTATATAATTTATCTATTCCAGAAAGATCAGTCAATTTACACTACGGTGTTCGTAATTGGCTGTTCAAAATTCTCCCTTTTAATGCTAATAGCGACTCTTTTACAATGATACTCGTATTGGAGTGAGATACTATCTAGGAGATTTGAGTCTATGTTGAAACAAAAATATGTATGTACACATGGCAATTAGTAGAAGCACATGTGATAGACATGGCAATTAGTAGGAGCACACGTGATAGACATGGCAATTAGTAGCAGCACATGTGATAGACTAATGAATTCAAAGAATATTGGGTAAAGACTTTTTGGCCTTTGTGCAGACTTAGAGGTGTTTACTTGTGTATATTTTCAGCCACATGTCACACCTCTCAACTGGTATCACTGAGAGCTGCTATCAGTTGGCAACATTATTTCTTTTTGGTGAAAATGTGAATACAATTTTTTCTTCAGCGTGCCATTTTAAACAACCTCTTATACACAACCAGCTGCTATGACTTACTGTGACTAACCATTAAAATTAAAATAAAGCTTTTTTTTAAGGAGTTAGCAATTCCTGAGCGTACACCAACAATGATTTGTTCTATTTATGAGACTCTCCATGCTGTAATATTGGAACTAGCTCAAATGAGAAGATAGCACCCCGTACTACTAGTATAATTATTATAAGAGATGCAGTATCTCTTATATAATATTTATACACATACCTCAACAGTATAAATACAGAATTGGAGTGTTTGTTTGGCGGTTGATTGCTGCAGCTCAGTGGTAGGAGAGAATACATCTTATGTCTCTAATAGTGTCTTTCTTACTCACTCACTGTTGAGGCAATTTTTCCTTTCTGTTGTTATTATACTGTATATCTGAACACACTTACCAAGAGTGTTTGGATATCTGAAATATTCAACATTACAGAAAATTGTATTGAGAGTATTATGAGAGCATGTCAAGTAATTTTATAACACGTGCTACTGTTGAATTTTGTGTGTTTGCTTGCCCTGTGCATTAGACTGTACTATATTGTTTTTCTGAACTACTTGCAGAAAATGTACGTCGTACGGAAGAAGCTTTTAGCTTTGGCCAAAACATTACCTTCTGCTGGTAAGATTCTTATTGTTGTCAATAGAGATGTTACTACGGCAGTGTTGAGGAGGTGTTATTTCCTTTAGATCACTATCAATTCACACTGGACAACATTACTAATTACCTTCCAAGCATCATCAGAAATAAAACCTTCCTATTAAAAGGAAGTGAAAAATTCCAGTATGTTAAAATGGTAATGATAGACTGTGGGCGATATGCTTGTATCAATAAATGCATAATTTGCTAGAAATCTTACATTATAATCCTAATAAATTGTATTGAATTAAAGAGTACAAATGAGAAGTTCATACATATATGAAAACTTTTACAACATGATCATTAGCACTAGAACCAAGCACCCTATTTGATAAACCATCTAGCTAGTATTTATTTATATTAATTTAAAAGGGATGAAAAACTGATAGCAAATTTTTTTTTCCAGTGCACTTGACGGTCCAAGCAGTGCTGCTGCTGTGGAGCCAGAGCGTTGTGTTAATGTGCCTTATGTGGCTGACTGGCAGGAAGATGAAGAGGACTCTGCACTGAGCGAACTGGATGATGGCTTGGAACAGTACATAGCAACAGACCTCGAGGCAAGTTCAGTTTAAATAATCACCAATTACTGTATACTGGCTATAGATCTTACCAAAAACATGTCTATTTAAAGCGCAGTGTTGTTAAGATTTGATATGTGTCACACACAGGTGAAAGAAAAGGTGGCCATCAGTAAGATGGTGTTAGACTCATCCAGTGAAAAGGCATCAAGAAGAAAGAAAACTAAAGCTAAACCAGGCCATTAATTATTGTATCACTTAAAATACCTCACAATATTCTTTTTTATTAAGCACATTTAAATTCCGAATCATCAATGTTTCACTTAAATTCCCACCAACAACTTCACAGAAACTACAAACACAATAAAAATGAAGGATCTCTGGTCCTGCATTACAGTTTGGGGCATCCTCTCTGGTTCTGCATTACAGTTTGGGGCATCCTGTTTTTTTCTAATGCATGGAATAACTCGTTTGCTCGTGGATCCACTAATGCATTTACTTTCAGCTCTTCTACAACTTTATGATAGTTGGAGGCATTCACAAAGTTTGCAGAGATGGCAAGAGAAGGTTCATTGTTCTCCACACGATGAGGACAGCCAGAGGGCACAAACAAAAACTCTCCCGCCTCCAAGATGCATTCTTTTGGGTGTGTGAGGGCTAAGAGGGGATGGGAAGTCACTGCTTTGGACCAATCAGATAAGTCCACTTCAAATACAGCATCAGTGGAATGGTGATAGACTGGATAGAGAAAAGGCATATCCTCAGGAGGGAAGAACACCCATCTACATTATGCACAGATAACCACTAGCTGAGCGAGATATTGTATTTCTATATATGTATGTATCTTTGGCAATCAACACACCTTTTCTTTCCTTCAAAGAGGGCCATCCAAAAATTGGAAGCAAAGGCATCGACATGAAGATCACTGACAATGTTTGATGGAGCAATGAAGAGACTTGGCCAACTCTTTCTATACAAGGAGCCGGGAGGGGTTCTTTGCAAGAGGTCATCACAAACATACTCTGGGATGGTAAGCTCCTCCATCAACTCCGGACAGTGCAAGGGCAGACTCCAATCAAAGAGATAGTGGTGCTGATCTGAAATGCGCATTCAAAGAGTTGCAAGTTAACACAAAGCCCGTATGTCCCATATAGTAATAAAAAAGTTGAAATCAATTTTATGGTTTGTGAAAGGTTGCAGCATTCTAGCTTGGAGGTGTGTCAAAACTTAACTTCAAACAACTGTACTCACTGCATCCTGGAGTGAGAATAGAATCTATAAATGAAGAAATTCTGCATTCTCCAGCACCCTCCAGTCGTGCCCACTCAACACTGTCTGGGACCAGCCTCTTCAATGGAGCTATTTTGTCTCCAATAACCTACAATTACAAATGACACCGCTATATATATACAACTATAATATGACCTTTTGTATGTAATGTTTGATAACTAACCTTCTTCACGTGTTCCAGATTCCAACAAACGGAAGTCATTTTATGGACTAAGTCTGTAATGATGACCGGAGTTTGTGTCTCCAAATAATGCTCACTAAACTCTTCATGAGTCAGCTCCAAACATGACCTCTTGTCCACCTAAATTATATAAGACAAAACAACTGCCTCCACTCTAGGAAAACAATTTTGAGTGGTCTATAACGAACCTGGGAAAATAGTGGCACAACTGACAACAACCCGTTCTCCTGCAAATTACACACTCCTTGTTTCTTCTTCTTTTCCATAAATTCCTGCCTCTCTAACAGTTCAATCAACCAATTCAATTCACTTTCATCTTCATCTTCTTCAATACTGAAAGTGCCATCACTTCTGTCCTTCTTCCTCAAGGTCTTGGCCTGGTATGCATACTTCAGAGCATTTGCAACAGTCTCTAGATCCTTACCAATTAGTTGGTAACAAGTTGCTAGTGAGAAACAAGTCTGATAGGATTGAGGCAACGTTTGCAGATATGATATGCGCTCTCTAATAAACTTCCTTGCCTCAGGCAACCTAGATATGTACATGAAATTCAACTCAACAAGCACGATTTGGAAATGCAGGTGTCATGGACACTGTCTAGTAGAGTGTCCCTAAGGACTACAGCCCTCTGGTAATCTTTCCACACATGTCGTCATCTTTACTATTATAAGCTAGACCATGTTTCACCTTGGTAGGATGAATTGTATTAGACCCAGACAGCCATCCTTAATAACATCTATCTATTTTATTAATATTATTATATATACTTACAACGCTGACCTGACTTTTTGAAGGCTAATAAATGTTTTACTGATCTTAGCAAATTCCCTAATTATTTTCCAATCTTTCCCATTGCTGGTCATGTACCTAGAAATATTATATAATACTGTACTTGGATTAATAGACGATTTCACGATTGAAGGCTCCAAGTCTTTCTTTTTCAGCTTCCACCATTTCGCCAGAATAACATCAATTTTAGAATGCGGCGAGGAATAGACTAAAGGTGATATGTCCGAAGTTTTCCTCCGCTTTATAGGTGAACAAACGAAGTCATGTTCTTCGCTTGGTGGAGGCCATTCAGAAATAAATGAGCACCCAGCCATCCTCTTCAGACACTTGTAGAACGTTCCGGTGCCAGGTAAAGGGTCGCTACCATTATCAGTTGACTAAGTCTCAATAGTGAAATTCAATATTATTATTATTATTATTATTATTATTATTATTATTATTCATTTTTTATTATTCGTTGTTGTTTTTGTTGTTACTCTATTGCTGTTGTTATTTTTAAACTCAAAGGTGTCATTTTTTTTTGTATTTTTGTAAAGACAATACTACTGCTATCCTTCCCAGTACAACCAACCCACTACCACTGCTGCTGCTGTTGCTACTACTACTACTAATACTATTACTACAACATGTTTTAAAGTTCTCCTCAAGGTGCTGTACTTCACATTACAATGTTTGCTCACATCTTCAGTCAAGTAGGCTTTTTAATGCAATGCAATATAATATAGAGCAAGTATAATAAAAAAAGAAGTAACAACAACAACAACAATAATAATAAAGGAATTTAATTATAATAAAACCAAAAAAATACTCCAAGAAAGATGATAATGGCTATGACTATAATAAGAACTATGACAAATACTAAATCACCACATCTAGCACAAGCATTGTAGTAGGCACTGTTTGCAATTCTGGAAGCCAACTTTCTGTCCAATTCTTTTTGCTAAAAAGAATGAAATTAATATTTTATATTTAAGACTCAGCCATATCCACTCAGAGGTTCACTAATAAGGATTCCCTTCTAAATTTGGGCCATCATAGTTTGTACTCAGTCAAGTACTATTTAAAGAGCAAGAACTATTTTATGAATACATTTATTCAAATTAATATATAAAATGACTTGAAGTGCATAGCCATAGAAAATTGACACTCATTTTAAATTATGCTGCAATAATTGTGCATTATCTTTCTCTTTGTGCCTATTTGCATGCAAATTTTAAATTGAACGTTTCATATTTTGGTAAATAAGATTAATGAAGGTAGAATGCTTACTTACTCCTTGTTTCAATAAGCCAGGCAAAATTATTACTTGCAGGTGAAATAATTATTTTATTCATGTATTGATGCATTAATATTTACCAAGGACAGAATTTAAAAGCTATTAAAAGATGTATTGTTGCTCACCGCAGGATCTTCCTCGTAAGCCTTGCTACCTCTCCTATCTATGACAAGTTGGTTAAGTCCTGATTGTCTCTTCAACTTGCTGGAGTCAGTTGATAATGGCCTGTTGGTATTTTTAGGATCCCTCCGCAAGGGAACCCATGAAGTAGACAAGTACACTTCCTGACCAAAGCCTGGCTGCTGCTCTGACATTTGGGGAGGTGGGGCTGGTTGTGGCTGAATTTCATTGCCATTGTAGCCTGGAGATTCTCCGCGGGTTAAGGATTGGTTGGAGCGAGGAGCAGGTTTCGGCCTAGAAGCTGATCTACCCGCTGGCCGCGGAGGTATTCTGGGGCTTGACTGCTGCACTCCTTCCATTGTCAAATCTCTGCAAAGGTTATGATTGTGGGTGTGGCTATACACGCATGCGCGTTCACGAAAAATTGGAAGAGGGTTTAACGTCACGCCCCCAACAGTGCCGCTGCAATAGGCCAAAGTGTAAACACCACTTACCGGTTTAGTTAATCGTGAAGTCGTCCCCGTCGCTGAAGTGTAGAGCGAGATGGAAGGTAAGAATACACTACTCTACGCACCTACTTACTTTTTAGAGCAAGGCCTCTAGAAATAGTCTTGGATCTGTGAGTCAATGTATTTGAATGATCATATATCTAATAATAGAATTGACTGATTATGCTGTGGGTCCTGAGTCTCCTCCCAAGTATTCCTCAGAACCAAGAGGAAGAAAAGATGGCTATCGTAGGCTTCCTGAGCAAGATTACCCCCCAAATCCTAACTACTATCCCCCTCCTATGCAGCCACTACCTGCACCTGTTGTCCAGCAGCAGCAGTCTAGCAACACTGTATGTGCAGTTGAAGGAGAACCAGCAGTAGTGTGGTTTTGTGTGTTGGGATTTATAATTTGTTATGAAACCATAATGTGTTTAAGTAAACTATCAAACTCAGACAGATACGGTGTATGTAGAGCTAACAATACACCATGCCCTATCTGGCAGATGTTGTTTTCTTAGTGTGTGTGTCGTAGTACATTTATAGAATACAAATACCTACTAAGAAATATTGCAAAGGGTACACAACACACTGCTACTTTATGTAACGTGAATGGGACTTATTGGCTATTTTAATGCATTACTAGCTCAGTTGTAACTGTATATATATATATATATATATATATATATATACACACACATAATAATATGTTTACATGTATGTTGTTCATGTATAGAGAGAACACTGGTTCAATGGGCTCAACTGATTTTATGGCACAATGTGTATGTATGCATGCGTGGCACTCATATTTGTATTAGCCCATGTTTAGACGTGCTTATTAATTAGTCAAGTTATTTGGCTTGCATTCAAGTACTCGAGTATGCATGTGTATGCATTACTTGTGGGCATTTATATGTGTGTGTGTAGAATGTTGTTATGATGGGTCAGCCTCAAGTACAGCCTCAGGTGGTGTCAGTGAGGACTCGAAGGGCTAATAGCTTTGTTGGTCTCACTGCAGTACTCATGGTGCTCTGCCTATTACACTTTAATGTACCAGCATTTGTCTGCCTTATACCTGCTCTCATATGTGCTTGTGTGGTAAGCAAATATATAGACAGTTCTCTTCGTGTCAATCTGTTAAATTTATTACTATAATAAAAACTATTGCTATGATTATAATAACTATAGCAAATAATAATAATAATGATTGCACTGATACAACCATTAGTTCTGGCCTATTTAATACTCCCGCTGATATATGTGTGATTTTTTTTGTTAATAGTACGGCGCGTAAGTTGCCCATTAAAAATGTATGGGAAAAATCGCTGTTCAATTGAAATCGCATGGGGAAAGTGAAATAGCGCATAACTAATTGAAATACCTCGGTAGCTAAGTGAAATAGTATGGGTAAGTGCACACGCGTGCAGTGTTAACCTTGGCAACGTACAGCTCAAGTAGTTTTTAGTTGGAGACAATGATCATTCTTTACCACAGAAGCTCTACCCGTATTAGACGGAATGTTTTTCAACGGATCAGGCGGAGCCGCACGTTGAAAACGAAGTTCCAGCGGAAGCTAATCCTGAAATAAGGAGATAGTGAGTGAACGATATAATATAGCTACAATTGCAAATGACTTTTTAAAAAGCTGGCCTACTATTAGCAAGTGATAGAACGGGTAACCTGTGCTATTAGGGATCAATAGCACTCATAAAGCAATTGAAATAGCACTCGGCTTCGCCACGTACTATTTCAATCGCGTTCCCCGAATAGCACGGGTAACCGTGCTATTACTCATACTAATTGTTGGCAACACTATTGTTTTTCTTTTTTACCTGCAACTTGCTGCTCGCAAGTATGGTGCATGATAGGCTGCATGATAGTAGCTAATAAATAATTGCAGCTAGTTAGTTAATGTCCCAGAAATATGAACTTCTTGACATGTGTGTACAGAGAAAGTTAATACTTGCTCAGCTGCTATAGCAAAAAACTGGGTCAGTTAGAAGCTGTATTATGGAAAAAGGCATTGCACGTTTTTAAAAAGTGTCCACATGCCATCCTTAAATACACTATTACTTATGTGAACACTCCTAGTCACACACCAAATGAAAATAGTGCAAGCAATGTATGTTATTTTATATTTTAAAATGTATGTAGGCTTCGGACCACAATGATTCTGATCAATATGAGGATGCCAAAACTTGTGGCAACTTGGCTCTATTCTGTGATCTGCTGTCCATCATATACTTTGTGATTGTATTACTTGGGGCCATTGCCTGTGTAATCACAGTGTTTGTAGTTGGCTGGCATGTCTTCAGGGGCTTCTTTGGTGGTGACAATCCTCTGGATGTCAATCCTCTGTGTCACAATGGACAAATCTGCCAAGATGTGGGCAACTTTCATCAATGTGTGTCGTGTTGAAGACTGTTGCTGCAGAACAAGAACATATACTGATTTGGAAAACTTTGTTTCAGAATCCTATAGCTTACTGCGTGATGTTCAGTATAATTAGCATAGTAGTGATGAGTAGTGATGTTTACTTATAGAGATACGAGTTCATTTATGTGTCTGTATATAGTACTTAGCCAGATTGCTGTATCGATGCGATTACAGGGGGTAATATAATACAGTTGGTAAAGGATCGATACTAGCACTTGAGCCAAATTTTTAATACTCAGTAGTAGTGTAAACGGCTTGTTACTGTTTATTGACAGCATCTGTATCCTATTCATGGAAGGTACGCTAGATTTCTGTCGTGAAAGTAGGTACTGTGAAGATGACTGATCGATGTGTGCGTATGTATATAGCCAAGTGTTACAGTGAAATTGAATTGGGTGTCAGTTTTAGTTTCCCCTTCATGTTAATGTAGCACTCCATGACCAAATCATTTATCATCTCTTTCAAAGTAATGAATGGATCCTTATAAATAGCATTCCTCAGCCTGTAATTGTTGTCACTTTTAAAGTTAGAGAAGGATAGCAAAGTAATGGCTCTCTCTTTAGCCTTAAATTGAAAATCCCCTTGGCAAACTGAAATCAATAAGTCTGCCTTGGAAGCCAGGAGTTGTCAAACCTGTTTTTTGTTGATCACTTAGGGCAACACATTACTTCAAACTGCATGTGAGTAAGCAATGAAGGTGAATTAACACGTCGATAGTTTTTTTTATGGATTGTTGCAGAGAGTGATGCCAAAATAACAAGTTTTTGTTAAGTCACAGTTTTATGCTGGATAAAAGTTCTATTGTATAACAAATGAGAGAAAAATACTGAACAAGTTCTGGTAGTAAAGCATTACTGAGGCTTTGTTACTTCAACACAGATCATGATGAGTCAGCCTAACTAGTGAGATTCTCACCACTCTGGTTTAGAGGGATTTCCCAATCACTACTCAAAAAATTAAATAAATTAGCTATGGGACAATAAAAATTAGAAAGAGTGATTCACTGATTATAGCTATGTAGATAACTCCTAGCCCTCACTCTTTGAGTCATGTGCTAATATTAGGGACATTAGATTGTTACTTTGGGTTGGAAAGGAGTGAGACACTGAATCTAAACAGGTAGAGACAGTGGTCGTGGAGGTTGTGTGTGTGTGTGTGTGTGTGTTTGGTACTTCAAAGCTGGAAGCCAATCACATATGTTTACTTTGTTTTAAATGACTACAAGATGCAGTGATAGATGTGCTAACAGTTAAGCTCATCATAGACGACACTGTTAGTGAGATTGAGTGATTGGTAGACTAAATAATGCCCTTCACTATTTTGTGACTCCTTAGCCTGGATATACATTGTAGTGCCACTGTCTGTGATGTAGTGTTACAAGAAACAGCTGGAGAGACTGTAGTAGTCTTCTGCTATATGCCAAGTTCCTATAAAATAACAAGTGTGAGGGTGGTTTGAGGGGGGCTGACAATATTAATTGGATTTAAATATCACTTTGCTTCCAACTGTAGACTGTACAGTTTTAAAACAATTTGTATGTTTGTTTTGTTGTTGTTTTTGTAGCATATATACATGTAGTTACCATCTGTATGCATGTAGGTGCTAGCCTGTTGTTCTTTTTATTAGAATTCAAAGCTCCTGACATAAATCCACTCCCTTTACTTTATTGTGATAGGTACGGAATCTGACAAGACTCCTCTATGGCATGGTGGAACAGGAGGCCATGACTATGGTGCCGTCCCCAGTGAAACTGGAGGGACAGAAGGGTACAACTATGGTGCAGTCCCAGGTGGAACTGGAGGGACAGCAGGCTACAACTATGGTGCCGTCCCCAGTGGAACTGGAGGGACAGAAGGGTACAACTATGGTGCCGTCCCCAGTGGAACTGGAGGGACAGAAGGGTACAACTATGGTGCCGTCCCCAGTGGAACTGGAGGGACAGAAGGCTACAACTATGGTGCCCCACCTATCAACTATGCCGGTGCAAATTATGAACTTCCTCAGGAAGATGGCTATCGGCCTCCAGTGTTCCCTTCATCTCTTCATTCATTGCCTCCACCCCAGCAAACTCCCCCTGCTCCGGTCTACCAGCAGCAGCAAATGTCTTCTGTGAGTTGACTCAGAGGTCCACCATTTTGGGTTTCTTAGTCCTTATTTTTGCACTGTGTTGTTGGATATACTCCAAATTGAAAGTATAATAAATGATGCTAGTGTTGTGCTCAATAGAGCAGTGATGGCACATGAGTCTAAAAAAACTACTCTATTATAAGTTTACATGGCACACATCATCAGCTTGTATTCTGTACGTCGGACCTGAAAATTACTGAAGGTTGAATCATAAGTTCAATACTTACAGAGATAACCGAGTTAGTTTTCAAGTTTGATCTACAAAGACATACACTAACTAAACTCATCTGGAATAACATCATAACACGACCTTTTTCTTTTACTTCAGTCAACACTTTTAACATTGACGATCTTCCTGAGTGTCCTCATGCTTCCCTCTCAACTAACAGATCACCACACTATATCAGTTTTGTTCACTGGAAGTGATGAATGCTCGTACAAATTAGTTCTATAGTGTGTCTTCTTTGACTTTGGCCTCATGATGAGTACAATTAAGGAAGTGTGTAAGGGATGATACAATAGATGTAGTGTAGGTGCATTATAGGCGAGCGAGTGAGACACTCTCACAGATATTGCAATTGCCACCATGCTTTCTTATATGGTACGTGTGATGGTACGTGTGACCCTTTGTGTAAGTTAGTAATCATTCGCCTGCTGTACTACTCAACGTAAAGCACAAGTGAACGGGCAGCAAGAAATTATTTGCTCATGTGATTATGATAGGGGTATTACCCTCAAAATACATGTATGGTACCATCTAACTGCTTAAAAATCAGCCCAAAATGCAAAAGTAAGACTTCAAAGGCACTTAAATCATCGTAAGATATCAAAGACAATCTAAAATTGTCTTTTATAAGTAAATTCATACCTAATTCAACGGTTAATTGTCAGTAACCTGCAAAATTAGAGTGTGACAGACAGGACAACTACTGAACTCTCTTGCACATGTGCACTGAGAGCTAATTACATGTTGCTTGCTATTCCTCTAGAAATGATGTGTGTGAAGGATGCATACCACACTAATATTAGCACCCCTAATATTGTCTTGTGCATTTTGTTTATAAAATGATTTGTGTGTTGTTGTTTTTCCATTGGATACAACCCTTCTATTATGAGGAACCTTTGTACTCTCTTGTAGAATGTTGTGGTGGTCAACTAGCCTCAACCTCAGCCAGTAATTGCAGAAGTTAGGATGCCAAGAGCCTCCACATTTCTTCTCCTGACTGCAGTGCTGATGATTCTTTGCTTCCTCCATGGGGACTGGGTGGCCTTTGCATGCCTGATTCCAGCCATCATCTGCTCCTGTGTTGTAAGTGAAGGGATAGGTTGCTCCCCTTTTGCCTGATGTGAAGATTGTAGGCAACCCCATAGGCCATTTTAATTTATGTGTGACAATTAAAAAAATGATTGTATTGTTCATCAAAATTGGGTTATATTAAGAAAACGTATTGAATTTATGATGAACTACTTTGTTGACTGATATCATTTCTCAATAGTTAGTATGTTATTTGTAATCATTTTTCCTTCGTAATTTCTTGATACGCAGGCAGAGGATCACAATAATGCAGGAAGATATCAGGAAGCCAAGGGTTGTGGAAACACATCACTATTGTGTAACCTCTTCTCCTTGATATACTTTGCTGTCGTGATAATGGCACTTGTGGCTTTTGTAATTTCTTTATTTGCCATTGGATCAGCCAAAGTGTTGGGAGCTTTAGAACCACGTTGTTACACTCTTACTGAGGGTGGAGTAGTAATATTTGAATGTTACTAACTTGACTTCTTCCAGTGCCTATGCCATGAACACCTGCATTTGTGTATGCTTTGCAATGCTACAATTTTACTTTATTTTTGTTTACTCTTGGGAGAAATACTTGTGTAATTTCAGTCAATTTACTGTATCACCCTATAATTTCTCAGTTTTAATTGAACAATTGAAAGCTTCAAACATTGTAACTAACCTGCAGGGCCCATTGATGTGTGTAATCAAAGGCTGATATATTTTTTAAGACAAGCTGGCTCCAAATTAGTCATCTGATAACTATAAACAAAGAAAGAAAAGGAATTACATACTTTTTTTTTTGTTTCATTTGAGGGGACAGAAGAAAAAGATTATTTGCTGAAAATTTAAGTATCTATTGCTAGCGACCAAGATATCTGCTAGCTACTAAGATATCCGCTAACTATAAGACATAAAGCATAGTATCAGTCATATATGCTGGAGCACCTCAGAAGGTAATGCATTGTTAGTTGGAGCTACTGCACTGAGGCTAGTATTAAATTCACTTTATAACTTTCCAAGATAATTCTTTTGGATAGTCACCACATGAAGGCGAGACAACAAAACTGTTGCATACAGCAATTAGTGAGGGTGGGTTGCAGTCTAAAGTGATTGCACTCTTTTTTAAAGTTCTAATCGAGGGGGGCAGGGCATTTACCTTTTCTAGAATAACTTTCTCTCACCTCCCACTAGAATTTTTTTTGTACTAATATGCGACATGGGACATTTGTACATGTTTTTAATTACTCCTTGCATTTTTCCCACTACTGGTGGTTACAGGTTTTCTATAACTGGGTGGTGAGTTGACATGGAGATCAAGAGGAACAAAGTAAATGAGACATGAGAGAGAAGGGAGGGAGAGAAGAGTTTTAGCTAGATGACTGGATCATAATGGCACGACTTAAATTGTTGACCAGCGCCAACTGTAGCTCGGGCATCAATCCACTCGTAGACTTTTTAGACTTGGTTGACTGTGACCTCGCAGAAGGGGGAGTGGCCAGAGTGAGTTGGACGACAAAGTGCGACAAGGCATAGGTCTGCTCCATGTCAAAAACCAGCTAATTAACATACAGATCATAAGATATGGATAAACCAGCTAATTAACATACAGATCATAAGATAACTATCCACCAGCTAATTAACATACAGATCATAAGATAACTATCCACCAGCTAATTAACATACAGATCTTAAGATAACTATCCACCAGCTAATTAACATACAGATCATAAGATAACTATCCACCACTTGGACAATACCAGCTAATTAACATACAGATCATAAGATAACTATCCACCACTTGGACAATACCAGCTAATTAACATACAGATCATAAGATAACTATCCACCACTTGGACAATACCAGCTAATTAACATACAGATCATAAGATAACTATCCACCACTTGGACAATGACTATAGTCTAAAGATGAACAACTTACGTCTTCTTTGGTGAGTAGATTGTGAACATCACTCAAGAGAGTCGGGAGAAATCTGAAAACCAGTCAAAAGAAAAATGATGTTATTATAAAAAGATGTAGTCAACCTAACACAGTACAAGAATCAGTTACTCTAAAAGCTGCTTAATAGTCTTCTCATTTCATAAAACTTGCAATATATTACTATTATATTTTGTACCTTTCAGGGCAAGTCTCTGACATAAGTAGAGACGAGAGGAGTTGTCCAGCTTCCTGGAAGTCTTCATTCTCATAATGCTTGTGGTAGTTGCGATATTGTGCTGTAAATAATGCACACCACATCAAATAAGATCTAAAAATCACTCGGTGATATTATCATAACTAACACATCTATTACAATAGCATACGTACATTTCCTCATCTTTGAATAGTACGTGATTAGTTTCTGAGTGTAACTCTCAAACAGCTATATCATGCCTGATTAAAGTGCCTTATAGGGTTGAATCAAATGTATATGGCCGCCTAGTGCAAGTTAGGCGAGGTTACTCCCGGAAGGAAACTTCTATGGGTGTGGTAAAGGGTTCATGGGCACAAGCACATTAGGTACAAACAAAGAAAACAAATCGCTAGCTTTCAACAGACCCAGCAGAGAAGAGTTGGTGAGCTTAGATTGGAGAGATTGATCGGAATGGTTGAAGGTGGTGAGGATGCTGATAGCAATGACCTGATAGTTTGTGTGAGGTGTGAAACAGTGCACCGGTATGTGATTGGTTGTATTGGTGGTATTGGTCTAGGACACGCCTCCCACTTCTTGCACTCTATTCATCTTTTTTTTTTGTCCACTTCCCATTCTATCCTGATTTCTCTTTCAAGTTATGCTGACTTACCTTGGTAATAATGACCTGGCACGATTATTATGCTCAGGGTGGCGCTATCCCCTCATCAAGCGCTAGTGGAACGTTTCCCCTCTCTCTTGCTCAATTGCCTAGTCTTAGGCTCCCACATTCTGGGTCCATGAGCATATGCAATACACGAGTTGGTATTTGTGTATTACTTATTATAGGCACATGTATGACCCAGACCGAGTGTTGGAGCTGCACCTGCCTTCTCTCCCAGGTCCATCAAGAGCAGGGGAGCAAGGACCTTCTGGTTCCTTGAGTGTGACAGAGACACTCGTAGAGTCCAAGAAGGCAGCCAGTGAGGATCCCCCAAAGTTTATGCTCAGGGTAAATTCCCAGCTGTGCCAGCTCAGATTGCCAAGTGTATCTTGAACTGTGATTACATGGTTAAGCTCTCCAATGAGAACTAAGAGTTGGAGAAACTGGGATCTGATGATGGGGAGAATGCCAAGTCAACCCCCTCATGTGAAGTTACACCCTCTTCTAGATTTTCCCCTTTGTATGGGTTGGTGCTCAGCTCTCACTAAGAGTATGGAGTAGACAGCATATTGTGCAATGATACTTAACAGACCAGATAAATGTGATTGGTGGCGGACATGTGTCCCACTGTTCATGAGCAATTCACAGACTTGGGAGTCAGCAGAGTCTATGGAAGTTAATCAGACGCTCTATTCCAGATCCCCGTGGATGGCTAATGCTGTGGGGAGTTGTCAGATTGCCTCAACCATAAGTGCTGAGAGTGCATCTCTGCCTCAGCCCAGAAGAGGAGAGTTCCAGTGTGCTAAGCATGGAATGATGGACAGTACCCCCCAGGGGAAGTGTCTCATTGTGGGTTTGGGTGTATTGATCGATCCTTCCAAGCTTGGCTTGCGTGTTTGTTAAGTGCAATTGATTATATTATTATGTGTTGAGACAATGCAGTAAGTGCTCCATTATAGTGGGAGGAGCACTAAACAGTGGTCGTCAGTGTTTTAGCCCATGTCAAGGGACAGTGGTGGATTTCCTATTTATGTAGGAAGCAATACAGGAGCCTAACATGGTGAAGTCACTTGCTAGCTCGGGAATGTGCACCGGTAAATTCCGGAGGTGCCAGAGTGGAGCCATGTTGAGTCTCTGGTGTCATCCGAGCCTTGGGAAGCATCCTTGGCCAGCCACCAGGACAACACCCACTTCTCTTGTCTGGTAAAGGGTCTTCATGATGGCTTCTGGATCGTTTCGCGTACGGATCCTCGTGTCAATACACAAGTGCAAATACCAACATGTGGAGGAAAGGCAAGTATCATTGATCACAGACTTCCTGTTGTCTGAGCTAAGAGCTGGGAGAGTGCAGCTTGCATTATATATACGTCAGTAGATGAAACGTAAAGAAGAGCCTGGCACGAGGTCGAAGTGCCAAGTTCCATAGGCAGGATGCCTTCAGGACAGTTCGGGGACACACTGAGGATCACTGGTTGCTCGGTACGAGATGGTAGGGCAAATACTTAAGTGGACAAGGTTTTACCATTAGACCTTCACTCAGTCCCAAAGATCTCCAATTGGTCTCTTGTGGATCTTTAGGGTCCAGGATGACGTCAATGGTATCCATTTGGACGACTTATGGCCGTTCAGTGCTCCAGACTCTCAGCAGTGCAATGTTTTGTTGGGCAGAGCCTTAGCCCTCTTGTACCCACCCGAGCGTCCCAGTGGCCTCTGACTAGAGAGTTGGCCCAAACGCAGTCTTGCTATTCCTTGCTACTCAGCTGGATACTCAAGGCTAACAATCATGTTGAGGGAGTTTCAATGCCTCTGGGAGTTGGGTGTGTGGAGTGTACACCTCCACAGGGGAGTGGTTCCAGTTGGCTCTGCCAGAGGACTGGGATGGTGCAGAACAATAAAGGAGCTTCTCATCATGCTTGGGGTGACCTGACCGTGCAGTGCGGGGTCCCAGATAGAAGTGGACTTTTCTGCTGTGAAATGGGATAATGGACATTACTCACGCGTGAGTTAGTTGGTAAGCTAGTGGGAGTCACATGATTAATTCCCCCTATCACTTGCCTGAAGCCAGTGCAACGTGAGAGGTCAGAGAAAGAGCAAGAATGAACTGGTTGTCTTGATTACGGAGTTTTAATGCCAGTCATGGGGTGCTGCGTAGTGCAACGCCAACCACTACCCAATGAAGGAAATAGATAGTGTGATTCAATAAACCACATTATCAAATAGTCTGTGCATCAATATGTTATACTCTATCTTAAATTACACGTGCACTTTACCAACATTTCAAATTGGGTGCAAGCAGCTTAAAATATTGGAGAAAATGAACCGGTGAAGATATGTTCAAGTACTCACCTAAAAACATGAGCTTCTTGTTCATGAGCATGACTCCATCCAAGTGGTCCAGAAGATCAAGGTCTGCAAACTCCCCCAGTGAATCAAAACTCTCCATATACCTCATAACATCAACAAACTGAGATAAACCAATGCACCCACAACATCTAATACAGGCAGGCATTGAGGTGGGGTACAGGCAGGCATTGAGGTGGAGTCAAGTAATAAACATTTCAACAAAGTCTGAGACATAAGTATCAAGTATTTCAAGTCAAGACGTATAATAAAAGCCTATACATTGTCAAATAAGGAACTTACTTTTCTGCCAGAAATGCTGCAAACACTGAATTCTACACCAATAACACAAATTATAAACAACATTTTTACTGTCAATACTTACCGATTTTAAGCACATTTATTGGTACTTTTAGTTTTCTTTTAAAAAGTTCATTAGTTGATTAATTCGTGTTTTATCTTATTCTGGTTATTGGCCAAAAAAAATAAAATCACAAGGCACATTTATAGTGAAAAAACCTTTAGGCTTAAAATTAGCACTTGGAATTGATTGTATATGTATATTAGCTTTGCCTTATTCATATAAAAAGAAGTGACTAACCAAAAATAACGTACATACATAAACATAATGCTTGATTGTCAGTGAAAATCAATCTGCTGCAAAAAAAAAAAAAAAAAAAAAAAAAAAGCTTCATATTTACTAGAGAAAAAACAACAACAAAAACTGATGAGTTGAACCTTCCACCAACCTTTCCTCTGATGCACCAAGACAAAGCAGCCCCTATCCTGCCATCCCTGTAGCACTTCATGGCTAGTACCTTATAGAGATCTACTACAACTACACAACAAAACATTCAAATAAAACAACACTAAACTTTCATCTACCATTACTAAACACACTTGACTCCTTCAGTTGATACTTCTTGCAGAGCTGCAGAACTTTCTTAGCTTTCTTTTCAGTGTCCATTGGAATCCTTCTTATGAGCAACTGCATATAGTGCTGACCTTGCTCTGGGCAATGGGCTAGATAGCCCAAAGCCAATTGCCATAGACTCTCATGTCCCATCAGAATGCAGCTGTATTCCACCACCAAGAATTCACACAGCTTTGGAGCAGACCTGACATAAAAGATATCAGATGATCACAGAATTAGTTACAAGAAGAAGAAAGTAGTCAAATCAGACCACTTGCATATGGTTTGGTAAAGTCATTCTTGTCAACGGAAGACAACCAACTACAAAAAAAAATTCTCATAAAAATTAATCATAATTATTACGACTATTATAAAAACAACAAGTAAGTGTTATCCTCTTTCTGATTAAGTAACTTGAGTCAATTTGTCATTAATAAACTGCTAAATCTCTAGACATTATAACTTATCAATTTAGAGCCAATATTTGGTGCAGCTTGTGAGTGTGCCTTTTGTACAGAGCTGAATTAAAAAAAAACAACTTTTTTTTTCCTTTCAAAACTCAACTGTTCTGAGAACAGCCTAAGTAAATAACTCACTCAAGTCTTTGCTTGACAAGAAGACCCTTATGACAGAGCAGATTAGCCAGGTGAGTGCTGAACCACCAGTTAGGAGTCTTGGAACTGTACACGAATAATTCACTACTGATAAAATATAACATACGTACATCCAAACCTACACAGAAACATGCACACCAAGTGGCAGCCATTAACTAATGCGCTAACCAATAAAAGCTATTGACTTGAGACTAAACTATCTACTATGCTGGCAGACAACTTCAGAAACATTAACAACCCAATGATTCCTATCTGCCACGTTGAACCCAGTTTACCCCCAGGGCACCTCTTCTCAAATGAGCCCACAAATTACTCACCAGAAGTGCAAGTTACTTCACAAATTGGGGGGAAAAGTGTTCAACAAACAAAAACTATGAAAATGAACAAAAACGAATCCAGTGAGACTAAAAACAAACATTAATCATCGGCCATCAACACTGTAAAACAACCAAGTTTCCACTGCACTGAATGACAATCCCATCACTGTCTATGGTGCTCTAAAAAATCTTACCAGTACACGTACAAATTAATTCAATTCATATTTTAATCATTCTTGCATAATTATATTCGGTAAAGAATTATATTTGGTAAAGTATTGCACCACACAAAAACAACAATGGTTGTAAGTTGGAGCTGCACAACTTGCCTGCAAACTTGAATGACTCCCATGAAGTCATTACGTAATGCAGCCAAGAGAAGCTCATCCATGGCAAAGCCGGCCGCCTCATCTGTATCTTCTCCTCTAAACCTGGCCAGTTCCCGCCGGCTCCACTCTGCAGTGTAGCAGAGTTCATAGTCCGTGCTCATGACCAGAGGGCATGTGTACAACAGCTTGCCCACCATTAGCTCATACCATTCCTCACACGACTCCAAGATACTTAGAGGAAAGATGTTAATTAAATAGCCGTAGAAAAAATAGCATAATTAAACTTACACACTATCCAAGTATACATCTTCGTCACCTGACAATATCTAAATACACAGACCAATGATACAACACATGTACTCCATTCCAGATTACAGCTGCAGTGACAAAACACTCTATAGTGCACACCACATCTAGTGGAACTCTAGTGTGGCACAATTAGTAATTGTACTATTTACAGCAAAGATCTAAATAGTGGTTGTCAAGATCCCACTCGATGGATGCCATTTTTCATTCCTAGTATGTACCACTAAACCCAGCTAGGATCATTACCTTGGCTAGTCTGGTAAGGGGTGATACCAAAGTGAAATCTCCCACCTGCTTCCTGCGACCCGCCTCCCTTCTCCAATCAGACCAACGTCGCCGCAAGTCCGCCCGAGAGAGGCCAGTGGTGGGCTGCAGCATTGGAGCACGGTCCAGTAGCTGCAGCATGCTAGTAAATGCCTGGTGCAATTAGAGTAAGAGTTTGGAACAAACTCTTGAATAATTCATTCATCTCTCAGTAGAAGGCATAGCTTACATTGCTGTGCTGGTGAAACTTGGAGTTCTTCTGGAGCAGCTCAGCAGCCTGACCAAGTCTTCCCTGGAGTACCAGCCGATAGATGACTGGCCAATAGCTGTCTAGTTCGTCTGGACAAGGAGACATCAGCACCTCCTCCATTGTATCTTTACCAGACACTTCACAAAACAAGGCAAATATTGGCAACATTCATTCAATAGTTCCAGTGAACCTAATTGTCCCTTTACCCAATCCCCCAACCTCCTCTCAATCCTGCTCACTCACTGCAGTTCCAGGTGACCCACTCTTGCAGCTGCTGTATGAGGCAGCCAGCAGGAAGAGCCTCCAGGAAGATTACCTGACACAAGTACCAGGCTAACTCCAACATGGAGTACAGAAACACTTGCTGGCGCAGCTCAGACTCTTCTTCCTCCTCATCATCCTCCATGTCTTCATAATCTTCCAATCTCATTCTTTCCTCTTCTATTGGGAATAATGACATTTTAACATTATTTTTTTCAGAAACAATTTTCTGAAAGTTTTAATTTTAATAACTACAAGCCCAAATCAATAGAGACTTTGAAAATAGTGATTTCTTAAACTAAACTACTGACTTAGAACCCGAAATTCTAAATCAAACTTTAATACAAAATTGTAATAAATTTGAAACCTATATATGCCTCTTCCAATTCTGCTCATGTTACCTGTGGACTCAGTTTACCAATACAGATCCCACTAATTACTTTAGAGGAGCAATGATATTAATGCATTTCAAAACATGCTTTTGGCAATTTCTTTAAAAAAAAAACTTTCTTAGAGTATATATAATCATATATATATATATATACTAGTGGTGTGCTTGAGCACAAATGGCGAGCGAGCCTAAAGACTATACTATTTTAATGATTTTGACTTCTAACACTGAAGCTACTGATAAGGTCCAGTTTTTTAATTTAGCATACAGGGTAAAGGGATTTCAGTGCCATAGTAACAACTCTCTGCAACTGCTTGAATTGAAGGAAAAAACAACAACAAAACAACAATACACGTTATTTAAAAGTTTTCTTTGTGATATTCTTTAGCTAAGTAGTGGTTGTAACACACAATGCTTTGACACAACTGGACATGCACCTACACAGACTTACCTTCGCGGTAGTCTAGTGGACAATGTATTTTCAAGTAAATACTGTTGCGCACGGCTTATAACCATGCAAAGAGCGCATTGACTTACCACCGCCACTAACTCGAATAGAAAAACTGCACCCGCAAAAAAATTCAAACGGTAAACAATTCAATTTCTAGGGTGATACGGGTACTGATCGATAAACCAGAGGATTCTGTTTAGTGCAATTTGGGACGGGGTCGACCACATAACTAACGCGAGGGTCAAAGTACAAAATGACATACGTACGTCTATATATATAAATAAATAAATAAATAAACAAACATCCCCGATTTTCGATTGTGTTACCCCTGTAAGTGTCTCGCTCGCTACGCTCGCTCGCCAATTATATACATATATCATGTATACAACATATATATACCATACACATAGTATATATAAAATTGTTGCTGTGGTAACAACCATGGACTAAAAATGTTATCCCCTCCAATCGCCTGCGGAAAAAAAAATTGTGCGACAAAATAGAGTGATATGCACAAATAATCAAATGGCACAAATAATCATGGTACAAAGTGATGTATCTTGGGTTTTTTTTAAAAGCTACAAATGAAAATCTAGTATTTTTACACAAATATTTATGTATATAGATATTTTGAATTATTGGGAATGCGGTGGTGAACTTTAAATAGAGTGTTTTACACCCATGCTCTCTGTATGAGTTGGTATGTCGTTTCTATTCATGTAAAGAGGGTGGAGTTAAAAATGCATTCTTATAACTTGAGCTAGCCATTTCTAAGTATTCACTGATGAAATAAGGATTATTTTTTAATGTATTCATCTTGATCACACTACTAACAACCTCCCTCTATTTTGTAGATTTATCAAATAAAAACTGTAGAGGTTTGGTTGACTTGTGAGTTCTATACAGCAAGTCTTTTAAAATGGTAAGGTACCGTTATAGAACTAATATGCTGTATGAAAGGCCTTTAAATACATATTCAAGTGGAAGTGCCTCTTACAACCCTTTACCTTGAACCATTTTCCTGAGTCCCAGTACACACTCATGCATGGCTGCTAGGTACAGTCGACTTGAGCTTACGAGCACTTCCGCAGACACTGGCTGGCCAGACTCCTCCTCCTTCGCTACAAGTTTCTGCAGTTGCATGAAATAACCTGGAATGGGGGAAGAGTAAAGAGAGATTTATGTAATAATTTCGTCAACCCTTATTTGACCACCAACCTACCAACCTACACCCACGACTCACCAGTAGCACACAGAAAATATGTGTGCCTATTAAATGCTGAGCCTACATATGTATAATATCATTACCCATTACCTCATAGGTGGCTGTTGATGCTGTCATCACAGTAATGTAAGGAGTTATAAAAATAACACTTTGAAATTTCTTTTGAGAAAACAAGTTAGCGTAAGTGTCCCTATTATTGCCTGTTGCGGTAGAACACTTATTATCGCCACTTGTGTATAAACGGAGAACTAAACGAATTACGTCAATTTGAGCATGCTCATTGGGTGCAGTAGACAGTGTGCATAAAATAGAGTGTTGAATGAATTCTAACTCATTTCTAGCGGGTGCTTATGACAGTTTTCTTGTCAAAGTGAGGGGTTTGTCTGTAGCGGCGTCCTGTCCATGTAGGTAGTAATGGTTTACAGAGTTTTAGTGCCATTGTGGAGTGAGGTTTAAGCCTTTTGAAGGAATTTCTAGCTAGCCAATGACTGTAGCTATAAAATAAAATTTGTTAAAATCAGCTCTGATTCATTTTTCTTGACAGAATGGCTTCCCAGTCTGAAACACCTCAGCAATCCACTTCAAGACTACAGTGTTGCCTCCAGCGGAGTATTGTGACATGGAATCAGCCATGAAAGCTGTTTATAGTGGAGAAATGAATGTCACTGCTGCTGCTAAGTCATTTAATGTTCCTTGGAAGACAGAGTCAAAGGAAAAGTTAAACATGGCACTAAGCCTGGTGCTTCAACCGTCCTGTCAGCGACTGAGGAAGAATCTTTAGTTAATTACTCAGTTTATATGGCTGAGAGGGGTTTTCCTCTTACCAGAACTATGGTAAAAGCATTTGCATGGGCGATTGCGAAATGTTCAAGCAAAGATCATCGTTTCCATCCTGAATATGGTCCAGGAAATCACTGGTGGGCAAGTTTTAAACAGCGACACCCTAAACTCGCATTGAGAAGAACAGATTCTTTGGAACAATATCGTGCTGAATATCTTAATCTTAATATAGTTCGAGAATATTTTGATCTTTTAGATAAATCTTTAACGGATAATAATCGTTTGAGGTGTCCACGTCAACTGTCCTCCCTCTAGATTACACAAAAGAGAAAGCTGTCACAGTTAGGGGATCAAAAAATGTGTACTGCCAGTCTCTGGGCTCCAGTGATCATATTACCATGCTTTGTGCTGCTTCAGCAGCGGGCTTTCCTCTTCCACCTATGATCATTTATGCCAAATCCTTTCCCGGTGGACAGTATCGGTTTGAAGGTCCAGACGATGCAGTCTACGCTAAGAGTGATTCTGGGTGGATAGACACACTGAGCTATTTTTAGTATGGCTTAAGAGAATTTTTCTGAAGTACATTGGACAACAGCGACCAGTATTTCTTCTTACTGATAGTCACAAGTCCCATATTTCTCTGGAGGCCATTGATTAGTGCAAGCAAAATAATGTAATTTTGTTTTGCTTGCTGCCACATACTACACATGCTCTTCAGCCTCTTGATGTTGCTGTATTTAAATCTCTTAAAGACCAGTTTTCTAAGTCAGTGCGGGCTCTGTGTTTTACTAAAAGGAATTTTACTGTAACCAAACGTGAATTTTCTAAAGTAGTTAAGACCCCTTTTGAACGTGCTTTTTCGATAACCAACATAAAAGCTGGTTTTAGTAAATGTGGCATTTATTCTCTGAACAGAGATGCAACTGTCAAGTCTAAAATGTCACTTTCTTCACTATATTCTTCAACATCTGAATCTGCTTCAGAGTCTTCAAGTTCACTGGACACCAACTCCGTATCAGCTTCATCCACTTCTGTGTCTACATCAATTGTTTCATCTGATTCTTCCATTCCTACTTCTTGAACTTCTACAATTACCATAGTTTCAGCTACTTCGAATTCTGTGACACTTGCTTTATCAACTTCTTCTGTTACTTCAATGCTTGGTCCATCTGATTCTACTTCTGAAATACCTGCTACGTCCAACTTTAATTCTGCGATACCAGCTACATCTAATTTTCCTGCTTCAGAGACATTAATTTCACATGATCCTATTTCTGTGGTACCTGGTTCATCTCATTCTACTGCTTCTGTAACATCTATTTCATCACCAATATCTGCTTCTTTCACTTGTACTGCTGCAACGTCTGATTTTACTGAAACTGTTGTATCTTCGCCTTCTATTACTCCTGCTAGACCACAATCATCTTCATCTCGAATATCTCCCTATAGTAAATCCATTAGTGTCTGCTGGATTGATCAGTCCTGATCTCATGGATATATTGACCACACCTGAACCTGATGCTGCAGTTGCCAGGAAAACAGTAAAACGAATAACTGGTGCGAGAGATCTAACGGCAAATGAATACTTTGATAGGCTCAGAGAAGAGAAGAGAAGAAAGAAAGAAGCAGAGGAAGAGAAGAAGAAAAAGAAAGAGGAGCGAAAGCGGATCAGAGAAGAAAATGAAAGAAAGAAAAAAGAAAAATGAAAAATATGGGGAGAGGTCGAGGGCGTGGAAGAGGCAAAGAGAAAGACAAAGCCAGTTTCAGCATACCAGAAGATAATGAAATGTGTGATAGCACTGATGAATCCATGTCGAGTTCAGATACTGAAATGAACATCATTCCCTCAAGCTCCAGTGGTCGACGTAGACAGTTACCGGCTCAATTTCGAGATGCTGAGGATAAGTGACGGAAATGATGGGGTCCTGTGTACCATTTGTGACTTGAATGAGCCTGAAGGTTTATCAGCAAGCACTATTTTTTGGGTTGACTGCGATAAATGTGGCGCATGGGTGATAAATGTGGCGCATGGGTGATAAATGTGGCGCATGGGTGATAAATGTGGCGCATGGGTGATAAATGTTTGTGCTTTTGGCAATAACACCGTCACAAACAATACTTATGTCCTTCTTGCAAGAAATAGTATTTTTTTTCTTTATTTCTTTATTTTTTTCTTTATTTCTTTTTTTTTATTATATGAACCACAACACTTTCAACAACTTGTCTTGATATAAAAATTCAAAAATCTTTTCTGATTGAATAATAAAATAAAGAGTCATTGTGGCAATAATCGGGTCAGCAGCTCCTAATATCGCCACTTGAGTCCGTGGTAATGATCGCTCCATAAGTCAGCCTATATTAACTGCTAGAACTTCCTGCAACTTTTGGCATGTAGCTTAAGCGTTCCTTTACCTAATAATCCACCACCTAATCAATTTGCGATGGGTACGACGTAGCTACAATGGATATGGACAAAACTGTGGCGATAATAGGGTCACTTACACTAATTGTGCTGACTAAGCAGTGAGCATAGGTACAGTTTCTTTAGCTAATCATGCAACCATCAAGTCCACATCAACCAGAATCAAAATTCAAGTTATGTCTCGCGTTAAGAAGTGAACTAAAGAATTATTGTATCACTTGACTATGACATGATGTCAAGAGGTGCTGAGTCGGGTAAAAGTGAAACACATTAGGTTTTGTCAGAATTTGGGAGCAACAAAGTTCCGAAGTTTACACCTATGATCTTTAAGAGGTAATTTAAGAGGCAATTTAGCTAAACAAAAATATGTCCCTTACCAAAATACATTTGTACTCAGAGTTATCCCCTCTTCCCTTTATCTCACAACTCACTATAAGATTGATTCACAAGTTTTCTAGTGCACACATTCCATGTGATCTGCTCCATAGAGTAATCTGTCACAGTCCGACATTCTCCATCTAACAAACATTTCCTCAATAAACTCCACATTTACCAAACCACTAGCATGTACAAAGTCGGCACAAATTACAAGCAAAAAAAGTACTGTTTTTTTTTTTTAATCAGACTCCTTAGCTATGGTCATTGTAAACTTCTACACTCTTACCGGTGAGACGGCCTGAACTTGTAGCTTCAGTACTACAGGACTGGTAAAGAGAAATTAAATTTGATCCTCTCCATCTCATGCAACTTCTTAACTCCATTTGAGCAAATGCTGTACTTGTAGAAAAAGAGGTTGGCTAATAAAATGACGATGTTTACCTAAAATCATACTCGGTCATCCTTTACCAAACGCTTAGTAGCAAACAAATGCTGAGTGGTAAGCAGGAAAAATGGCTGAAAGAGAGCACGATGATTATTGCCTGCAGAGCTATGATTACCAATTTCAATCCGACCTACTAAAAGGGAAGGTCGCCTTCATTACGGGAGGTGCATCTGGAATAGGGTTCAGGATAGCTGAACTATTTATGCGTCATGGTTGCAAAACTGTTATAGGCAGTAGGAGAATGCAGAAGCTGCAAGAAGTAAGCAAATCCTAGTTCGGCAAATTACACACCTCGTGCTATAGCCATCTCCTTTTGTAACTATAATATAAATTGCTGTGTATTACATTCAGTCTGCAAAAGAATTAGAAAAAGGTACTGGAGAAACTTGCTTGCCAGTTCAAATGGATGTGAGAAATGTGAGTTCCTCACTCAGATTAGAGAATGCGATTAGTTCTTGTCCAGCCATTAAGAATTGTATTTGTTTAGTATGACTCAGTTGCTAAGGCAGTCAAGCAAAGCTTGGAGACTTTTGGAAAAATTGACATCTTAGTGAACAGTAAGGCAAAAATCATGCTGCATATATACACGCAAGCACTATATGTATATGTATTATATATTATAAACCAGATGAGATATAGGGTTGATTAAAAAATAATGTAGATAGTGGGCAGTCAGCTCAAATGATGCTTGCTTTTTTTTTACTTTTGACCCAGCACAGATTTATTGCCCACAATGAAGAGTTGCTTGATTAATTAGCCAATTTATAGCTTCTCTTTCTTTCCAGATGCAGCTGGAAATTTTTTAAGTCCTGCCAGCAGCCTCTCTTCTAAGGGTTTCAAGACAGGTAGGAACTTGTCTCACACGACAAAATTCACCTCTTTCCTTTCTCATAATTTAGTATTTGTGGCATCTGTTCATGAGCAATGTTGTTTAATTATAATGCAATAGCTAATTTAGACCATTTAGTTATCATTTGCAATGGATGTGCAATATATATATATATATATATTTGATATCTGTAGTCATGGAGATTGATGCAATTGGAACATACAACTCTACCAAAGCTGTTTATGAACATTGCTTTAAGGTACTGTTTTACTGTGCAGTGTCATTTATTGAACTAACTGTATGTATGTTTGTGTGTGTTATTTCAGGAAGTTGGAGGCGTGGTAATTAATATCAGTGCTACTCTTTACTACAGAGGAGCTCCCTTACAGGTATTTGTTAGCAATGATGAGAGAATTTTCTTACTTATCATTTACATAAGAAAACCACGTTTACCCACAGTTCTTCAAAATACATGTATAATTATGGGAAGAGAAGGTGGGTGTGGCATTGAGGTTCTTAATTCGTGTCTCTAGAGAAACCAATGTCGCACTAGAATATGTGAGATGTGTTGATATTATAGCTGGTAGTTAGAGAAACTGATTGGACAATCGGTAAGGTGTGTATGATTTGCAGGTGCATGCTGGATCAGCAAAAGCAGCCATTGATGCTATGACCAAACATCTAGCGAGAGAGTGGGGACCACAAAATATCCGAGTGAACAGTATAGCTCCAGGGCCCATTGAAGGCACAGTGGGATTGAAAAAACTGGGTAAGTCCACGACAAAATTATAGTAATAAGGATTGTATCTTACTAATTTAAATTATCTAGGTCACTTACTTAGTATGGGTGAGGGTTTTTCCCCCCACTCAACAAAGGTATAGTTTGTAGTGGTCAAGAATTAGCTCATTCAACTAATAGATATATGGGCATGAGCAATAGTAACACAGATGCCAGATAACTGCCAACTTTAGAGCAGCAATGTTGCCAGAATGCCAGGAGTTTTTTTTTTCTTTTTTTCCAACATTAGTTAGTTGAGCTAACTGTCTCTAGTGCTGCTCCAATCATGAACTTCATTTCCTACTGTTCTTGGAACTGAAACTGCGATGTGGTCTTGGAGTGTGACGTGGAATGGTTGAGTACCTCCGGTGGTCTAGCATTGAGTTCCTGTTCACAAGGGTATACAACTTGAGTGAAGCTTTTAAGATCTTCTTTCCTGGTGGATGTCCTGATTGTACACATTGGTGTCTCCTTCAGTAGTAGTCGATTTCCTGTCAAGAACACTTGGCAGCAGCAGGAATGTCAGAGTACATAATGGGAGGGGAGGGATAGCACGGGGGAATGCTGGTAGTTACTCATCCAATCCCATCATCCCATTTGACCTGAGAATGTCCATTGTCACACATATACATAGTTACATATGTGTTTCAACCCATCCGTATCCCATGGTCCCCCACCCCCCTCCCCCAAGTACAGATAGCCATTAAGTTAGGAGGAGTGAATGGGATGATTGGATGTAATAAAAAGCTCTTGAGTGATTGCTCCACTTTACTTGTATTGTATTAATGTTGTGTTCTTTTGGAACTCCTTTGGTTGGATTACCATAAACACTAATTGTTGGCTGGCATCCTACTCAGGATTTTGATGATCTCTTACCAAATTATTTTCCGTGTATGTGCCACTATAGTACTACATCAAATTTCTCACAACTTACGAAGTTACGAAGTGGAATAGGTCAAAAAACATGCCACAGATAGTGTGGGACAGTTTACTCATTTGCTACCAGTGATTCACACTTGTAACCAGTGACTAGAGGTAGTGATGAGGTTCTCTCCTAATAATGTGTTAAGAAATGTTCAGATTTCAAACTTCGGAGATTGTTAGTTGTCATAAATATTCTTAAATTGCACAATTAGCAATTCTTAGCAATAGTGAGGTAGATACTCGTTGGTGTTGACAGGGAACGGTTCATTTATATGTTTAGTGGTTTCATATGCTGAATTTTCTTTAATTGAGTAGGTGGAGTTTAGTGTATTGCATTACAAGTAGTGTGCTTGATAGTGCAGTTTGTGATTAGTGAGGGACTCAGTCCAGCTAAGTAATTGGTACTGGTCATCAATAGTAATAGCACAGGTTATCGGTGCTATCACTCGCTAATAGTAGGCCAGCTGTTTTTTTTAATTATTTGCACTGTAGCTACAATGTATCGTTCACTCACTATCTCTGTATTTCAGGATTAGCTTCCTCTGGAACTTTGTTTTTAACCTATGATTCCTCTAATCTGTTGAAAAAATAATTCCTTCTAATACGGGTAGAACTTCTGCACTAAAGAATGACATAGTCTCCAACTAGAAACTACTCTTAATTATACGTTTCCAAGGCTAAAGATGCACGCATGCACACTTACCATACTATTTCACTTAGCTATTTGCTATTTCACTTTCCTTGTGCGATTTCAATTCAACAGCAATTTTCCCATACATTTTTTAATTGGCAACTTACGCGCTGTATTATTAAACTATGAAAATATAAATAAATTACTAAATAAATAAAGTAAGGGGTAAAATGGGAGAAAAGGTTCGGTAGCCCGTGCTTCCAATCACTGCCACACAGTTCCCATGTTGAACTGCAACTCATCAACTGAATTTGGTAATCTGTTGCTCTTTGGTTCTTCAGTCTCTCTAATTCTGTGTCCCAACTCCTTGAAAAATTAGACTTTATTTTATTTATAATATTTAATTATTTGTATGATAAAATAATAATAATGATGATGATAATAATAATAATAATAATAATAATAATAATAATAAGCAAACAATGCAAAAAAAAATAAAGTGCTGGCAAGGCAAAAGATCATACAATTACAAAATAATAAATAAATAAATAAATAAATAATACTAACATCAATGGGTAAACAAAAGCTAACAACCAAATGAATGAGTAAGTAAATAAATAAATAATAATAATAATAATAAAATAGTTTAATAAATAATAAATAAATAAATAAATAATAAGGATTAGGTGGTGATAGGACAGAGGCACAGTTTCCTCACTGCACAGTCACTGAGAGCTTCTGGAAAATATAGTCTCCAGCCAGTGGGTCTCCTGTCTCCACCACTATGCGGGCTGGAAAATATAGTCTCCAGCCAGTGGGTCTCCTGTCTCCACCACTATGCAGTGTCCCACATCCTTCAGCAAGGCCATAGACTTTGGACCCACTTATTATTATTTATTTTTCAGAATTACATCAGATATAATTTTCAGTTAATTACATTTACTATTAAGTGACTAGCTCCAATTGAACGCTTTAAAACTACAATTGGTAAGGTGTCATCAAAATTACTTGTCCTATTTATATTCAGTTTGCTCGATTATTTACTTGCCACCAGTGCACTATTGGCATACCTCTGGTTGGAGTTGCAATTATTATATTAGTGAAGTGCAGAAGTATGATTTCAAGAGATGTTTGTGAAGGCAGAAAAACACCATCCTTCTGTGTCTTTAAATCATAGCATGTGCAAGTTAAGAGCAGATGCATGCATGTATGTACACATAGTGCAGAGTTTCACTACCTAATGGGATATGTAATGTTAATTAACATAGTCACAGTGATTAACTTCTGAAAAAGTTTCAGTAGATATATTTAAAATGATGAAACAGATGCGACTTAATTGTGGTCGCAAATGAATTGTGTATCGATTGTTACTTACATTTGGTTCACTCAATGGCCTAAATCAAATGCACATGTCTCACCAGAACTTAGTCTAGTTGGCTCTACTTCCTAACCATGATCTCGTGCGACTCTAATGTCCCAACATTGGTCCAACTGGAATGCGTTTGTTGTTTTATTTTTTTATAGGAGGTGAAATTTTTAAAAAGTACAAGGAAGAATATGTATCTCAGATACCACTTCAAAGAATGGGGACTCGCACAGAAATTGCTGAGTCAGCTCTCTTCCTGGCTAGCTCTCTCTGTTCGTATGTGACTGGAACTATACTAGTTGTGGATGGAGGAACATGGCTGACCGAACACAGCATCAGCAAACTTTAGACAAATTGTACATGTGGTTGTTGTTGTTGTTGTTGTGTTGTATAATTGCTATAATTTATTAATTTTTTATCCAGATTTCTTAAGATAGTAAAAGAAACCTTTTTAAATAAGTTGGCATATTTAATGACCCCTTCATTTATTATAAGATGGTTTGTTTGTTAGTTGGTTTGGTGGAAAACTTTCCCCTAGCACAGCTAAGATAAATAACATACTATTTACCAAAGTCTTCCGAGTTAATCACTTGTGTATCTCTTGTATCCCTTTAGGACGTCTAAGAATGTACCATAATGAGTATAATATCTGTAGTGTGGCCTGTTACGGGATATCAGGCATTCCTTGTGAAATTTGAAATGTGTTATCTAGTATGTCCTAGTTTGTAGTAATTTGTAGAGGCACGACTTGAGTGGTCATAAGTGAGGGGAGTTGCCTTTTGCTACTCACTCCAATTATTGCCTTCATCACTGCCAATGATTGGCCTATTACTATTATTAATAGGAAACTACATCCAATAGAGAAATGCCCCACACGTGTGTGCACAAACAAACAAACAAGTTAGAGTCCATTATTTCTAGCTGACTACAACTATGTGGCTGTAGGGTGTGTGGATGTATGGATCAAGTGTTGCATTCCTTGTGTAGCTGTCGGACCCAGTGGCTCCACCCTCTTCCTCAGATCTTCGCTTTGATACGAATGATTAATAATATTTGTGTGAACGGATATCCATCCGCTAGAGGGCACAATGCCGCGTCCATGAGAAATCATGATCAGATCCTGTGCATAATATGTAAATCAATCATTAAATGTTGTTATATCAAACTACATGGGACAAAAGCGATCAACCCATAGCTCCAATTACTAGCATTGTGATTGCATTTAATATGTGCACGGGGGGGGGGGGGGGGGGGGGGGGGGGGGGGAGGAGGGACTATTGTTGCAATGATGGGATACCCGATACAGAATGCTAGCTATCATGTATAGTGTATTTTCAAGTGAGCCATTTGCATTGCTTCAAACCAGTCCTGTTTCATCTGCAGTGTCTATATGCACATCATGTTTTGTTCTAGTCGCTTGAGTGTGTAGTTCAGTGTGTGATGAAATGTGTGTCAGTTGTTTGCATTAGTCAACAAGAGAGAAATAAGATGGCAATTTCATCTTTTCAGGTCATGTGAATAATGTTGAATGGAAACCGAATGTCTTGATTGGTGATAAACATTCTATCTATATTTAGGTTGTGTAGGTGACATCATCAGGTGACGGTCATGTAGTCCACATTGCATGAAGTGAATAGCGTAGGAAGGATATAGTTAATCTTGTATTATGTACCTTGAATGAATAAGTGCAATTGACTAGACAAATCTACTTTTGCTAGTCAACTGTGACTAATTCTTGCAAAGTTGTATATCCAAATGCCACTGATTCTTGGAGCCCTTCCTGCTTTAACTAAAAATATAATTCATCTGTTCATGACGTAAAGCTCTACTACTACTACACTTAATATATACTTGACTTGCATAAAATATACATTTGCAATATACAGGCTTGAAATCTACATATAGTCTCTAGCTTTGAATAAAAATTTTTGTGTTCTAATGACTTTAGAATAAAAACCGGTTTGATCATTTATTTGATCATATGATTGACTGCTAGTTACAAAAATCTCTATATTATTATTTACCTGTCTGTATATCTAACAGCGTACACATGTCAGTCTAGCTACCGCCTCCTGGTATCTGTTCTATCAGGGTTTGATACAGGATTTTTGACTAGGGGGGGGGACATGAATGTCACCAGGTGGTGAGTCTAATAGATGCGCATACATTCTGAACTTTTTTATATCTTGGAAAAGAAAATGGTATAAAACACAGTGGTAGGGGGAAAAATACAAGAAAAAGGAACCCAAAGTAGTACTATCATTGTGAGTCATGTTATGAGAATGTAAGTCATCTATCCAATGTATTGGAGGTACACACACAGACATGCATATATATATAAAAAAAATTGTAGAAGAGGATGAAGGGGGGGTTTGAATAACATTACTAGATACATATTGTGTGTGTGTGTGTCTCCATTAAACTAGTTTTTCAAGTTTGTATGAGTAATAGCTCGGGTAACCGTGGTATTCAGGATTGAAATAGCACAAGGCTAAGGCGAGTGCTATTTATTCCTTTTAACGCGTGCTATTCATCCCTAATACCACGGTTTACTCATGCTATCACTCGCTAATAGTACATCTACATCCTAACATTAGACCACCATTACTTCAAAACAAACTTTTCAGCAAAAATACTGGCGTTTCCAAGGCTAACTACTCCACGTGTGCGCACTTATCTGTACAATTTCACTTTGGTAACTGTACTATTTCAACTCCAGCCGTGCTATTTTATTTACTGTATTAAATGTTCAGTCTTATGAACATACTACTTGCTATTCCTGTGAGTACTGCTACCGTTGAGCAATCATTCAGCCAGATGAAATTAGTAAAGAACAGGCTGCGTAGTCGTCTTTCAGATGTTTCTCTAGCACAACTCATGAGGGTAGCTATTGAGGGTCCCAAACTGACTAAGGTTAACTTTGAAGAAATTTTGGCTATTTTAGACAGCAAAACAGACGTCTTTTATTGTAACTTTGGAACTATTTACCAGTCCATTGATGAACATCAGTTACTATTATTTAATTAATGTATTAATGAACCAAAGAAGGACAATAGGACTTTAGTTGTGGGGAAAAACAACTCCGTTTGGGAGAGGGAAAACCTCTGCTTGGGGGGGGGGGGAGGGGAATCCCAGTGTTCCCCCCCCTTCTGTATCAAACCCTGTCTATGTAAAAGTTGCATAAGCCTGCTGCCATGAGTGTTGAGGAGTGTTTGTGCTGTACCTGCTGCCATGAGTGTTGAGGAGTGTTTGTGCTGTACCTGCTGCCATGAGTGTTGAGGAGTGTTTGTGCTGTACCTGCTGCCATGAGTGTTGAGGAGTGTTTGTGCTGTACCTGCTGCCATGAGTGTTGAGGAGTGTTTGTGCTGTGTATCGTATCGTACTATCCAAGTAGTAGCTGTAATTCTGTTTTAGGAATGTTGGTCTCTGGAACATCTGTCTGGACACTCCAGTGGCATCTGCTCATTTATGTCCAGCATGTGTAAGGTGTGTGGCTGGGTTCATACCAATGAGTACAATGTAGCGTGCTACTATACTATCAAAGAAAGTAACTGAGGAATGTGCCTGGACCGCACTGTGTAATTTAGAATGGGCTGCCTTTTAAAGGTGTGTGTGTGTGTGTGTGTGTGTGTGTAAAAATTCCATAATTATATACGTACATTTTTTCATTCATGCAATAAGTTCTCCAGTTCCTTGTTTTAACTTCCCATGCTTGTATCTTGCCTTCCATAACTACAGTCATCCTGTTCCATTTTTCCCCAGCTACAACAACACAAAGTCCCTTATTCAATGACATGTGTAAAAACAACACAACACAGCACTGACCCACAGCACTGTATATCCGCACGGAACATTATAATGCAAGAGATTAACTGGTAAGGAAGCTGCTTGTTGTATTTATCCCCTCCCCCTCTCTTTCTGTCACATGACCTAATCACTGTTATTAGTGGTATTGGTCCAATCTACATAATTGTCTTGAGAATATTAAAATGTTTTAGTCAACTGACAAAGATGTGTTTAACAAATGTATCTGGAAAGAGCTTTGGATTGTGATAGGTAGATGTCAATGGTAACTGTTGTGAGGGATTGGATGTGGCTTTAGGTCACATGTGTTGGGGCAATCCATCACATGTGTTGCGAGTCCTTGGCAGTGATCTCCCACATGTGTATGGTGTGAACACTGTCAGTTAGAAGGTCATTCAAGCCACACACACTCACTCTGTCCTCCACCTGCATGAAGTGAGTGGGAATAACACGACAGCTTAGTCCCCACCACTCCAATAGAGGCCCCAGACTCCGGTCTGAACTGAACACACACACACACACACTAAATAGTGGTCACACACACATCAAACACTGGTCCATTACTTAGGCAAAAATAATCCGCCTTCCTCGCACCTATCGTCTCACCAAACCCTTTACCAGGCCACAAATTTAAAGTTCATACAATAGAAATTGGGCACATACATGAAAAACAAACAAACAAACAAACCAAGTAAAAGATACCTGATATAATATACTTCACGAGGTATTTGTAATTTACCCTCTGAACAACTAGTGGTACATCCCAAACACAAATCAATCATTTTTCCTATTGTTCTACGAAATGTATCGACATACTCTGCACGTGCCATAAGCCAAGAACAACATTCTGAGTGTATGCACTGTGAATAGCCTGAGCATGTCAAGTTGTTGTCAGCTGTGTAGATGATGGCTTCGAAAGAGATTCAACATGCATCTCCTCGTTCCCGTGTACATCTGATAGTTCTCAATACCTACAATAGTAATCCTAATATAGGAAGATGAGCTACGTATAAGGTAGCTCCTTTGTCTACAATACACACACAAATACTGTAGCATGCTCACCACACACGCCATTACATTAGAGCTGCATCAGTGTATGGATTAGTAAAGATGAAAAAATATTCAGAGTGTATGTGAGACATCATATCTTCTTTGAGTGTGTGTCTTTTTCGTATTTGCACACAAACACACACACTCTCTCGTGTGCACGCTCGTGTGTGGATGTTGTTATGTAATATAGTAATAAAAAAGGGATTTTATAACTTATTATTGTGGATAACATATCACTAGCTAGGAATGTAGTGGACACGATCAACTAGCATGCAGAATCTGGACACTGACAGCACTAAAATACACTTGTTTATAGAAGTGTGTGCCCACATGACATGCAACAAACACACAAACACTTCATATTGATTTTAGAGGAGTCGTGCCTCGATGAACTTGCTCAATAAATTAAACATTTACCTGTGGCAGTATTTTTATATATTTTTAACTTATAATGTTCAGCAATTCAGCCTGCAGTCCACCATGTTTTACCGTTTAGACGCACCTGATCTACCACACAACACGGGCATTATCGTAGAGCCCATCACAAAACAATAGCTACCGTAGTAGAATATGAATGTACAGTGTTTCTTTCTACCGATTCAAGACTTATGATAGATAATAGAAATCATGATCACTCCAATATCCCAGAATTTCCAAAGAAAGGCTTTGTGTGTATCGATAGTACTGCTTCACTTTCAGTCTGAGAGCTTCGGCAAACTCGTATCGTACGCTTCCCAGAATGTACTCCCCAATTCATTAGCATCGTAGAATCAGTGCCTTGGTTTTGACAACAATACCAGGAATAATGAAACACTGACTTTCACGGAAGGGTGGATTCCAGCTGAGCTGATTGTGTTTGCAAACCTAGAATTAACAGAACAGAGCTTTGTTTACGACTTCTTGAAGATACGCTTCAAGAACACTGAGTTTGTTCCACTGCAGTGATGTTTGTGTTGACTCAAACCTTCCCATTGCCCTCTGATTAATTCCAGCATGTGTGTGTGTGTTGTGGCAGTAGGTAGAAATTGATGTTTTCTATGAATAATACATGTACACATTCGTGTTTTCCAATGCCTCATTATAATAGCAATACACTAGTAAGTGTTTGTTCTACATTACTACACTAGTGACTACATGTACAGTTCAAGAAGTCGCCAGTTCCTATTCTGCCATTCCCCAATATTTGTATCTTGACAGGAAGACTAATAATACCACACCAACTCTATACTTTGACAATGTGAGTATAATGCTCCAGAAGATCTCTTACATATAGCACAACTGCTCCTAACATACAATTCCAATAGTAGAAATATATTTCTACTATTTGAACTGTATGTTAGGAGCAGTTGTGCTATAGCAGTTATTCAACCCAAAGCTCCACCCAAAGCTCCACCCAGTTGAAGAATACCACACATATCAATTGAACTCATCTGAGAGTCAGCTTTGCTCCCCTCCCCCCCCCCCCCCCCCCACTCACTGAATAAATAAAGATTTACTTTCCCATGCAGCACAACACATGTCACACAAATAATGTATGTGTGATGTGTGATGTGTGATGTGTGTATGTGTGATGTGTGATGTGTGTATGTGTGATGTGTGTATGTGTGATGTGTGTATGTGTGATGTGTGTATGTGTGTATGTGTGTATGTGTGATGTGTGTATGTGTGTATGTGTGTATGTGTGATGTGTGTATGTGTGATGTGTATGTACATATATAATATAAATGTGAAGTGAAGACAGTCTTCCTGGAATAGCTCAAGTCTGATATGGAGTCACTCATCTCAAGACTAGAGGACAAATTAACGAGTACTTGGAGCCCATGGCACTTCAAGTGTCTGCCCATAATGGATGCCTCTCCGATTACTTTTCACTCTTAAATAACACTGACACTTTACATAGCAATTGCCACTCACAGCCTTAGCGAGACAACAGTTGGAGACAATATGGCTGAATGCACACAGCCAGGCATCCCACCTACCTCTTACCTGTGACATCTATTTTAGGAAATCTAGGCCTCCTATCATCACTAACTGAGACAAACTATACGGGAAGTTCAACCAGATGAAATACATTACCAAGCAATGAATCTAACTAAGAAAACCCCTGGAAGTACGGCATGAGCAATCTTTAATCAGAGTGAGCATATCAGAGTGAGCATATCGGAGTGAGCATATCGGAGTGGGCATATCAGAGTTTGTCTGGCCAGGAGCAATTCTATGCAAACAGAGTCAGTGGTGTGGTACAACCGAGCCTCTAGCTGCTGGAAGATGCGTGGGTGGACAGAACATAACTATGGCATGAGACCCAGTGGGCACTCCACGACAACATCGGCAATGATGTGACGGTTGATCGTAGACCTTACAACAGTGTTCACCAGACTCAAAAGAAGCTGCCAGCAGTTGTGGCCGCTGGTAATTTGTACTAATCTTTGCCATGCCACGGACTAAGGATATGATCACATAAACAACACATTCATCCAATTCTCAATCCACACACAGCCTACGGAAGGAGGAATTGGTGTGGGGGTTAGGAACGTGTCAAACTTAATTATATACACGCCAAAAGAGAGAAGAACAGTAGTGCACTTTAATTTCATTACAAAATAATGAAGTTGGATATGCTGGAAAATATTAAAATTTTAAGAGCTACTAAAAAATAATCTAACTAATGTGAATTATTTTGAATTTATACGTGAACCCATCCATTTACCACTGGTCTAATAATATACGCCATACACTATCAGTCAGTAGCTGTGTGTCAATGTGAACATCAAGTGAACAAGTTACTATTTGTACCTTATTTTATATGGTCACAAATTGGTCACTGAACATTGGGGATCAATTGACAAAGATGTCCGCCCTATATGTCAATGACCATCTGCAGAGGATGACACCATGTTATTGTATATGAAGCAGAGGAAATTGAATTATTTCCAGAAACAGCTGTAACTGCATCAACTTGGGAATAGAAACAGAGAGCAGCGCCACTAAGATGATAAATTCTGTACTATGTACCAATTAGTTTTATTGCAATGGATTTTATGCTGAGCTGTAATAACTAGCACAAGAGACATTACATTACGTTAGTTTCTAAACCAGTCACCTCTAACTGGCAGACTGTCAGACTTTGGGCAATGAAATTTGACCTCCATCTTGCACTGGGGTGCATGTGCATGACCGTCCGCGTTGTATGTGCTAGCTGACCAGCCTAGTGCAACTGAGCGAAACTAACTTTCATCCTGTGGATCTCCTGGAGGTAGTTTAGACTGGAAGTCATCACAGTGACCCTCACTCTCTGCCAGCCCTAACATCATGCTTCACTGGGAGACATCTTGGTGGAGAGTGGGGAGAAAAGAGGAAGTACGAATGCGTGGGGTAAAGCACTGGGAATACGTGGGCGAAAATTACCCAGGATGAGTGGGCGGCACAGGAAGACTTGCGCAGCAATAACCAATCCCTTTAGATAGACACCATGCCTGTTATAGACATCTTCCTTATTACTAACAGCACAAGTTCCTAACTCTGAAATCCGCCATAAAGTGATGTTTTTGTACAATGTGCTGAACAGAGCCCAGACACAAGGGGAAAAACAGACATGATTAGAAAAGTAGGAATTATGCATAAGGAAATTGAGTACAGTTCTTGGAAAAATGGCCAAGTCCAATCAAATTAATTCCAGGAGAGGTGAGCCAGACTTTACCAGAAGTTAGGACGATGAGGATGGACTGAAGGAAAGGTGGGCCAGGCAGGAAGAGTAACTACAGGAGAAGTCAAGCCAGAGGTGAGCCAGGCTCCATAAGATAATCTAGTTTCTTTACAAGATCACTGGCCCACAAGCATCTGGAGTAAAGGCTCAGCGTGTGAAGGCAGTCCATGAGCAATGCAATAGACCACCAGCATCATGCCATCAACACTCCACTACCAATTAAAATGACACCTCTATGGTTGCAAGAATGCGCATTTGATATTCCAACCAGGGAAAGAAAGAAGAGAGATGGGCTGGCTATGTCGGGTGGCAACAACTCTATTTGCTACTGGACGTGTGGCCAACAAAGACAGATAAAAAAAATATTTATTGTATTACTTGGATTTCTGCTATTGGATTTCTTTCTCCTCTCATGAGAGTTATATGTATGTGTGTATCTGCAGAATGAGAGCATAGATTGTACAGTACATTCCCACACGCATACACACATACCCCATTTCAGATCGCGCTAATGGAAACTACAAAACATCTCATCAAACAGGAATATTTCATTCATTCTCGTAGTGCAGCAATTGTGGAAACAACGGTGCCATTCAAAACATGTTACACTGCATTTTAATAATAAGAGCAATTGAAACTACAAAACACCTTGTCAAACAAAAATGTTTTGAAGTGCCTCACGCAACAACACCAGCATCCTGCACATTAGTGAGCTGGGATATCTCTGACTCCCAAACACCATACTACAGCGCCAGTCAACCATCATCACTGTCACATCGCAGACTATGAGGGAATATTATGCAGACTAAGTGGATCATGTGACATCACTAAATACTCTCTCTACAATCATGTCGGCACACAAAGTTCGGATAATACAGTGTAGCAATATGATTGACCGGTGCTTTGGCGTAACATAACTCTTGATTGTGCATGTGTGCAGCAGTAATTTTTTATTACGCTAATTGAAGTAGTGCTATTTCCCACATTATGGAATAAAAAAGGTGATATTTTCTTCTCTTTCGTTTATTTGTTTGTTTTCAAAAATAAAAAGTGAAATAGGCAGGTACACCCACGGGCATTCCCTCAAGTAGTGTATCATGTGAGTCCAAATGCAGGTGAGTGTGTATGCACTTACTCTCTGCGGTCCAGTGGTCACCATTAAACACTTTCTATCAACAGCCATTCACAAACTACTCTCACCGATCTCCACTTACCATTGGACCAAGAATAAACCAACCCTTACAAGGGGAGTAGTTTTATAAACACTCTATCTGATTGGACAAACTCACCAGCTAGAACAACATTTGATACCAAACTTGCAGTTGCCACAACATAAAATAAACAAAACTTAGTTCAATATGTGTACATACAAATATTAAAAAAAAGCCATGACAGACCTAAAGTGGTATCAATACCAAAAATAGACTTTGCCACCTCACATACCTGCGTTCTTGATAGGTGACCCACACACAGCCCCGTGGATTCCTCCGCAGCATAAAAGACATGGTGGCCACAATATCTTCAAAATCTGAATTAAAAAGAGCAATTTGATATGATTCAACTATTCTTGTAACGACCAGCACTCAAGAAGTGAGAAGATGCTTGATACAATTACCTATTGCAATTAAAATGCCACACGTGCTACCACTTAAAAAAATAATAAATTCAAATCCATGGCAGGTACTTTGTACTACTTCTGGAACCTTATATCCAAATCAAGTTCCTGACATTTTGTTTCAATAAGCCTAAAAACTAAAACTATTAGGAACTATAATCTGATGGTTTGTAATGGATGGTAGAGTGAAATGCACAGACTCTTTTCTTCCCATACAATAACAGCAGAAAAGTTGGCACAGTATTGCAAGTTTTCCTAATGCTAATTATAGCTGGAAGGCGATTATAGGCACATTAAGTAGGACAGAAACACCCATTTGGCCTACGCAACCAAAACAAAATCATTTGAAATTATTCTGTAGCAATGAAGATAATATTCTAATCATTTAGGTTATGTCATTCAGCATGTCCTGTGTGGGCATGGCAGCATCATTATTCCCTGACAACAATTTGTACTAATGTTAAGTATGATGTCCTCGACATTTTTAAAGTCTAAACTACATGAGATAAAATTGTAGTCCTTTAACTTCTGCCACACCCACTACATGTATATGTAACTTCACATCAACCCACTACCCCTGATTCTGGCTACGTACTTCTGCTCAGAGTTAGCTCTCTAAGACCTTGTTCACCCAGGCATATGGATGCACATGCTCACTACCTTTCACATCGTAGAAGCAGTCTGAAGCTAACACGATATCCTGTGGCGCTAACTTTAGAAACTCAGGAGAAAAGAGCCCCCAAGTGATCTCCATGATCTTGGACACACCAGGCTGCTCATCTTCTACGTCCACGCTGACTCCATTCATCTCACATGTTCTTCGTAAGTTATCTTGGAGATTCGGGAAACCTTCTTTGTCGCTCAGGATTACCTGAGCTCCACACTTGGCGGCCACTATTCCTGGTACAGACGTCCCTGAACCAAGCTACAATAGAAAAAAAAAATCTCATTAGTGGTACAAAAATGCATTATCTCTTGATCTTCACTATTGATACGCATACAAACGCGACTAGCTAAAGATATGGTGGCAATATGCCACACATGTATATGCTACTATATTAGTACCGACTTGTTGCTTAAGGTCAATGCTAATGCTACAATTGATACGACAAATGGTAAGAAATAACTATGAAGCATAAAACATCAAATGAGACCATATAACTACTCTGAATATCCTAATGTGTAACATAGCACACACCTACTCACACACACACACACAGTGTACTACATGTATACTGATTAAGGCTTTAATTAATGTTCAGATAATCGCTGGATGGACTTAATGTGTCTATGGAGACAGAGGTTAATCACTTTACAGCTGCCAATGATCATACTGGCTCTAGTCACCAATAGCTACTGCCGGCAAATTATCCCTAATTAAGGTCGTCCTTGAGTCGGACCCCCCATGTATTGGAGACAGTGCTATACACCACACAGACAGCAACCGCCTCCGACTATGATTCAATACTAACTCTACTGGGTTGCCCAAACATGAAATTCAATACTACCACTTGCAGTTGGCAATAATTAAAGTAATACTAGCTGGGATCTTGTACACTGTGTGGTGGCCAGTGCTTTACACTGCCACTATACAAGCATGCACAATATTCCTTTAGATCTCAAGCCAATATAGTATAAATTTACCACTATGAGAGCATATCTCACTCTATTACCCCACTCACTAATAATATTTACAGTTAATTTTATAGTCTAACTATTTAAAAAGTACTAATTTTGTTTATAATAAAGTGAGTTGATGATTACATTTTCCAACCATTGACTGATGTATGAGTAACTAGGCAACAGATATTCTAAACAACAACTGGCTTGTATGCAATATATGATGAGTACTTGACAAAGAAAACTATGTAAAGGAAAATGAATAATCCATTGTGTTAAACACAAACAGAAAAAATCTGTCAGAAGATTGCAAGTCTAACATTTCTTCACTACAAACCACTGTCACCAACTCCTTTTAAGAGTGATCTTTATGCTTCGTGAACACAAAGTAAACGCCAACACTGCGCCAGAAACAACGTGTAATCAACACACCTCGTCAAGGTGACCCTAAAATATCAGCCCGCCCTGAATCATATTCAGAACAATTGGAATCCAAATCACCTGGGTAACTAATTCTTAAAACAGCTTAAAAATGCCACATACTTAAAAAAGTGAAATTAGTAGCTTCCCTGATAGGAAATCCACTTTGATAGAATTATTGAGTTACATACAGTTAAGCTGATACAATGTCTTGGAACACACATTATACAAAGCAATGACTTCAAGCTGCAGGAATATAACTGGATAAATGGCCACCTAATTGCTTGATGAAACAAACCTGCCAGTTATGCCGCCTCCACTGCTATGGCTTCCTGTAAAGAGATACATATTTTACCAGCACACTCCTGGTCAAAGGTTGGTTAACAGGTAAGGAGAAACACTTGTATAATCTTGTTCTCAAACACATGCTGTTATGATATACTTTAAACAATAAACAGTCGGCGGCGACAGCCAGACTGATTATATGTACGCTGTACGCAGCTTGTTTTTCCCACCAAGAAGACTTTTGTGTCTGCAAAGAGAAGACCAACAACTGATCAACTCCCAGAACTCTAAACAGACTGGAACAGATCATTCTTCTTGCTAACTGAACGACACCATCACGGTAAAGGATATCACACTACTGTGCACGTACGATGAGAGAGGAAATGATACAAAACATGCTTAGAACTTAGACATAACACGTAAGAAATTAGTCAACCTGAGAAAGAATGGAGCATATACAAATATAGCAGCATGGAAAAAGCCAAGTAAAATTTCTCGCTGCACAAGTGCTATTAATTCGAATACCTCAGTTTTCTGTGCTATCATATGTTAATATACTATTATAGCCAAAGATAATATATTTCTGCAGTTATGAATGTATCATATGTTCATCAAAGAAATCATCCCACTCTGATTCTGCTATCACACTTTTCTTTCCATTGCTAAATAGAGTTGCTCAGGAATTTCAATGCCATTGCCTGGTAGGCAAAGTCACAGATAGATTGCCGTGACCAATCACTGTATATAGCTGGTAGAAATTGGATTCACACTGTGGGATCATATTCAGAATTAAATCTGTAGCATAATTTCTTGATGAAATTTATATTTATTTTATAATCAGTAGCTGTACTTTGAATATTTGCAAGAAGTTAGAAGTGTAATAGCAAACCTGTGTGGAACGCTACCTCAAATATTAAGTCGCTAGTGCTGGGGGAGGAAGATATGACAGGCAATGGCCGTAGATATAAAAAAGAAAAAGAAATGCTAAAATACAGTATTAAATACATATGATACATGCTTCACTCAAAAACTTATTTTTATGCTTCACTTCAAAGACTCATTTTGTGTAAACATTACAATAATACATATGATAAATATGCTTGTCAGAAATATGTCAAACAGCACATTGCAGGTGAGCATTCTTGATGGTCACGCTCACTTCAGTTTCATCGACGCTATCTACGCATGACCCACCCTTTAAAGAGCTTATAATTGACATGTGCACTTTTCTTTGAACTGAACTACATTCATTGTATTGGCACAAAATGATTTATCTAGCCTTCAATTCACAGAACTGTTTAAGAATTTATTTTTACTTCATACCTCAAGAACCTGTCTCCCCTTGATGTAGCTCCTATGTTGGTAAACATATTGGGCCAATACTAGAGCACAAGGCCAGGTGTGACTACCATGGTTTCCTTCCAACAACTGTATTTCACACATAAGTAAAATGTCCAACTTCCCTTGGTGTGTTTGAATGGCTCACCTCAACAGTCCTCACTTCCATTCAATGCATGACTCTTTTGGTAAAGTTTACTATTTTAAATTTTGAAAACAGCTGTAATTTCAGCACTTCCATCCAAATAATGCTGTAGTATGGGGAGTGGTCTGGTAAGGTTCAATCTTGTGGCTTCCTATCTAACATTTCAGTGTGGTTAGTGGTTATCATTCAACTTTTCAGAAGACTGATGACATGTGTGAATGTGAGATATATGTAGCTATGAGCATTTTACATGAAAGAAAGGCTGTACATTATGTGCATAGGCTTTTCCTCTGTGAGATAGCTTCTGTAAGAGTGAACCATAATTAATCTGAGAGCAGATTTTTTTTATAATGCTGAGGATGGAATGGTTAGATGGTAGAGAAGGTGAACACCATATACATATAGAGTTGCATGACTTTTAACTTTTAGTTGTGATTGTGATAGACTTCGGCAGACATGTTAATGGGTGACTTCATGAGAAAGAAAATTGGCTATGTTAGTGCAACACACGTTATCAAACATGGAGGTAGTCCGTGCGTCGCTGTTCAAATTTAAGCAGCCACCTCTCCTGATCAAAGCTGCCACCTCTCCTGATCAAAGCTGCCTCAGTAATCTGATAGCCTGCTCTGAGATGATAATCAGTAATGAGATGATTCCTGTCACTGTTTCCATGGAGCGGTGAACCTAGCTGTGGCACTGCACCATCACTCTATACACAGGAAGGAAGGAATGCAGGGAGTGTGCTTGACAGCATGTTGCCACGAGCAACAAAAACGGTATGCAGTACCTCACAAAAGCCACCATTCTAAGAATTCTAAGGTATAATATCGCATACAAAGCTCTACAATCCTCCAGATACTATAACTGTACCCACTTAAATGGATTAAACTCATCTACTATTTCGTGCACTTTAATTCTGAAATTTCCTGCACATTCTCAACGAGTTCAATTTTACATAGAAGAGATCTACTCATAGCTGGTTGCCTCAAAATACAGACAGGAATGTGTGGCAATGGAGCCGGAGCCACTGTACTCAAGTTGCCATGCATACAGGCTCTAGCTATAACCACTTCACTTCCTTCCACTCAATCAATCCACATGTTTCAAAGAATTAAATATTAAATAGATGAGCTAAGTGTGCATTGTGTGTTGTTTCTCGTTATTAACTAGGTGGCCTCAAAACACACAAGCAAATAAGAATGTGTCGCCCTTCACAATTGAATAGTTCACTCTGGCTGTCACCCTTTCAAGGAATGGCTATTGATGATAGTTGGTCATTTTATGGTTCTCAGCATGGATACCAAAGGATATTCTACATGGTAACCAAGCACTTTTCCCTGGTAGCAAGCAATCGGGTGTATCCCTACACTGGCAAGCATTATACTCTGTCGACACATTGTAACAAATACAGGGAAAAAATGCTGATTGTGGTATTAATGGTTTTTCAACATCACTGTATAATTATTACAATAGGAATAGCTATGCTATAGAGCCAAGACTAGAACAATTGAGCCATATATAATGATAACAACAACAACAATAACAACAACAACAACAAACAACAACAATAATAATAATAATAATAATAAATTATTATTATCGTTGTTGTTACTATTATTATCGTTGTTGTTACTATTATTACATTTTTTAACTTTATCATCATTCCAATGATTATCTTAAAATAGCAATCTGTTACATGTTGGTACAACCTTCTATTACTTTACTTGATGATTTGATTGTTTGATTGTTTCTTGCATTATTATACTACCATAGCATTAGATCCAATACTGTTCACTTAGTAACTTCCTTTGCAAATAAACCAGCAGACAAGGGGGAAATATTCAATAGACTTGCTAGTCTGGACACAATCCCCACAGTGTCTGGACAAAGAAGATGCCACACCACTTTCACTATTGCAAGCCGACTGGCTGGACTAAAATGGCAGAGGAGAGTGTAATTTCAACCTCCCCCTCACCAGAATATCTGCCATGAATATCTAAATCATGCATGAGTTTGTAAAAAGATACGAGTGATAAACGTCGGAGTTGAAGGCGAGTATCCTGACCCTCACTGCAGTTCCTTGGATCATTGTATACTGAAAGTGTCATAACAAGGCACAAGACCAGCAGACATTCCCCTCGCCTCACTGAAGCTACAACATGTGCATACATGCATGCATACTGTTATGCTCTTGTGTTTATTTGATACAGGTAAAAATATAAGGTTCTGCCAACAGTAAGGATGTAATCACACTGCCTTCAAAACTCCCCTGCTAAGTTCAATACACTAATGTTTTGCTTTCAATGTACTGGGCATGTTTCTGTTGAAGCTGTCAATACTATCAGCAGCTGACATAATAAAAAAATAAAAAAAACTTTTGCATCCAATAGCATTGATGAAGTGGAGATGATATCCAACTTTGACCTTTAATGTAAGTTATTATAACATTTTTACTGATGAAGATTCCTAGTGGCATCTTATTCAACCCAACCATCCATTCGATGACAACATTTCAAATGCCGTACTATATTCATAGTAGCACCAGCCATATTAACCCATAGAAATATTGCAGTTTTATGTGTTTTTCAGTATGTATAGCATGCAAACTTGTTTTCATTGCTCATTTTGATCACATTGCTCAAAAAGCAATTTGATCTTTATATTGTGGTGGAGCTTTAATTCTGAGCTGATCTCCACCTCTCATTAGAATTACAATCTACACATACACAGAGGCCAGAAAGATTTACCACTCCTCCATGAGAAAACGATGACATCTTTCTTGAATTGTTTAAGGGTTTCATATGCTTGCATTTAATTAGTAAAAAACGCAAAGACTGCTTTGTAAAGTTCCTCTTGCTCCTTAATAGCACTAAAAACATGAAACTACCGAAAGGAAAGTGACACTTAGTGAAGTTATGTCACACTAGAGAAGCCAAGCTAAAGACTATCATCTAAGTATAGTAGTAAGCCTCTTAAGCTTCACAGGCTTTCCTGGAATATCCGCTTGGCATGATTACATCTACATACATACATACATACATACATACATACACACGTCATATATTCAGATACCATCAACAATAGCGCAAGCCATCAGCTGGTTTCCTATTTCCAAGAAACCCGGAAAAGTCTATTGTAATGAATGCAACATTTTTATTCAAACAAGGGTTTCAGTTTCGCTCTTGGAAACAGAGCGGTAATGAGTTCACTATGTTTCCTGTGACAGCTATACCCTTGGTTATGTCTTTTAGGCTAGCATTACCTCGAATCCTTGACTATCTTTGTATAATGTGTATATTTTTAATAGCAACATACATAGCAAAACTAATGAACTAAAATCTCAATAACTTCAATGCATTTGTTGACATGGTCTAAATTGTAATGTGCATCATGGACAAGTACTATAAGATACAAATAGTCCTAACCGTATATCACAAGAGCTACTATGGTGGTCAAACTGACAGGATAACCTCCTTGCTTTCAATTTTAATATCCCATCAACAACTGCAATACAATCTAACTGAATATGAAAATAAATGAAAGCAAAAAGTCTCTCTGCCAAAATATCAGCATCACAATATCAGCAGAGCTATTAGTGTCCAGGAGACCCTAGTTTCAATGCCTCGTATGTTTGAAGGGATTTCTTCTATCCTGTTCCAATGCAAGTCAGTCTTCTGTTGACCGTGGTGATCACACTTACAAGATGACAGGACCATTTCCTCTTATAATTAATCTCCAATTTGTTTCATGTTTAACTTCTCTTTGTGTTGTCTGTGAGCCATATGCTAAACCATACAACGTTCTTGTCTCCTACACACTTGGTAACTTGGATACAGAAGCTTAAGGCATTTACATCACCGTTGGTCTGTAACACCTCCATAATAAGGTCAGAACATCAAGCGGTAGTGATCAGTGATACAAGGCTTCAGGGTGTCACTGAAATGTCTATTAATTAGCATGAGAAGCCACACATGTTAGCCAACTAGATTAATGTGAAATCACACTCATTGGTGGAGCACAGTATTTGGGGGCCATCACGATATTTCTGTGTACGACTGTGAGCATGACCAGGCTAAAGCTGCAAGTGCTGTGCAACAGTGTTTGATGATGTGGCTTGATCAGTCTTTGGACTGATTATTTCACTAATTTAGTGAAGTGACTTAAAAATATTACCCAAATGATGTAAAGCATAGCACATGAGCACAAAGCTGCTGCTATTAATTAACCTCCTAGGTTTAGTTGTCTCTATGGCTACGCGGTGGTAGGTGATATGGGGTTACACATTACAGTTTCAGCATTTTCCTATTTCATTAGATTTTTGTTGGGTCATTTGATAAAAATCATATCATCAATTAACAGAGGACTTTCAAGGAGATCTGAGCATCATGAAGTACTACTGCAATACACATTATGTCAATGATTCTCCTAATTCATAGGGGGAGACGTCAAGGAACAGATTGCATGCCATTCGCTCATGCTGCTCTGTGTCAAGTGTAATGGGGTCTGAAGACAAAGGCATTCCTGGCAATGATGCAGGCAGTCAATAGATCCCAGGAACAACACAAGCAATGCAGTTTCCTGTTCCAAGTACCAATGACAACTAAATGGTGCATTTTAGGAAGTTAGTTATACAAACTTTTAGAGTGAATATATGGAATGTATTTGAATTTGGTACTTTTGCTCACTTTTCAAAAGTGTACTAATGTAATTACGTATAGCTGTTGTAGCAATTTAATGTGTTTAAACAGTCAATAAGCATTGCTAAGGAAGATGCCAGAGTGAAGATGTGGTGATTTACAACGTGAGCAACTGTAAGTGCACACACAGTACATGTTATATTTATATTTAAAAAATCCTAAAAAGGTACAAAAAATGGACACATTGAACGCAGTGAAGTATTTTTTTTCATGTAGCCAGTAGCTTAGTGGAGAATACATTGTGTATCCCTCTAAAAAATTCAAATGGAAAGTCTGCATACCTTAAACAAATAAACATACACATACAAACACGATGAAGTACAGTGTATTTGTGTACAAAAACAGCTTTTCCCCGTCAAAGTTTATTTAGTTTTTTTTTGTGTGTGTACAAGATGGTGCTTCTGTGTCAGTAAGGTCTTCCTAGCTTCACTTACCAGGAATGAATGTCCACCCAGGAAAATATAACAGGATATCATTTGTCTCTATACAACTAGTGAGAATCAAACCTTGCGAGCTTCATTGCCTTGTGTCTTGTTTATGTTTTACCAGTGTCGAGAAACATTGGCGTTACAGTATTTGGAAACCTGATTTGCATGGCAGCAGAAAAATCATGTGTAACTCTAGCAACGTTTCCGCAATATAATAAAATGTGTTAACTGTTGGTATGGAAGCATTACAAATGGTGTATCTTGTGGAACTAACTTCATGTTTCTCTACCTTCCTGGAAAGAATATTGAAATTGAGCTATTGTATATAATCATGTCGAACTAATGATATATTCCCCCCTGCATTGTTGAAATGTGTCTCCCCAAAACGGATGAAGTGCCTGGTTGCTCCAAGTACACAGTGTGTACGTGAGGCAGCTCTTTCTGTCAACTTGCTAATGTTATTGTTTGGGACTGTGATAGCAATACCGAGAACTCGGCGTATTCCCAGCTACCAAAGTGTGGCAGTTTACTTTCTGGAACACAGATGTATCAGTAAACACAAGCACCATCCTATTTTATGTAGACACATGCACGTGAACTGCACAAGCATTCATAGCAATTGATGTCTCTCCAGTTAAGTAAACAATAATACAGCTGCTTTTCAAGTATTCAAATTCAAACTCTTTTGAGACTTGATACAAATGTAGTAGAAATTATACATATCTTAATAATTCCAGTATACTCAATGTCATTAGATTGATGCCTGATTAATTAAAAGATTTAGTTTTAATGGTTTATTGTGCAATAATTGCTCCACTATTCCTTGTGAGTGGGCATGCAGTGCACTCCATAAGATACTACTCATAAAGTGTACAACAATCAGATTGGGTTACGGTGTCAATCGCTGCAGAATTATTCGTCAAAGCAATCCATAATGTACACACGGGACAAAAATACAGCAGCACTGACAAACAGCAAATGGATAGTTTCGTCTTAATTGCATGCTCTGCTAAAAGAAGCCTCCAACAGCACCTCATTGCTTAAAAAACATGAAGGAGTGCATCCCATTGCTTATGTACATTAAGATGTATGCTATTGGATCAACTTTTAGTTTAAAAAAATGAATTTCAAGTAAAACTACACGAACAGGATGTACTTGTTTAGAATCATTATCTACTTTATGAATTATTGCAGCCAATGAGTAGCCCATTTTCACTTTGTATAAGCAACAGGGCCAAAGTCACTTCAAAATGAATTATCGGTGAGACAGCAGACAATATTATGGCAGATTAGGCAGTAGCACTACTACTACTATAGAATTTAATTGACTCTTACATCTCCCTGTCAACAGAATCTTCTAAACATAGTTACAAGTGACAGCCAACTTCACACTGTGCCCACTCAATTGACTTGTCTGAGTCCAAGGCATTGAATTATGTGTGTGTGTGTGTGTGTGTGCGTCAGGGTATTGAGCAAGACACTATTGAATTTATGGCCACCAGGAAACAAATATGGCGCCAATAAAACAGAACAAACAATAGGAGTTGCTGTGTTGTGTTTTTACAACTGTACTTTGTGACACTTATAATTGATCTAATTTCTAGACTGTGAGGATGTCCACATGAGTAGTATTGGCAGATTGTATGAAACTCAAAAACTGGTAACATGGAAACGAAAAAAAATAAATTTAAAAAATTGTGCACAGACTCTATAATCTGTATTATATGGATCAATGATGTTTAATTGCATCAACTAATTAAATTTAAAACTACTCAACCTTGTGGCTAGTTGAAGTTCTATGATTTGTGCCCATAAACTTTGCACTTCAGCAGTGAAGTGTCAGAAATCCCATGCATAACAGAAGTACACAAAGTTTGAACTGGAGCTTGATGAAACCAGTTTGAAGAACCTTTTAGTCTGACCTGAACCTGGTATGTATCAGTGATTATAACACTGTTAAATAACCAGATTAATGTGTTGTACAAACTTTATTGTTAAAACAAATTATCTTGGTCAGTTAAGTTTAAATCATAAGATGAGGAAACATACTGGCTTTTAAAATAAGAAATAAAAAGTTGTCTCTCTGGACATACTTCAGTGACTTTATATATAGCAAATTTTCTTTTTTTTAAATAAAGTAAATGAAGAAATCAAGAAGCACCAAAAAACATTCCATTCTCTTTCTATTTTTAGCTTCATAGAAAGCAAGCTGGCCGCTTGGGAGGCAGAAAAACGAAGTAAATAAACTAATCAAGTGCCAGCCACATGCATTTAGCCCACACTTGAAGAATAAATAAGCTTCGTAACACCACATAATACATGGCATGGTGGCCTAACCAAGAATTTAAGACCCACATGGAGAAAAAGCTCTAGTGGGTAAGCCACACACTAAGATAAACCAAACCATTACCATAACTCTTCTAGAGGTCTTGACCCCAATTCTAGCAAAAGAGTGGTTGTTTTTTTTCTTTGCATTCCTTTGGTGTGATAGTATACAGACCAACAGTTGGGCTCTGGTTCTGTTATTGATTCCATTCAGGCCCTTTTTAGTAGTCTAATGTTTCTCTGCACGAGACTGTTCAAGAACTGGAGAGGCAAGCTAGGATAAGATGCGTGATGGGTACATCATTGAAATGAACAAAGTTCAGGGTTGCATAGCAGGAAGCTTGCAGTTTTCAATGGCGAAGTGGTGCCTTCAGAAAAGGGCACATATTTTTAATCCTAGTTCAATGTAAGGATTATACCAAGGGTATTGTTCAAGAATTCTGGAAATGCATAACACGTAGGCTCTACCTCTATGCTTGTGAGATCCACTTGCTTCATTTTGACCCCAAGAGGTTAAAGCTAGCATGACTTCATTTTGTATTTGATGTAACAGAGTGTGTTAGTGACTAGCCAATTATAAACAGAATGTGTAAATTGAAATTTGCGGATCCGTGACAAACTGAATGAAAAGGAAGTACGAAGCAAGCAAACAGACTACTTAAGGTTGGTGCATGGTGGTATCAGGGAGTTCTCATAACACCATTATGGGTGGGGAGGCTACATAGGCGACGATATGATTACATGACTACCTTACTAGTGGCAAAGGTGAACAACAGAATGGATGACTGCAGAGGTCAAGATTGTGTACACAGCTAATAAATGGTCAGCATGCATGCATGTGGTAGTGAAAGGTATCTGTGATGTTTCACGGTATTGTGTACTAATTTGAATAGTCTGGAAAAAGAAGCCATTTTCATGGGTTGTATGGATTAGCCATTTGGGTACGTGCTAGGACAAACAATCGTTAGTAATGGCAAGCAGCTCATAGGGAATGTTTTCATTGTCTACACTGCATGTACATTTATGAAGGCAGGCAGCTATTGGGACAGAGTAACAGTTTTCTAGATTTATCACAGGCTCATTCTAAAAAATCAACAAAAAACTTTCCCTTGGTTGTTAATGCAATAGCGTTAGAGCGGTCTATAATTGAGCTCATTCTTAAGTAGGGTATTCTTTGCAATCCCAAAGAAAATATACTTATAGTAAACAAATGCCAGATTAGATTAAACTTAGAGTATGGGGAAATGTCTTTATTGAAATGAGTATGAGATGAATGAGTTGGTGAATCGCAACGTTGAGAAAGCATAAATATTTTCACCAAAATCTTATAAGTTGCAACTTTTTTTGAATGAGAGACAAGATTCTACCCTGTGACATGTGCAGCTAATTGGTTTTAAGCAAAAACCTCCTCTCAAACACCTGACTATGGCTTCATGCTCAGTCAGATGAATCAGGCCTCACAAGTTGAGGTTTGCATTCAGCGCAGTAACTTAAACTCCCAGCTCACACACCAGTGTGGGGGTGAGCTCTCTGGTTTAAGTCTTGAATGACATCATAGAGGTCGCTTGTTTTCTGAGCCAGATGTCTCATATGACCTTTCTATGACTAAGCATTAGTGGAACTGCAAGCAGATCTCACTAGAACTAGCTACAAACGGGTCGGACACACACAGGTGTAAAAAATAAATCATAAAGAAGAAAATAAGTATTTTATTACATTCATTGTTTGTCACTTGCTCACTGAGTCAAGTGACGTTCACAGGAGGTTAAAAATAATCCAAGAGGTAAGATCACCCACACATTGTGCACACATCTGCTATTTCAACGTGAGAAAAGTGTAAAAATTAACCCTACAATTGTAATCATACACCTTACGTACCAATCTAGCATGCCAGGACAGAACTGCCTATGTGAATGAATAATGTTCGCTTCTTGACCAGAATTGTCTAGACGAACCGGATCTGAATATTAGGACCACTGAACTGTCCTTGTACCTGGCACACTGACTTTACCAATACCATGTATAGCTACTAGAGGGCCATCTAATAATAATCATGGGATTACCTAATGGCCGCTTAGTCTACGTTCAAGTGGTAGAAACGTGTCTCTGAGTGTAATCATAGAGAGTCCACTTTACCCTATGATGCTATATATATATATTATATATATTATATATATTCATGTTGTGGTTGAGGTCAGAAATGGTGTTAGTATTTTGTTTGGCTCAATCATAGAAACAGCGTATATTCACGATCGATTCAAACAACATATTCATATTGGGTTTTATTGAATTCATGCTGTGGAGTTTTCGCTGATCTTACTTATATTACCATATTCTGACCCTCCTGAACGCTATATCACTGTTTGTTCTGTATTGAAAAGTCACAACAAGCGCTGTGGCAGTAAACAGTATTGTAAGCAGCTTTAACAAGCCTATTGTTAGAAATTCCGTGGTTTTGTACCAGTAACTTGATAATAGATAGCGTGAAGTTATGATTTTCAGCTTAAATCCCATTTGGGAGGTGAAGTCGCTATATCTGGTGCACTCTGTGAACCGTTGAAAGACACAGGAATGCTGCCATGAGTCCCACTTCAAATTTTAAAGAGTACCCCACCTGAGCAAGATCAGTATGCCTTGAAAATACATAGACGAAGCAATAACAACAGGAATGCGTAAACATGTATCAGGCTCTAAGTAGGGAGAAGAAACACAAAATAGCTAGTTTTGCTGCTTAATAGAAAGTGCTTGTTGACAGGCTTGTACGTGTTCATTCCAAGACATTCTTTAAACTAGATTAAGAACTTGTTTGTGAGAGACTGGTTAGAACGAATTCAAAGATGGTCATTGCACACCTACCCATACCATACCAAAAGGTTTTTAATTGCTGACTCTTTTATGGTTTTCACTGTATCAATAACAAATCTGATGGGCCGCTTGTTGATGCTCCTGGAATGAAATTCCAGGCCACTTGGCTTATAATTAGTGAATGGTGAAATGTGTAAAGGTCAACTTTGTGTGATAATTATTATTCATCTGAGTACACATTTTTTATGTTGCATATCAAATTTGTGCATATCACAAAGGCTTGTTCATAATGTGAATTTTTGCACTATTACATTATATTTCTCATAGTGATACCACAAAATTTACTTATAACACATTCTGAGTTATTTGTATAGCTAAATGTGCAATCAAAGTTCTGTTCATAGCTACCCTATAATACTTATTGTTAATGTGTAGATGTTTATGTGCTATATTCCTTAGCTACTACAAAATAATGCAAGGCACTAAAGTGAAGTTTGCCTTAGTGAAGTTTGCCTTAGTGAAGTTTGCCTTAGTGGGAGTAATATTCACCCAGAACTACGCCAGAGCCCACCGTGCACTTCCCCCACAAAAAAAAACTTTCGCGAGAGACATGCGGCGGCGGCGGCGGTGGCGGCGGCGGACAAGACGACGCGGGGAGAGACAGGAAGCTATGAATAATGAAACAGAGCCACCAGGGTGGTATAAAAAGCGCTTCAGCTACGGCAACAGTCAAGAAATCCTAATCTCGAATAAGAAATACTCGGCGAAAACAAATTGCTCAAAACTTGAAATCATGTCTTCTGGTTCTTACAACAGCTCAAACCTTGATGAGCGCTACAGCTTCATCAAGCAAGCAGGCCAAGGGACCTATGGTACCACCTGGATTGCTGAGGACAAGGTCCTAGGAAAACTCGTTGCGGTGAAGGCTATCAGCAAAGCTAACACCAAGAGAGCAGACTTCAAAAGAGAGCTCAAATACGGCAGATATCTCAGCAACCATCCCAACATTATCACCACGTACGAAAATGCCTACGAAACCAAGAGCTCATATGTAATGGTTCAGGAGTTCGCCACTGGTGGAGATCTATTTGATGCTATCAAGCCTGAAGAAGGAATGAAAGAATCCAAAGCAAAGCTGTACATCCACCAGATAGCCAAAGCTGTGGAATATATGCACAGCAAGAAGCTTGTCCACAGAGATATCAAGCCTGAGAACATTGTGCTTGGTGACAAAGAAGGATCATATGCTCAGCTGATTGATTTTGGTATGACCCTCAGAACTGGAACCCATGTTCCAAAGGTTTGCGGCAGCATCCCCTACACTCCACCTGAAATCTGCTCATCATCTGATGAAGTTGGCTTCTATGCTGATCCATCCTGTGATGTCTGGTCTGTGGGAGTTCTCTTGTTCTGCATGCTAACTGGTAGCTTTCCTTGGGAGCAAGCAACCCTCAGTGACCCTAACTACTACGAGTTTGTCCAGTGGCAGAGTGGAGTTATTTCAAAGCCTCCTCCAATGTGGAGAAAATTCTCTCCTCAGCTCCTCAAGCTCTTCAATGGGCTCCTTGCCATGGATCCAAGAGAAAGATACGAGATCACCGAGATCGAGAAATTCCTCGGAGAACCTTGGCTTCTTCAGTCTTGCTTTGCTACACCAAACATCTATGACTCGTGCACACTCTCAGCCTCAACTCACTCACAATTCAGCCAGCTTCATGAAATTCACCTCTCGGGGATGTAAAGAATAAAAACATGAGCTAACAACTCAAGACCCAACCATTTGAACTCTGCTGGACAGAGATCAACCAACTTGAAGACTCTGAAGTAAAATACTTGGAGCATGAAAAAGAGCTGCTTCAAATCAATACCAAAAGAGCGAGAGGTGCTACAATAAACTCAATGAACTATTTCAATAATCATTCCATCTTTTTAAAATCATCTATTAATGTTATATATTGTTAACCATTGTATGAAATAAGATTTAAAAGAAAAAGACAACAATCAATTCTTGAAATTAGAAAAGCGTTGCCGCACAAAACTATTTTAAGATTATGAAGAGCTTTGTTAGCTCATGGTGCTACTAACCAAACAATGGTAAATAATGTTTAATGTAAAAAGTGTTGGTACACAGTAATGGTACATAGCTAGATAGTTTAAGTTACAGTGTTCAAATTTAAATAGATACTGAGTAACAGATATATTAGTATTTAAAGAGAACAAAAAAAAAGTTAATTACACACATTTATATTATTATGATACTTGCAAGGTTTGATTTGTCAAAATGCAAAAACACTACACTTCTGGGAAGAGAGGAGCGACTTTAAACGCATGCGCACTTTGAAACACTGTTTATCTATTCCAATTCCTTAGAGTTTCATAGAAAAGAGAGCAGATCGAAAAATTAGAAATCTAGATTCCATACGGTTGGAATTTCATTCCAGTAATCCAGTGTATAAATGCATGTCCGGTATAAGAAAGAATCTTTTCCGGCCAGGAAACTATAAAAGCCTAACTTTAGCCTAACCGACCTCAGAAGCCCAATTTCACCGTTGACTCTGAACAACGCGAATTTCCTAGTCTCTTTTTGCAATGGCCGCTGAGCAAACTAACTATCAAGCAAGTCTTGATGAACGTTTCACCTTCCTGAGGCAGGCTGGTCAAGGCACATACGGAACTGCCTGGATTGCAGAAGACAAAGCCACTGGGAATCCCGTTGCAATCAAGGCTATCAGCAAGGCAGGCACCAGGCGAGCTGATTTCAAGCGGGAGCTGAAGTACAGCAAGCACTTGTCGAAGCACCCCAATATCATCAACACGCACGACACTGCCTACGAGACCAAGACCTCGTATGTTATGGTGCAGGACTACGCTCCTGGAGGAGACCTTTTCGACGCAATCGAGCCTGAGGTGGGTTTGAGCGAAAGCAAGGCTAGAAAATACCTATACCAGATCTCCAAGGCTGTGGAATACATGCACAGCAAGAAACTGGTACACAGGGATATCAAGCCAGAAAATATTGTTCTTGGAGACAAAGAAGGCTCCTTCGTGCAGCTTATTGACTTTGGCATGACCCTAAGAACTGGCACTCATGTCCCCAAAGTCTGTGGAAGCATTCCATACACTCCACCTGAGATCTGCAATGCATCTGATGAAGTTGGATTTTATGCTGAGCCATCATGTGACGTATGGTCAGTAGGAGTCCTACTCTTCTGCATGCTCACTGGCAACTTCCCCTGGGAACAAGCAACTCTCAGCGACCCAAACTACTTTGAGTTTGTGCAATGGCAGAATGGAGTGACCGTAAAGCCTCCCCGTATGTGGCAAGCATTCACTCCCCAACTCCTGAAGCTCTTCAACAAACTGCTGGCCATGAACCCACGAGACAGATGTCCAGTCAAAGAAGTATACAAGTACATCAATGAGACCTGGTTCTCCTCCTCAAGTATCCCTCTTTCTGACAGCCTCTGCGAGTCCAGCATCTACAGACAGAATGTCTCACAATGTGGACTTAGTGTTGACTTAATCTTCCCGACTTCAGTACACCATTACCCAGTGCAGGCATTCTAAAGAAGTTTTCAGGGGAAAAAAACCTCTCTGAATGAAACGAAAAGACAAGTACTTCGGTCAGATCACGTACTGCGGCAGGCAACTATTCAGTACAAATTATGATGAACATTCTCATTATCACTTTCAACGGAAGTTAAAACTTTTTTTTCATTAATCAATCATTTGTACAGGTATATCAAAAACTCATCCTCACAACCGACCAACCAATGACAACTTATTATTTTTTTTATCAATTCTTTTGTAATGCTGGTATTATGCATTGAATAAAAAATTTAACTAAAAAAATCTCTGTCAAAACTCCTGGCAATAATGTGCAATATCAACACTAGTGGGAGGATAAAGGTTACCAAATGCTCAAGTTATTCTGTAATTGGTGTGTGGGAAGTGCATCAGAATTTAAAATCAAAACTTGCCGTAGACAGGCTGGCACCAACGGCAATGATGCATCCACATATAGATGCAGGGTCCAATGAATAATGATGTGTAGGTGGAACCTGGCTCCACTGCTGGCACATGTTGTACAGTTGAAGTACATGGTCAGCCCAGTCTGCAGTAAAGGTTTACTCCTGGTGCCAATTCTGCAGGGAGTGGATCCATGAATATGGATAAAGCATCATGAATCTCATTATGGCAGTGGAGGAGGACACATCGCACGCACAGTCATGGGGTCCTCCATTGCAAAAATAGCATATCGTGTGCATCCGTGACCCCTTGTGCGTCAATCGATTGTGAACCTTGCATGGACTAAGTGACTCGCAAACTAACACTGCAGTAAACAAGCTCTGTGGAAAAGGAGGAAGATTAATGGAGGAAGCAAGCAAGGTGGAGGCCTACTGAATATCTGCAGTCTTCTCTTTATTACTTACATTATTGACCCATTATTAGAGCACACGCAAACATAAATGCACATTACTGGTAACCACATGGTTTATTAAAAGCAATCAAGTAACATGGTTATTTAATTTGAATCCCAACAGCATGAACACTGTGGACCGCTCAAATAATATGTCGCGTGCAGGACAGCATATAATAGATTGTAAACCACATGCCATCAGAGGCTCAGTTAGTGTTGCCAGAGTAGAAAAGTAGTTACAGTACTACATAATTAAAATTCAGATTATACTGGTGAATACTAATGTTTTGGTGAGTAATTAATTTTTTTTGCTTTTTTGACTCATTTGCAAATAAAATAATATATATATTCGTGCATAAAAAGGCTATGGAATAGTTTCCACCATCAAGGGTGGCACAAATTTCACTCCTCTCAGTATAATCCAATTGTGGTCTTGTGCTTGAACAAATATGTACCATAAGGAGGCGCTTTATTGGCAAATGGTTGCAATACAGGTACTGTGGGAGGGAAAGTGGCCAGCCAAAATAAGGCCTAATAGATTTATTGAGACCATTCTGGAGAGTGGTCAGCACTCCCCTGCTCAGTACAACCATCAGATTCTATTTTAGGTATTTCAGATTATCACTGGATGAAAGCCTACCCACATGAGTAGAAAGTGGGTATATTTACATAAATAAGCATTACATCCTGTGTCATGCAATGTTATTAGTCAGCTGTTGACTGAACATATAAAAAAAAGTATTAAGTGTGTTGAATTGCAGGTCAGTCAGCTAAACATGAACAAAAGTGGTGGCACACTGATTGTTTTTTGTTTTTTTTCAATTAAATATAATCATGAATTTAGCAGAAAAGCACTGTGGAGAGAGGATAGCAGTCAGTTGGCATGGAGATACATCTAACACATTCCTAAATGACGCCAACATGCCGTTTGACCATATTAGGATGGCAGAGTTTGAGGATGGAGAACAAGAATTCTGTGAAGGAGGTCCAGATTCTGTAGTCAATCTTTTCAGTATGCCAATGTTGGTCACAGACTGCTCAAGTGGGTGCGTCCTGTTCTGATGGCGTCAATATCCACCAACATACAAGTTCAAATACACTTCTCTGAAAATGTACAAGGTATGGAAGATCAAATTGTGTTCTATCTTTCCGTTCTGATACCTCTTTCAGCCAATGTCTCCATCACTATTAATATCTGGAAGAAAAAGAAAAAAAAGATAGGGAGAAGCTAAGTAAAGAACACATTATAAAATGACTTAATCAATTTTTGTTTACCCTTATTGTTTTAACAGAACTCCTACGCTCAAATCATAATTTGATAGTACCACCACGTACGAGAAAGTGATATGCCTTGGGATATGCTAGTATTTATGTAATCATGGTGGATAATGTTACCTATCTCGTCCTAATTCAGAGCTCATGTCCTCGGACTGTGAGAACACTTTTACATAACAGTCGACATAAGTAGGTGTTTGTCTGAAGGAGCCAAGAGATGGGATAAGAGATTGCCTTTAGATCAGGTAATGCAATACACAACTGAAACCTTCGGACACTTCCAAGCAGCAAAACAATAGCAACGCGCAACTACACCCACTTCCTGCCGCAAGTCCAGAACAAAGAGCTCAGTCACACCCTCCGGTTAATACAAGCGGATGTTATCTGCCTAGCCTTTTCTACAACAAACAAACAAACCAAAAAGCAATTTTAGCCAAGCCTGCTCATCTTTTGACAAGACAAAGGATATATAAGAAGAGACTCATTAATTACAAAACCACAGTTTACAATCAAAGCAGTTAAAAGTCATCACTTTTTTTTTTCAAAATTGCCCATATCCCAACTGAGACCAAGCTGTCCACTAAACCACTTGAAAGAGCAACCCTCAAGTTTTCATAACACCTACTACAAGTTTGCACACCACATGCAATTTGATACGCAAGCTGAAAAATCAAATGGTCAACTCAAAGGTAAGCACGCTGTCGTGTGAAGTTAACAAAAGCAACTCAACTATAAAGAGTTTTCAACACACCATAAAATAAAACAAAACAAAACAACTAGAGAAACGGGATGCTGTCTAGGCAAAACCCATATTCTCAAGAGGTGCTTAATGAATGCAACAAACCAATAAATACAAATAGTCTGGCTTATTATAGCCCCAAATACACCACTTCCAAGAGCCCTACTAATAATTGAAATTGTATTAATACTTGTTACAGTAATAATAAAACCGTATTTTAATAACCTAATAATGTAAAACAATAAAATATTTTGATAATTCAATGAAAATGACTCTTCAGTGAGAATAATGATCAATAACACAGCGTTGCCATGACAGTGTGGGAGTGAAGAATGGGTTAGCTCTAGAGCCACTCTGTCCGGATTGGAAAGCACAACTAGTACTAAAACAATGCTTAAAGAATGTAGCAGAATGTTCCAGCTAGTTAGCTAAGTAAGCTGATAGGGAATAGCATAACTCAGTAAAGCAGCCGGTCACAAAAGGCCCTTTCTTCCAAAGTACTAAAATTAGAAGCATGATATTCATTGGATTCCAATGCAGATTGATATTGTAGCAAGGTGCTATATCATGTGATAATAACAACCGAATAAATGTGCATATATAATGTGTATGTAATAATAACATACAATATAATATTATATTATAATGTATTATGTTACTGGTAAATTTTCTTCCTCCTGCTGAACAAAAAAAAAACAACAACAACAAAAAAAAAACTCGCATATGTTAACTTAATGTCAACAGGACTTTACGAACAAGTATGTTGAGTGGTAAAGTCTAAAATATAATATTTATACAACGGAGAATAGAACTGTATTCTAGAAATTACCTCATTTAAATTCAACAACCAAATTAGGTTTCTTCAAACATGAAAGTCACTTTCAAGGAATATTAAGTTTGAAACTATTGGTACCATTCACTGCCCCAATATAGTCCTAAAGGATACATACTCACTTGACAGAAACTAAACCTGGCTCATGTGACAGCTTGTTGGCATGGAATATGTAAACATTAATAAACAGTCTTTTTGCTGAGCTTTCAATGAGACTACATAACTGATGGGCACAAGCATGGCAAAGACCATGGTAACAGTGTGAAATTATAAAATCCCATAAAAGAAATGCTGCAGTTAATGTAGTCAGTGATGCAATTAAGAATCTGTCATAGTTGTAGCCAACAAGACTGGTTTGTTGTCAACTGCTCTTGTGGACAGGCTGATGGTAGCAGACAGCACTGCAACTGCAAAGTATCTACCCACATTCCAACCGCCAGAATGTCTGTGATGACCACTGGTGACAATTGAGTGAGACAAACAACTATTCTTACCACAGTACGTTCAAACCGTCCAATCGGATTGCTCAATTCGTGAATATATTTCACACCCACCTCATAAGAGGTGAATAAGTGAATCAAAAATTAGTTTTTATGTGTTTCCCATGGTCTAGAGCTATGGTGCAAGTTAGTTGTTGTACCACTCTGTTTGATTGGTATGGGATTTTGGCCCTCGGTTGTGTAAATTCCGTAACAACCTCCAATCGTAATGTAACGTATACAAATTTGTTAGTTCATTATTTCTCCCCAAGCTGTGTTAATGTTTATGTAAAATTCAAATGTTGACGAGTGCAAAGGAAATGAAGGGATTTGTATTTGCTCCTAAAAAAGGATAAATCCTTACAATAAAATAACACGGAAGGTTTCAAGCCGATATGTGTGGGCAGTTTGGAGTAGAGGAAACAGCCTCACAGCACAAGAATACTTCCCAGCAAATACTAGCCGCAATATAATTACTAGTACTCTATGTGACCAAAGGACTAAGGATCTCCATATTGGTTTCTTTCCAGTAACAGTATCACCTAATGAGACACGTTAGAGCTACAAAGTTCTTATATTATAGGACTGAGGTCAGTGCTAGTGAAAGTGTAACCTCTGGATAGAACTACAAGTAAGTGACAAATTGCCAGAAAGAGATTGAACCTAAAGAAGCCAGACTGGCATCAATACTAGCTACAGCCTTTGATCACACAAACATCAGCGACTAGCACTGATGATGGATTTTATTTAGGTATCATCAAAGAAACTTCAGTGACTGTCGTAGATTTTGGTGTTTACTCAAGTATAGTCATACTCATCATGTATCCTAAAACATAGTTCCTTTCTGACCTATTCACTTGTGCTGCTAGAAAACTGTTGCAATTCACTCTATTTATTGTTTGTTTGTGTTTGCTTGATTTATTATTTTTCATTCATTTATTCATCATCATCATCATCATCATCATCATCATCATCATCATCATCACATCATCATCGGCATCACTATCACCATCCTCCTCATAAGGTATAACTATAAATTTCAAACATGCGCTCCAGCCAGCTCACATCTCCTTGGTTGCATGCCAATCCCAATGGTGGTTAATTGCACCAGATGGTCAGTGGCTAATGCAAAGCCTTATAGCAGTCCAGAGGGGCCCATTTCCTATACCATGCTTTCCCCCTCCAGATGAACAGCAGGATTTGCACTACATTGATCTAGAAGCCAGAAGTTTTGACAATAATATTGTCAAACTATATCTAGTGCTAATGACTGTCAACAAATACAACCCTGAACCCTAGCTGGCAAGTTCCGGCTCCTGAGAACTACCGCATCGGAAGGAAAAACAAATATTTGCAAATAAACAATGATGGCACCTTTTAAAATTATTATTTTCCTGCTATCCCATCTGTTGTTTACTGTGCCACAGTACATGCACCATGTTGGTTTGCTTCTTCTCACAGGAGACATGGCTCTGTCTCGCACTTGAAGTGAGCTGCATTGTTTTCCCTGGGGGTACAATCACAACACATAAGTTAGGCACCACTCCTGGGCCCACACAAGAGTCAGAGAGGTTATAGTGGCAATGCAAAATCCACAATTTGCTATGTTTGTAGGCACTATTGGGGGTAGGAAACCAGGCTGCAGATCTCTCTCTTAACTTAATGATTGCACACAAACATGGCTGGCCACACTGACTTATAGGCTGGTGTTCTGATACAGTCAGCCAGCCAGTCAGTCAGTCAGTCATGTATTCTCAGAATAAAGTCACAAGTTACCTCCAATTTGACAGTGTTGACATTACTTGAGAAAACAAAATTGTTTTCCACTTGTGTAATATATTAACTTTAGAATGTGCCATGTACAAACTGTATACAATTAGTTGTTTGGGAGCCATGGGAACCACACATGTAAGACACCAGTGGAAGGCCTGAAAAATAACTCCTGTAGAAAAGATAATTATTCCATGATTGGTATTGGTACGTAATTCAGACAAAAAAAAATGAATGGAGCAAGAAGAGACTCTAACAGAAAAAAACTGAATTTGCTACTAATAATACATTATTCCATCAATACCATTACTTCACTGAAACAAAGTTCAATCAACTATCACCTCCTAAATCATTTCCTTGCAGTACTACAACATTATGTATTAAAGTGACATCATTAAGTATCTCTAAACTAGGCAAGGCCCAACTTGTTACTAAGAGAAACAGGAAGCTCATGGACATTTGCTTATTTTCCTTGACAACAGAGACACCTCGTTACGAATATTTTATTCTGGCTAAATGACTGCACCAAGCCAAACCACACCATAATCTTTTAAAATTATTTTACCCAGAGGCTTCATCCTGATGACATCAGGTAATCCACTTTGCACACACCTCAAGACAAGCTTCTGATATATGAATTTTAAACCGGCCCACTACCTGTATATTTCTGTGGCCTCAACGCCCAGATAAGTGCATATCTTATGCCATGCCTAAGGTCAGTTGGTGAAGTCAGCAAGGTAGCAAAGGCCAAATTAGACAATAGAAACCTGTCCCCAAAGACCATACCCTTTAAGTGGTTAAAAAAAAAAGGTTTTGATTCCCCGAGTGCCAGCACAGCCAAATTGATTTTCAAACAAAGTTTTCTTCTTTTACACTAGAAGACTCTAGAAATGTCTGATACATTTCCGGTCCATGGCAGCTTTTGTAGATCTAAACTCTACTGCACCAGACATGTCAGTATTTTGGTGCCTTTCTCCCATGTCCAAACTAACCAAATTAAAATTAGACACACTACAAAACCAGTTCAAAGGGTCTTTATGTGTTCAAATCCCATAAATAACATTACAGTGGTAGTCTAGGTAACTTTCAGTGTTTGAAGTGATTGGATCACTGAGCCCAACTCAACGAAGCGTCAAGAGATTCTTGAATTAATTTAAAACATGTGAGTCCGAAGATGGGATTTAAGAAGTTAAAAAAAGAAGTCATAAGTGCTATTAGACACCCAAAAATAAAAACGGACACCCAAATATAAAAGTGCACACCACCAAATTATAATTAAATCAGTATGCAATTTAAAGAGCCACACAGAGAACATTATCAATAACATATCAAATCTACCAATGGTTGTTGCTTTAGGATTCCTAAATGCATTCCTAATGTAATTAGCTATAACTATCACAGCCTAAGTGACGGCACCGTCAGCTGGCCTCTTGTGTTTCATGTATTTTAATTACATTAAGAACTGTTTCTCCTTCACTGAGCATGGTTTTATCCCATTTCTCCCACTTCTAGTTTCCTTAACCTCTCACCTCCCATTGCATCTAAGAGATGTGTCAAAGAAGATGCCTCTTTTCTCATTAATCACCATTGACCATGCAGAACGACACTTACTAATCATTGTCCATCAATTGATTATACAAAGACTGGATGCATAGCAGCACTTGGGGGCTCAGAATAACTTTGATGGTAAGGAATGCCACAGAAAAACCACAGAAAGAGATGGTAGTGTGTTTGGCTGCAAGCTATTGGGTGGAGGTGAAGTGACACAGCATAGCATAAATACTTGCCAGGCTGACCCTAACAGAAAACAGATGGAGTGTAAGAAAACAAGGAACACAAATTGGGTAAACTAGGGCGGAATCTAATGGCTACTAAAGGAAAGTTTTGAGGGGAGAAAATGTCTGAACCTCCCCTTCAACTCACCCAATATCAAAACAATCTTGAGATGCAGAAATAGACAACCACTTAGAGATACACATAAACTAATTCTATTAGGTCATGAATTTAAACGTTTATTAATACTCCCACAGCCAATAATGTAAATCATCTGATTAGATAAAGCAGTACAAAAACAATAATGCTAGCAAATAAAGATAAAATAGAAAGAAAGAAAAAAGAAAAAAAAAAGCCTAAATAAAATCTCTTGTCAGAAACACCCTGCATTCCATTTTGCAATAGTTCATTATTAATTAGTCATATTGAGTGCTGCAAATTCAATAGTACTTGTTCTTTGACTCCTGCACAATTTCCTTTGTCATGGTGAATTCCCTCTAGCAGCTCTATACAGACACGCATATTAATTATGATATGACTAGCAATGAAGTGTATTTGCAGTAATTCTTGAAGTGGAAATTAAAACTGTCTCGGAACTTAGGAATTTTACATCGGAGATGAGTTAGATTTAGTGACTTGTGCTGTATTATGGTTGTCTCTAAGAGTCTAGTAAAAACATGAACATAAGGGATTGATGAAGTTGAAGCACCACTAGCTGTCATATCACAGCAAATCTTTTCCTTCAAATTTTATGCTGGTAAGAAGCCATGCCATAAAGAGAGAGAGAGAGGGAAAAAGAACTGATGAATCATATGATGATAAAATTGGTATTGTTCTTCAGTAAAATTGAGCCTGGAATAATACCACTGCATACCCTAATTGCCACCGTACAAACGTACATTCCTTGGACAGATCTTCACAGCTAATAAACATATTTTTGGTGTATACATTTGTAGTAGCATAATAACAGTCCATGAGGTAACGTGTCACGTTAGATGTTCTATGGCTATGCGAATATGTCACAACTGTCTAAAATCCATTTGACACACAAATCATTAAAGCAATGAAATCCTATGTATTGGATTCTTAGCCGTACCCAGCTCAAACTATCACTAGGCAGGCAAGTACCGAATCCTGGAGATGACAGCCATTGCTTGCACTGGTATAATCCAGATCATCCTTGAGATCAATCAAGGTCATGAAGTCTTACTACTTTGTTCACATTCCCGGTTGTTTAGCGGTAAAAAGTACTTGGCCAGTAAGATGGGATCATAGCATTGACCCTTGATACACACCACATGGGAAAGAGTGCAGCAAAGCCAGATCTAGCTGGAAGAGAATCTAGAAAAGTGTCACAACCGATACCTACTAAGTTTCATGGGAGCATAGTAGTGCCCTAACCACAGATTTCCGCACACATAGCTCTATAATTACATTTCAAAAACCACAAATGTAAATACTGATATGATCTACTTCATCACCTATTGACATGTCAAGTGTGGGATTCTGCACTAGAAAACAAACAATAACAATTAATAGAAGTAAACATCGTATTAAAGATGTAAAGGAGAGACTGGAACTATCACTGGAAAGATGTAATTATCTGGTGAAATATCAGGATTCTCACACTCTTCAACTGATTAACTGTACGTCATGCTATATAATCACTCTAGCATTACCATGACGACAAGAAAAAAATCATAGAATTTCGGTAAGTTTGTGGAGCAAATATCATAGGGCACTGAAATAAAAAATGGACACTATCTACTTTTTAAATACGTAAGGCCGACAAGTATGAAGTGCCAGACATAGCTAATACTGTACCAAAATCCAAATCCATAATTTCCTGCAATTAAAAAACAATAGAAACGTAAAACAAGTAAAGCAACGGGTAAGATGTTTCGTACGAGAGAAGTGACGTGCACTGAGCTAAACCCGTGAATGGTAATACAATACTGTTCCTGTTTTCAGAACGTACTAATTTGGTCTTCTCAAACTACATTACACTTATTGTGCTTTCCTGAACATTGATCATATTCACGACCTGTTGGGAACCGTGTCCTATCCCACTTCAACTTTTCCCAGGCATATACACGAGATCCAGCTGTGTGCCAATACTTCCTGGGTGACCTTAAACTGAACTTCAAGATATGGACAATAGGTACAAAGCCTCCTTGATATCACATGACTACATTAAGCCACTCCCTACACACACAGATTATATAATCCCATGGTAAGGTTTTGTAAATAATTGAACTCATTATGAGTAGCTAAAGGAGTCACTCTGGCTGGCCTAGCATGACCTAATCCATGGGTTAAACCAAATCTATCCTGCCATCTGTCCTCCCACACAAGTTGGTCAAGTCCTTACAAGTCACAGGATGTAAGAATAATGGTTGAGGGACAATTTAGCTTTCCCTCACACGCTCAAAATGAGATCAAGGAGTACTCTAAGTGTAGTAATTACTGAATTTCTACCAAACAGAAACTATATTATTAAATGCAATAAAAAGCTAAATGGTATATCTTAATTAATAAATACAGCGAACGGGCAAGTTTATTATATATTTAACAAAGGACAAAGCAGGCTTAGAATAACTGTGGCAAAGGAATTGATATTGTCCAAATAAAAGCAGGAAGGTGTAAACTCAACATGCTATGTACTGATGGAGGCGCAGTCTTAAAAAACAGAGAAGTCTAAACGTCTGGTTAAGTTTTAATTAAACATTATATTGGTTGTTAATACTGAGAAAAACTGCTATTATTTGCAATACTTTTTACATACGCCACTTTGTTTTAGATGGTCTAAGACTTTTTGAGTGACCATCAAAGTATTGCATTGTGCACTCACACCACACTCCGCAACTGACTCAGAGGTGCCACATGATGTCAAATAAGTGTGCCATTTAAATAACTTAATGTGTTTACACAAGACGACAGTTCAAGCATTTATAATAGTGATACAGTCAGTTGTGGTACATATCACCAAATAGAGGGGGAGAGAGAAATGGGGGAGTAATAGGACACATTCGTGCATGCCTCTCTTATAAACATAATTATATTAGCTATGGACTAGTGATTCATATCAATAATTATGTAGATGATACTATGTATTACTGAAGTACAATAAAAGATACTGAAACCCTGCCAATGGCTGTGTTTTAATGAATAGGCGAGTCTGTCCAGTGACAACAAAAACATCATGTCAAACTGTACACGGAAAAGCTACTTTGTTCCGCTAATTCTTCGAAGTCACCGGACAGTGCCTATGACTTGCTTTAGTCCAAACTTTACAAGTGTTTCTGCATACATTTAAAAGAATAAAGCATTTTCAAAGCTTCTCTCTGCCAGTATCCCACACCTTCTGGTGACACACTGACCTTCATACTGCGGCCCACGCATCTACTCTGAAGCCACAGTGTGGGATGTTATAGATATCTTGACCTGTTTAGTAACAGTAAAAACAGGCTGAATGTTCCGCCATGATTTCCGTACAGCCTTCCTAGTACACCAACGAACATTTCCTGAAAGTTACAACATGTTCCTGAAGGCAGTTCTCCGAATAACCACACAATGTTGGTTTAAGAATATATAACAACTGCTACATCCAAGCAGGAATATACATCATCTAAGGTGTTATAGTGTGAAGTGAACAATGCCACTCCAAAGTTCCCACAATACCAGTTATAAAAATGTCATTGGAACAGGAACTGCAGGAAAAGTATAAAAACTAAGTACCATTAGATCATTTTTTATGTTTATTTTATTTAACATTTTTATGTTGCAGTTTTCTAGAACCACAGTGATGACTTAGGCGACATATATATAACACAGACTCTCTTTAAAAGTCTTAATAATTATAAAATGCCAAAAGCAGAAATATAAAGTCAAAACACTATTCCATGAATGCAAAGCTTGCACATATTCCAGCAGTTTAGACTGCATAATAACATGAGCACTTGTCATTGATGACATTTTCATCCATCTTCATAGACTCCATATAATTCTTCCACAGTGTCCATATATATACAACTATCAAGTAACTTAGCCTCTCACTGTTCCAGTTCTGCCAGTGATATATGTACACCACTGATGCACCAGCTCTGTACTTGCCACTCCCACACAGTGTCACGTCCTACTAATAGCTTGTCATACACCTCTATACTAATGGCTGAATACCTCCAACACACACACACACACACACAACACATGCACATACACACACACATGCACACATGCATGCATGCACACACACACACACACACCACACATGCACACACACACACACACATGCACACACACACACACATGATGCATGCATGCACACACACACATTGCTGGCACATGTTTACATGAGCATGCCTATTATATCCCGAGACACAATGCCTTACCTCTCGTCAAGGTCAGTTGAGCAGTTAAAAGACCACCTAGTAAAGGGCCTTGTGTGGGTCTTCTTTGAGTTATGAGGTTCATTGACTGGACAGTATGCCACAGAGTCATTAATATTATTCAACCATAGGATAGCATGGACGAGCAACAAGGGTTTAGAAGTATTTGTTGTTCATTTTATTTTCTTACCCCTAATTACCCAAAGTGGAATTACTTCCCAATTACGTAATCGGTCTTGCCGCATATACGTATAACCTGACATCTGTGACGCACTATTCTTCAGTTTTGGTTATAAGAGCGAACTGAATGCAAATTCAAATGAAATTAGACACACACCTTAAACTAAACATTCCATTCTCTGGCTGTAAACATTGCTCTTTAGACACTATGATGTTTGAATCGTTTACAGAGGCTGTGACGTTTGAATTTATAAAGCGCTCGCAGAGGAATACGATGTTTGAGTATACGTGTACCAAGTGCGCATTGAGACTATGACGTTCAATTTTGCAGACGGAAAAAGTAAACATCCCTCTCTGGAAGTTTGAAATGCCATTGTGGGTACATGGGATGCTATCAGTGACGTCTTAATTCTTCATTATGTTTACATAGTTGAACCTACACCCCATCTTCACTTATTGTCCACAGTCATAGAATATGGATCATCCTTGGGTTGGGTAGGGGCTTGATTGTTACAGCCAAATAAGCTTGACAGACTAATGGCTTCATGTAGAGTGAGAGACTTTTATCCAAAAAAATCTCTGAAAAAAAAAATTAAAACAAGCAAATTTCACTTGTAAAGAAAATATTATCCCATAAAGAAGATGTCCAAAGCTCTAGATTCTTTTTATCTACATAAGAAACACTATCTTGAATTTCTGACTATAATTATTATGTGAATACTATCTGATAGAGATAATACTTGAGAAGCCCTAGCAGTTTCATCTCTGACAATTCTTTTAAATGTTGAGAAACATGCCTACCCTGACACCTAAGCTGTTGGTGCCACCGAAGCCAGTATACAGAGACCCTGAGGGCATGGACTTCCATATAGTGTCTAGGTTAAAAAAACAACATACACCCGACCCTGTGTCACCACTTATCACATTGATAATAGCGACTGTCAGACTGCAATCAAACAAACTAAGGAATCCTCTCAAGCTCTATATGTATGCTCGCTCCCAAGCCAACACATTGAAACACAACCAATGGTCGCCGCCGCGTGCTTCACTGAAAGATACCCAATAGCTTCTGTCCAAACACTTGTACTTTTCATGTTACACTGCTTGCATGCTTGGTATCGTGCTTGCTCAACAATGCCATGGTAAGAGTGGAATTAGCCCATTGTAAGACTATTTGCCAACAAAAAGAACATATCCCTAGAAACTGAGAAAGTTGTTCCACACAACAATCACACCAGTGAGAATGGGAAGCCATTGCACAGGTGGGTGTTCCGACCGGATTGTATTCCAGGAATATGTATTGTCATCCTCTAATTATAAGACGTTCCAGAGAACAATTCTTCAAAGCTTTCTTGAAAAACACATTAATTATAAGTTCCTATAGGCTCTTAGAAGTCACAAAGTGGTAACCCGAGAAAAAAGGCTGTTTTTCTCCCACTGGTGTAATGGACGGAACACCCGAAATGCTAGGAGATAGAATTTAGATGATGATTATACTGACTTTACTGAAAGTGATTGCTAAGTCAACTTTGGAATCTGATGCGGCCACACATGCTGCAAAAGGGACCGTAGATATCAAATGCAGCACAAGGTCCCAGCAGGTAAATGGAGAAGAACTAAAATGAAAATTTCAATGGGAGGGTATTATAAATACAGTAATAAAAGAATAAATTAAATAGTAAACTAAATAAAATAAAAATATAATATACAAATAAATAAAAATTATAATAAAGTAAAGAGGAAATAAATAACTAATAAATAAACAAGTCAACACAAAAGCTGAAGTCAACGAATCAGAGACTATCAACATTTAAAGTAGTAGTGAAAGTGAAGTTACGGAGCCCTTTTAAGACCATCTCTCTGCCATATGTTGGATGGAGTATTTCCCCACTCAAGAGTAAGTTTTACAAGTAGTCACACAGACTGCAATCTTATTCCACAATTGCAAACAGTATGAGTATAGTATTACTGTGTAGTAGTTTTAGTGACTGATATGCATAAGGCAGTGAACCTACTAGAGATAGAGAAATATCTATTATGATAATTCAGCCACGAAAAAAGCTACATGATGAAAGTTTAAAGTTTCACTCACAATCTGCAATACTCGCAAATTTTGTTTGGTTGATCTTTTTGTAGAACCCATTTAGTTTGGCAAAAATATGTGCAAACGCAATCAATAAAGACCACAGTCACACAATACACTCGACGATGCACACACATACACACACACACACACAGAGTTATAAAACTACACACAACAATGAGCGGTAATTAAAATATGCAAATCAATACCTGACACGATAGACCAAAGAATAACTAATGATTTATAATTGAAAAATCCTTTGCCCAATCAGCTACGTTCATTCGATCAACCTAGACACCACACATTCCACATTCCACTGCAGCTCACCCTAGTTGCCGAGTCAAAATTCAATATTTTTTTGCAGCTCAACTAAAGAAAACCTATTAGTGCAACTTTCTAGTACTCTGAAAGTATCTCAAATTAAAAAAAGGTGCGGCTTCTCTTCCATACTCTGCCAATAAGCTCACAACCACTCATAAGATCAGAGAGCAATGTAACAGCAACAACCACTCACAACTTCAGAAAGCAGCAGGAGAAATGGGTGAAAACACAAACAGAGACCCTACTAGGGTTACCCCAGCTCACTGGTTACCCACACTTGACAGACCTCCGCCATAGTAGAAAACATCATATTTAGTTGTTGCAGGAAGCGTGGCCACGAAGGTATTACAACACAAAACGTGTGCTTGGCTGAGTCTACTAGTTAGTGATATCACAATGTCCGCCGTTTAATACTTTTAAACAGCCACCTTCTCACTACCTCACTTACACTGTAAAAAATGGTTTTCTTTTTCATAGTCCAATGTTAATTTCAAATGGTTGTGATGTTATAGAGTGTAAATACTGCCATCACCATGGATATGAGTGTACTCAGAACTGGAAAATTAAGTGATTGAAACTCTTAAAATTAAAAGAAAACATTTCATTTGACTAGTGAAGTAAACACGTAATATCTATACCTGGTTTCACATGAGTTCACAAAATGATAGGTAAGATGTAGCTACTGCATGCATTGCGTACTGGTTAAACAATGGACCTGGAACACCGCCATGGATCTTGAATAAACTTCCCTTCAATTATGGTGGGAAACTGGCGTAAATGAGTGTAAACATGGCCATTGATACAAGAAATGGCATCCAGGTCCTATGGGTCCTCTTGGCAAACAACAGGCCTAACGGAAGCAATTAATTGGTACTAAGCTGAACAACACTCTAATTAAACAATAACAAATATAACTAAGATTGAATATGGGAAATTCATTAACTGTAGACTTAAGTCATAAAAATACCATTGCCAGGGAAGAGTTGGCAGCTTCTGTGCATAAACTAGGCATTGTAGCATCTCGAATGTGCTGCACAGATAAATATACAATAATTTAAAATGAACTCTAAAATACAACTATTGTATTTCAATAATGCTTTACTATAGCAAGTTGCAATGCACTTAATGTGACAAATTGGCAGTGCAGCTCTCAAAGTCAAATTATAATTATGTATTACCATAAACCAGATTGTTATACACGCAAAAATATCATTTATTGTGAACAAAAACATGATTTTAGTGGATAAATGCATTGGCAAAATCATAGCAACATTTGACACAAAAAAAAGCTCTTTCTAGTGGTTGTGGATCAATAGACAAACTGCAGGTAATACTTGCGTGGCTAATAAATTATATTATCAATACAAGTTCCACCAACATTGTGACAGTTTGAGGTGGAAAGTGTGATCACCAAATAGCCATATTGAAATGAACTGCTAATTTGAGGTTAATAATTTCTATAAAAAATTTTAATACCACAGTAACTGGAGATATTAGTGTACATGTGTTGGGTTAACACAGGCTGACCCATAATGAAAATACAGCAGGACAGAAGTGGGAAAGAGAAGGAGCAAAATTCCTGAGGAATGTGGGTGGGGGGGGGGGGGGGTTGACCTTGTTTCACCACACACTGCTGCACTCAGATATTTGATAAGGCCCCATCAAGAACATTGAAAATTAAAGGTTTTCAACTGTGGGCTGAGAGGCCATTGGAGCAAGAGGGGATCTCAAGAACCCCATCAAGAGTCAACCAGTTGGGTCTATGAGGAGAACCCAGTGGGAAGTGAAGTGGTCTTCACTTGTAGCCTACCACAACCATCCAAACAACCATACCTCAGACAGACCGGCTAGATAATTATCTCTCTAAGAGGTACTTTTCTATTCTTTATCCCCAGACTGCTCAAACTTAACCAATACACTTGGCCATGTTAACCAGGAGTGAATTGAATCTTTTGATAAGACAACCCACCAACCAACCATAAGGTGCATTTTTTCACCAAGGCCTCTCCAGATCTAAGTGTTTGGGTTACCAGCTCTTCCAAATGGTATGTCCCACTGCATGAACTTTCCAAGGCTTTCTTCTTTTATATAAACATTACACTAATGACTAAAGGTTGCCCGGTTCCAATTTCTTTGGCCTTATGTTCTTTGTAGCCGCCTAACACAAAGGATCAACAAACCTTGATCATTTTAATTGCACTTCTCTGTGGATCATTACTAATGCATCCAATAGCTTGAGCCGTTGAACTGATTTAAATGCCATCAAACTTAAATTTCCTATCAACACTTAAATAGACTTTCATTACTTCATAAGGACGTAGATATAGAGATTACTTTGTGCTGTAAACAAATACTTAAGAACACTTAGCAGATTTCCTCGAGTCTAGACTAATAGTGATTACCCTTAGGCTTTCATAATTGTCATGTCAACATTTTTGCACATTTTTAAAGTAAATATCATGTGAAAAACATTACTACAATATAAACAATTTTTTTACACATTTGAAACTTAAAATTTGATGTTTAGGAGGAGTGCACTGAACAAATCTAGACGGTAGCTAGTAGGAATTGTGTCTAAATTAACACTAGCTCTGTGTTTGGTTAGTACATTCGCCAGTTGTAAAGGCAACTCCAACTGAACACAACTTAGTTAGGCCATCTCCACCTCATCACACAGTGTGAGGTACAGTAAACACATCACTTGTATGTCACTAGTAATTTATATTGCACCACTGCCAGCTGGCCTAACCTGGCCTAGCCTGGCCTGGTTAGTAAAATTAGCTCAAATAACAACAGTCTGATATATAGTCTTGTGAGGTCTGGCCTCCTACCCTACCTGGGGATCCATCCTCCTCCACAAAGGCGGCCTAAACACACACATCACTGGCACTTCTATTAAATTGTCTCATGATACAATCTATTGCTACACTATTTATGTTTCTAGCAGATGGTGACATTGATGAAATCAATGTATTGTCAGAAAGTTCATCACTATCAATTTAACCTAATTGTACTTGACCTTCAAGCACAGGCTTTCTTATACCATCACTTGCTATACTGTTCAGAAATAACCTATATAAAGTTTCACAATCCATGTGCACAGAATCTTCATTGTTTTGATAAGTTACACAATACTAGTTCCAAAACAACATTACAACGATTAACCTAATCAATTCAGGGAAGGAAAGTTGTTCAATTTATGGTAATCCTCAGATGAGTAATGGTATCCGGATTGGAACTCCTCACAAAAAACAAACTTGTGACAGGAATTCCCTCATTATAATTGCAAACACATCAAACTAGAAATGGAGGATAATAATATGCAATTCCCACTAAGTAATTAGTGCACTGAAATACCAAGTCTCTAGCTGCACTCGCTTGACTAGAAAGATGACTTCATTATCATCAAAGTCTCAACGGATTACCAATCACGAATCCAGAAATAGCACTGAAACAAGAGAAATTTTCTGCTGTTTTATTTTCATCCTTAAACTGCCAATGACGACATGCAGTGCCTATGAGGAGCATGCTTGTTGACATTTTGTGGCAGACAGCACAATTAATCGCCAATGAACTTGTGCAATGAAGCAAAATCTCATCTCAACAAGTCCAAACTTTTTTTTATTTTAAAGGTGCACAGACCAGCAGGTTTCAGCCATTCACCCTGATCAATGAGAGCAATGAATACTGAGAAACAAATGCATGAAAGCAGAAAAAAGTCTAAAAATAGCAGAATTTGTACCTCACACGACAAACCCCATTCTATGCATTGTGTACAACACATGAACGCTGTACCGTGCCAAATGGATTGCTACAGTCACACTATGTCATCAACATGAAAGATGTAGTTCTGTTTTGTATAAAAACTGATAACTTAGTCTGAAGGCACTTTAGACAGTTGTGCAAACCAAAATGCTCAAAATTTAACATAAAACAATGTGTATATAATCAATTCTTTCTTGTTTGCTTGTGCTATTGATGTTGAAATTGTATACTCTCTGCTGCACACTGATTAGAAAAACACACATAAACACCACAACACACACACACACACAGAGTTTACTATCTAGATAAAAACATGTAGCCAGTATTAATTGGATCAGTATGGATAAACTGCACATTATAAAAAGACATCAGCAAATACACAACTTTCACACTGAATTCATGCACTGAAACACAATACACGTGACACACACACTTAATACTCTATGGGAGAAAATACCCATGCAGGCGTATGATACGTACATACGGAAATAGCTTCGGCTACACTCCAACAAACATCGAAATCAAGTAATTGGCCTATTATTGAATTTGGTTTTGTGTAAAGGACGTACAGCTAGCGACATATTCCAGTAGTAATTGCTTGCCATGTCTCTCAACCTAATAGGGGAGATGGGGGCTTCAAACAATTACCCAGCTAATTGCAACTAGATCTACAATAGTTACCATGACCAGCACAGCCAACTAATGTCATCTTAGACAGGCACTCCAAGTATTTTGCCACTAAGTCACTTGGAACTTGCCAGCCCAACACCTATATTTACAGCCAGCCCATAGCAGAGCAGCAAAGGACATACACATATACTATATATATAAATTAATACTAATACTATCACACTATATAAAATGATAATATTATGGACATTGCACGATATTGCCGGTACTATCACAATATGAAGAATATTATAGACATGAAACTTACTATACTAACATTACCGCATGGATAATGTATACAAACCACTTTATTAAAATACAAAAAAGGTTGCTGGCCAACAAAGCAGCAACCAGTAGGGTACCACTGTCAGAAAAAGAAACCAGAGAAGCTTGAGATGAAACATATTGTGTTGCTTGATCACATTCTTCACACTTGATCATGAAGTCCACTTCATCCCCTCAGGTACTGAAAATAACTTATTAGCGTTCCTACAAAACCTCTAGTAATTGAGCTCAAGTCTCACTGTCATAGCAGATCTTACGCTCATTCGGCTCTTTGGTAGACAAGTTTGCTGGCTCCACACGAGCCAATTTACGACATTTCAACATAGCAAGGAAGTATCAAAAAAGTCTTTTTAAATAATATAAGGTAAAGTAAGCCTCAAAAGTTTACTTTATTATTATTATTAATATTATTATTATTATTACTATTACTATAATAATAGCAAATTTTTCTCGTTCTAACAGCCAATATTGTTAATTAAAACTTAACCCGAAGTTTCGACTTCTTGCCAAACAATATTGGGTGTTAGAACGAGAAAAATTTGCTACTATTATAATTATTTCAGCCGAGAATTACTGAATTATTATTATTATTATTAATTATTATTATTATTATTATAAATAGAAATAGACATACCACATGAAAACTTAATGGTGAACCAAGAGGTCATCATCACCTTACCACCACACAAACTATCCTCGTGGAGTAAACATGCTTACACAAGACACATTCACTCACTGAAAGGAGGCAAAGACAAGTAGTATGAGTGCTTGACTCAGTGCCTGGCAGCAGCTGATGATGAAATAGAAGAAATAAGTGAGTGTATTGGCCGTGTCACACATGCAGCCATTGTATTATTCAGCTATTAAATACCCATCCAAACACAGCACACTGGCGATCCGAAGAAGAGGAAAAAACAGGAAGAACCAATTTAAAATGACAACACACGGTTATCCTATTCCATAAATAGGTCCAACTGGATGTCTGGAACTGAATAAGATGATCCATTGGTGTATATATTTATCGCCAGTAGAACAGGATGGGGTATCTAGGTAACACAACAGTAAATAAAAAAATAGTAACTCTGACTCAGTAGCTGGATCGTTTCGTATTTACAACAATAGGGATAAAAAATACACCAAACAAATACTCCCTTGCTGTATAACAGCGTTTATTTATTATTATCATACTCATTATCAGATCATCATGGTTTACTATGGTTTTAAGTATGTAATAATATTATTTTTTTGTTGGCGTTGTACTGTTAGTTGTTGGTTTTATTATTGGTATGTGAAATTTAGTTGAGTAATGTGTGAACTTGTATGTATCGCAGGGACAGTGGGGAGGGAAGCTAATAAGGTAAATGCCAATACACAAGATGGCAGACCCAGTTTGGATAAGACAATCAAATAACCCCTTTAACAAATCCAATAAACAGACAAAGACTAACTTTAACTTGATAGATATTCAGCTTCTTGACTGGTCTGGCACTACAGGAGCTTCCAGTGCCTTGGGGTTAAGGATAGTACCAACTGGTGGGTCTGAAACACCATCAGCACATCTGTTCTATGGTCAGCCTGATTAACTGTGAATCTTGGCCAAAAGTCAAAACAAATTGGATTTGAGAGCTGCCTGGGACCCAGGTCTGCCAAAACAAAAAACCACAGTAGCGGACTTACCTCGGGCAAAAAAAAAAAAAAAAAAAAAAAAAAGGATTGCTATCCTCTGCCTGGGATAGAATACTAATAAGTTAGAATAACTTGGAACTAGAAATGACTTAATTACATTTAGATGCTTCCCACCTGCTTGTAGTAATAACTGCTATATATTCTGGGAATGCCACTCCTAGGACAATAGTCAAAACAATGCTAGCTGCATTTATATTTGCTTTTTGTTGTTGTTGCCTTTTTATTGTCAATGTCACAAATAAACTTTGTACAAATCATGTTAGACTTATGTACAATAACAATATTTATTGTGATTATATGGATTCCTAAGAACACCAAGATATATCAAAGTGAAAAGAGTGACTCAGAACTATCCCAAAACATACACTTTTAGAACAAATTCTTTTCATTAGTGTGATAAAAATAGAATATGAAAAAATCATTTTAATTCTTGATCAATTTAATAACACACGGCTATGTTTCATAATGCAATCAATTCAAGAGTTCTAGTCCCTAAAAAGGGTTTTTGCTATTATGATTACAACAAATATGAATTTTTATGTTGAGTCATATAATTTATCTTTATCAGATCTAATTAAGAGAGTATCCCTGTATAACTCAATTATTATTACTGTACTCCACGCAAATTAAGTAATTTTGCTGTAGACAAGTTGAAATAATTAACTCTAACAAATGGTGATACCATCAATAGAATTATAGGAAACCTGCAAGGGTTTCCGGCATATGAGCATTACTAAATGGTGCTTGTTATTACTGCGGTTAACTGACATGCACAGGAATAAAACAATTAAACTTGGGTCAGCAATTAACCTAAAAATAAAAATGCTAGTACATGATCAGTCTTCAGTTTAATTCAGAGTTTGTAAAGACTTTATACTTGGACCCAATCAGGTCTTCTCAATGACCCATATCAAGAACAGGTCTGGTTGAAACTAGTGAACACCAAAAGGAAAAATGAAATCATTGCAGACACAGATGGGGTAAGTGAACCTTAAATTACACCCACTGCAGAGTGTTAAAAAAATATTTTAGTGCCAAAGAGAGAAAGAAAGAACATGGACAAAGACACAACTGCAATGATCTTATTTGTCTCTCCTTTGCCCCACCATAACATCCATGACAGGTCAGTATGGTGAACAGCATTCCCGGTGAAGTGCTATCAACCACACCCATCACCTGGCACATATGTCACTACAGGTAGCTATGTGACCAAGAGGCCCTGCACACCTGACCAACATAATTAGGAGGACAGCCTCAAACCAAGCAAGGTAGTGCTAGCTTCCTACCGACTTCTGTTCATTGTTTACTCACGGAGCATGTGCATTAAACATGCTCTCAACATGTCAATGCTGACAAATCTAAATCATAGATACACTGTAGTACCAGTGATTGCCTGCAAAAGGCTGAAGGACCAGGTGGATTGTTACAACACTTCTTGTCAAATAAAGCCATGTTTATTTAGCCACTGTGGCTGTTGCAATCTTTGGCAATAATCTGACAGAAAAAAAACAACTGCTAACTGGCAATTGTCATTGTCATTGTCAAGCTATTTTAGGAAAGACACCCACACATTTGGCTTACAGAGAGTAAGACAACATTGTCTTTTGTAGCACAGACAAGGACACCGGACATGGTGGCAAGAAACTGAGACAATGCCTCCAGGGAAAGTGGGCACAGGTGAGTGGGTGGGACATCCCATCACTATTTTTAGCCTTACAAAACAACTGTTTGCTTGGGGTCATTTTTTATTGTTAACTTTGTTAACTAGATGATATTTTAGTGTTCCAGCCAAAGTGCATTCTTCTGTCTTCTTAGTAAATTACAGGTTATAGTCTTTTTTTCTTGGAGGCTGAGAACTGCTAATGAGGAAAACCTTTGTTCTGAAAGTCCAATAAAGCTTTGACAGCTTTGATCCCAGCAGTTCCCTGCCAGCACCTGTGATTGTGTGTCACATATAAATGCTTGTGGCCTATATAGCTATTAACATGTGCAAAAGGAACTCCAAATAAACCTTGTAGTAACTCAACTAAGTCTCCGTGCAGACGCAGTCAACAATTATTAAGTGCAACCTACACTGGCTGCGCTGTGACGCCAGCCAGGTCCCCAACTCAATCTGGACACCTGAGAGAGCATGTGAAGAGTATCTAATCTATGTATGTCTAACATATAATACAAGACAGCTGTGTTCACATTGATTAGTGCTGGGAAGAACAGATTGCACTTGACTCAATTACACACGATCAAGCCACCTCATCTCAACCACACCATACTTACCCATGATCTGCTGCTGAAACCTATAAAATAATTTCTTTCTTGTTATCAAATAAAGCCTGCCTTTGGGTAATTTAATAGCTCAGAATCAAATCATGTCAAGTTAAAATAAACAGTTTTTATAAAAAAAAAAAGCAGCAATCCACTTTACAACTAAATGAGGCTACAGGCTATTCTTACAGAGCCAGAATAGTAAAACTATAATAAATACTTTCGGCAAATAGCTAATTGGACAAGTTACAGGTCACAAATTTCCACTCAGTAAAATTACTATGGTGTTGTCTACATTACATCCTGAAATAGAATGGACACAGCTTCATTCTGCAGTACCAGAGAAGACTTACAGAGCCAATGAAAAATATTTTTTTCCATGCATTAGGATATCAGCCTGTACCGTAAATTTTTTGTCAGGATTGTATTCGCTGTCATAGCAACTGAGATCTGGAAAGCTGATATGAGCAGATTAGTCTCAAAGTCATACACATATCAGTGTATTGGAGTCAAGTATAAACGAGCGGCTAATGATGTCATGTGATACCAAACCTGTGGGAAACTAGCAGTTGCATGTAAGCCTGGAGCCATCAGATATGCAAGATCAAATGCTATCCAATGCTGGACAGTGATAGGACCACGAGTCCTAAGTCACACACAGTGCAGAACAACAACTTCAGCTGTAACTGATACAGACAGACTTCATGTGCTATTCAGCTCAAGTGGTTCCAGACTACGTGATGACACAAACTTGCAGTCAAGTTCTTAATGTTTGGTAAAGTTTTACTAGACCACAGAGAAAAATAAAATAAAATAAAATTATAAAAATAGAAAATAAGGAAGGAAAAAAAAAAAAGAAAAAAAAGAAGAAGGAAAGAAAGTGAGGGAGGGAGGGGAGGAGGAGAAGGGAAGAAGAAAAGGATAATATCATGACTGGTTAAATTTAAATTTAAAATATGACCTCTTGAATATATATTTGGTGGAGTATCTACTCCAAATAATATTAAAAATATTGATGCTTTTAAAAGAGTGCAATATGTTTTCATAAAGCCACCAGACCTGGGAGTAACTACTAATTGTTACACAGTATCAAATGCATGCTGCTTGTGACGTCGATCATAATATTCTGACCCAGATAGATCACTGCTACACAATTCCTCTTACAACGCTGATCATGAAAGGCAGATAACAGATATAAAATAATTCTCGTTTCAACTTCACTCATATTACCTACCTGATGACTTCCCCCAAGAAAAGGTATATCAGACTGTTTATACCAAGTATGATATCACTGAGAAAAGAAGAGGATATATAAATGATTTTCATTGACACTAATATATATTTGGATATCAAAGAAATTAACTAAATGGGTTGAAAAGAAAGTTCATACGGAGGTCTTTAAAGTTGCATTACTTCACTCATATTTCAGAACAATTGATTGCTAATGAATGAGTTTCTGATGTCACTTGTTGATGTGTTTCTTCAAAGGGCATTGCCGGTCCAGATAGCACCTAACATGGAGCTGTCTCTTGCCAACTGGGACCATTCTTAGTCATTCATGTATCGAGAAGACCAGGTGACTCTAAACACAACATTGAATTCCAGCAAGAGCCAATAGATAGTGGACAACACTGCAGCTAATACTATGGGAATTTCCCTATTCTGAATCAATAAAGTTAATAGTTTAGCAAAGTCTGTGCAATAACTTGGCTTCAGGAGAAGGCATAAACAGAAGTCTGATTTACTGACTCAACTCCTCTTTGTTTCGTTCATACACCCCCTGTGTAAGGTGAAACTTTTTTTTCCAAAGGGAATTATCACAGCTATTCTTCCACAGTATAATGGTGAAGGAATAATGATTTCATGAACTAGCTTTTAACCACATATAGTATCTTACTTATGTAGGTATTGTAGGAACCCATACCCTATATTGAGTTCACTAGCCAAGAATTTAATGAACACTAGAAGAAAATGACCCTACTGCTACGCTAAGTAATCACTTTCCTTTTGAGGCAGAGCCCATAAAACTGTGATTTCATTTACTTTTGACCTGCTCTAACCAATTCAGGAGTGTCCATTTCTAGACTTACCAGCCAGCGGTTTGGAATAGCAGCTGTATTTTACACCACAGGCTAACCAAACCAGTTAATAAACCATAAGGGACAGCTGGTTGATACAATTTGAAGTGGTATTTCTGAAGCTTAGCTAGGGAATTTTTTTTTAATATAAAACTAAGCCTCTCATATCAAGCAGAAAAAAAATCACCAGTCTTGGAACATTAAAAAAAGAAAAGAAAAGAAAAGTCTCTGGTGGCTAAAAACAAAACAACCAAACAACAACTAGAGACTTGGTTGTAAGTAAGTAAAATTAGTAAATGTTTGTATTACTTACTTAGCACATTCCTATGTACTTTCCCTGTTGCACCCAAACAAATGTACTATTTTGTCCACAGCACATTGCATGACATACAACCACAGATCTTTCCCTGACGACATGAAAGGTTTTGGGGATCACAACTCAATAGTAACAGAGACAAAATGTGTAAGAGGGGATAAAAATATGTTAGAGGGGAAAGGGAAAATTAAACAAAAACAAAAACAAAAACAACACAACAACAACAAAAAACAGCAAAAGTTCTTTTCTTTTACTTTGCCAAAGGAAGGAGTTTCAGTGAAAATAAGGCCCATTTAATACTTAATATACAATTGCTGTAGCACCAAACATTAGTCAAGAAAGTGCTTTAAACAAGCAAATTAATTTTATGTTGTTGTTAAATTTGATAATTAAATGTTCTCCGTACGTTATATTTAATGTACTCAAAATCAGAGTTCGATCATGAATGACAAATAAGTTGTTAATTCAGGACTTAAATACACACACATGTATTAGTTAATCCTAGATAAAAAAAATACAGTATGCTTGTCATATCCTTTTATACTAATTATAGCAACTCCCTTTGCAAAGTAAACAAAATAATGACCCTACTGGTTGTCTTGGGAATATGGAGGCAGACTGCTGAACAGCCAGTAGCTTGGTCTGTCAGCATTGCTGTGGTAAGTCGTATAAGCCCACTAGAGGGCCTGTGTAGGACTGCCAGTAATTGTATTAACCTCCACTCCTGGGAGTACAGGTCACCTCAAGCCTCCGTGGTCAGGCTACTCTTCAAAGTGGAGCAGTGGGAGCATAGCAGTCCCACACAATGCCAAACTCTATTCCAAACAGGAAACACTGGATCCAATCCCATATTAGATTCCAGCAGAGAGGATGCAATATTGGAATGTGGAATAAGAACTGAATAACGAAGACTTGACCCAGTTAGGTATGACAACATCCTGGATGTATATGCCAAATATGGTCTTGACATGCAGGCCCACTTAAAGAATCATGAATAGCGTTAGCTAGTTGCAGTTGACATCACTGTTTGTGGTTATTATTAGCTCTTAAGTCAGTCCATACTGGTCTTAGATCAAGATTAAACCCCTCCTTCCTTAGTGAATATATATATGAAAAGTAATAAAATTTTAATTAGCATTCCTATTCATCACATAGTTACAGTAAATAAACTACACACTAGACAGTATTAGTTGAGGACTGCAAAAATAAGTTGTTTCAGTACTTCTAAATTAATTTTCTGGAGATTAAGTGGTGTAATGAAGACTTACATTGATGGTTTTGCTAATCAAGTTACAGACCATTATTAAGGCACTTGTTTGGGTTACAGTTAATTACAGTTCAATTATAATTGTAGGAAAGGACAGTACAGGAGGAAACCCGGTTCAAGTGGAGTGCACGATCACAATATTAAATAAAGTGAACAAAGCAGTCATGCCATTGCACTGACTTCTGCTCTGAAATGATCAGGAAGAATATTAAGACAGTATAGGAAGTTGAACTTAGGATATTATCGCATTCTCAGGTGCAAGTTCATTATTCACACGTCTGCCCAATACACACTTCAGATTTAAGCTATTATTATATTTTTCAGATTTTCTCTATTTCTTGATCAACATTAGATTATACTACATGCAAAATCATAGGCTTAAAATTACACATAAAAAAACACACAGACACATGAAATAATGCTACCTAAAGTTAGCGCACTTATTATTTTTGCCTCCAGCAAGTTTTACTCTAATTGAACCAACATGTCCTTTTATGGAATTAATTGAAATTAGCTATCACATTAATCGACACCCCTCCCTATCTCTCTTGCATGCACCCAGCAAGCTGCTGTGAACAACACCATCACTGTGGGAATTGCTGTAGCAATTGCTCAGTAGGAGTACTCTACAGGCTACTAATTGGCTGAACAGCAGCAACAAATACAAAGCTACTTGCCACACTTGACTGTAACTGTGACAACATAGCCTTTCTCTTCCTTCCTTGTTTGCCAAAAGCAACCAGTTTATGCCTTAAGGCGATACTTGACTATCGTATGGCTTTTCTTTACTGTCACAGTTTAATATTAAAAAAAGAATTACCAAGTTTAAAAATCAAAACAAATCCATGGGATGTTGCTAATACACATGAAGCAGCTGGCTAATGCAAACAAAGAAAAGGAATGCAAAACCCAGACCAAGAAACTGTCTAATTAAGTACATAGCCTTTGTAACAACCTGAGAATTGGCGAGCAGACATGACAAAGTCTGTTTTGACTTGATACACTAGACCTCAAAGTACCGAAATTGATACGCACCATGAGAATATCACCAATGTTGTGCCAAAGCCAACCCGTACAGGTGCTTGCGACATCAATGGCTAGGGTTTGATTCGGCTAGGGTTTGATTCAGAAACCTTTGGTCTGGCCTAGCATAATGTTTGGATACAGTCGCTTACACTAAATTCTGACAGCAAAACAATATATATATATATATATATACCCACCCCACAATCTTTTTTCATTGTCCAATTCAACAATTAAGCTTACAGGATATTTTTGTACGTGTAATTGCATAATTATCCTTTGTGTTGCTTACCTTTTGGTTTTAACATGTGCAATACTAGCAGCAGCGATAGGTTAAAAAAATGTTTTGAAGCTTAAAAAAATGTATATCCAAATTTAAAAAAAGTTTCTTTTTTTACATTGTAAAATAAAGCATTACTTAAATTGTGATTGACTGGTGCAAGCGTTTTACAATGTTTATGCATAATTAACTAAGCACACAAAATATGAATGGAGCATGCACTTCAAGAATCATTACAAGCATCTGCCTGATGCAAGCTTTTAACTGCAACATCTATATGCTCAATTGACTAAATATACGTAAGCACGCACTTCAAGAATCATCAGAGGAGTGTGCCACAACACCCTTGATTGCACTAAGAAATCAATCATTGGAGGAGTGTGCCACAACACCCTTGATTGCACTAAGAAATCAAGACAACAAGTAGTAATAATACAATGTTTGTTTTACTAAAATTAAAAATATATTCTCTTGAAAACAGATGTCTTTGACTAAGAATCAACAACAAGACACTACGTCATAAATTATGCAATGAATTTTTTATTGAGTTGCAGTAGATACAATTGCACTACTAGCAGAAAGGGGAAAATTTCTGTCACTCTTTGATTCTATATGTCTAGCAGTACGAAGTTTTGGATATTGAGTCAATTTCATTGTAAGATATTTTGGGTTGTTGTAGAACTTCACCAGTGCTGGCAAACTTACTCCATTATGCTCAATAACCAGATACAAAAATATAGAGCAATGCCAAGAAGAAGAACAGACATCATATCTACAAAGACTTTACCGCTATTGTTTGATGGGTTGCTGGAAGTAAGTGTAAAAACTATTATTTCTACCTAACCATAAATGTAACTTGTTTAACACTCACTTTATACATTCTCAGGCAAACAATTGAGGGCTGAAAACTTATACATTCTATTTTACATCAACAAAATACTCTCACTAAAGGCAAGTGTAAACACTGGCTGTGTGGCTTCCATGAGCATATTCAAAGAATCAAGATAAAGTGATTTTAAAAGCACACAACTGAGTAACATTTGCCGTATGCATTGCTTGTAAACTAACGCATTCTAACAATGAACAAATAGTTGTTGTTCTTTTAATTTACTACTTAGATCCTAACTGAATATTTCCCTGCAATGGTTGGAGTTTGGACTCAAATCTGTACTACAGAATAACTTTTGGATACTTTAGAATAGTCCATCTAAGTATTAACACAAAATTACCTTATGACCTCACAACAGCTGCTACTCCACCCCTTCGGTCCCTCTCTCAGGCTTCATATACCTAATAAATAAATATAAACAAAGAGCATAACTGCAGGATGCGCAGCTCTCATGTCACCCATATAAATTCTTCTTCAAATTTTGAACATTAATGCTTCATGTCATGTTTTACGTGCAGCTTATAATAAATTTACTATCTCTATGTAATAATACACAAATAATCAACATTACATACAAATAGGGACACATCTAAAACTTGGTTAAATAAAGGTACAAAGCAAGTGAACCCCCACACTTTCATATCCATACCCTGTCAACTGTTAAACTTGTTGATAGGGAAACTTTCATGATGAACGTTCTAATCACAAAGCTTGAAGGCAATATAAGGTTTCTCTACGTTAGTTAGTCATTCCAAGAGACAGATAGAGGATGAATTCTAACTAATGCTTTAAGTCAATAGGAATATTGTTAGGAGTCAATAGAAATAACTGTTGCTCTGTTGTTACCTCAGTCATGCCTGCAATAGTCATATGTAATCACTAGTATTCCATTTTGTGATAATAAACAGAAAAATAATTGTCAGTTAAAGATATGGCATTGTAAATACAAAAAAAAATCACCAGAATCTTTGTCACATCATAGTAAAGTAATTAAAAAAACTGTAGTGCAAAAATTGCATTCCTAACATTGAGATTTCACTTGTCAGCAAGAAATGTTCTCTGTGATCCCATGTTTGCTTTCTAAGACCTAGTCAATAATTTACATGTGGGAATCCTCCATGTGTTCCCATCAATCTGCATATAGGACTACAATGGAATGTTGCTTCCAGTTGGGACAACAAAGTAAGTCCTTACATAAAAACTTAGATAAGAGCCAGACAAAGTGAGCTCCTCCAACCACCCCACAAAAATGCCACAAAAATTAAAGTGTCAGAAAAAAAAACTAATATTTAGTCAAGTTTAAACTATTGTTTCTACTAGTAAATAACCCATAATATTGCTTGTTTAATACAAATGCATTCTCAGCTAAAAGACTGAGGCTAGAAATTTTTATTCTACATCAACAATACACTCACAAATAGGAGCACTGGTTTTATGTTTCATAGATCATATTCAAAGAGAATCAGCCAAAGTGATCTCGAAAACACGCGACTGAATGATCTTTACAGATGGCTGACTAGATGCATCACTTGTTAACAAACACATTCTTTGCTAGTCACTTACAATCCTGGTTGGATATTTTCAAACAATGATTGGAGTTGGGATTCAAATTTGCATGACAGCTGTTTTGATATTGGTTCAATGCTTCACTTTGAGTGAAACCTTCAAACTTTACACCAAAATTAACCATATTTAAAACTACTGCACTTGTACCGATGTCTCCTCGTGTTAACAACAAATCACCTCATTACCTCACAACAATACTTACTCAACCTTTGTCCCTCTCTCAGGCTTCACATAACAAATGCCTAACAATATATGCAATACAGTACAACTGAAGGATAATTCACACACCACTACTATTTCTAAAACCTAAATCTTGAATTCATGCTATGTCCTACATGCAGTTATAAATTTACTGTCACAATGTGAGTGAACACTAAACCAGCATTAAATACAAATAAAGGGCACAAAACTATTGCATATCTGATTAAGTATTCTTAAATGTGATACAGAGTAAGTGCACCTAGTAGTCAGAATGTACGACAAACCGTACACACATGTCAAGTATGACTGCTACACTTGCTGCTATGGAAACTTTCAAGGTGAAAGTACTATACTTGAAATCACAATTTTTCTGAATGTCATTAGGATTAACATATGATTTGGCCAAAGTTTCGGCGAATTTTTCTTTTAAAAAATAACATAATATTCCTTCTAATATATACAATGACTCGTAGGTATCCTTACCAACCTGCCAATGTTCCTACCAACTAGTAACTGTATAACTACAGAATACTGTTACTATCAGGCACAATAAATTGAGCCCTGTCCACGCAAACTTGGATAAGAGCCTCAATAAAATGAATCTTCCTATCCACCCCACAAAAGTGCCACTAAAATTACAGATTGAAAGAACTAATAATTTTGGCAGATTATTTGATGAGTTGAAAGGCAAGTTAAGCTCCTGTGCCTACCAGTTGACAACCCATTAATATAACCTGTCTAACAATCTCAGCCAAAGAATAAGGCAAGAAAGCTTACGGATTTTATTTTACATCAGCTTAATACTTAATTAAAGACAAACAGGAGCACTTGTTTTATGTTTTTGTGAGATCATATTCAAAGAGAATCAGCTAAAATGATGTCGAAGGCACGCAACCACAACTGAGTGATACTTGCAGATGGCTGACTAGATGCATCACTTGTTATAAACACATTCCTCACTAGTCACTTACACAAACCTTTATTGTAACTATGAAAAAAACTGTTGTTGCTGTTTAATTTACTACTTAAATCCTTGTCTATACTAGCTACAGCAGTATGAATTGTCCTGAAACTTTCAAACTTCTCACCAAAGTTAACCAACTGCACTTAGCACCCGTCACCGACCAGGTCCTCATGTTAACAACTGATCGCCTCATGACCTCACAACAACAGCTACTCCATCTCTGTCCCTCTCACGCTTCATACCGTATAAATGCCTAATATAATATATACATACATGAGACAGAATATTCACACGTCACCTATATTATTCCTGTAATAGCTTTTAGCATGTTTTATCTACATTAACTGACACAATAAGATTATGCATATTTAAGTTAATCTACTTTCTACACAAGTGAAGGCCACACACTATGGATCCCACATATAATTCTTGAACGTGCCACAAAGCACATGCATCCCAGTTATTTCATATTTGTAGCCTATAAGTAACAAATGTACTGTAATTATAACTGTTACACTTATTGCTATGAATATTTCCAATGGTAGAAGTTCTGTTAACTACAATTTAAGGGAATGTTTTGTCTATTCATGCAAATAAAGAAGGTTTACAATAAATAAAAGGTTTCTTCACCTCAGTGGCCATTCCAAGAGACAGATAGAGGATGTGTTTCAAACAGCATTATAAGTCAATAGGAAACTGCCGTATAAAACCCCTCAGGCACACCTGCAAATCCCTGTACATCGCTCTTACATTGTACACAGTTTATGAATCAATCAAAAAAATTAAAGTAAGAAGGAAAGTTCAAAATACAGTAATTGTATAACTAAATTCAAACTTTGGACATACAGCATGTTCAAATCAAATCCAAGCAAAAAGAAAAAAAAAAGTGCAACGTGCAACTGATAAAAAAAAAAAATTTACAACAATGGTATTTCACTTGTCTGCAATAAGTGTTCTCTTGTTTACTTTACAAGTTCCAGCATTACAGTCAATAATTTACATGTGGGAATCCTCCATACCGACATCAATGAGGACTGATGTATTCCCAGCAACCAGCATAGAACTACTGAATGTTGTCTCTAGTAATAAAAACGGAACAAGCCTTTTCTATACTAACTCTGATAAGAGCCTAGAAAACATAATCCTCCAACTCACCACCTCACAAATATAGCATCAGATTATAGTTGTTTTTGAGTGTGTGATAGCACTATAGTTTTGACTATGCAAACAGTAAAATACAGTTCACAGCCCTTGGGGAGGATTTAAGTACATACAGCCATTGCATAAAGCATAAGAGGCGCAATGTGAAGCCCTCTCTGATGCTTGTTGAAATGATGCTGCAAGAGTGTGGTGCAGTTTATAATTACCAAAAAAAAAAAATGATTCAGCAAACCAGACATGTCAAAGCTATGGTGACAGCCAACAAGAAACAAACTGCTAGCATAAATGCCTATTCCATATATAACTCTTTCAAATAATGAGCCAAAATCTACATTGCTCTATGGTCAGACATGAGACATGGCTAGGGACTCTTGAACAAAAAAGTGGTGTTTATTATAAATTGCAAGGGAAAAAAAAACTGTAGTGTATTCCTGTGTGGCAGGAATAATTAGACAAGGATCACTGGACTTACTTAACCGTCGAGACAGAGTACAGACTATGGTGACACGTGTATACTTCAGCAGGGGAGACAGAATTGGAAGATGATGTAATGTAAAATACACTTTAAAAAAATCGGAGTGTTGACATTTCACCCACACATGTAATAGCAAGGCACACTAATATGTCTGTATTGATTGAGACAGTAGGTGATAAAAATGTAACCACGGTTGCTCAAGTGCGACAATAGCCAGTGTCTCGGGCTGCAATTAAACACCAGTGGACCTGAGCAATTGCAAGAGTCTTGGCACTACCAATTTCCAAGTGAGAACAACCAACTCCATCCATATTGGGGACAGCAGACATTATTGGCTGTTGTTACAAGTAGCTAGCTAGTAAAAACTTAATTAAGGGAGCATGAGAAAACACCGGTGGGCATTCCGTCATGAGGTGACTCATTACTCCAATCAGTGACAACTCTTCGCAGCCAAGGAGACGGGTGAACTCTACAAACAACACAGCCATTATGGGTTCACCCCACTCACAGAAGTTGTGGAGCCAAGAAAGGAGATTGGGGAAAGAGGAGGGGGTGAGAGTGGGAGAATAATAGCTAGCCTGTCAGCCTCTTACGCAGTACCAGCACTTGAACTCTTGACCGCAACAACAGTGGGAGAAGAACAACACATGCCACATTATCTGTGACTTGCTCAGTAAGGTTACCAAGGTATCACTTTCTTAAAGTAGTACAATGTTTGTTTAGACATCTATAACACTTACAGATATGTAGTAAAGTTATAGACATATTAGTATGCCTTGCTCTTACATGTGGGGGTGAAATGTTGTATAATTCTATAATTTACAATTATTAGGAGATATAATTTGAATCTTCCAGATCATTTTATGTCAGATCAATACGTATTCACACGCAAAAAAGCAAGCAAACATACTATAACAAGAATGACTATTAGCATACAGCTGTATTAATTTCAAGTGTGTTGGTTGTGTACAGGAAACTACAATTAGCTATTGTAATACTTTAAGGACAACCCTTAAACAAAACTACTCTGTGGACAGTGGAAGTAGTTCAAGTGGACACACAACCTATTCCTCAATAGTTCAGAGACAAATCCTGAAGTAGCCAAATATATAATGGGATCACAGGAGAAAACCGACCCTTGGCTTAATGTCGTGTGAAGCGTTAGTGTGGGAAGGTTGACCTCTATCACTGTGGTCAATCAGCCATTCACTTCAGAAGTGATAATTAGATTCCTATCCACTCACCTTCAGCATTCTTCTTAATCAAGACTGAAATTAACATCTGCTTGAGACTGAAACGAAGCGACGTAAAATGATAATACCTGTTCATAAAACAGCTGATCAGTATTTATCAATATCCTAATAAGTCCGGAAAAACACACGCACGAATGCAACACAGTTTTGAATTCTGTACACACCTTTTTTCCCTCCTCCATCAATTCCCATTTCAATCAGCATCATCTGCATTCCATCACACTGGTCTATAACACATGGTCACGTAGTGGCACATGTGGCACGAACTGGAACTAAATGAAACTTTTAAAAAATTTGTCAGGTCACTAATCCCTTTAATTACAGGGTGCTGCAGAGAGTGAATAGCTGGTTACTAATCCCTTTAATTACAGGGTGCTGCAGAGAGTGAATAGCTGGTTACTAATCATGCATTATCAGAGGTATTATCGATTATAACATTTTTAACATCAAGTATATTTTTCTGAGGTGAAGCTATGGGATGACTGAATGTGTGTGAATTGACTGACTCACTTGTAGCTATAGATATACAGTCTCCTCCAACATGACCAGTTACCGTACAATGTACATATATAGCATGATGGGGGGGGGGGGGAATGTAAAAAGATATTTCCCTATGATGACCATCAGGAACTTCTTACTTTCTGAATCCCCCCCCCCACACACACACATGCACACACATACACACACTAATGATAATGTAATATTCCGTAACTCACATTGATACCTTACATTAAAATTCCTCCAAGCTCCAAAGGTGTGGCATTGGGGAGAGGTATATGGCATTGAAAAGGCAGGATATATTTTATTACCCTCCAAATCCTTGCCACATCCCCCAATTGCTCCCCCATCCTAGTCTCAGAACATTAGTTACACCCTAAAACAAAGCCTTAATACTAGGGTTGGCTCAAGCTAGCAAAATGACAAATGTTACTAAAATAATTAGCCTTTTCTGGTTATTGTTCAATGAACATAAATGTACAGAATCTGAGAAATATTCACCTTACTTACTCTTCTATTATTTCCAGTCATGGACAACTGTTCCAATGTTCTTCAGAATATGATATACACGAGTGTTCCAACTATTCCCCTTGACCAGAAAGCAATGACTCCATAGCACCCAATACAGCCACCCCCACATCTAAGGCCATACTATTACAACAGACCTTGTCTGCTATGTCCGAGTGAAAGAACTTCATCCTAGTGGACTTAAGGGACTGTTTACAAAATCTCAATACTAACTGAGAAGAAAGACAAAATGAGAACTACGTTACAAGTCCACACTGAGGAATTAATTGCAATAAATTCAACTGAAGTGATCTAATTACTATACCCTACTATTCCTGTAGAGATAGCTATCCCAGTGACATGATCCTCCAACCCATAGAGATTGAGATCATTAGATCTTGTTAACAAACAAGAATGTCACAAGTTGCTACTAATTACCCCTATGCATATTGAGCCTGAGAAACCTCCAGAAACTGTGAAATTCTCACGGGAGATATGAGAACCACATTGTTGCTAAAATATTTGTGTTGATGTAAATCTGCATCACAACAATCCTGGTATAAAATTACGACTAGTCTGTTCGAAAGGAAGTGTCTCCAGAGAAGACTAAAAAAATATTACTTCTAAAAGTCTAGACTATGATACCTCTCCTACTATTACACACATGATAATGGCTATGATATAAGTATCCATGCATCCAATACACCTCCACTGATATGCCAAAATGGGAAATGATGGCCCACAAGAACCATCCCCTGAGGGAAGAAAAAATATAGTCATTAATTGAAGTAGCTTACAAAATCACTTAGACAACCAGTGAACCTTAAAGAACTATACCGGGTCTTGTGGTGACTATGGAGCTAATGGGTTGGAACTGCCTGGATGAAGAACTTCCACATGTCTGTGCTGTACCTTGGACCCTTGCATATAAATTGTACATTCACTGGACAGAGAAATTAAAAAAAAAAAGTATTAAAAAAGTACCATTAATTACATATCAAAAAAACTCAGTAACAATGTGCAGTTTCACACCACATCCTTCAGGCAAGATTAGTGATGCACTCTAATTCATTCATGAAATAGGACATTCCTTCATAGTTCAATAGATACCAGGTCGTACTTCATGTTGCATCATCTATCATCATGCAGAAACTCCAAGGTGCTTTAAACTGCCCATTAAGATATCTCAATAAAATAAACAAAGCCAATTAAAAACGATCACCTTACCCATCAGGGACACTAGAAATGTTCATACTATCATCAAACAAGGTTCTCAGTCGCTCATAATTCTGATTAAAGTACAAATTAATTTTCCGAAACAAGCAATTTCATAAACCCTATGTAAAGCTACAAGCTAGGGACAACATATGCAAATCTCTGGCTCAGATGGTATTTCTAGAAATGGTGAATGTAACTTATATCCACAAAGTTTGAAGCAAAATTACTCCTACAAAACACTACTTTAAAGCAAACAATGCATTAAACCAAAATATATTTTCATCAGCTTTTTGGGTTATCATCATAAAGTACTATTTCACTTGCACTAATTTTAGACACATATCGGACTCCAATTCTATTTATAAGTAAACTATTGCTTCAGGTGCACGATGACAGCCATTAGGCTTGGCACCGGCTGAGCCAACATGCCAAGACACCATCACATAAGTTGGCAGTTCTTAAAATTATTGAAAAGAATAACACTACTAAAAATAATTTCTTTATTGATTCAAACTGACACAATCATACATGACAATAAGGCAGTAATCGTACAAGAATCTAATCGTACAAGAATCTTGGTAAGGTAATTAGATAATTTTAGACACACTGGTCCATCATAAAATTATATCAAATCTTTGTATTTGCTGAGATTTTTAAAGTCAATGGATGCCTTTAGCTATAATGATTCTTACCATATCTCTACTGTTTAGAGCATGGTTTCATCGCACAATGAGTCTTTAAAACTCTTGAATGTTCTCTGATTCTCCAGATATGATGAGTATTTGTTTTTCTTCCGGGAGTCATTATCAGCTTGGAATTGATAATAAGTACTAGATAAACTCATTAAAAGAGAGGTATGTGTGATCAATTGGTATGTGTGATCAACTGGTATGCATGTACGAATGTATCTCTGTGTGTTGTTGCAGTGGAATGTGTATAACACCCAGGCACGACCATTTGATGGAACTATAAATAAATATCCTTCAAACTACATGCATCCACAATATAATTTCAAAGTCGATCATGTGCTTCGTGAAATAAATGGTGTGTTACCCTCTATATAAATTGAGTTGATATGACTAGATAAGTAACCAGAAGGAAACAGATACTTTCAAGCTATCACGACTTCCATCCCATACTGTGGAATGAGTTATAAATAACCTTTACTTAGATTATACATAGACATTTAAGATCATAGATGCCACTTCTGCTGAGCTTGAATAGGCTGACACAACCGTGCATGTTGGCACATGTATAGAATATATCACTACAATACCAGCTGCTCTGAATGCACTCTCAGGGAATAAAAGAATTTATGTGACTAGCTTCATCGTCACGCAACTAGCATCATTGCCGAGTGACCTCATGTGATCTAATGGTAAATGCAATTAAAATTTGTCCTAAAGTTCCAAAATTTCAAACAATTACATACCTAGGTATAAGTTATACTACACAATGTTCTTAATAAAGATTTTTTAAGGAGTAAAGGTAATGAAAATAAACGGAAAATAATGTACCTTGAATTGAATAAGGGGATGACTCCTGAAGCTTAGCTTAAATGTTTCTATAGATGTCTTTAATTCTATGAGTGATGCGCAGTGCAACCATAGGTAACAGATTAAATGCCTAATGAGATTTCAATTGACAGCACACTCTTTACTGTGCAGAGCTGGAGTGTGACACAGTTGTACTAAACACACAATTTGTTTCCCAACATACGGTCACTTGAATACCAAACACATTTTCCTTGAAGCCAATGCACAAGCCCACCATTGGTCAACAGGCAAGATGGTGTTTGGCTACACCAAATTAAATATTACTTCAGTTTATCAAAGCAAAAATTAAAACAGCATAATTTTTGTGGCTTCCCTCAACCATAAACTGGAAATCATGGAACTGGTGATACATATCACAATGAGATCCAATAAGCAAAGGGGAGGGGAGAGGAGATGAAATTAATATGATACTGAGCACAGCATTAAAAAGAAAACTGTGGTACAACTTTGGAAAGCCAGTAGATCAACAAAGAAACGAAGGATTGGAATTTATGCTGATAATGCACTTCATAATTGCACATGAACCGTAGTTGGCTATGCTTCCTCTGAACTTAAATTAAGAGTAAAATGTGTAGAGGAAAGTACATGCATATACTATACTAAAGAAGTAGTAATATCAAACTGTGAGAAATAAATAAACAAATCAATAACTACAAAATCAGTATTAAATTTTATATTGCTATTATTATTATTAGCCGAGAATGGCAGAATCATTGAAAAAGTTTACAAAATACTGAATAAAATTAACATGCAATTAATCATGCAATGTCTGTGAGACTGATGAAGTAGTCTTCACTTGTCACACAGAGATAAAGGGGTGGGGCAGGGTGGGAATTATAATTCCTCACCTTACACAGTTTGAACTTCATAGTGGGAATGAAAATATTTGTATGTCTATGACAAGAGCTGCAGTCCATAGACTATTGTCCCATAAAAAAGCATGTACAAATCCCTGCTAAGGGCATTCTTCTATTACTGAATAACTTCAGATAGCTCTTGTATTTTCATTTATCTGGAACTTCAAAAGCAGCAGCTGCTACCTTAGGAAATAGGTCATAATACTAAGTAATAGTGTTACAGACTTAATAAAGAATACTGATTAGAAAGTCACACTATTTCTACTACATATTATACAGTATAGCTAAAAGCACATGTGAAGAAACTTTACTTTATCAAGTGTTTTACTCAAAGCCAACATGAACATATTTATTTATCACACAAATGGCATGAAAATTGTGACCAACCAGTGAGAGAGGGAAAGAAACTCTGAACTGAAAAAAAATAATCCCTATGTGGTGTGCAAGATGATGATGAAGGTGCTTGTAGTAATTGAATTGTTGAGTACATGTATCACTGACAACCACACACACAATCTGGTTTCCAATGAGCTCTGACCAACCCACTGCTATATTAACAGCAGTACACCAGCCTCATTCCCCGACTTGATGGCTGAGGGGATCAGACACATGCAACCCCATCGGAAAGAACAAGACAAAGTCAGGTCCTTTACACACCAAATACTCAGATCAAACACATGTAGGCCCATCAGAAAGAACTGACATTAGGTATACTTTACATACCAAGACTGAGGGATCAAACACATGTAACCCCATCAGAAATTGCCAAGATGGACTAAGTTAGGCATGTCACATACCAAGCCTAACGTCAAACACACGTAGCCTCATCAGAAAGAACCAAATCAACATTCAGTTACTAGTAGCCATTTTGTGGCTCCAAATTGGTGGGAAAATGTGTCTGAGCTATGCTAGGAATGGTTACACTTCAGAGGGCGTGTGTATGTTAAACAGAGACACTCAAGACCCAACCCAGTGTCTGACAATAACCCAATGTTCTATCAGTGGATGTCTCTTCAATGATAACTAAACAGACAGACAAAAGTGATAAATAATAAGACATCACCTCACACACACACACACACACACAAAAAAAAAAAAAAGTTTAATTTGTATTCAGGTCAGCTCAGAAAAGCTCTCCCGAGTATTTACTCTAAATGAGTAAAATTGAAGTGTAACATATTAATAATAATAATAACAACAACAACAACAACAACAACAACAACAACAACAACAATAATAATAATAATAATAATAATAATACTAATAATAATGATATATAATATTATTGTAATTATTATTATTACTGTTATTATTATCATTACTATTATTATAATAATAATTATTATTTCAATAGATCAGTCATTCAACCAAATCATATTGTAAACCCAATTTTTTAAAATTCTTGCCGAAGACCTTCAGGGACTAATTAGATCAGACTAACTACAACCATTCCTTTATATAAAAATAAACAGCAAGACAATTAGTGGCATGTGTTTTGTAAACTCAGCCTGCTTACTTGTACTACTACTACTACTACTATTACTACTACTACTACTACTACTACTCCTAATTGTAGTAGTTGGTTAAATTTTTTCAAATTATGACTGTGCATCATAATAGGAGGAACAATTGACTCCTTAATAACTCTAATCTAATCCGAACTATCAGGAGCTAGTGAATTACATTGACATACTCTGTCAAGAATAAAATGTATGCAACATACTCTGGTCTTAATTTTTTTTTTGGCTTCTGGGAATAGAGCACAGGTAACTATTGTATGTACATATGGCAAGTACCTAATCAAGTACCTACTAATATCAACAGTATCCTGCTGCCTGACCTCAAACATACTAGCCACTCAGAACCACACTACCTTGAGCTTCCATGTTGAAAGCTCCTAATTGGATTGGTCGCTTCCACTATAGTAATATAGTGGCAGTAGCTATCATCACAAGCTGGAAGTGGAACTTATTTCAAACAAGTGAGTTCCATGGTAAACAGATTGGAAGCTAAACAACTCTCCCTGTAGAGCCATAGAGAAGTTTACTAGGAAACCAAAACTGCAAGAAATTCCTACAGTCATAAACAACAACACAATTATTCCGACATATTCTTAGCAAAATATTTTATCAGTGGAAATTCCGATTCCTCATAAATAATATGAAATGTTTAAAATGATTTTTGAATGTTTGAAAATGATGAGAAATATGTAATAATTAGAATGTTATACTTAATTATCCAACACTAACAGTGTACTGCATAATATGACAATAGTGGCAGTACTTCCAAGGCCAATCATAAACACTAAACCTCCATATGCTTGCTCGGCACATAATGGCTGTACTTGGGAAGGGAGACAATTGCGTACTATAATACTCAGTGTCACAATAAAGAAGCACAAAATAGCCTATCTTTACATTTGCTAACATACTGTTTCAGAGACCCAGAGATATTTTGCCAACAAAGCTTTTGAACTTATTACCTATATAGGTCCCATTTTCTAATTTTGGTGCAATGATACAAATTTTCGTTCAGTAATATAATGAGCAGTTTTATAAGCTTCTTGCTTGCTTACATATCTTATAAACTTTCTATCACTGTGTAAATCATAAACGCAATGGTCTGACAAGCAGTTGCCCTAACTGTGGTATTCAAGTCACAACACTGACTTGGGCTTTTAAATTTGTTTTTATAGTCAATTTCGCATACATTTGTGCTAAATCAACAAACACTTAATTATTGGTCACTGTGGCTACCACAAGATTTCTATTTTTATCCAAGTCCACTCAGAGTTTATCCAAACTGAGGAGAAACCCACACAAACACTAACAGGCACCCAACAACCACAGAATCACTGCTTCCATGTCCTCCAAATAAATAAGCTCCCTCCATCTGACAAATAACGAGTTGCTACAATGTATTATATGACATAATGTGCAAGACAGCATGATAGCGACAATCCTGTCTCAAACCACACCTTCACCTCCTCCCTCAGGAAATTATTCTAATACACCTACTTAGCCACTGACCTCACAGATTATATTATCACCAATGCTATCAATATTCCACCATTTTATCTGGCACAGCCTCCAGCAAGTCATACACATGTATCACTATCACGTTCATCACGTTCATTCAGCACCGGATATTGGAAATAAATCAACCGGGCTTACGTCATGACCCAAACAAAAAAAAATGAGGTATTCTCATATTTCGTAACGGTATCATCTTAATTTAGCAACATAAGAAGTAGTGTTCAACATGAGAAATCCAACACAAACACGAAGACAATAGACGACCTGATAGAGGTTACACTTCCCGAGTGACGTCTACACCCATCTAAGTCAACACAGAACCATGGCAACCAACAAAAGGAGATTATGACGACTATGTAGTTTATGCTACCACAGATATTACCAAGCCAGATACTGCACCCCATGCTGACCTCAGATACTGCAACCCCATGCTGACCTTAATCGAGTCCATTGAACTCATTATACACAGTTGTTATACGGTAGTCGGTGTAGCTGATGATCGAATCCAGTTAAGCATAGTGATATCACTACACCACTTGATGATAGCTCTGGAAAGCGGCCATGCGTCACCACCCAGACAGGAGCATATGCAGATTTTCTGGTCAGAGGGTCTACGGCAGGGGTTCCGGATAGGCGTCTGGAGGGGTATGCCATCAACCAGGTTGCACTCGGACGTGGTCACTGAGTATATCACTAAGGAGGTGGGTAAGGGCAGATTAATTGGCCCGCTGCCATTGTCGATGGAGTCATTGCTGCATATGAGCCTGTTCAGCGTGTCATGACACGGGGAAATTCAGACTGAAAATGGACCTATCATTCCCACACGGTGCCAGTGTGAATGATGAGACTGATGGTGATTTAATATCTCTGTACTATAGGTCTGTGAACCATGTGGCTGAGGTGGGCAGCAAGGCTGGGTTAGGGAGCCCTGTTAGCCAAGATGGATATCGAGGCAGCGTATCACCTGATACCAGAGCACCCTCAGGACCGGGTGTTACAGGCAGTGAAGTGGGTAGGAAGTGTGTTCGTGGACTCCAGTCTGCCGTTCGGTTTGTGGTCGGCACCGAAGCTATTCAACACGGTCGCTGATGCACTGTGCTTGGAACAGGTGGGCATCCGGTATATGGACCACTGCCTGGACGACTACATTACAGTGGCTCCGCCCAACACCAGGGAATGTGCGGAGTTAGTGGCAGTGTTAGAGGAGGTATGTGCCAGATCAGGAGTGCAGATGGCCCCAGGAAAGAAGGAGGGTCCCACGACAGCTCTGATGTTCCTCGAGATTGCCATTGATATAATGACAGGTGAATTGAGGCTCCCAGAGGACAAGCGTCAGAGGCTGAACATCATCCATAGTTGTCATGTGGGGTGACCTGGCAGTGGATAGCAGAGACTCACCATCCATGGTCAGGATCCACCTCACGTGATCAAAGTGTGACCAATTCGGGAGAGGGGCCAACATCATCCTTGGGCAGACAGGAAGCTCAATCTCTCCGGTGGCTGACATGGTAGACCACCTGGCGCCATACGAGGCCCGGCTCCTGGTCCCCTGTTCCTGCCAAGTCAGGCTGAGCCCGCCATGAAGGTGTGGTTTGTGGACCAATTACAGGACATTCTGTTGGCGCTAGGTCTACCTCCCAAGGTGTACGCCGGGCATAGCTTCCGTATCGGGACAGCCATGACAGCAGTGCTGATGGGCATGGAGGTCTCCACGATACAGACTCCTGGCAGATGGCAGAAAAGAGCCTTCCTCCAATACATCAGAATGGCACAAGAACAGTTGGCCCAGCTGTCAAGGGTGTTAGCCAGAGGCGTATGATTATGTTGTTGTAAGTTTTGCCTGTGTTGTTGCAAGTTTTGCCTGTGTTGTTGCAAGTTTTGCCTGTGTTGTTGCTAATTAAAACACTACCACTATAACCATCTTACTAGTGCCTCGGGGGAAGGGCCACATGTGGCCCTGGTTTGGGGGATGTGAATGAGCCTTTTGAGGCAGTAGCTCTAATCCCCAAGTCATGATCCCTAGCTCGTCACATCTCACCCCAAGACACCGGGGAGGCAAGGCGGGACACTCTGCAGGAGTTGTGTGTCTGACTGGCCTCCACCAGCCCGGACTGCCAAGACAGTAGGAACACATATGTAAGTAGGTAGTGAGAGGTAAGTGGCATGTTCCATGATAACAGTGAAATGGATTAACTCCAAATAAATAAGCTCCCTCCATCTGACAAATAACGAGTTGCTACAATGTATTATATGACATAATGTGCAAGACAGCATGATAGCGACAATCCTGTCTCAAACCACACCTTCACCTCTTCCCTCAGGAAATTATTCTATTACACCTACTCAGCCACTGACCTCACAGATTATATTATCACCAATGCTATCAATATTCCACCATTTTATCTGGCACAGCCTCCACCAAGTCATACACATGTATCACTATCACGTTCATCACGTTCATTCAGCACCGGATATTGGAAATAAATCAACCGGGCTTACGTCATGACCTAAACAAAAAAAAAATGAGGCATTCTCTTCGATGGCATCATCTTTCGTAACGGTATCATCTTAATTTAGCAACATAAGAAGTAGTGTTCAACATGAGAAATCCAACACAAACACGAAGACAATAGACGACCTGATAGAGGTTACACTTCCCGAGTGACGTCTACACCCATCTGAGTCAACACAGAACCATGGCAACCAACAAAAGGAGATTATGAACACTATGTAGTTTATGCTACTATAGATATTACCTTAATTGAATCCATCCGAACTGATTATAACATAACACTAAAATTCGCTTTGGTTACGTAGGGCCACATGATATTGATTGAGTGAAGCATGAGTCCCTTACCACAACAGGGAGATACTGCCTGCCCACAGTTGGGGGCTTGTCATGGATAATCTGGATTATAATTAAGTGAAACGTGAGGAATTTGTGTGGAATTGGTAAACATCAGACAATTGTCTGTAATAATGACGGAATACAACGGGGTCAAATTGAGTGCAGTTAAATCCCAATGCAAGCTAAATGGTAAGACAACCCGTTCACTACGTATTAGTGTGAAGCTAGATCATTCAGGTCATTGCTCAATGACACCTCAAAATAGCACCTCGTAATGGATGGCCAAACAATAAGGCATTCCAATCCAGACTAGAACAATCCGCAGCTTTTTATTTGAAAAAAATAACAATTAATAAAACAAAATATATAAATAAATAAATAAAACAATTAAATAAGTACAACAATAAATAAATAAAACAAAATATACAAAAACAAATAAATACAACAAACAAATAAATCTATTCATTGTACATCGTTTTGGCTACAGTCTCCAATTCACCCACCATGCCATTGTAATAGAAAGGTGTATTTGATGAGGGGAAACCCAAGCACTGGAACAAGAAATATCAAACTAAATACAGACCCAAATTCCCACGAGTGTCGTAAATAGTCACTCACCTTCTAAGCTAGGACTGATCCACACACTGTGCACAGCATCATATCCACACACTGTGCACAGCGTCATAACCACACACTGTGCACAGCGACCTTCTAAGCTAGGACTGATCCACACACTGTGCACAGCATCATATCCACACACTGTGCACAGCGTCATAACCACACTGTGCACAGCGACCTTCTAAGCTAGGACTGATCCACACACTGTGCACAGCGTCACAACACTTACATCAAACCAACCAACCGAATAATGAAATTGAAAAGTGCATAAACAGTAAATGTGAAATATTCTCAAAATGTCCTTCTCTCCTAACCCCTCCTTATTTGCACCATGCCCTCCTCCACATCACGTAATAGTCTTTAATTCCATTCACAAGATGTCTTCCTCAAATGTAATCCAGTAAAATATTTTCTTTTAATAAAATCTTTGATGCTATTGCACCAGAAGGAGTTGAAGTGCGCATGTGTGTGGTGATAGGTCAGTCACTCATTCAACAAAAACAATAACATTAAATTTTCTCACCACATCATGTAATAATCACACCATGTGTGATTAATAACCCACTACCAGTGACAACCATGCTATTGCCTCTATTCATCATCTCCATACATTTTATGAGCCCCAAATTCTTTAAACTATTTGAATGAGTGATCAACAACAGTAATTATATCCTGTCTGCCACATACCCCACCTTACCAAACTAAAGCAATAACAAGTGACTCCTAATCTGAACCAGTCACTCAACTAACCAGCCATTTCTAAATCAGCACCCCTTTCTTGTTTTACAGGTTATTGAAGAAGAATCAGCTTAGAACCAGCAGAATCGTGTTCAGTGCTCATGGGAGTTCCAACACAGGAAGTGTGTGTTGGTTTGTATTGCAGTTGACCTCATTTTCTGTGAGAACTGATTATTTCTCTAGTTTCTGTCAGTGTGGGAATGGAGTGGTGAGACAGACGGGTTGAACTACATCCATTATATCACATACTTGAACTCTATTTCACCTTGAAATGAAGTATGTTAAAATATTTTAATTCGCATATTCCCTAACAAAATTTTTCTCATAGTCTCCTAACTACTTCTTTTTTCTCTAATAAGGAAAAAAAAACAGCAACAACAAATCAAAACGCTTCTTCAGCAACCCCAATAATTAATACCATGCAACCACAATTTAGATATATGACTCGACTTTGTAAACAATGTGTGGCATTAGGCAGGGTCATGCATCTAAATAATTCAGAACTCCCACACTAAAATTAATGGCTGCTCACTAATCCATGTCTGGAACTAGATTGACAGTTCATGAGGTTTATAGGACCTTTCAATATGATGACGTGTTTTTACAAATGCAGGGTTCATACAGACTATGGGAGCCTGTAATTCCACCCCTCTCCCCACCCCCTCCTCTACATTCTCTCCCTAAAAATTTTACCCCGACATTTTCTAGCTCTGGTCCTTCAATAGCAATTCATAATAATTTGTGTCAGTTTTCACCTAACAATCTGTTTCATAGTTGTGATCACCATTTTTAAGTGGCTAAACACTTTTTTTGTGATTTTACAATATCCCCGCTCAAGTGAACAACTCTATATGAATCTTAATGGACATGAATTGATTGTTATGATGCCAGGTACGTAATGGAGCTGTAGCTTTCTTTATTGATGTAACTGCATGCGAGGAAGTTACTGTTTTAATAACAATGTGACTGTTTAAAAATGACCTCCTCACACTTAAGACTTTGATCTCACTTTGTGTGAAAGGAGCAGCTGTTTGAAGACTTCAATTCAATTAACCTGTTCTTACATCATAGTGACTTATTAATCTTGACAGGAGGAACCGAAGGAACCGAATGCTCACCAAAACCTTGAGAACCATCCTCAAAGGGAAAAACACATTAATTACTGTATGTCACAACTAGCAAGGGGTTAATTAATGGTAATTCAATGCTAAAATTATGATAACAAAGAAATAAATTATTAGATGACACCCATGAAAATGAGGATGATGATAATAATAATAATAATAATAATAATAATAATAATAATAGTAATAATAGTAATAATAATAGTAATAATAATAATAATAATAATAGTAATAATAATAGTAATACATAATTAATAATAATAATAGTAATTAATAATAGTAATAATAATAATAATACAATAATAATATAGTTAATAATAATAATAATACTGTAATAATAATAATAGTAATAATAATAGTTAATAATAATAATAATAATAGTAATAATAATATATAATAATTACTGTAATAATAATAATAAATAATAATAAGAATAATATAGTAATAATAATAAAAATAATAGTAATAATAAGAATAATAGTAATAAGTAATAGTAATAATAGTAATATATAATAGTAATACTAATAATAGTAATAATACTAGTTTATAATAATAATAATAATATAATAATAATAGTAATCAAATAATTAGGCATAATATAATACAAACCAAGAATAAGAATAACGTAATAAGAAGAAGAAGAAGTAATAAGAATAAGTAAAAGAGAGGGAAGAAGAGAAGAGTAAAGAAAAAGAAGAGGAAGAAGAAGAAGAAGATTAAGAATAGGAATCAGAATAGGAATAATAATAGAAAGAAGAAGAATAATGAAGAAGTAAAGTAATAAGTAGAATAGGAATCCGAATAAGAGGAATAAGAATAATATAAAAGGAAAGAATAATAAGAAGAATAAAGAGGAAGAACAAGAAGAATAGTAAGAGGAAGAAGAGAAGAATAGGAATATAAGAAGTAAGAATAATGAAGAATAAGAAAAGTAAGACGAGGAATAACAAATAATAGAGTCCTTATTAATAATAATAATAATCATAATGACGACAATAATAATTTAGAAATGCCACAGCATGAACAATGATTGGTCACCCGGCGACCTATCATGACCTCACAACACAATACAAATAGCACTTGTACAGCAAGAAATTCTACATGGCTTTGCCTTGTGAAATTTTCTTATACCACTCATGATATTAATCCTAAATATCACAATATTTTTGTGCCATTGTTCCTCCATAGAATATAATTCTATTAGGGAGTGAAACAGTGTCAAATACAAACAGCAATGACACGTATTGCCTCAGGCCATCAACTCCACCCAATGCTTTTAATTGTCCTCTCATGCAACCAAACAAGCCTGCAATTTAATCTCTGGGTACATTCATTTGTTTTATAGCTTGACATCAAAACCGCTCAGAAATAGTTTCAAAACCTTTAAAAATGACACCATTTAGACTGAAACATATTATAAACTTCTATTTGCAGCTGCTGTTGCGTCTTTTAAACATCTTCTGTTGTTTTCTTCACTCTGACATTCTAGAATCTTCCAAACAGTTATGGACGTTATTGTCCAGCAGCAAGTCACACATTTACAATGCTATATGATAAAAACATGAATATTCTAGAAACATCTTGTTGGACATGATGAGAAATGTGTCACATACGTCACTGAGTATATATATATATATATATATATATACATACATTTCTTGGAATAGCTCAAGTCTGATATGGAGTCACTCATCTCAAGACTAGAGGACAAATTAACGAGTACTTGGAGCCCATGGCACTTCAATTGTCTGCCCATAATGGATGCCTCTCCGATTACTTTTCACTCTTAAATAACACTGACACTTTACATAGCAATTGCCACTCACAGTCTGATAAGCTAAAGCCAGAGACAATATGGCTGAACACACACACACAGCCGCCAGGAATCCCACCCTTTCACTTGGGCTGTGACATATCTGCTAGGGAGAGTCTGAGTCTCCAGTCTTAATCCACTTAGATGTCACTTTATCATTTGGAGAATGACTAATACTGCAATTCCATTGACTGTGCTTATGCCTAAGCAAATTATAATAATAACCGTGGTAATAGTAGTAGTAGTAGTAATAAATAATAATAATAATAGTAATAATAATAATTATAATAAATAATAATAACAACAATAATAAAAAGTAGCAATAATTGGAGGTTTATTAGAAGCCTCACATACTTTTTATCTTTAATTCTTAAGAGTTGAAGAACTCATGGTAATATAAAAGTTGCGGTGGCCATATTAAGGCATTGCTAGCTTCACCATCACATTCATAGAAATTGGCATGCAACCGGTAGCAACAGAAACCACACCGGTACCCTCATCCTGTGCAACCTGCTCAAATCTAATAATTATTAACCATCAAGGCTCACCACAATGAGTGCCTAAGCCCCAACAATAGTTGTTGCCGTGAATATTCAAATGGTCACCACCTCAACACAATGGGACCAGCTCTGCAGTATCATTGTGTGGTTTTGGGAGTTGTAACATCATCCGTCACTTGCCTACAAGCTTTCTTTACTTGATACCTATCAAGTGCCCACCAGAAGGCTACCCACTTCCTACCAGGCCTACATTCCATCGTGCCGGCCATGATGATGATCACATCCTCTGAATACATGAGGCTACAAGACCGTGCCTAATGTCACACTTGGTCAGGTGCCGCATTCCAGTCATGCCATTAACTTAACATAAACAAGTGCTCAGGGGAACAGTCAAGGATTCATGTGACCCTTTCCATTAGCACCAAAAATAACTTGACATATGTACTACATTCTTGACCATTAACCCTTAAGCGTGCAGCAATACATTTTAAAGAGCAAAATATTTATACCTTCATTTTGCTGGAATTGCTTTTGTATCATTTTCTGTTGTTGTTTATGGAAACATTGTAACTTTAATCTATGCATATACACACAATTTATTCGATAGCCCAACCTGCAAATATTTTTAATTATCTAACATGATATTCCCCCACTGATTAATCCCAGACAGGGGAAACTTTGAAATCTGTGAGCTCAAACTGGTGTGAGGATGGCAGCCATTCAGGAAGATTCCCCAACTACCCATTCAGACTAACTCCTCCAAACAACAGCTCTCAGACAGAGGTCTCCTCCAAACAACAGCTCTCAGACAGGTAGGTCTCCTCCAAACAACAACTCTCAGACAGGTAACATTAACATCTTATAAGGAGACAGAGGGCAGTCAAGCACCTGCTTATTCACCATAGAGGGCAGTCAAGCACCTGCTTATTCACCATAGCCAGCACCCACTTAAAATTGTACACCTAAGAAAGGAAAAGATAGAAACTTGCCAAACAAGTACAAGTCACATTGATTCATATTGGAGCAAGATTTATTTTCCCTTGACCTCCAGACTAACAGTTCTATTGAATGAGTAAATTAGTTTAATGTACCAGACAGGGACCTGGTACCGTACCATGCTGCCCTAGCACCCTTTCAGACCAAATAAAGAATACATTCGGCTACTATGTAAGATTGAGAAGTCACCATTACTGCAAATTAAATAGTTCGTATATCCCAACGGCTAGACATGAAGTCTCTTATGTTAGTGCTGACTCTAGCTGCCTAGTTTATAATATTTATTATTTTACCCGACGTTTCGACTTCTTGCCGAAGTCCTGACAATGACAGCCAAACTTTCATTTATTAAATATTGTATCGCAATATTTAATAAATGAAAGCTTGGCTGTCATTGTTGTACTTCCTACTGGTAATAGTGACAGAAGATTAAGATATCAGAATTATAGTACAATTAAAGTTATCAATGGGATTAATGGTTGGATATTGTTTTATTATAATAATAATTATTATTATTCTTAATATTACATAAGTTTACACAAATAGTCGAATAGCTATCTCTCAAACTATTGCCTGCATAACACCAGAAATTATTACTAAAAGAAAGTGTAAATTGTATGACAGGCAAATTCATCATTTAAATAAATGACTAAAGAAGTCCAGAGGTTGTCAGCATAAAAGACTTCACCAATGCATCACCATTCTACTCATTTTTGCACCAATCATAAAGTCTTTGATAGAATTTTGGAAAATCAATAAAAACGCTAGCGAGAAAAACAAAATCATGTCTCATGGCAACCTATAGCCAGCAGTCTGTGGGGAGTCTGCCAAATACTCCAATGTACAGATGTTACTAGAAGAGATGAAAGAATGGTATGTAAGAAAGAAATCATTCTCAGTTCTTGTGATCGAGTAATACGACAAAGAGAGATGAACTTGACGTAAGGTTCTCCTGGGTATCTATGGACTGCAGACTGTCAACACTGGGCTTAATAAGACACATTAGCTGGTATCCATCCAGTGACAGACGCAAACATGTACTGCAAATGACCTCTTTGAAGACATTAAAATAGAAGAATGTGTCATTATTTGTCATTACCCAGCAACTCCATCTATAGTATCCACTTACCGCTCTGATGCTATTGATCCAATTGCTTATTATAAAGTTAATTGCTGCAGACTTCAATGGTTCCCTTCAAGCTTTATGAACCATTCAGTCTTTCACTGTTTAAGCTCCCAATAATATCACTAGCTAGGCCAATAAAAATACTTTATTGGTCAATAATTAAATTCATCATTTTCTTTACTCATTAGATGTATTCTCTCTCATTTAGAGAAGATGGGATGTGATGAAGTTCGTATCGTTAAAAAAAAAATCCTATGAAAGAAAGAGAATACATCCAACAATTAAATTCATTTCCCAAATACATGTCTTAAATGCTTGTGATAAACGATAAACACATTCATGATTCTCTATAGTTCGTATTCATTTATCATGTGATAAAAGCAAGCAAGTTTTTTTTCCAAGCTTCGACCTTCTTAGATAAAAAGATGCATCAGACTCTGGCTATTTGTGTCCATTTGTCTTTGCATCTACTCCTTGCAAAAGGGACAGAATATTTTGTGTCACCAACTGGAGATGATGGCAACTCTGGCACAATTATTTCTCCTTTCCAGCATGTGCAGAAAGCAGTGGAACTTTTAAAGCCTGGAGATGTATGCACTATAAGAGAAGGAAGGTATTCTGAAGAAGTGTCCGTTCACAGCCTCCAAGGAGCTCCAGGCAATCCAATAACATTCAGAGCTTATCCTGGAGAAGACGTAGTGTTTGATGGAACAGTTTCGCTGACTTACAAATGGGAGAAATATAAAGGCAGCATCTACAAGACCAAGTTGGACCAGGAGGTATGGCAACTCTATGTCAACTGGGAGATGCAAGTCAATGCCCGTTGGCCAAATGCCTTTTGGAATGACTTTTCGGTATTTGATTATACCCACTGGGGGTTTTCTGACCACTCATCTACGTATGACCCCTTATCCGGTACAGGGGTGATGTCAGACAACGGAACTCAAGGATTGGCTAGCAGTGGACTGAATGCAACTGGCGCCATAGCTATCCTCAATATAGGCAGTTGGCTGACGTGGGCGGGATATGTACTGAGCCACAATCCTCAACAAAATTATTTCAAGTATGACTTGTCAATTATTCCAAAGGAAGAGGTACATTTCAAACCTGACAGGTGCCGATATTTCTTGGAAGATAAGCTGGAGTTCCTGGATGCCCCCACAGAATGGTACTTCGATAAGGAAGACAAGTCCTTGTACTTATGGACTGAAAATGGTGACTCACCTGAAAACCATCAAATTAGAGGTAAAGTATCGACTTACGCCTTCACCGTCACTAGTGAAGCTGGCTGGCTGGTGTTCTCCGGTATCAACTTCTTCGGCACTACAATGTTCATTAATGGCATGAGCGAAGCTGAAGACGTGCACGACGTTGTTTTAGACAGTCTACACTTTACCTATCCTTCCTACTCCAAGAGAATGCTGGGTTCTATAGCCCCGCCCAATACCACAACCATTGTGTACAATGGACTGCTCACCAAAACCGCAGGAAACTATACTATTTTTAACTGCACATGGGAGTACGCTGATGGGCAGACAATGGAGTACAGAGGAGCTGGAGGGAGGATGGAAAACAACCTGTGGCACCACAATGACTTCACATGCATTGGAAATGGATACCTTTTCCAATCTGAAGGTACTTTGGACCACTTTGTCCGCAACGTGATTCACAGCAACGGACCAAGTGTTGGGTTTTCCCCTGGAAGGAGCTTCACCAACAAATCATCAGGAGCTACCACAGGCTCTACTATCAAACTGAACCTGTTCTATGACTTGAAGTATTTACAGAATGACGGAAGTCACATGCAAGTCATGCAGAACTGCCAGGAAAACACAGTGCTGGAACAGAACTGGGGCTACAACACACTGAAGTTCGGGATGAGGTTTGACTGTGGGCTGTGTAACGCCAGCACGTGGGGCCACAACGGTACTATGCGCTACAACGTAATGTGGAATACGTCTGGGTTGTCTCTCAAAGGGAACAACCACTCCGCCATTAACAATCTGGTATTCAACAGCACTAATTATTCTGACATGTACATAGAGGGTTATCCAGGAGCAGGACAAGTCGGAGAAAATAACAACACATTGACAGCCTATAATATATTAGAACATGGAGCATGCTCAGTTAAAAATACAAAAGAGTGCCCTTATCCCATTCCTGGAAAATATATAGACAACACAATTGGATATATTTACCAAAACCTAAGAGACCCCGACAATTTTGACTTCAGACCCAAGCCTAATGCAATCCCAGGTGGACGAGGTCCGTATGGTACTGAGTCCATGAATCACAATGGCACTTACTGGATACCAGGCAGACTGACCCCACAGGCTAGCACTCCCATCCCTCCCAATGCCACGACCACTGCTAAATGTGACGCTCACCTCATGTGGCTTACTGGATATGGCGCCGTTGCACACAATGTCTACTTCGGAATCAACAGGACTGCTGTTACTGAGGTGTCTGGGTATGACAATGAGTGCTTCCAAGGCCAATATCTGGTCCCTTCCAATGTAGTTGATGTCGGGTCCCTGAAGCCGGCTGTGACATATTTCTGGAGAGTGGATGTACTGAAAAGTGCAGAAGTGAAAAAGGGAAACATTTGGAATTTTCAGTGCACTTAATGATTGATACGGGAAAATAACGGTTTTACATATCCAGCACATTGGAAAAAACACGCTACTAACTAAACATTAATAGATACTTATAATGTAATAAATTCATATGCTCTCTATACTACACAAATCTGTGAAAATAATTAAAAGCAATCTGAGTGATCAAGAAGAGGGTTATGATTTATATTCCCCTTTAACTCATCACATCTTGAAAGTTTTTGCTAACCAATAGTGAAGTTTCAACAAGCAAGCTAATGAGACAAGCGGAATTAATATCTTGGGCCTGCAGCAGCACCCTCACATCTCTGCTGTTCTGGTTCCATGTATTAATCTGGACAGTTCTAAAGGTAGTAATTTCTAGAAGGTTATGCTCACACAGCTGACATGTTGTTTAAAGAGAGGCAAACATAAATTGAACCTAGTAGGTGAATCAAATTTAGCTCTTGTCTAACTAAAAACAACATTACAAATAGAGGAAACGGATAAATTCATTATTATTATTATTATTATTATTATTATTATTATCATTATTATTATTATCATCATCATTTATTATTTCAAAATTGTATTGGGGGTCTCTGAACATTTTATAATCATGTGATTAAGGTAATAAGATCAGCTCTAAAAGTACAATTACCAAATAGAGTTTCATGGATAATTGGGGGCAAAGGGGATACTTAGAACCTGGACCAAATTAACTTCAATGGTCTCTACGAACATAGGGTTAGATAAACACAACTCTATTAGGTTTGTCGCAACTTTGATAATTTAAAGAAATCTGCATAGTGAACATTCCATGGATTGCGCCTTGTCGACTCATTTCAAATGTTAACACTTGCTTGTGTTTCCTTTGAAGTGATAAGTCATCAAATGTTAGAATTCAATCACAGTGCTGGTCATACTAAGTGCAGCTGCTGCAAAGCCATTTGGCGCCTCTGAATTATAACTCAGTTCTAACAGCAATGTCATCCCCCACATAATGTGAACATGTCAATACATTGAATTGCATATAGTAACTGTTTCACCTTTTATTCAAAAATTCACACCTTGATTTTTCCCAACATATTGCCTCTTTTCCTTGTAATGAAAAACGGGCTCATAATGTGATTAGGATATGCTCTAAACCATAACACCCAAAATTTAGTCTAAATTATGGCCCAGTTTGACTGACCCAGGTAGTTTCCAAGTAGGAACTGATCCCACCATATCACATGTATATTAGGTAGCTGTCAACTAGCATCATGTATGCGTCAAAGAATGTCAACCATTACTCTGTGACACAAATTGGATGACATTGAATGAATCCCTTAAAGAACAGTTCACAACCTTTCACTGGAACGAAGCCAGCGTTAAAAAAACAAAAAGGATATTCACAGAGTGACATATAATCCATGGAACGTGAATTAGACACTACTTCCTTGTTATCAATTATTAGGAAGAACTCGAGTCAATCTTGACAAAAATACAAATTTGGCAAAATGTAATTATTATTGTTTGTTTTCTTGTCAGTGCTTGGTTAATACGTTCCACTAAATTTTACATATATTATATGTATATAGATACTGATAAGGTAAATTATATTACATGAACCAAATATCCCCCACAAACTTTTTAGATAGTATTATAGAAAAGGTCACTTGATGTTGTTTTATGAGTTGCACAATTTCATAAACTTTCTAAAAGACCTTAGATAGTTAGCTACTAACATAACTTAAGCAGCTTCTTTATATGACAGACTTCTATACAGATTTGTCCATCAAACCAAAATGACATCTTACCAAATGATAATGGTGTAGCTATTTTACATTCAGCAACAGCCAAAATTTAAGATTTAACTGAATGTTTTGCCTTGAACCAAGAACCTGAAATGTCAGGTTAGTTAAAGTTTGGCTGATAATGCTGAGAATTGTAATTTTTGTTCAGCTAAGAATGGCTGAATAATTATGTTGAAACATACAAAGACTATTAGGGGAATAGGAATCCATTAATTGTTGGAATGCTAGCCAAATATTGTGGCATGTCTAAACACTATTTCAGTATTGGATGAGATTAATATTTATATTGTGGCTACGCGAACATGCTGTGCGAGTGTGAAGGGCATACGTGGCTGGGATTAGTAAAGGAACCAACAAGCAAATGAGGGTGCCCACGCTGACAAATTGAGTAAGATATATAGCATATAATTAATTTTGTTAAATATTGCTGTTTTGATCATTACAGGGTTGTGTCAAAATCTCTTAGTACAGTGATTGTATGTTCATGAGGTACAGTGGTAGTGAACTATCATATTAAACCATTGACTTCATTTGCCATGATAACCTGAATAAAGTAATAGGTAAAGGGTCATTAAAGCACGGTGCCAGAGTGTGATATGGAGAAATATTTCATGAGCAAGGACATAAACTACAAAATGTGCAGGAGTTGTCTGACTCTAAGTGTGAAGTGTGTGATAAATAAATCCCAATTTTTTGCTTGAGAAGATGCTTAATAGAAGTGAAGGACAATGAAAGATCAGTTGGTGAAAATGTGTTCCGTAGTAGAGATATGTGATTAAAATATTGATGCCTTGTAGTGGAAGTGTGATGGAACTTAATTTCCAGTTTAAGTTGAAGATCTTGTAGAGTCAGAGAGAAAAGTGACGTGATTAAATACATTAAATGAATCAGATGGATTATTTTTGGGGGTTCTTAAGACATTTAACAAAAAATAATAGGTCTAGGAATTGTAAGTAGTACACTAGTGGTAAAATATTGAGATGAATAAGTCTTAATTTGTAAGGAACATTATAATTATTTAAATGTATTTAGTTACACGACATTGAACTCTTTCCAATAAAATAATGTCTTGTATTTTGTTGGGAAACCATAGCTGGAAACAGTAGGTTAGTTGAGATCTTAAAGGTGATAGATAGAGGGACAGCTTAACGTTAATTGCTGTGCAAGGAATTGTTCGCCTAATTAAATACAGAGACTGATAAATTTTACTTCATATTTCTTTGATGTGAGCAGACCAAGATAAATTATCAGAGATTAAATACCTACATCCTTCTGTTGTGTTACTGTTTTAATATTATCATTACCGATACTGTAATTATTGCTAGTAGATGATAATAAGGAGATGTTCATGTATGTGCATTTTGAAGTATTTAAAGATAGTTTCCAGGATTGACACCATGTCAATAAATTGTCTAGATCTTTTTGAGTGCAAGATTATTATTTGTAGAGTTCAGAGAGGCAATAAGTTTGGCATCATCAGCAAATAAATACACAGATGAAAAAGGAGCAGAGATGGTAGGTCATTAACATAAACAAGAAAAAGCAAAGGTCCAAGCACACTACCTTGAGTGGACAGGAAGTAAATCAGATTTACTTCCTTCAATCTCAACAAAATGGTTTCTATTTTGTAAGTAATCTTGGAAAAATAACCAGAGAGGGCCAGTAATGCCAGTTAACTAAAGTTTATACAGGAGTTCATTGTGAGGGATTGCATCAAAGGCTTTGGCAAAGTCAAGAAACACAATTTCTGTGTGTCGCTTTGACTCCACAGAATTGAAAACAGGGTAGAAGTTGATGAAGAGTGTATCTATTTCTGATAAAACTAAATTGTGTCTTTTGAAATTACCACCAGGAATCGAACCCAGGACCGCTTGCTTAACGCACAAGCACTCTGCCACTAGCTGGCAAACAAACCTTCCAATTCTGTATTTATACTGTTAAGGGGTACTGCTATGCTACAGTCTCACTCTCAACAGACCAATGAAAACTCTCTTTTTTCAAAGATTCTTTTTATTCGTTGAATTTTTTTTACTCACTAATTTATCACTTCACGATTTCTTTCTCAGCCTTCTTTTATTCATTAGATGTATTCTCTCTCTTTCACATGCTTTTTTTTTTTTAAACAATATACAGAATTAAAAATATTTGGTCGCCACCAGGAATCAAACCCAGGACCACTTGCTTAACACACAAGCACTCTGCCACTGAGCTACGACAACCAGCCGGCAAACAAGCACTCCAATTCTGTATTTATACTGTTAAGGGGTACTGCTGTGCTACTCTGTGTGTGCTACTTTTACTTAGTGTACAATAAAAGAAATGTTGGTTTTCAATGCCTCAAGCATACTACTTCACAATAGCTATGGGGGTTCTGGCTAGGAAGGGGAGATCCCTGGGCCAACCCCCTCTATGAAAATGATGCCAAGAAGGCTTTGTACTTAAAAAACAAAAACAACAACAAAACAATGAACTGAATTCAGTTTTAGTTTGCTGTGTCAAACTCACTTAGTTCCTGCCACTACACATTAAACACTAGATCATACATACATTATCACGCTTACAATTCTACAAACTGGGTCTTACCTTATCACAAATTTGACTATACTGTACTTACACAAATGTACTATTGACGATACTTTTATATATACCACGAATAGTCTAACAAAAAGCTAGAGCTTCATGAAAACAGCAACAATCCCTGACGTATCACATATGTCTGTTAACTTGATGATGTCTGTTAACTTGATGATGTCTGTTAACTTGATGATGTCTGTTAACTTGATGATGTCTGTTAACTTGATGATGCCTTACCAGACACCCCATGATATGCCTTACCAGACACTTCATGATGCCTCTCCATGTCTTACAGCTCAATGATGCTCTACCGATACCCGATCATGCCTTAGGTGAAGGTGTGTGGTGGAAACCAAAGCTTAGATGGTATCATCAAATGTATCACCAAGTGGTTGTGGTTTGGCAAGGTATCATCAAGTAGTTGGCAAGGTATCATCAAGTAGTTGGCAAGGTATCATCAAGTGGCAAGGTATCATCAAGTGGCAAGGTATCATCAAGTGGCAAGGTATCATCAAGTGGTTGGCAAGGTATCATCAAGTGGTTGGCAAGGTATCATCATATGTCTGTAAGATATGCTGAGTGTTTCTTATTATTAACCCTAGTGCACATGTGCGAGAGGTTAGTAGTCATCCTGCCTGTTTGTCTGTCTGTCACACTCTGATTTTGGAGATTACTGACAATCTACTTTTGATTTAGGTATGAACTTATTCAGAACGATGACTTAAGACCTTTCATTGTGCTACTTTTGGGCGATTTACACAAAGCTTTCAGCTCTGCGTAGGTACTAGCTTTTGTGGGTAACTCCCCCTTTCGTCACGTCAGAATCACATGAGCATTATTGATATTCACCAGTATTATCCCAAGAAATTAAATTGTTCAACACTTTGAAGTCTTTTGCAGGTGCAGTTAAAACTTATAAACTTACCAGAGTTCATTTTATATTCGAATTAGTAGCGGTGGTAAGTTAATGCCATAGTTATACACCATAGCAACAGTGTTGTTTTTGTTGAAAATCCATTGTCCTATAGTCTAACCACGAAGGAATGTCTTGTGTTGGTATGTCTAGTGAACAAGTGTGTGTGAAAGTGTTTTGCTTTAGAGCTACTACTTAGCTAAAGAATATTACAAAGTAAATGTTTAACTAACAAATAAATGCTATTAGCTGCCTTTACACAACTACTACAGCAGTAAGCATGTCTTAAACAAATATAGGATTAGGTTTAAACCTGTACGGTAATTCCTTAGAAATGCCAGTTATTGTTCGTTGTTTTTTTAAAGTCAAAATTTGCGGCCAGTGGTTACTATGGCATCGATCCCCTTTACCATATATAAATGTAAATTTTATTATTTTTTTAGTAGCTGGAATGTTAGACGTTAAAATGAATTATATAACAATACTGTAATCTAACTAGGGAGTCTCGCTCACCATTTGTACTAAAGCACACTACTAGTTATTATTATTGCTGTATTAGTAGCTAATTGAGATATAATAGCACAGAAAACTGTGGTATTCGGGATTAATAGTATGAGTGGAGTGAGAATTTTTCACTGCACAAGTGCATTTATCTGAATACCACAGTTTTTCTGTGCTATCATATGTACTATAGCCAAAGATAGCAGTTCATTTCTGCAGCTAAGAAAATCATCATCTTATATTATATTTCTGTCAAAGATATTTCTTCATCCCGGTTCTGCTATTATTCATACTTTTCTTACCGTTGCTAAATAGCGTTTCCCTGGAATTTCGCCACGACATTGTCTAGCAGGTAAAAGTGCGGCAAGGTCACGAAGAGATCACCGTGACCAATCAGATCATTACTTCAGTTTTCCACTGCTGTGGTATCTATATAATAATACGCTTGTGTGTCAGTAACGACGACGACCACCACCAATGACGGTGTGTGTATTCATGAATAATTCATAAGTTCTGGATGGATTGGTAATGCATCACCATCTCACGGTAGGTAAAGTGTCGTCACTTTCCGTATAAATTGCTGGTTAATTCTAAAAAGCAGGTGCATAGGCGATGGAAGGCGGTGTAGGATTAAAAAGGGAGGCGAAAGTACAAAAGAGAAGGTAGAAGGCAATTAATCGTAACTAAAAAGCGGGTTGAATCGGCGAGGTAAGGCCGCGTAGGTTTAAAATGGAAGGGAAGAGAAGGCGAGTGATTAATTGCAATTAAGAAGCGGGTGGAATTGACGAGTAAAGGCAGGTGTTAGTTTCCAAAAGGAAGGCAAAAGTACGAAATAGAAGACAAAAGTTTCTCAAAGTAGGACAGAAATTCAGAAGCAGGAGAGATAGGAAAAGGGGACTCCATGACTCAGAAGAAGAACTGAAGAAAGGAGAGGTGGGGTATAAGAAAAGCTCAGCTACTTAAAATTAAAGAGGGCAGGAGAGAGAAACTTATATAACCTAAATCAATGGTAGAGAATGGTAACTGAACAAGATAACTTGTGCTACTGCATTCTTACTTTGCAATACGTCAAGCGCCACTATGTGGCGGGGTACTTGCTAGTTTCAAAATAATACCACACTTTTTTGTATTGAAAAATGACTCGGCTATGGTATTATTATCATTTTATTATTATTATTATTATTGGGTGAGCGAAGCGAGACTCTCACTAACGGGTCTCAATTCAAGATTTTGGTATATGTATATATTATTATATATATGGCAATGTTCAAAGAGGTCAATGCATGTCCATCCCCGGAGGCTACTCCAAAACGTAAACATTAGCGCGGGCACAAGAAATTTGGGAGGAAAGACTTTGAAGTAATGCTAGGAAAAGAAAATAACGGCAAAGTGTTGCTACGGAGACAGAATGGGAGAGACGTTCGCAGTTAGGTCTTCCAAAGTTAGCCGAGCTCATTTATTCTTTTAGTGGCGGGGGTAAGCTAACTTCATCAGTGCGCTGTTCATCATAGCTATACCCATTATGTAACAGATTTGTTCTTACTTATCTGAAGTCCAATAGTCAAGTCACTAAGAGAATACAACATAATGCTATATCTACTAGAGCTTTGGTGCAATAGAGCATTTTGAATGAAGCGTACTTTGTAAAGGCGACTAGCTTATTGAAAACCGTTAGTTTATCGATCCTTGCCCGTATCATCCTTGGAATTTTGATTGCTTACCCCTTGAAAATCCATTGTCCAATAGTCAAATCACAAAGAGAATACAACACAGGTCTTGTGCTGGTATATCCAGTGAACAAGTATGTATAAAACGGTTGCGTGTTGCTAAAGAATATTTAACTAACAAAAATTATTAGCAGCTAGCATTCAAATTTAAATTTCAGTCAGACCAGCTTGCTCGCCATTTGTGCTGAAGCACATCACTAGTTATTATTACTAGTGATGTGCTTGAGCACAAATGGCGAGCGAGCCTAAAACTACACTATTATTATATGATTGATTTTAACTTCTAACACTCAAAGCTACTAAAAATAATGTCGAGTCTTTAAATTACGTTTAATTGGTAAAGGTATTTAAATGCCATAGTAACCGCTCGCCGCAACTGTTTGAATTGAAAAAACAACAGCCAAACAATACATGTTATTTAAACCTTCGATATTCTTTAGCTAAGTAGAAGCTGTAACTCACAATACTTTCACACAACTGGACTTACCTACACAATACTAACCTACATGGATAGTCTAGTAAACAATAAATTTTCAAGTAAATACTGTTGCGTATGCTTATAAACATGACAGAGAGCACAATGAATTACCAACACCACTAACCCGAATAGAAATGGAACTCCGGTAGGTTTTCAAGTTTTAACTGCACCCGTAAAAGAATTCAAAACGATAAACAATTCAATTTCTACGGTGATAGGGGTAATGATCGATAAACTGGAAGATTCTGTTTAGTGAAGTTTGGGACAGGGTGGATCACCAAGCAAACACAAAAATACGTGAAGGTCAAAGTACAAATGACATACATACGTCCCCACATATACAGTGCTTCCAGCTTAAAGAGTGGATTTTTTAGCTTTTTGGTTAAGGTTGCTAATTCTGCTATAATTTCTCAAGTATGCATAATAAAAAGCTAAACATTTGTAGTATTATACATTAATGTCATTAACATACAGACAAAACAATTTTGTGGGTTTGTGGTTATTTTTGTGGTTATAGGCGATGGAACTGGGAGCTTCAAGACAGTAAATTCGGAAGTGCTTAAGCTGAAAAAAGAATCTCTATAACTTGGTATACTGATACTTTAGTACCTGAAGTTTCGTATGAGCCTGATTTTGTGGGCACACTAAATTTGAATCTCGAAATATTTTAAATTTTAAGAAAAAAGTGTTTAAGCCAGGATTTTTGAATTTATTGAGTTATATCTCTAAAAAATTGACACATGATGTAAAATTGCCTTAAAATTATTATGTATAACTTTGGTAGCTATACCTTGAAAATTAAGTGAGTTGTGGCTGTTTTTCACCAAAATATTTTTACACACGGTAAGGGTCATCAAATGATGACGTTTAGAGCGGGTTGTGGGCCTTTAGTACACGTAAACGCGACGTCACAAAACAGCGCATGCGTACTGCCTTTAATGCTGTTTTGGTTTTTGCTTTGTTTTGCTTTGTTTCGTTTGTCTTTGTTTTACACGGGTGTAAGTGGCTACGCCAGTGAAGCAAGTCGGGGGTTCGTAGAGAGACCAACGAGACCAACGAGACCAACTCATTCTCAAGGGTTGCTGCACACTATTTGGAGTTTGGTAAGGTGGATGCCTATTGTGAACGCTTCGAGCACTCGCTGCTGCCGCTGTAATGGTACAGCCAAGTGCCTGAGATGCGCCTGTGTCCGTAGTGGTGCTCCATGCTCCCGCTGTTTGCCTGGCGATTTGGGACTTTGCCACAACACCCGGCCACGTGGCCGCTCTCCCCCATCAGGCCCCTCCTCATCCCTGACAACGCCTGCCCCGTCTCCTCACCCAGCTGCTGCCAACCCTTCTGCCAGCTCATCACCTGCCCCTTCTCCTCCCCCCTCCTCCCAGCCTGCCTCCCCTCCATTGTCAGCCCTACCAGCCCTACCAACCATCCTCAAATCCCATGTGCCCACCCTGCAGCATGTCCCAAAGGGCGCCCGTGACAGCTGGGCCCTCGCTCTCAGCTCCTGTCTCAGGTCTGTTGTACGCGGACGAGCCATCCCAGTGGTCCCGCCTCTTCATTCTAGCCAAGTGTGTGCTTGCCAGCCCTGCTGTAGGCCAACGGCTTCGTTGGCGTGAGATCATGAAGCGAGTGAAGTCTCGCCTTCAGCGTTGGGCAGACGGTGATTTGGTCTCCCTTTGGTCCGAGGCCCTCGAGGATACCCGGTCCCTCGCCAGGAGGCAATCACGCTCTTCTGCCCCCACCTCTACCAGCAACTCCAGGAGAGCCAGGCGTGCTGCGCAGGACGGCCGGTACACCAAGGCCATCCAAGCCCTGACATTTGACGGCCTAGCCTCCCCGTCTCCGGAAATCCTTCAGGAGATGCGGAAGAAACACCCCCAGGCACCTCCTCTCTCTGTGCCTCTGGACCCAGTTCCGTCACCTGCCATCCTTTCAGAGCCTGCAGTCCTCAAGGGAGTGCGATCTTTCCCCAATGCCTCTGCCCCTGGGCCCTCCGGTCTGCGCCCTAGTCACCTTCAGGAGGCTATTCGATGCCCCTCCCCAGATTGTGCTGCCCAGGCCCTCACCACCCTCACTAGCCTCGTCAACCTATTAGCTGCTGGCAGAGCCCCTCCTTCGGTCCTCCCCCACCTCTGTGGGGCCACCCTCCTTGCCTCGCCCAAGAAGAGCGGCGGCCACCGCCCCATCGCCGTAGGAGAAGTCCTGCGCCGGCTCACTTCCAAGTGTCTGGCCTCCACCTCCCGCCGTTCTGCTATCTCTTCACTCACCCCCCTTCAACTGGGTGTTGGAGTCAAAGGCAGCTGCGAGGCCATCATCCATTTACTTGAAAATCATTGTCCACTAGACGAACCATGAAGGTAGCTAAGTCTTGCGTAGGTATGTTCAGTTGTGTGAAAGTATTGTGCGTTACAACTACTATTAAGAATATCACAAAGAAAAATTTAAATAACGTGACTTGATTTTGTTGCTTCTTTTCAATTCAAACAGTTGCGGGGAGAGCGGTTACTATGGCATTGAATCCCCTTTACCGCATATACATTTAAAAACTCGACTTTATTTTAGTAGCTTGAGTGTTAGTTGTTAAAATCAATCATTTAACAATAGTGTAGTTTAAGGCTCGCTCACCATTTGTGCTCAAGCACACCACTAGTTATTATTATTACTACTATTATTATTACTGTCATTATTACTATTATTATTACTATTATTATTACTATCACTATTATTGTATTAGTTAGTATTATTGTTACTATAGTTGTATTATTGTAGCCGTTTTTACTGTTGTTGTTGTTGTTGTTGTTGTTATCGTCATCTTAACATAATCAGCACCGTCACCCTTTCCACCACTTACCTTAAATATTATGTCCGTTAGAAATGAGCGTGTTTGCATACACACTGTAATGTATTAACATCAGGTAGTGAGAAGACTATTCAGAGTCTTATAAGGATACAACCAACGAGGTTTGTTTTGACGGTAAGAACAGCACCTCACTCACCGATAGCTCAAAAGCGCAAACTTATTGATACGTTATTTCAATGTTGCTCCGCCCACTTTGTCGCGCGCATCTCAGCATCCCTCCAGTTTCCGTGTAGTGTAAGTCCGTTAGTGTGTGCAGGTTAAATTTCTAGGCTATCTGGTTGTGAAAATGCAGTCTGGAGGAGGTAATTAATGATATATTATTAATATTAATTTTACTTCTGCTTATCCTAGGTTCATCCTCTGAGAGATCAGAAAACAATTTGGTAAGTTAGTAGATAAGTAACTAGCAGCGCGGAGCTGAGTAGCTAATGGTAAACGGTAACTGATGCCGAGCCTTTTAGCTATATGTGCTTTTCTTCATTGCTTATTATAACCAGCAGCATTTGGATCTGGAAGTTGTATCTAGCTAAGTATCCCTAAAATAGAAGATGATTTTCATCAGTAAGTAGTACTGTCCATGGCGTGAATGGATTGAGGCTTTGTTAACAGAAGGCTGTTAACACAGATACAACTAACCTATTCAATAGCCTAAATAGTTCAAACTAGGCAACAAATTTTACATTTTTTGAAAAGATATCAAAAGTGGTAACCCAAATTCAGTAGCTAGCGCATAGTTTACTGAGAAACACACAGTGTACTTTTATTATGTTAGTTGTGTGGCTTTAGGCTGCGAGTTCATTGATTCTAACTGACTGGACTCCAGCCAAGTCCCAAACAAGGCTGCATACTTGTCACAAAGTATAACAAATTACATGCTACACTGGGCCAATTTTAATTGATCACATAGTGCCAATTCAAAGGCATGCAAATATGAAATACTTGAATTCAGGTCAAGTTCTAATTAGTCTATATCATTAGCTATAACTTATAATTCCAAATTCTTATGAAAATCATCCCTAGGTATTGGATGCTGTCAATGATCAACTTAATAACATTTTCTTTTGTTAAATTGTTTGTTTGTTTGTTTTGTTTTTGTTTGTTTGTTTTACTTGCATAGGCTTTATGAAGTATTTGAATAGCAGTCATAATTACTGGTAGTTTTAATTAAATATTTTGGATAAAAGCTATCAACTTTTAATTCTTGTATTCAGCTGGACAGTATTGAGAGCTGTGACAATATTCAAGTTGAGTGTCCAAAAGACCATCGCAATTGGAATATAGCAGCACTCATCATCTGCTTCCCTTGTGGCATATTGGCTTGTAAAAATGCTCAAAAGGTAAGCTGGCACAACTGTATAAAACTAGAAAATGGTTCCCATTGAAGTCAGCGGAGTGAAATAGGGGGCTCGGCTAATAGAAAAGTTATAAGCTCCCTAGCTGTTCCCTTTCTGCTGATCATTTCTAATGTGTTTAACAAATACCCCACAATAAAATGTAGCTAAATATTACCATGGAACTTAATAACACGGTCTCTCTGTTCTTTCTGTGTATTTTTTTTCACTTCTACACTGAAGTAGTTACATCAGTCAGCCTTTTTTCACCTGCTTCTATTTTTCTGGACCCTTGCATTCTCCTGCTCCTCTGCCTTTCTTCTACCCGTAATATGTGGTAGATTATGGTTAGTTACTATAGGTGAATACGCTTTCCCAACTCAGTTTAGTGAATGAATTATTCGTGAACTAGCAAACACAAAAATGCAAGGGTCAAAGTACAAAATGACATATGTACGTCCAAACATGTATAAACTAGTGGTGTGCTTGTGCACAAATATATATTGAGCGAGCCTGTCAAGCTAGGTTACATAAAACTACTAGTGATATGCTTTAGCACAAATGGCAGCGAGCCACTGTGCACACAAGGTAGAATCTGATAAAAGTTGACTACAATTTGTATACAAAAATAACAGTAAGGCTACACTCATTTAGTTTGTCTGAAGTAAATGTCCACCAAGCAATTAACACAAAAATGCAAGGGTCAAAGTACAAAATGACATATGTACGTCCACACATATATACAAACATCCCTGATTTTCAATTGTGTTACCTGTAAGTGTCTCGCTCGCTTCGCTCGCTTGCCAATAAGCAATAATCCAAGAGGTCATCTTTTTCAAGAGCTGAAGAAAAGCTGAAGGAGTTTAATACTCCCAAGGCTCCCAGCATTCGGTATTCTGACAACATCAGGGCGATGCAGTTAGAGTCCTATGGGTTGTGCAGCTCCAGACGGAAGCTAAAATGCTGGCCGTGATAGGCAGTAACGCCGTAAAACTTGATACCTAGGGCCTGAGATACAACCGTAGCTAAATCAGCCATACCCGTGCAACAATTAGCGGTAAACTGGCACCCTTGCACAAATACGCATGCACTGTTTTATGACGTCGCGTTTACGTGTACTAAAGGCTCACAACCCGCTCTAAACGTCATCATTTGATGACCCTTACCGTGCGTAATTTTTTTTTTGGAAAAACAGCCACAACTCACTTAATTTTCAAGTTATAGCTACCAAAGTTATACATAAAATTTTACATCATGTGTCAAATTTTTAGAGATATAACTCAATAAATTCACTTAAACTCTTTTTTTCTTAAAATTTAAAATATTTCGAGATTCAAATTTCGTGTGCCCACAAAATCTGGCTCATATGAAACTTCAGGTATTAAAGTATCAGTATACCAAGTTATAGAGATAAGGAAAAATAATTTCTCTTTTTTCAGCTTAAACACTTCCAAATTCACTGTCTTGAAGCTCCCAGTTCCATCACCTATAACCACAACAATAACCACAAAACCACAGCATTGTTTTGTCTGTATGTTAATATGACATTAATGTATAATATTACAAATTTTTAGCTTTCTATTACACGTACTTGAGAAATTATAGCAGAATTAGCAACCTCAACCAAAAAGCTAAAAAATCCACTCTTTAAGCTGGAAGCACTGTATATATTATCAATGTGGACCTCCACTTCATTCCAGCACTCTGTGTGGTAGTTTTGCTTTATGTAAGGAAGTTAACCGAGTGCTGGAAGTGGAAGTTCACATTTAAAATATATACCGGTGAGTATCCCTGTCCTATTTAGCTTCTCTTATAAGACAGCTTTAACATCTACCGTCCATTGCTTGAGCTATATTGATACCTGAATAGAATTGAATAGTCAACAAAGTATTCTTTTGATCCGAGATAATGTAATAGCTAGCCAGTTTATTGTAAAGCTGAGAGTTCACACCATTGGTGCTTTATTTTTGTAATAGCCAGCCAGTGTATTGTAACACTTCTGGTATACACAGCAAGAGTCTCACACTCACCAGAATAGGCATACTTATTGTTTCATGTATTAAAAATAATTATGACATATAGCGTAACGTAAGCTGACTGAGACAGGTAACAATTGTCAGTGAATAGCATGAAGGTAGGCAAGGTGTAATCAGTCAGAGATGGTATGTATTCATGGTGCCGACAAATAAGGGTGAAAGAATTTCTGTTACAAGTAAGTACACACATGCAAATAACCAGAACTTTTTAATACTCCATACACCCTCTAATCCCATATATTTTGGATTAGTGACTATATCTGCTGTATTATTATTATTTCTTATATAACTCTTAGGTGAAAAGAAAAAACCGCCAAGGAGATATTGAAGGAGCTAGGGAATCTAATGATTTGGTGCAGAAATATTATCATCTATCAATGGCCAGTCTTGGATTAGGATGTGTCGGGGCTTGTGTAATTCTAGCTTGTGTGCTTCTGTTCGTAGTGTTAACAATAATTGTCACTCAAACTTAGTATCGTAGATAAACATGAACTAAATATTTCATTTATCCCTTAGATTCATCATTGTTCTTGTTGCATTTCTTATGTACAATTTTTTTTGTAGATTTCATAGAAGTAAAGTCCGTGTAATAACTTCAGTATAAAATGAACAGCTTTATTTCTTATAGTTTTTTTTATTTTTATTTGTTTGGTTTCTTTTGGTGTTATTTATTATTTTCTTTATAAAGATTACATAATAGATGTATCTGGCTATACATTAGCTATACTAGAAGTCCTAAGAAATCCTTTGCAATTTTTAATCTAGCCATTTGATTGTGATCAAAGCACCTGTTATGTTTTTCAAAGATCACAGCAGTCATATACCTACTCTTTCTTCCTTGTGATAGTAGACTGGAAGTCTTCCCACAGCAGCTCTGTCCTTGGGTGTAACTTTCATTCTGAGAATTTGGTTGGTATTCTGAGTTCCAGGAGCTACAATAGCAATCATTCCCATGCCATGGAAAGTATCACTTCCATCACTGGTTCTGACATTGTGGTCAGCATTGCATGCCACATACTGGACAAACTGAGAGGAATAATGCGGAATGTTTTTCCCCCTGTAACTTCAGTTCTCATATTAATAGTCCAGCAGATAAGAAAAATTATTGTGACAGAGTGGACCAAAGCATGAAACTTGGTGTGCAGGTTCGGTTTGGCATATATAACAGTATCAGAAGGGGTGCCAAAAAAAATTGTTTAATTAAAACAAATTTTTTAAAGTGTGAAATTTTGATTAATTAAAAGAGCTCAATATAAATTGTTTATTATAATGTATTGTGGTTTAATACTTTAATGTTAATGATTAGGAGTCACCTGATATTACAGGCAGCTAGACTATTTAATAGAACTAGCTACCCTGATAGCTAGCCAGGTGTAGCAAGTTTCAGAGAATTTATTTCAGTAGAATAAAACCATAATATTTCGGCTTGTGGAGCCTTCTAGTGGTTACTGAACTGAAGCAGAGGGAAGAAGGTCAGCAGAGGGAAGGAGTGCAGCAGAGGGAAGGAGTGCAGCAGAGGGAAGGAGTGCAGCAGAGGGAAGGAGTGCAGCAGAGGGAAGGAGTGCAGCAGAGGGAAGGAGTGCAGCAGAGGGAAGAAGCACAACAAGGAGAACAGTGAACATTGGTGGAGGCAATCCCAAACTAAACTCCAACCTAAAGCATTCAAAGGCTAGTCTGAAGAAATTGTACAAATCTAGGCTTACCTACAAGAAAATTGGGAGGAAAAGCATTTTTTGTATGTTTTAATAAGTATAGGTGAAAATCATAGGGGGGAGGGGGAGGATCCCAGGGTTCCCCCCCCCCCCCCCCCCCCCCCCCTCTGTATCAAACCCAGGAATGAGGGTGACTGAACAAGGATAGCACATTCTTCTGGCTTCATTGAAAAAGTTTGTGTTGCAATTTGTTTAAGGTCAAACTATAAAATGATAGGACTATTAATAATGTATTATAAACTAAAGTTAGTGTGAGTACAGACAGAGTAATCTATCAAATACTGCAAAGCAGCCATACCACTGGCAGGACATTGGTTAATATATGTTGATGATAGCTGCCCAGTGAATGAATACTTGAGTTTAGATGATGATCTTGCAGTGTGTGCTTGGAATGACTTGGGAATCCAGCTTTTGGATCAACTTGGTGAGCAGGATGATGATGATGATGATAAAACCCTTTTGTTCCTTCTCCTTTACTGAAGTGAAGAACTTCAAAGAAGCAGTAGATGTATTGAAAGGTGTATCCTTATATTTAGAGCATCATGGCCACATAAACTAAGCCAAGTGAAGAAAGACTATAGACACTATTGTGAACTTAAATTTTCATTGTTAAAACAGTAAAATGATGTGCTTTTTTGTTTTTCAAACAAAAAACAACAACAAAACAACAACAACAAAAACAACAACAACAAGCTAATATATGTTCAATTACTGATGTGTAACTTAACCTTTATATATATAATTCTTTCACTCAATTCATTTACTCTAATTGACATTTACACAATCAAATGCTAGTAAAAAAGTGATGGTTTCAGAGAAGGGACAGCTTCTCAACAACAATGGACAAAACTCTGCTCCCATTTTATCCTTTATTGGAAGTTCGACTGCATCATAAAGTCAGGATTATTTATTATTATCATTATTATTATTTATTATTATTACTTATACTTATTCCTGTCCGCACTTCTATTTACAAATAAATAATAATAACGCGCATGCGTAAAAGCGATAATAGCGAGAACGGCGACAGTATTCACGATCGTAAGTGCGTACCAAACAAGGGTGAGGTAGGAGGTTGCTGCCGTTTCACCAATTCTGCTTCTTTTCCACGGTGCGTTTTCTGTTTTACTGACAATGTCGGCGGGTTATGAACGTTTCACCACTACAACATTTGAACTGGAGAGAACTGAAGATGGCAGTGAAGGAAAAGTGAGTTGTTAGCTGGATGTATAGCTACGTGCGTCTTGTAGGTGTGTGCAAACCAATGCAATACAGGCCGTAGATAAAATAAACCGTGTAGCAAAACTTTAAGAGCTATTGTATTGCGTGAGTGAGTGTGCATGCTTGTGTATTCTATGGTGCTTGTGTGTGTGTGTGTGCTCATGTTTGGACATGTGTAATGTGTATGTATGTGTTTGTGACAGAGTTATGATGTAGCATTTTGCTGTATAAAAATAAAAACACCATTGACAGTGCTCCTTTTTTTTTTCTTTTTTTTTCTTTATTTATTTTTAACTGAAACAGGACATTGCTATTCTGGTTGTACCAGAAACATATGCATCCACCACTATCCTGATCTGCAACAGCCAGATGTGAGAATATATTTTAGTGAAGTGTTCATTGGTATAGACATCTGCAGCCAGTTGTTGATGGGAAGTTTGTGTCTTTGTACTGTGTACAACATGTGCCCATTGTAGTCATTATGTGAGATGTACTAGAACGTCAACAGGCTGAGCTGGTGCTACTCCAAACCAGGGCTGAATTCCTGTTAGTATTTTAATCCATGCATATGCATTATTCAAATCAAACTGGCTATGTTGTATTGGAAGTTTAGCCTTTTCACAGTAACCAGGCTTTGAATCGTAAGATAGGTAAAATAGTTAAAGCACAAGTTAATCTGGTTGTGTTTAAACGGTGAGCATTTACTCATACTATAGGACCATACTTATACTTGGTTATTGTCATTCATGGCTGGACCCTGAACTATCTCTGCATCCTATGTTTGCATAATCACTATATATAGTGAGTATTTGCACAACTAATGTGCTGCACACATGTCCTCTCTCTCGTTATATATATATTTATAATAATTATATAGGACTGTTAACTTTCCCTTTGCCAAACTCCTACCATACCATTGAACTAATACATACTATGATTGCCAAGAACATACAAGCTACAATGTCAGGAATACTTTATCTAGAATTTGTTCCCCAGGGATATCAATTTTTTATACAGCAGAGAAATGATGCAATATCACAATGCTGAAGATGAACATACAAATAGGCAAAAAAAATAAAATACTATCACAATTCCAAGCCTATACAAAATCTATACTTTTCTGGTATAATGGCATTTCACTCACTCTGAAACATTTGCCTGCAATGTCTAGGTTAACTTAAGTCATGTTCTAGGCTATGCCACACATCAAGTGCCTGACCCAGTAAATTGCAATATAGCAAATATGAAAGCTAATAGAGTGAGTAAACTAGTTGCATTTATTTTGCTATTTAACAAAAAATTTAAGAGGAAAGAAGAGACAGAATTTATGACCAGCTCATCTGAGTAGACCTAGTGTGATAGCTATATTACATGCATAATGAATACTTGAATGCATCTCTGTTGAATTACTGCACACTAGCATGTCTTAGTTGTATGACAACCTTTACCGCTTATTTCAGAGAGTGAGTGAAGCTTATTGAGATTTGGGATATTTATATATGTGCTGTCGTCAACTGGGTGGAGCCATGGGCAGGGCTACAATTGCCACTTTGACTGTTACGTTCACACAAACTTAAAACAATCATCGTAATCAATGTTTGCCAAAGTTTACTGTCTGTAATTTATAATGTATACACTTTTCATTTCACCTTAGTCATGTTTTTGACTCATAGTATTCATATGGTTGTTGTGATCAGCTCACTTTCGTTCTCTGTAAGATTTAAGACTTATCTGATTCCAGTCAAAAGGTTGTTTACACGGTCCAGAGCACCTGTGGGATCTAGCACCCCACAACACTGGTAGGTAACCCTTTCCGACAGTCCATAAAATCATTGAAAAAGAAACTCTTATACTAGGAATAGCTTGGCAACCGTTTTTTTTCACTGCATTTTCTTCACATTTATTGTATATCTAATGCAGTGATGTGGGAAGATGTTTCGCTATGGGTGGGCTCCAAGGACATGTGTTTTGTGGTTTGCAGGTTGCAGGTGTTCATGGGAGAAGTCACATTTTAAGTTGTGCCAAAAAGTATGGGAGCGCTCCAGCCCCTGTAGCAAATAAGCAATACATACATGTATATATAAAAATTAAAGACTAAAACACTTGTGTATACATGTATGTACAATCCACACACACACACACACACACACACACACACACACACACTATTATGCAGTCTGTTTTAGAAGTGGAAACCACTAAATATGGGACAGCTGTCCAGGACAAATGTCCAGAGGACCACAGAAACACGTCAAAAATGGCACTCCTCTTGTGCTGTCCCTATGGCCTCCTGGCGTACAGAAATTCAAAAAATGTGAGTTATATTTGATATGAAATAGACAAGTTTTGTGACCATTTTGGTAGACAATTAATTTGAATTGTAACATACTATTGTTTCTCTGACGCAACATGTGCATGTATGAGGTGTTACAGTAGCCATCTGCCATGCTCTTGAAAGACTGCGAACATTCAAAGGCAGTAGCTAATACGAGGTATAACTAATTGTAAAAACAAAAATGTTTCATAAATGTTGAAACAAAAATTAGGGTCGCTCTAAAAAATATGGAAACAAGCAAGTTTAAAGCCGGAGTTTTAATTCGAATGATGAGCATTACAAAACTTGCCCAAATTAATTAAAGTTGTCAAAAGTTTTCTACTTATTTTTTTTTTATTAATTGTGACAGAATCTGAGAAAACAGCCCACTTCGCGCAAAACATGAAATTGAGATACAGGCAAAAACATCGAGTTGGGCATAGTAATTGGAAAAATTTTTTATTTGTTCATACCAATCTAAAATCCTTTGCCTACCTTCTGACAAAATTTGAAGTGTCAACGACAAGTATTTCATGGCGAGCGTGTCGTTAGAAATGCCGCACTCCTTCTCTTGCGGTCTTTCAAACGCGTTTTTCTCAATTTTTCCTAAATTACGTGGTAGAACAGGCAAAACTTTAACGGCTCATAACTCGAAAACTACTGATAGCCTGCTAATTATTTATGGCTCATTTTGAAGCTAATTTTAAGGAGTACATAGCAAATACAAAAATAAAATTTTGATGGAGTGCTCCAAGTGGGCTGTTTTCTCAGATCCTGTCACAATTGTTTATTTGCTTAATTAAGGCAGTGATTTAGGGTTGCAGAATCACTATTCTCAATTTGGGCAAGTTTTGTAATGCTCATCTTTTGAATTAACACTTTGGCTTTAAAATTCATTGTTTCCATTTTTTAGAGCAACCCTAAAAAAAATTTTTCCAACATTTATGAAATGTTTTTACAACTAGTTTCCCAGTCAGTAAAGACAATGTGTTTACGTGGCTATTATTTGGATGTTTAAGCTTCTTGTTTTCATTATACATTGGACATGAAAAACGCTAGTGGTTGGTAAAGCATTATGTGACGATGACAATGGTGCAGGGCTGTATTTAGGGGGCGGTCCCCCCACCCCCCCAGTAATATATATAGCACTTAGTATTAGTTGTGAGTTATTTAGAGAATTGGCTATGAGAAAAAGGGACTGATTAAGTAAAACACATAATCATTAAATCAAATTTCAAACAGCCAAAGCCTTAATGTATTATTGACAGGCTACTTGCTGGTGCTTAATAATTTCATTGACTCTCACTCATTCCAGCAGAGAGGACATAGTCTATTGGTTCTCTTAGCATTGGACACTGAGGGTGTCATTATGCTTGATTTATTTTAAATTTATTTTTCTTTACTACTGCTAATAATTCACATTTCTGTTGTCGTTATCAGGGCCATATCTAGAAAAAAATTTACTGGATGGGGGGGGAGGGGGGGGCAAATGTCAGTTGTGTATAGCATAGGTAAACTTTTATAATACATATTATGTGTATAATCTATATATCTATTTATTAAACCCAGAAAGGGTATAGGTGATAATAATTTGATTCTCCATAGGGCCAGATTTTTTAGCCAAGGTTGTCACCAATATATACCTCAATAAAAAAATAAAACAATACATTAGAAGAGTATTGGCTGTTTAAGGATCATGTGCTTTATTTATCGGTCCCTTTTTCTCATGGCTAATTGCTGTGTAAATAAAGTAGCAATATAAACTACTGGGGGGGGGGGGGGGGGGTGACTGCCCCCTGTCCCCCTAAATACGCCCCTGGTTATTACTTCTGTGCATCCAAGCTATTCAACAACTTGCGTAGCCACATTCTTACTACAGTCATCGCCCACTTATTAGTATTACTTTTTTAAATGTGAACTATATCTTCAGAGAAGGGCAATTGCGGTTATATCCTGGCTTCATTCTTTGCAGGTAAAGCGGCAACTCCAGCAAGGAGACTTTGAAGGAGCAAGACACAGTTCAGACCTGGCCCTGCACTACTCCCAGCGCTCATGTAATGTTTTCTTCTTGTGTGGCATCAGCTTACTCGTGCTCTTGGGATGCATTATTCTCTTTATTGTCCTGGCACTCATTGTGGTGTATGGAAGTTAATGGTGACAGTATAACCACACACCCCTAGTATCAATCAAATCTCATCAAACAATCAGCTCCTTGTCTTCTTTCACAGTCAATATTTATATTATGTCATTTCCATAATTATGCGACACAACAAACGAAGCCTCAATTACCCTAGCAACAGTTTTGTATTATATATAATATATTGTACATTGGATATTTTCCTTGAGTATTTCTGCATCACACCGAGTGTTCAATATTCTCCCATATTGAACACTGCATATGAGCGCTCCAGCACATTAGTGCGTAGTTCTGGACAACTGTATTTTTAGCTGTATGGCATAATCACCTCTGAACGATGAGGCTTATAAGTGCAACTGTTTTACTGGTTTGGAAAAATATCCAGTGTGCAAGAAACAATTCTTTTACACCTGTCGTACAATATGGAAATGACATTTCACTCTCATACTTATATTTTCACTCGCCTTTGGCTCGTGAAAATACTTATGTGTGCTCTTGAACTTTTGTACGCTGACTAGTGCAATAAGTATTATATATAATGTCCATGTTTGGATACTATTCTCTAATTATTTAATTACCAAAAAATCTAAATGAACATTTAGAGTTGTGGTACAGTACTTTGGCAAATGTCATAAAAAAGAACAACACTGTCTATTTATTTACTCTGCCCTTGACATGATTCAAGGATTGGATGAACTGATAATTAGAAAAGAGTTGAGTTATCAAAGACTAAATATGACAATGAGTATACACAAAATGAAGAAAAGTTGCAAAAACACGACGACAACACTAAGGAGAGGGTAGGAGCGCATCAGGAACTGGAGGATCTTGAAAGGACTGTTGGGATTAACTGGTCTGAACAGAGCATTGGTGTCTGGTTTGGAATGATGGCGTCGGTCCTTAGGAATGTGCTTCACTATCTTCATGTGATCCACTGGGATGCACTCCCGAGATAGATACGACTGGATGCCTGTGGAAACAATCAGAGTTATGCAAGTGAGGCTACAACACCATTCTTACATAGACATGTACCTACATAATAAATATATAGGGTTTCATAAGAAGGGGGGGGGGGGGGGGGGGAAAGAAATGTGGGATTTGAGATTTCCCACCCCAAGCAAAAGCTTCCACTACCCCTCACCAACAGCTACAATATTATATTGACAACAAGAAGTGACCATTGCAGTAACATTAAATCATCCAGTGATTAGTTGGTCTTGTGATTCAGTAAAATTATTCCTTATATTTTTTGAAACTTTCATTGACCATTCTTTAGTGATGCCAAGTTCTGTTCTGTTGTTGATTTCGTAATCTAAATTTTTAAAAATCTCTCAAACTGAAAACATGATATCACTTGGAATGTCTAAAAAAAAAAAAATCCACTGAAGACGGCAGAACTTTTCATTTCTTCTAGGACCCGGTACTTTCTCCAGTGACTGACCCCATAACTTTTTTCCATTTACCTTTTGAAACATAGCCCACTTTGTCAATAACTCTTCTTTTATGCTTAGTTTGATTAGTTTCTTCACAAACAAAAAAAAGTACCTGTATGTAAAACCCTGAATGTACAGTATATATAATTATTGGCGAGCGAGCGAGACACTCTCAGTAACACAATTGAAAATCGGGGATGTTTGTTTGTTTGTTTATATATATGTTTGGACGTACGTATGTCATTTTGTACTTTGACCCTCTCAGCGTTCGACCCCATCCCAAACGGTATCCTCCTTTTTAACGATCATTACCCGTATCATCCTAGAAATTGAATTGTTTATCGCTTTGAATTTTTTTTTTTGCGGGTGCAATTTAAACTCAAAAACTTACTGGAGTTCCATTTCTATTAGAGTTAGCGGCGGTGATAAGTTAATGCGCTATTTGTCAGTTATAAGCCCTACGCAACAGTATTTACTTGAAAATTCATTGTCCACTAGACTTACCACAAAGGCAAGTCTTGCGTAAGTATGTTCAGTTATGTGAAAGTATTGTGCGTTACAATTACTAAGAATATCCCAAAGAAAAAGTTTAAAGAACGTGATTTGTTTCAATTCAAACAGTAGAGGGGAGTGGTTACTATGGCATTGAATGCCTTTACCGTGTAATATGTAATTTAAAAACTCTGGACTTTTTTTTTTAGTAGCTTGAATGTTAGAAGTTAAAACCAAATGTTTAACAATAGTGTAGTATTAGGCTCGCTCGCCATTTGTGCTCAAGCACACCACTAGTATATTATATACATTCACATTTTTATTAATGCACAATAAAATAGTTATTAGATGTATTCTCTCTCTTTCACAGGCTTTTTTTTTTTTAACCTATGCGGAGCTGACAGCTTGCTTTTTCTCAAAAATCAGCCCGAAATTTGAAAAAGTAGCACAACAAATAGTCATTTTGAGTAAGTCCATACTTAAATCAGTTAACTGTCAGTAATCTCTAAAATCAGAGTGTGACAGCAGCTGTAACCCTCTCGAGCATGTGCACTGAGGATGAATCAATTGGCCAAGTGTTTGTTATACTCACACACCTGCCTGTTCTTTGACTGGCAGTCCCTCAGGTGCCTCCAAGAAGAGCCATGCTTGACCTTTGTGATTTAAGTATGTAGCAAAGGTGATTAAACTACAGCGATCTTGTAGCTGTAAGAAGAAAACAAAACAACAGCAACAACAACAACAACAAATGCATCTTGCTTAGTGCACACAAGGGACCACTTACCTTTTGCTCAATGATAGTGGACCAATACCTTCTGCTTCCACGTTCTACCATCCACTTGACCCGGCCTACAAGCCACACCCTTCCCTCATCGTCAAGGTAACCCGCATCCTCAATCCTCAGCCACACTGTCCCACTGATGTCAGTTATTAAACGGTCAGGTGGAACCTAGTCAATAAAACAAACACGCAAACATCCCAGATTGCACCATTTCAGCATGGCCACACCATACCATCTCACAACTCACTTGGAATGTGTTGACATGCCAACCAGACACCAGCAACTCTCCAATCTGGTATGGCGGCAATTCATAATCTTGAGATATGTCAACAGGTTTGTCTAAAGCATCTAAAGTATAACAGAGATGGAGGAGTAACTTGGCCCACCAAAAGGCAACACCCTCCATCACCTACTATCTAACACTTGAATGACTTTGACCGTGCCCTCAAAGACAGGTTTCCCCACACAGAGTCCATCATGCTCCCCTCTCTCCAGCTCCATCTTTTCCTTAGCAAATATGGCACTGATAGGTTCAGCCTCCGTAGAGCCGTATATCACAAGGGTTTTCTTGTTTGGAGTTACCCCAACAACTGTCCGTAAACACCGTTTGTACACAGGAGCTCCACCCATCCCAGAGTACGAACAGGGAAGATTCATTTTGTTCTTTTGGGCCTGAAGTGCTAACTTCTCCACAAACGCAGGGGATCCCATAATAGTAGTAGCGTTGTGCTTCGACAACACTTTGAGAGCCTCTTGAGCATTCATTTTGACAATGGAGGGAAACAGAATGCATGTGGCTCCTACCTGAGGGAAGGAGTGGGGTAACCATCACAACAAGCTTATGGTAAGCAACACATTACAATATATTAGTAGAGTACTGACTTGCAGTCAAAACTGCCATGGACACCAGACTTTTTTTTAAATCCAGAAACTGGTTATGACTGGCAGACTTTATGCAGTTTTGAAGTCTCACAACCACCTTCATAGACTCACTTTCAAGTAGTGCAATGGAAACACAGGGAGGTTAGTGCAAACGATCAAATCTTCTTCATCCTTGTCAAGTTCTTTCTTTGCTGTCAGTTCAAAGGTCATGGTCAGTGATTTGGACTGGTTCATAATGAAGCTGTGTCTGCGTATCAAGAGTTTGGGCATGCCCGTGCTGCCGGTGGTGAAGGTAGCCAAGGCTTTCTCTACTGCCTCCACCTCCTCTGGAGCAAACAGCTCCCTAGATGTGTCAGATAGGTCAAGGTTCCCAACTTCTAGGTGACCCTGTACCTTCTGCAATGATGGCAAGGCATACTGGAACAAATAAAAAGAATAAATTTCAAAAACTGGAAGACCATAAAAAATGACAGTCAAAAAATAAAAAATAAAAAAATAATAAAAATTACACATCACTTGCTGTGCCAAGTACTGTATAGACTGGCTGAAGGCAATGAGGTCTAGCAAATGAATAACAATGAACACTTCTTATTGAGGTAACTAACAACTCTTGTATTCCACAAATCACACAGCAGAGAATCTCCACACCCTACCTTTTATCTCTTACATATGTACAAAATGGAAGTAGTGAAGAACACAATAGTGCAACAATACACTTGCATTTCAGTAACGATGACAACAATGGTGTGTGGTTCATGAACAATTCATTAGGTGAGCTAGGCTGGTAAAGTTTTGTCAAACTGAATGGGTAAAGCATAACCACAAATTGAATGGGTAAAGCATCATCAGTAAATCATTATCACTAAATCATTATCACATTCCATAGAAGGCGATTAAGAAAACGACAACTATTGTAGCTAAAAGCAGGTGAAATTGGCAAAGAAAATGTTTAAAAAGAGAAAGCAATAGTTCACAAAGAAGTCCACAATCATGGATACAGGAGAGAAAGACTGAGAAGCAGGAGAGATAAATAAAGGAGGAGAAGGTAATGTATGACTCAAGGAGCTGAAGAGATGAAAGGAGGAGGATAAGAAGAGTTGAAATGGCTCAGGAAGAAAGAGAGCAGGAGAGGGAAACTGATGCAACTAAACCAAGTGGTAGACGATAAGAATGGACAAAAATACCTTATGCTACTGTATTCCTAATTTGCTAAAGTTATTACATCAGGAGTGTGGCAGGGGACAGGTTGTAATAATGATAATAATAATAAAGAAATATCCATATATCTGGTAAAGGGTTTAGGTAACTTGGCTTTGATGGGACAAAGTCAAGAGCACACTTACATACCAAGAACTGCAGAGAGACAGGAAGAGAGAAAGCAATCAGCATTAAACAGCCTAACTCCAAGCCATAATAAAGCATAAATCCAAAACAGCACTTCTGTGGACTGAAGCTACGTGCCAGAATACATGAATTCAATTACATGACACTGCTTGTGTCTATCAACCACTACATGTCACATCGAGATACATACTTGGTGTCAAGGAGTGGGCATACTCAGTAACCTCCGAACACACTTCCAAGCACTTCATTAAATAACTGGACACAACTGACATTATAGTGCCACTTTCAGTTATCAGTGAGTGGTACTGTTAAAACTATTTTATATTATAGTTACTATTCAAGCAATGTAAAGATCAAACAAGTGCTGGATATTGTTGTTGTGCGGGGGAAATATGATCAACATTAACAATTATTGCAGTGAGACTCAGTTACTATTACAAGAGTGTACTTCGTTCTGTTTCCAACGCCTTCAAATAAAAAGGTGGTGACAGAACATACGTAGCATTAAAGATATACAGGATTGGTAGGTTGGGTTATTTCCTTATGTGAGTGGGCAGAGAGTAGTGCAACTTGTTTAATTCAAAAATTACCGGGTTTTTTTAATACATAAACTCTACTTGTGGTCATGTACTTAACCTATGTGTGTGTGGGTGCTTACACATTTTTACAACTAGTCATTATCCTGTTCCATATTGTGAGTGACCAACCAACAATTCCATCTCACAATGCAATATACAGTTTTAAAGCAATATCACTCATTCAGTCCTCACAAGACCCAAATATCACCCACCCAGTTTTCACAAGACCCAAATATCACCCACCCAGTTCTCACAACACATATACATGTATATCCCACCCAGTGTTTCCACCCCAGTTCTCACAAAACCACACCCAGTAATCACCACCAGTTTTCATAGAACCCAACAACTCTTAAAGGTCTTTCAAAACACAATATAACAAGGTGCTGTAGTTGAACGCAAAACAAACAAATAAAAACTGCTATGCATACCTTAAGAAATCTCAATTTGGATCCTTTCTCCCAGACCCAAAGACTAGGTTTTGCAGTTGCAATGCAGTGATTGCATCTCTCAAGTCCCATACTGGCATCAATCAGTACTAACACACCACCTGTACGTAAAATCATGTTCAAATAAAATGACAACAGTAAACTCCCACTTCCTGTACCTATAGCTAACACTGCAACAGCCATGGCATAAAATTCAATAGATGGATACATGACAACCAAGACACGATCATTAGTCGAGAATCCCTTCCATTTAAGCAGATTGATGGCCACAGTAATATTTTCATAAAACTTCTTTCTGGTGACTGTCTTACCAGATACCACCTGTGACAATGAAGGACAAAACAAAAATTAACTTGTCCCTTCCAGCCCAATACCATAGCCATATTATAGCCCACTGATCGTCTTCTGAATGTTAGGGGCATATCTCTAAACTTCTCACCAGGCAAATCTTGTCCCCATCCTCTTGCAATCTTTTCAGGATATGATAAGCTATATTATCGGCGGGATCCATGGTTTTTCTGTCCTCAGTCACTATAGTCTGTCCAAGTGGCACGGTGCAAACAACGGAGTGAGCAAGAAGTAGAAGCTGTGCCGAGTAGGAGGAGCAAGTCTAAGATTCCGCGCTCGCTTAATTCTATGAGGTAAGGCGTGGTTATAATGCACAAATAAGGCGTGCGCGTCACCCAATTTAGGGCTTGTGAGAAAAACCACCCTATCTCAGATACTCCAATTCACTTTGAATCACAAAGATTAAGAATGCCTTACCTTTCAATAATGCAGACAATCGTTAATGTTGAAGTTCTTGTTCTTACCAGTGTAAGAGCTCACAGTGAGAAGAATTTCCCTTTATTTGTGAAAGGCCTGGAAGCTATTGTTGAGTATCTTTTTGCATTTGACCATTACAACTACTGCTGACCTTGAGTGAGATATTCACCATATCACACAGGTGTTATCACACAGGTGGGTGTTGTCATTTATGTTGGCTAATGAACTAGCACTCCAGAGTTTTTCAGCCAACTTCTTTACAACAGGGTTACCAACCCCTGTACAAATTACATGCAGTGAAGACATTTAACATACAGTATACAAATTATTGCGCTAGTCTTAGTGATATGACAAGATATTCACTCTCAGGCTTTATTTTCACTCTGGCTCCTTGAAATCAGCCTGCTTGTGAATGGCTAAGCTTTAGTATGAATAACTAAAACTAGATATATTTGGATTCTCTACACCAAAACAACAGTTTTGCACATTTGTTAGGTAACCATTAAAGTAGGATAGTATTTTAATTAGTATTGTAGTATCACAAGGCCAATTAATTGTTTCAAAATTCATTCAGTTGTATGATTGACTGTTTTAGTGAAAAAAATGAAGAGATTGTATTTTTAAGAATATTTTTCTTGAATATTTTTTTAGGAATAAATCTTTTTCAAGAAAAATTTCCTCCTAAAAACTGGCAAGTATGTTGGAATTAGTTCGTATCAGCACCTTATCATCCTTGTCAAATTTCTAGTTTTTTGTAACGTATTCACTTTACCCAATCGTTTCGCCACGCGAGATTAGGTAAAGGGTCTAGCTCCGGACTTTTAGAAAGTACACAAAAAGAAAACAAGAAAAAAGAAAAAAGCAAAACAAGCTATCTATAATTATTTGTCATCATCATATTAAAGTACGTAGACTATAATGACAGCAATACTCCGACAAATCAAATAGCAGCATTTTGGTTAAAAGTAATGATTGTCGTTGATTGGAAAGTATCGCAGAAATAATGGACCCAGAGGATGAAAAGACGAAGATACGTGCTACCCGCAGGAGTGGTAGAAGAGGAAAGAAGAAAGGGAGGGATAAGTATGATGGTAAGTCCACTGAGTTGTTAGTGACTGCGGAACTCGACGATTCATGTCGCTCTTTAAACCTTCAGCTGGGGATGTGGGTAAGTTTATAATTAGTCTAGTAGTCCTAATACATGTGCAAAGGAATATAGGCACTAATGCACAATGTTTAGTCACTTCTGTGAATAGCCTGGGACCCAGCTTGGTCTCGCAAGCCAGACCCTTTACCAACACGAGCGGTGAAGGAAATGGTCTGGTCACTATCCATACAATGTTTCGTTCTACTGGAATGTAATTTATGTATTTGTTTACTTCCTGTTAGGGTGCTGTGGTTTACTTTAAAGCATTCTGCTAAATTGGCTTTTGCAGAAGTTTGTTAAAAGATGGATAAACCACCATTGCGGTCATCAAAAAGTAGAGACAGCAAGAAAAGGGCATGCTAAGAAAAGCCTTATAATATAGAGCAAAGAAACTGCTCTAAGACTGTTAGAAGTGAGACAAATAATCCCTTTTCCTTTATTAAGTTATTCTCTGATTAATTTATTTGTAGCTTAGCTAGCCCAGCAGCAGAATACTGTATTCATTTCCTTTCATCATCATCATATGTCCCAAAACTTAATTTCACTCATCAGCAGATCACCATATGTCTCTAAACTTTCACTGATAGAGGTGGGGAGCTGGGCACCACACTAAGGAAGAGCCGATACTCAAATTTCTACAAGTTAGGGCCTTTTCATCTTCAGAGCTTCAGCCGCGCAATTCTATCTACGTGCCTGCTAAATTGCTCTCAACCGGATGAAAACAAACCACATCCCTATACACGCTAAAGTATTGTTCCCCATGAATTGTGGGAAATGGAATGAAACGTTGCATGGATGTGACCAGACCCTTTCCTTCACCACAAAGTTGGTAAAGGGTCTGGCATGCGAGACTAGGACCCAGCTCATGTTGTATGACTAACTCAATATGACTAAAAGGAAAGATGGTATGTGTGAAAATTCTGAATCAACTGTGAAAGTGCCAAAACTGACCACATCCCATTTATTGGTAGTTCTATACATTGAATAGACAAAGCTTCCAATTTTATTAATATGCACACGATGTTCAGAATGATCATAGAAGATAATAAGGTACTACATCACATACACTTTACAGAAGTGAAAAGTTTTATGTAATGAGTGTTTTGTCTTGGGTTTGAGGTATACTGAATAGTCATCGATTGTGATCCTACAAAGAGCCTGGATTGGAGTGACTGTTGACATTGGGGATACTATCAACTTGTGAGGACGCTATAAACTTATTGGAGATACTATTAAATGACATTGGGGATACTAAACTTGACATTGGGGATACGGTTATCTTGACATTGAGGATACAAAACTTGACATTGGGGATACGATTATCTTGACATTGGGGATACTAAACTTGACATTGGGGATACGGTTATCTTGACATTGAGGATACAAAACTTGACATTGGGGATACGATTATCTTGACATTGAGGATACTAAACTTGACATTGGGGATACGATTATCTTGACATTGAGGATACTAAACTTGACATTGGGGATACGATTATCTTGACATTGAGGATACTAAACTTGACATTGGGGATACGATTATCTTGACATTGAGGATACTAAACTTGACATTGGGGATACGATTATCTTGACATTGGGGATATGATTATCTTGATATTGGGAAACTTAGTTTGGTTGACATTGTATGGAGAAGAGTTTGAACTGATCAGAATTGTGGTGGCGATACTCAGTGGAGCTGTTATTTATAGTTGGGAGCAGGGTTGGGGTCAAATACTCTGAATAGCATTTAAATACAAATACTTTGAAAAACTCAAATACAAAATACAAATACTTTCCTGGATACAATATTTCAATTAAAAATACAAATACTTTTGAATCTTTAACTGGAGTATTGAGTGGATCAGCTATAATAATTGATTTTGTTTTGTACATATATGAAAACTAGAGCCTTAATTTAATGAAGTTTAGTATTAAAAACATTACATCTAATGAGCCACTTCTTCAAACTAAATAAAAAAAATTATGAACTTTATGTCTTCAAATGTTTTGTCAAACAACATCTGTCGGGCCAAAACACCGTTCCCGTTATGTTAATTAATCTTTCAACCAGCACATAGGATGCTGGATGCATGAATACAATGAAAAAACAACAACCTGTTTTGCAAAAAAAAAATTCCTTGGTAGCCATGGAGCTTGAAGGTATTCACCAATGAAGTGGTGGAAGACACTTTATTAGTCTTGCTAGTGTTGTTTGGTTATAAAACTAAAATTAATAGCGCTGTCTTACTTTTACAATTAAAATTAGTTCTGACTCTCTCTCTCTATGATTATAACCAACAAACACTTCAGCCATTTCAGTTTGTTAAAATTAAGGGCATTAAATAGTTTGGAGTATTCTGATTAAAAAAAGAAGAAGAAGAAAAAGAAGTACATTACTAGTTGAATGATTTTATTATTGTCTTCAACTCTATACATGTAACTAATATACCATTTTAGTAAAAATACTATATTATGACTTGGTTAATAATTTTAACTAAATTGGACAAAAACTACTATGACTAACTGCATCAGAAAACGTTTAATAAAAAACTACAACTATAACTTTATGGGAAGAGGTCTAATAAGCTATAACAAAAGTTGGATAAATTCCAAGAACTATAACTAAATTGTAGAATAACTAGGGTGGGATGGATTTATAATTAAGTGAAGAAGCTATTTGTGGAAGAAAAAAAAAGGAGGTGCTATAAATCATAGTTTGACTTGAAATTATTTTTTTTGTTAGTGAAGCCTCTAAGATATTTCCATATGTTCTTTGAACATTTCAGTGAAATGAAATATTTACAGCACATGTTGCAATTGAATTCCTAATAGCTAACAGGTATGGCATTTTATAGCATAAAAGCGAGGGGCTCAGATCCCAACATAAACACGTTTTTGCTATAGAGTGTGATACTTTTAGAACTGTGGTACTTATAGCCATTTTGAAATAGTCTGGTTGCAGTGTTGGTCAATAATACAGTAGCTCTGAGTTAAAGAGTACTTTACACCCGTTTCAATTTCAACTCCGTCTAGTGAACAATTGGAGCACTCTATTCATTCAAAAGGTGCAGAAATAGCACTGCTGATAAAAAGGGTGTGGTCAGTTTTGCACTTTTGCAGCAGATTCGGAATTTTTCACATTATGTTATCTTGTTCCATTACTGTTCTTGAATTAAGACTGAATATAATGTTGATTAGCTAATAGTACAGCAAATAATCAAGACAAAAAATAGTCACTAAAGGAAGCAAAATTGAAAGAAGAATGCTAAAATAGAACAATCATAGGATGTCGCAAGACACTGCTGAGTGTTGTTATTAGTGAAATCAGTGGGTCCGTGTTGTCTGTGGTTTATAGGATTTGGGTCACTGTGATCCTAAGAAATGTTCTGGTAGAAAGTTGAGTCGACTAGGTTACGTGCGAGAGCTGTCCTTGTCTCAGCGCTTCCCTGGTATAGTCCTGTCTCCTATGGCGGACAAGTGTATGTCCATGGAGGACAGAGAAGTGGTGGCATCCAGAGGTGTGGCTGTCATAGACTGCTCCTGGGCCAAACTTGACTCCACCCCTTTCTCTAGGATGAAAGGGGCACATCCGAGACTCCTCCCTTTTTTGGTAGCAGCTAATCCTGTGAACTATGGCCGCCCTTGCAAATTATCTTGTGCTGAAGCTCTAGCAGCTGCACTGATCTTGACAGGTAATCTGAAAACTCAATTCTAAGTTGTATAGGACAAAAGGGTGTTTCTAATAATAACTGTTTGACTAGCTAATGACACACTGTAACAGATCATTAGGTCATGTAAGTGTTTATTGACATGTAGGCAGATGGAAGAATGGTAATGTGAAGACCTTGGATAAATGGTGTTAAAATTTAATTTTCCAAATTAAAATACATTGTGTTTCTGTTGGACACAGTCCAATGGAATAATAGCAAGTAATTCATAGTTGACATTGTAGTTCTGTAGCTGTGTGCGTGGTTCAGTAGCTGTGTGTGTGTGTGCGCGTGTTAGCATGTTAGATGACTTATTTTTGCTGCATCAGGAGTCACTGTTGTGAACAGCTGTAGATGGTCTGGTCTCTCTGACATGCTAAGTGCTTCTTCTGTATAATACATGCAGGTTTCCATGATGAAGCAGATAACCTTCTGCAGCAGTTTAAATGGGGACACGGATTTCTTTCATTGAACAAGTAAGGGGTTATCATAGTGAGGAACAATTGCTCTGATTTGTATCGTGGTCTTGTAGGGATCTGTTTGAGAGATACAGTAAGTGTGCAACAAGTACTGAAGTGGTGGCCTGTCAACAAGAGTGGTTGAAGGAAGAGCAAGAAAAGCAACAACAGGATCGCCACAGAACTAGTGAGTACACAAATGTTTCCATTTTGTGAGTGAAGTGGGAGTGATACACTGAATGTATTTTGATGCCTAATGCTTAATATATATGAACAATTGTTAATTGGGTGGTAACATTCAAAATTGAGAAAGAACTCCAGTTAGTGCAAAGTTTTTTTTTCCTTTCTATATTCTTTGGTCTTTGCAAGCAAGATAAAATATGAAGTTCTCATTCAATCCAATTCAGTTTCACCTTGAAGTAAGCTGATCAGAATGGGATTTATTTCCGTTGCATGTGAGAAGTTGGACATGAATGTAATTTATTGTGTACTTCTCCCCACTCCTTTATAGTAGCGAAGAACGATGTATTATATTTTATATTATCTTATGCAGTTGATCTACCTTCTTCAGAAGACAGCAGTTGTTCAGGTTCCAATGAAGAGGATGAAGTGCATAATACTTAATCAATGTCTTGCTAATTTTTTATAACAAACTAATGACGTCATCACATTGTTATAACAATATTCATGTTTTGGGTTGTGGGAAGGAGAGACTCGACGACCGGGTCATCATCCTCCCGGCTACGAACCTTTCACACGTTAAGCTGCCAAGACGACGGGAAAGTAAAGTGTAAAGTCAATAGTAATGGGTCAGGGACAGAGTCAAGATGGGGACAAAGTCTCGTCACACCAATCGGGAACCAAAGGGGGGAAAGACAGGAAGGGTAAGCGTAAATTGTCCGGAAAAAGTAAAGAACGTCCTAATAACACTACTGGGTCCTCGCCTTCTCAGTCTCCCTCTGTGCCGTCGTCTTCGAACTCGTTCGCATCCCATTCTGGTGACGTAGGAAACGGCACCACGAAGAAAAGCAGTAGTAGTAGTACTTCAGGCAGTTCCTCACACGCTCATCAAAGTCTCCACAACCACCAGCACCACCATCACTCTGGCTCTGGCACCAGAGATGTACCTTCCTCCAGGCACAATCACCAGCCACATGGGGCACCAGAACCAGCAACAGACACTTCAGTAGGAGCACAGAGAGGTAGCTACTCTTCAAGTGGTGGAGGGGAAAGGAGTGCACCATCTAGACAGTTTTCACTCACTCGTCAGACACCTTCTACCCAGAGCAAACATGCTCAAATAGAGAAATATTTCAACAAGTATAGGGACTCCGCTGAAGATGCCATTTTGGCTGAAGGAATGGAGAAATTCTGTATTGACCTGGATGTGGACCCTACAGAGTTCATTGTCCTAGTTCTGGCATGGAAGTTTGAGGCATCCCAGATGTGTCGCTTTACAAGGGAGGAATTTATCAATGGCTGTCAAAAAATGCAAGCTCACAACTCTAAAAGTCTGAAGGAAAGGTTCCCAGATCTTCTCAGGGAAGCTAAGGAAAAAAAGAACTTTAAAGACTTGTATAACTTCACTTTTTCGTTTGGCCTTGATCACTCGTCTGGTCAACGCTCCTTACCTATTGACATGGCGATGCCGTTATGGGACTTAGTGTTTACCCAGAATCGCCCGGAGTTATTGGAGTCATGGTTCAAATTTCTGAAGGAGGGTGGAATACGAGGGATATCTCGGGACACTTGGAACATGTTTCTACCGTTCGTAGAGTCTATTCTCCCAGATCTCAGCAACTATGACGAGTCAGAAGCCTGGCCTTCTTTATTTGATGACTTTGTAGAAGCTGCTGAAGTTGAGAGGACAACCTTGTAGGTGTCTGTGTGTCATGTGCTGTTTGTGTGTGTGTAAGTGCATAGTGTGCTTGTACTTCATGTGGTAAGGGGTTTGAAGATGATGTTAAATGAGTCAGTCCCTGTAATGTTAATCAACTCAATTTTTGTATAAACATTAATAATCGCCATTCTTTTTTTTTTCTCTCTCACAATTTTCGTATTTATTTCAAGATATTGATTACACCTGATTTTGCTGCATGGTCACTATCAACTTAAATTGCATTTTGTATTATTTTTTTTGGATATGCTGTATTACTGCCTCTTGTTGCATTTTAGGCATAGAATGCAGTTAAGTAATTATTCACTGCTATTATGTTTCTATATTTACATTCCAATGGGTGACAAAGCTTTGGAGGAATGCTTTATTACTAAGTGCCAGATCTGTGAAGTTGGTAAAGGATCTTCTTTTTAAAAGTACTATAAATACCATTTAAAAATTATACTTATTTTACCATTTAAAAATTATACTTATTTTTCACTCCAATAAAACATCACTATGGGAAGTAATTGAACAAAAACACAAAATGAAACCATGAAAAAAAAATGATTGCTTCAGCGAACCATCACAATTTGCATCAGATTATAGTCATCATTATGAGGATGGATGGACAGAATTATGTAGCCACAGCTAACTTCAACAAGATTTGCATCAATGGGGTGACAGGGAGGCAAGTTTGTGTAAAATATAGTTAAAAAAAAAAAAAGGGGGGGGGGGGGGGGGGGGGATCAAATGAAAAAAATGCAGAAAATGAGATAGAAGGAAAGAAAGGAAAAAAATATATAACTAACTACCACATAGCTATCTTGACAGGCCAAGTTCAAGTTGGAGCTTCTCGTCTTCTGTCGTGGGGTACATGGTTGACTGTGACATGATGCCAGCATCTAGGAAAGGCATATCATTGCCTCCACCGCCACAGTGAGGGGGTAAACCAAACCCGTTCAAAGCTGGATTGGAGTTTTTGGCCATGTGCCCCATTCCCATAACTCCCATCTGTGTTCCCATGCTGTCATCTAGAAATGCATGTTGGAACTGATCATGAGGCAGGGAGCCTGGGTTGGAGTGACTGTTGGCCAGGTTGCCAAATGCGTTGCCATAAGTTGGGGAGAAACTCATTCCTGTAGTGTTGTCTAGGTTCAGCCAGTTCAGGTCGTTGCCCATGGCAAAGTTATTGTTATATGGCATGGTCCCTTCCATGGTGTCCTTTTGACCGTCCCTGCCCTCAGGCAAGCTCAAGCATATGTCTGAACCCGACTTGTGCTGTGATGAAAGAGATGGGAGGAAAGTGCTGAGCATGGGATTGGAGGCTTGATGAGTCATGGAGGAAGATGGTGAGATGGAAGAGGAGAGATCCTGGTGCATGGCTGGGTTGAGCTTACTGGGACTACCGCCATACTGTGGCGTTTGAGGGAGTGAGGAATGCGCTTGAGTGGGATTACTGCTGAGGTGCGAGGAACCTCCCATCATGACAGGTAGAGAGGCAGGATGGTTGAATCCTGTGGGTACATAAATATGGCAAAGGTATGAGGATGCTTATGTAATATACACTTCATTTAAACAGGAACTGTTCACTAACAACAATCTTGTGCAAACAGTAAGCTTGGTCTGTGTTCAGTAGCCAAGCCTCAGATACTAGGTCACCCATAAGGCAAGCACACGTGTGGGACTACAGCCTAAAGTCACAACTGATAATAAATTGTACTGTAGACTGCTCTATTATAACAAGAACCACAATCAACAAGTCATCGTTTAAAAGAATAATAATAAGTTAAACTTTTACTTTCATTTTTATTTCAACTGGTGTACAAGACTGCTCGCTCAATCACCACACTTAAGAGGAAGAGTCGGACATAAACACAACCAGTCACTATCAACAGCTTAATATTACAGTTTAAAAGAATCGTCACTTAGCCTCATTGGCGTGCGTATTACACAAAACAAAGCTCGCTAAAAACCCATCCACTTGTGACCTTTTCTACTTGTAGTCTACTAATGAGCGACTGAGAAAACAGCAACAGCTGCCAAGACTTCCATGCCAAGGTCACTAGTCAATCCTTCCAAATACTGAAGGCTATCAATACAGCAGGACAATCGGAGCATGGCTCGGCCTAGACGAGGGGCAAATCACTCACAAATCACAAATGCTGGTCAGTACACACAACCACAGGCTCTCAAGAACATGAGGCAGAATGCATGACAGTTTTTTCCCCCTCTCTCTCCTCTTCCCAGTACATAAAATATTTTGGCATGGAAATTGTTTGTAACATTGGAATGGGCACTATAGTCCTTCATAAGATGTAGCCACTGATGCAACACATGGCTTACTGGGACTGTACTGAATCATATAAAATACTTTTTCAACCAGAATAATCAAATGGTAAAATGGCAGTGTAACTGAACAACAACCACAATAACTCCAACTACATATACTGCAGTAAGTATTACTACAAACACATACCTTCTCCTTCAGCCTTCAAAATGTCAAATATATCGGAAATTTCCTCAGTATCCATCTAGAATACAAACAAATGGAATATGATGAGATTGTTTCAGCAATATACATCATACATACAGATAGGGCAACATACAGATAGGGTAAATGTTTAATTGCTAACAGTACAATATGCCAATATTTGTGGTCCTACGGCGTAACAATAACACAAAAAGAACCCCCTTTCATTTCTTGTCCACTTACTGACATATCCATGTTCTCCTGGGGGTAGATGTCCTGGTGGATGGGCTTACTGGCCAGTTCATTGGGTGGAGTTGACACACCCCTCAAGTCATTGCCATATGGTAACCCACTAAAACAATGCAAACATCAAATACTTAATCCTTGACCCATTTCAATAATAATAATAATAATAATAATAATAATAATAATAATAATAATAATAATAATAAGTTTTTTAAAAAAATGAAAGAAAAAACAACAAAACAACTTATGGTTGCTGTGGTGATATACCAAGGGGGTGGCCACATGAGACAAACCTCTTACTCACCCAAACCACATCCACCAACAACTCCCATGTGACTCAACCAGTACAATACAAATAGCACCACACCAGCAACTAATGCCTTCCTCTTCCCTATGAGATTAAGTTAACACAGCATACACTTATGAAACTGACAGCAAAACCATGTGTCCACAAAACAAGAACAGATGTGGGTGTAATAGCGATAAATGGGAGGCAGTCAAGGTTGGAGAAAGAATTTGGGAAGGTAAAAAAGAAAAAAAAAGCCCTTATTGTTTGTGACACCGATATCACCCACACACCAAACATTAAACCTAACCTTTTCACTATCACACTTGAAAAGCTTTCAAATATCAGGTATCTATTATACTTACTTGTTCAAGGTCATCTGCCCTGCAACGGAGGCCATGTTGGGCTGCATGCCTGCTATACTGCGTGACCTCATCACACTATTGTAGCTTGGCAGACTCATTAAAGGGATTGCTGATGAGTGGAGCCCAGAGGGGGCGGGGAGGGAGGCACGGCCATGCCTGTTGGTAGCAGTTTGGGACTGTAGTCGGGCCTGCTGCTGTTGATAAAATGTTGCATTAGGACCAAGGTCACCAGAACCCATTCCCGTCCTCCCAAGAGGTTCCATGCTGTTAGCAAATGTCATCATCCCTCCTCCATTGACAGTTGAAGTAGTGGTGGAGTTGATAATTGCACTTGCCCCTGTACTAGCCGTTTGGGAGATGGACGACAGGGTTGACGCAATTGGTGCAGATGCTTTGTTCTCATCTTGATAGTCAGCACCACTAGAAGTGGAATCCATAATTTCGGAGTTTTGATTCCCAAGCTGATGCGGGGAACCAGGATTAGGACTCGACGGCATGGAGCGTGACAGACTATCGGAGGCAGAGAGGTTGGCTCTAGCATCCATAGAGTTGACCAGCACTTGGGTTCTGGGTAATGAATTACCCTTTGTTCTTTGTTGTTGTTGTGGCTGCTGTTGATGGTCCAACTGGAGGGAGGCAAAGGAAGAGAGAGGAGGAGGAGGAGGGGGAGGAGGAGAAGGTCCCGAAGTTGAAGAGAGCTTGAAGTTTAAAAGTTCAGAGAGTTCTGGCCGAGGAGCAATTGATTTCTCCATGGACACACCCTTGTGGCAAATGTAGTTTCTTTTTTGCCTCTCAAACATCTCGTTGAACTCCTTATGAAGTTCGGCCAACTGTGAATGGTTAGCAGTGGCAGCTTTACCAGATCCACTTGTACCAGAATCTGTGCCAGTAAGTCCTCGGTCTGAGGGAAACTGGAAGACAGGTGAACTTGTAGGAGAAGTTGGAGACATGGTGGAGTTAGAGACCTGGGAGTCAATGGAACATTGCCCAAGGCTGAAGGCCTGTCGTCTGGACTCCTTCATGAAATTCTCTGGCAAAGCCATGGCTGGAAGGACACCCTTGTTGTGATCCATTAACCGGTCCACTAGTTCAGCCTTCTTCCCAGAAATGATCATGCCTAACTCTTTACAAGCAGCCTTTAAATCGCTCACCTTGAGGTCTTCAAATCGCACTGAACTCGTGTTGTATTTATTAGGCACCTCTACAGGGACAACTTGAGGCTGGGAAAACTGTTTGGTGAGGGAGGGATCTGTGGAATTGCCAGTCGCTATTGTACCTTTAGTAGCTGCCACAGCCAACGACTTGTGCTCTTTGGAGAGAGTATTGATCATTTCTGGGATTTTCTGCATAAGGACTCCATTGGGATACTGCTGATGCAGCACTTGAAGTTGCAGCAACAGCTGCTGCTGTGCTAGGATTGATGTGTAAGGACTGTCTGACTTGGACGGAGGCTTTGGGTTTGTTTTTCCTCCCTTGGGCGTTGACTTGCTCGGGGGAATGTACTCATGATAGCGAAGCTTTCGATACTTTTTCTGCTGTTTTTTCCGGATGGCCGCTGGAGAAGATGTGCTCTTACTGGAGGTAGACATGACCCCTGGAGAGAGAGCTGGCTTGAAAATAGGCGGGTATGAGGAATTAAACTCTCTAGGAGACTTATCCGGAGATTTAGAGTCATCCATGCTTCGAGGAGAAGGGGCAGGACTGATGGACGAATCACTGAATTTTCTACCATCTGTTCCGAAAGTAGGCCGAGTGCGAGAACCCTCCACTGAGAAAGGGCTGGCATCCATGATCAGGTCTGCCGACGGAGATGAACCTGCTATGGAGTGCCTTCCACCAAGTTGCCTGGAAAAATTCAGTGGGAGGGCGATTGCTGGAAGATCCCCAATACCTGCTTCAGTGGTTGGTGGGTAATTGGCGCCAACCATAGATGCTATGGGTGACACATTGGGTGGAGAGGAGTCCTCCACGTCCACACCACGGACTACTTGAGAGAGCTGTGGTTCTATGATGCCTTCTTGCAAAAGCTGCAGTGGACCTGGTCGGTGAGCCAATTTGTCATTGAGAACATCAGCCAACTTGATCTTCTTCAGCTGTAGCTGCTTGGCTTGCAATGCTGGGTCTACGTTCACTTGCAAGTCTGTTGAAAAACATAAGTAGCAAGGGGAAAGGAGAAAATAGTAATAATAAATACTATTTAAGAGATGCCAACATTTTTTAAATTTAGTATATAATAGCTGCCTCCCATTCACTATTAGTAATTTATTAATACCTATGAGTACTAACCTGGAAGAATATTCATCTGTAAAAGATTGTCTCGCCCAGGTCGATTCCTCATCTTCCTCTGCAGATTGTCCGCAATCTTATGCAACAAAAATAATAAGAGGTAGCGGTAAATTCTCGTACAACTGATTACATTGACGCATGTGCAAGCCAATTTCTCAGATGAACCTTACACAAGGTTCTGTAACTCCTAACCCAACTACCCTAACCCCAGTCTGAGCATCCCGCCAAAATCCCACCTTGACCCCCCCCCAATGTAAAAGAACTCTTTTGCTAGCACTTGTACAGCAAACAAATTGCTATAGGCAGGCAGGACTAGTGTCTGATTACATACATATCCTACCAAAACGCCACACCCTACGGATAAATTAGCTTGTCTGCCAGCCAAGCTTTGATACAGGCACTATATCTAAGCAATTAGGCTCTAATTGGTACAAACAACAGCACTCTTCCATTAATATATTAGACTTGCATGTTCGCCACTATCTATTTCAATGCCCACCACTGATTCTTTTTCTCTCTACTCCTGAGCACAATGAGTTACTTGCAGGATTGGTAGAAAACTCAATTAGTAAACTGGGCACTTATAGAAATTAACCGGCCATTCTGGTGACCACCCTTAATTAAATCATTCACACATACTTATAACTTTTAAATCAATTAGCTAACGAAATAAAGAACTATACATGGCGTTCTCACATACCTTAGCTCTATGAAGCTGCTGAGAGTTAGTAAAGAGTTTGGAGGCAGTCGGCAACGAGAGAGCTGCAGATAAGAAAGAGTGTCATATTATTATAAAAACAACAACAACAAATAATAAAATATCATTGCATAATTATAAATCACTACAACACAGCGCTGTGACTGATGCACATCAAGTGAAAGCTAATAGATATCACTGCCCAGGCGCGCGCACACACACACACACACACACACACACACTGAGTGCAACATCAAATAATATAATATGTACATTATTATATTGATTCTTCATACCAGTCTAAAAATATAGCCAACCAGACCAGGTTAATTAATGACCAGATATTACCATCTCCATTAATAATTACAGCATACAATAAATTCCAGTTGGTCATGAAAAACCAAAGCTGCTATCAATCTGGAATTATGGAAACGACTACATTGTCTTCCTCCCACCCCACCATAGTCACGTCAGGGCCAGGAAGAATGTAACATTAACCATCTAAGAGCACTCGTCCGGTATGGCAGTAAGGAATGCAGACTGTGGGGACAGCTAATTCGCACAAAGGCTATTACCCAGGTCCTGCCCACAATAAGGTACCAACCATAAACAAAGGTTGGGTTTATGGGAGTGTTTCTCATGCACTTGTACAGGGAATCTATATCAATATATAGTGCTTTACATTTGTACCACCACAATAACATGCAATGCATATCAAAATACTGCAGATAATTTATGAAAAAATAAGAGGTTAATTGGAAGTCCAATTTTTATTTGGCACGATCTGATTTATCAGCACAAAATTCAAGTGCAATGGATAGTTATCAACTCCAGTGTTTTATCTTGTACGTACAAATTCAGTCCTTCACCGTGTAATTCTCAAAATTTTGTTCGAAGTTTCAAAGTAAGCGTTAAGTTTTACCATGGCAAGGACCAAAACATGTCGCTACGTATATCATTGGTTGAGTAACCATTTCAATTGTACGGTTAGACATGCAAAATAAACTTTCATAATTAAGTCAGAGGCTCTTCCGCCATATTAATAATAACACCATGGATCAATACTACCCAGAAATTAATAAACAAATTCAAAGATTAGATTTTTAGGAGATATTGTTTATAGGTTGGCTATACTTATCAAGTGTTGCCATAGTAATGTACCAATAAGGCAAGGGCATGATGATACAATCATCACACAGTGTGTACTACTTTTCAGAACTACTATACCTCTAGCTGGTACAATGGGAAGCAATGTTTACATATGACACTGACTCCAAAGAGAAAGACATACTGCTACTATATATTAGGCCCTCAAATCAAACTGATCGTGCAAAGTCTAGCACATTTCAAATCACACACACACACACAAGCATCCAAACAAACACATAGCATCCCTTACTCTCTCCCCTAGTTAACGAGCAGTCAGTTTCAGGATTGACCCAATCACAACGACGCATACAACTACACATACAACCACACCACCAAACTCACGAGGCAGAATGTTCCTCTCCACAAGATTTTGCCTCCCAGCACGTAGCTTCAATCTTTTCTCCAATTCTACATGACACAAACAAGTATTATAAGATCCTATTGATGGCGCTATATCCAGGACTGCAGCTACGTATACAGAATAACTAAACTAGGAGGGACAAAAACCACTCTCTTTGATTTTAGAGGGGCAATGAGAGTAAAGCACAGACACAGTCTGCTGTGAACAAGAGATCCTTGCTGTGCGTAGAAATGTACGCAAAACTATGCTGATTTCATGCTGCACAGCCAAAATGTAGTACTAAAGGATACCTAGGACTAGGAGGGGAAATGGTTTTCTAGGTAGGGGGAGGGGGCGAATGCAGCCCTAATATAGGATGATTGGTGGCTATATACATGTATTATGCATCAAGGCAGGTGTAAATACAGAACTGCTATAGATGTAGTTACATAACTTAAATGTTTCTTACCCCATCACGGGCAAGGCACAATAGAATGTGTGTGTATTCTTTATCTAACACTCATCACAAAATAGTTACTTGAATCTCCACAGATATGAGACCAGGCTTAGGACCTTGCAAACACACAAGTTGCAAGAACAACTGCACATTTCTCAGCGTCCTTATAAAAACCTAACACCTCACTAGCACGCTTCAAGTTGAGGCAAGGACGTCTCTGTGTAACACTAAGCTCTAGTTTCACCTCCAGACACCACCGGTGAAATGACCACGGTATTCATAGCAGCACTTGGCAATCACAACTCAATATCTGACAGCCCATCCTGCCCATTACACAGTTGCTACAACACTAGAGAAACTATTGTTCCATCAGTAAGACACAAGAGCCATCGCTCCCAGAGTCCAGAGTACACCTAGCACCAATGCAGAGAATCGTTATTTAGCTCCCATATTTCTTACAAGCTTAATTAGCCTAATAATTGAGCCGGGATCAGATTCACTTAATTCAATTACTTCTTCCATTCAAACACACACAGAAACACTTAACCAAATCACACATCAATCACACCCCAAAGACTGGGAAGGGTAGCCATGGTATTCTTCCTCTTTCTATGAACCAGTCACAGATCAAAGAAGCCAGCACTCCACCCCCAGCAATCACTGGCTAATGAGCCCCAGTAGGATCCCTTGTCTCTCCAACTTACCCACCAGAAATTTACCACAGTAACATACCCATCAAAGCGTAGTTACAAGCGGAATACAAGGAAAGGGCAGAGGGCAACAAGACCACTACTACCACTTCCACACCCGCCTCCCCAGCACCGGCTAGTCTTACCTCACTCTTAATGGCATAAATAACATCCCATAGAACATAGGGCTAGTCATAGAAAATACAGGGAATAAGAAATAAGACATTTTGACTGGGGAACAAATGTTTTAATCAGTGTAGCATAATAACTGTGCTGCAGTTAGTGAAAAGGATGAAACTGTGTTTGAGCACTTTCAGGTCAAGGTTAGAGGCAGGTGTGCAGGTTTTCCCCTCTATTGCTCACTATAACTAACTCTGAGACAATCTTTGTCTAAACTACTACATAATAAACACAAGAGCCTTGTTTTACTATGCACGGGCCACAATAGTATACTACCACAAATCAACTCCAGTGTACTATAACACACACACACACACACAACACACAAAGTCTAAGAAGTATGTCAAGAAAGTGTTCAATTCTTTCAACTGTCTAGTTAGACTGTAAGATTATATAACAGACGACTGAATGGTAATGGTCGCTCTTCAAAATAAAATTACTTGTCCATCACTACGCCCTAGTCCAATAGCTATAGTGATTTACTAGCTTAAAATTTAAACAACCAGCTAAAGAAAGATTCAGTCAGATAGAGGTCAGAGAGAGAGTTTTAGAGACATTGTACAACTTCCTCAATATGTATTAGTTTTCCCACCATGTACAATAGTGGCTGTTGAAAGACCAACTCCCATTAGTATCCGAGCTGCAGATGAGACCAGATGTTGCACCTGCTATAAAACTAAACAAACTGGCTTCTGCATCCTACCAGTGGAAAAAAAAAAAAAAGAAAAAAAAAAAGAAAAAAAGAAAAAAAGAGAAAGAAAAAAAAAAGCCAAGGCAATCTCTTCACCTAGCAAGATGAAATTAGTGTCACTACAAAGAGGATTGAGGAAAATGATAGCACAGACAGGAGTCAGTCACTGGAACACAAAAATCAACAGCAGCAGCTGGTGGTAATTCCCTCAGAGGGTGTAAAAAATATTGACCCTGTCAGTATAGTTGTCATAGAAATGAGGAGCCTGATTGTAAGCCCACATTAAACCCTTCATTTCAGCGTCACCATGCACACAATTAAGCTATAACAAGTGAACTTGCCAAATTTCACCCAAACAAGACTGTGAGAAGCCCAGTTCTATTTAATAATCGACTGGAGCTACAGCTGAACTATAACTCTACCTGTCCATGACTGCACTAACACCATTGGATATATATATCTTAAGTCCAAACATTTAGTCAGCTGACAAGTATCCGTGCAAACAACTCCCACAGGAAAAAAATCTTGATAACACCGAGAACCCACAATACTTGCATCCAATTACAGCTAGTACCAACAACAATTACACTCTCCAAACAAAACTATCTGCTTCAGTTAGTTCATAACTTATTTATTATAAGTCAATTAAAAATGATAATCCAAACACACTTGATTATGCCAGAAGACGGTGGTTTTAGTTTAATAGTCCTCCATCAAACTCAATTATACCAATAGAAGGTACACAGAAACACAAACTCCCACACATTGGTCCCCATCTAGATGTAGCCATCACTGGGTCTCTATAGCTTAGTCTGGCAGCCATTATTCTGGTGATTGGTAACTGGGGAAAATGGCCAGTGTGTGGCCAACAGAATGACTTAATTGGAGAGACTCGATGTGATAATGTTGGCTCAGCATAGAAATCTAATTACCCGGCAAAGTAGTAGCAATAAAAGTAGTGATTCTCCCAGCTGAAGGCATGAAGTACAATTGCGAAGAAAGCAAGCTTTTGTCCAGAACTTTAGATTCAACAACTTACACAAATCAGACTGAGGGCACGACAACAAAGTATTTTTGAACAAGGAAGTCACAAATTAAAAAAGAAGAAGTTAGTTGCCTGTTATTCATCTACATATTATGGAAGTTATAGAAAAGTTTGGTGGCACTTAGTGAAATCTAATGTTGGAGGCCATTATAAGATTCAAAGCATAGTTTGCTTATATCCAATTGTATGTACCTGTCAAGGAAGCCATCATCATGCCATTGTCATAAATGTACAAAAACTTGTCTCTTACAGATGCATACTTGTACACCTCGACCTATCATAGTACGTATACCAATAGCTAGTCATCTGGATAGGTTGGGGGTAGACCTAGGGCACCATGCATGCAAGGACTTTCCATTGTGTCAGCCTGCCTTGTTTACTGTGCATGTTGATATCTAGCTCAATGCCTTGTGTGGCTAAGTTGGGGTCTGCCTGCGTCCACCAGGTTCCAGGGCTATCAAAACACACCTTTGTCATCAGCTCCAATATAATGTCAAGAGAAACCTCTTCTCTTTGGAATTCTGAGTACAGCAGTTGCTGTATGAAACTCAGACAAGAGCAGTACATGAAAACATGCAACAATGACTGGCTCTGACAAATTAATGATTGATATAATAGAAACACAAATACAAGTTTAATGATGCAATTAATCATACCTATAGTTCCCACCTTAAAGTAGTACCTTATTGATTGAATACATATAAATGCACGTACACAATGCTCATCAAAACGTCACCATCTTGTGTTTACCAAGATGGGATTGTCTGGTACTTGGGCTAAGTTCTGGTGGTAAGTCCCCACTGGCTTGCTTCCTTGGCCAGATAGGTGCCACAACTAATACTGGTTTTTCTCCCCTCCTCACCAAATTGGCAACCCTGTAAGGGAATCAATGACCTCAGAACCCTAACCCTGGCCCTCAGGGGTTGCTGTGCACTATATTTTGGCACCCCATAAATGAAACCAAATGAAATTAGAGAAGCAGTCAGGCAGGGTGGTTTACATCCATTATCAATACTTCATTCACTTTTTTAAAAAAATTGGCACGACAATACACATCCGCCTTGTTCCTAATAAGAGCACACCAAGTTAATTTTACAATATCTGAATTGTTATGGCTAATGTTTGTGTCTTCAAGATTGTACACAAATCACAAATAGCTGCACAGTTTCATTTTGGCGCCCATGACTAAGAATTTTGTTTTCTAGTAAACTTTCCTCATAAAATTTAATAAAAAAACCTGTCTGCCTACTTTCACGTCCTAAACCAACTTTGTACTGTTGTCATTTAATGGTTGCCTATTGGTAATAACAACTTCCATAAGGATATACAGTTGTAAATCAACGACTTGGTAATTGGCAGAATACTGGTTGTAGCTCAACACTGGCCTACTCACGTAGTACAGCTGTGGCAACACATGGAATTTGTGGGCCTGTATTATCACCAGGTAGTATTTGTAGATATAACATATATGTATAAATACTCATGGAGTAATGGGTTTTGACATCCTATGGTGTCTGTAGGCTAGCGGGGAAAGGTAAGCATTCAAGCCAGTTTTTCAACAGGCAGTTACTGGTCTGGAATATTGGTTTTTAATTGGCACATTACCAATCGTTAAGGGACATGGGAAGGAGCACTGAGGATGATAAAGTCAGTGGTTGACCAAAGTTGGATCACAGTGCACCCACAAACTAATGGAGAACACTGTGATCTGGGTTACTGATTCACGAAAGTCTTATATTCTACCAAAATTTTGATACACACACATATATATATATATATGCACACACACATGTATAGTATGGTAATAAGTGCACATTACTTGTGGAATTTCTTGATTATCGCAGAAAAACACTAACCACAGGTCTTTGTTCACAAGTTGAGTAAAGATAAAATAAACAGCAGCAAATTTTAGAAAAATAAAGCTGTGTATCTTGAGAGAGAATGCCATGTTTTGAGCATTCCACAACACTGACAGCGGTAGTGAAATAGACCTATTAGACAATGCCACACACACACACACACACACACATTGTTGTGGGCTCCTCCGGCTGGCCTGACCCAAAAACAATGGACAATAAACATGAACATTGCCTCTGACAAACAACTTCACACAACCTAGCACTCAATTCTGTGGGTAGCATTCTCTGCATTGACTCTTTGATTCTCCCTTCCCTTCTTCTTCACACTCCACCTGTACACATTGGTTTGAGGTGACAGGTCCAATCAGCACCACAAACCTCCCAATATCCTGCCGCAGCTCCTCACACAATTAGCCAACCAACAACCCACCACCTGTCCCTAAGAGACAGAATGGCAGAACTGCTATCTCTTTGCTTCTCACCCACAAACACTCACTAAATTGCACTCCTTCACCACCAACATTACCATTAACAATAGAATCAATTTAAAACCATAAAAATACTTGTTTATACTGGAAGTGCAGTTCATATATTATATTACACTTTCATTATTTTAATGGCAGCATTTGCTTTTTCAACATTGAAGATGAATAACAGCATTTCCTTTTATTTTTGTTTTCATTTCACCACACATGCTATTGGTTGTGGGGAAAAAAACCTGGCTAACCCTAGTATACTTAAGATATTCCAAGAGACTCTTGCAAGTGAATATACCTCATCAATCAAGTATGTCACATTTAGGAACTCTCATTGATAAAAAAGAAAAAAAGAAGTATTCCTCAAAACAGCCTTAACTTCCATGAAACTAAAAGTTAATTATTGGCTAAACTCAAGTCTTTGTAAGATTCATCACAACTAAGTGAAAAAATGAAAACCTTTGGCCATTGAAAAGTGGGAGACATGCAACCGAAAACCAACAACTAACTCAGGACTGAGTTGGCCTGATGTATGGTCTACAGCAGATAATCAGCAGGTTCATTGTCCCAGAGACCCTAAGAGTAATAATCACCCTATCTGTCAGCCCTTGCACAGCTCATTCTCTTCTTCTTGTTTATAGTACAAATCAGAGGTTGTCCAACAAAGACAGAATTAGTGCCAATAGTGGGAAAAAAATTTACTTCAGGCATGCAAATTCTACCAATTAGCTTGCTGTAGATACCTCAGTATTCTATATACTCACTGAATCACCCATTCAGCATCCACTCCTCTTTAGTAATCAGCTAAGGAGAATTGCAACCAGCACTAAATGGCTGCAGCTAACTCACCTATCATGCCAACCAGCTAAGGAGAAGATTTATCAGCATACACTGCAGATAGTACCAATGCCAGCTGCTGAGCCACAACTAGAAGACCGAAACTCAGGCTGAAGTAGTACAACAATAAATTGTCTTGTCTTCACAACTTCTTCTAACAAGCAATCCTTAGTCTTGATAAGCTGAACTTCTGCTGTATTTCCAATCACAAACTGCACTACTAGACTAAGCAGTGTGGGAAACACTAGTTCAAGTCCAACTCCTTCCTACTCTTCATAGGTTTCAAACACTCTTTCAGACTAATTGCAGTAGCAGCTAACAGAGCACTAGCCAGTGGCAAGCCACTATTTGACAGGGCTCAGCTGACCACAGGTATGTCACTTGTGGTCACTAGGACTAATGTTAACCACAATGTCCCCACTCAGTATTATCAATACACTCTGGCTAGCACAGTGTATAAATACTGTAAAATGAAACAGCCTCACAGGAAATACTTCCTGTATAGTGATAATACAGAGAAGTTAGCATAAAATGGGATGCATGCAAATAGGCAATGCACACTAGGAATGCAAGCACACTTCTTCAGTTGGATCGGATTCAGTTGGATCAGCTTCAGTGGATCACCAGGTGTAGGATAAGAGATTAGCTCAACTATTATTATATTATTATTACATGCAATAACATAACTAGTTCAGTCTCCATAACCCATGAGAAGTACAACCACGACTCGAGGACATCTATTTTTTTAGGTTGAATTTTTTTTTTTTTTTAAAGGGACGTAGCCAAGGTTAGAAAATGATATCAACACTTGAACCGCAATTAAACAAGTCACTAACCTTCTTGAACTACCATTCTGTCCTTGCTTGAGTCATCCACAGAGTTGAGAGGTGATGTGAGATCCACAATGGAGTCTGGAATATGTTCCAACTCTCTCAAAGGATCTTCATTGGATGCCATGACGACCTTTCAACAAAAAGCACAGATAGACGATACTCAAGAGTTTTAGTAAATAGTAAATTGTTTATAGAGACTGTCCACGGCTTCGGTTACAGTGGCACCCGTAAGATCAATGACAACAGACTGACAGACAACTAGACACTAAGCTAGCAAACCTCACTCTAGCAGCTAATTTAAAGATAAAGCTTTGTCTAGCACAGTTTCTACGATCTAAGCTAGGTTAGCGTACCGAAAATTTTGTAGTTAACACTTTCACTGGTGCAAAAGCTCTGAAAGAGCACACATCACATCTATACCAAGTAAGTAAAGTATAAAGCCTTCCCCCCTCCTTCTATTTGGTTCTCCGTATATTTACTAACTAGGGAAAATCCGGAAACTAGGTTTACGCAATTATTGAAGTGAAGCAGAAAAATACGATTGATGAATTCTCATCTTGAGTAGGTTAATGTCGCTGGCGTTTGTTTACTGAGTTGCATTTAAAGGAAAGGAAAAAACATTATGTTTTCCTCTAAGCCCAAGGACACCTGGTGAGTGAGTGCCCAATGTGTACAGGTGTGCTTTAATTAAGTTGGGATTGTACAATTGTAGGAGGAGAGATTATGAGGAGCTTGTGGAGCTTGGTGCCGAGATTGGCATGAAGATAAGAGAGAGGGATGGTAATTCTTCAGACAGCAAGGTTTGTCATCACACCAAAAGTCAGGTTGTTGGAGTACCACAATGTGCTAGTCTGGATACCATCCATACTTTGTTGAACAAGTATAGCTACTCTTTGCTGGAAGGGATTATATTTACTCACCTCCCCCCCCCCCCCCACACACACACACACACACCCTCTCCCTAATAGAAGCCTCAGTACATATACGTCCACTTACAAGTTCACAAGTGTTACCACAATCCCATTGTGATGATCTTTACCACCTGTCATCGTCAATGTGTTCAACATACACAGTATTGGATATCTATGACGATTACTATCATGCATTTTGGAAAAGAAAGGGACTGAATATAGGATTTACTTGTAGTGCTAAAAAATACAAAATTAAATTAGTATAACTGTACAGATAAGACCAGAGTCGTCAACCGTAGTGCAAAGTTTGTATCTGTATGGTCAAATTTGATCACTTATTAAAATAGGTTGAAACAACATAAAATTATTGTGTCATTTTTATTGAGTGCTACAATTTGATGTCACTTTCTCAATGCTGATGTGCTAACTGTGTCATGATCTGCTATTGACACAAACATCCATACAGATGACTAAGTTACATTCTGATATAAGGTTTTGAGTTACTGTAGGAGCAGGTAGATTATGTTTCAAGTAATGAAGTTGTGCCTGCTGATTTACTAGTTGACTTCTGTCTAGTATATGATGGTTGTTTCCTTTGCATGATTTATTTGAATTTTCTTTAGCCGTCTGAAGACAAAAGTCTTAATGAGGAACACTATGCAGTTGTTTCTAAAAAAAACAACTAGTTGTAGAATATTCCTAGGATATTTCAGAGAATCTATCTTAACTCATATATTATATAGTACAGGTAGCAATACCAAATGGTATATACAATGACAACTACGTATACACCCAATTATGTCTCTGTAAGTAATTTATAGCTGAGGTGCTCTTGAAACTCGCTCAGTTGCTGCCATGATACATATGTAGGTCACTTCTGAGCACCTGTTGAAGGCAGCATTCAAGTCATCATTCACAAACTCTCAAGAATAGTCAGCACCAGCGTTTCTCGCGTTTGTGTCGTCATGAAACGTTGGTTGTATTCAAGCAAGCTAGTAGGCGTATTAATGGGTGTGGTCCGTCCCAGTCTTTCCTTCTTCAGCTCTGTTTAAATTGTGTGCTTAGTGACTTACTGTTGGGAATTGCAATGGGATAGTGGTAGGCATTCGTGGGAGCCAGCATTTTTTTTTTTTTTTTTTGTACAAATGTACTAGAATACTTCCGGACTCGGAACTGAAGTATTTCCTGCTTTCAATGTAAACTTTGGTATTTTGTAAAGTGCTTAATTTAATGGGTACCAGTTGTGGTCTCCTGTGAAGCTGGTTGATAAAATTAGTTTGTAACAGTCCTAGGAAAACAAGACACCTGTTGATCTCGCAGCTTTACCAGCTGCAATTTGGCCTTGTTGTGTGTTGTGAAAACTAAGTCTAAAATCAGTTTAACCTGGACATGTCAGTAAGAAGCTGTTACAGCTATATACTCCAGTGTCAGGGGCCTCCGGTATGCTTAACTCCTGGGCATTAAAGGACTTCAGATGAACATGATTTAAAATGTTTTCTCCATCCCTTAATGTTAAGCATTACCTGAGGCTTTTGTAAGGTACATATTGTTCCACAGTGCAGTACTTCTTGAGGTGATTATGTTCATAGGACAGAGTGACATTGTACACATAGAAATATATGGACATTTTATTTTTTTGTTACAATACTGATACACTAATTTGGACTATCACGAACCTATGTATGTCTCCATTGAGGATACGATTACTTCATTGATTTCCCCGTATTGCCTGGTCGTGTGGTGTCAAATTGATTAGTAGCGTTCAGTGATGTCTGGTAGATGGAAATGTTTGTAACTTCAATAATCAGACAATGATGGGTTGACTTTATACGAATGTGCGTTTGGGTAAATTAATTCTTTCTCATTGCAGTGAAATTAAGATGTGGATTACGCCACTATCAATGGTGCAGATCTACTTTACCAGATCGATGCAGCAAAGTCTTGGTTTAAGATACCTACTATTTTTTTAAATTTGTGGCGAGCTTGTCTGCTAGTTAATTATGCTGTGCTGTTCACGGTTGGCATCTTGTTTTCTTTATTTGATATGATCTCCAGTTTCTCTGTGTCTCTGTAACACTTTTACTAGTAATAATTGCTGACTGCTATAGAGTCTATGGAATAGTGTTGCAACTTCGTTTACTGGGCAGTAGTTATGCCATTTTTTTGTTGATGCTGTGGAGTATAATTCAAATTTAATTATGAAGTGACTCTTGCAGTATGTGAAGTAAGCCAGGCTTGTATATGTAACTGTCTACGAATGCCGCTTGACATCACAAGACTAATTCCAGTCGAAATTGTAAAAATTAAAAGGGCATTAAAGTTGTTTTTTTTTTAAATTACTATAACTTTTTATAATAAATGTCAGCTCTAATAGTGTATGTCCTTTTAACATGGAAACAAATTGACCAGCTTCGTTGTATCTGATTTCCATAAATTCTTTGATAAAGTGGACATTGTGTCTTGTAATAACTGTTAGAATAAGTAGTGGCGGTTGTAATTTCTTCTTTTTCGTGTTAATTTTATACTGCTGTAATTTTTATAGAATATACGTATTGTAAGTCGTAAGTTTTGTGTAGTTTAACTTGTGTGAGTATGAGTTTAAGGGTGAGGTCGTATAATGCAAACTAAGGTAATTTCTTGGTCTAGTATAAAGTAATGAATAGTATAATTGGGAATAAAATGTTGAAAATTTCGTCTCTTTAGTAATTAAAAATTACTGTGGCAGTACCTTTTATTAAATTTGTTACTGTGTATTTACTGACTGGTCAGTGGCATTGGTGGTCAACTTTAGAATTTGGCCCTGAACGTAAGAAGGAATTTAAGACTGATAATGTTCTCTGAAATCGAGCACTCTTTATATAGGAGCATCAGTGTCTTCTCAATCCACCTAGTTAGTGCCTGCAGATTGGGGACAACATACAGTGTAGGAGTCTTTATCTAACTTGAAAGTAACGGTGAGAAAGTAGAAACTGTTTCACGAGCGGTTACTATGGCATTCACCGTATCTGTGTAATTTAAAAACTTGTCTATTTTTGGAGCTTCTAAGTGCTGCTTGTTGGTTGTCAAGAGCCACTGGTAGTCAGAATGGTATCTAATGAAACTATCACTACTCGAGGGAAGCTGAGATAAGTACATAATTCCTTATTTGTTAACTAAAGTTACAAAAATAATTCTGCTCTTTTCTTTTGTAGCTGAGAGCTTGTTCAAGAGTTACTGGTAATAGAAGTAGTCAGAATGGCTTAAACTTGATACTAAAGTGTTATCACTACTCAGGAAATTAAGGTAAGGGAGTAGTTCTGTGTATTTATTTGCAATAATTAACAATACATATATATATATTATACTTACAGTTATTATTCATTTTTGCTGGCAAGGCTAAAGATCATGCAATTACAAAAATAATAAATAATTAAATAAACAAATAATAACATCAATAATAATAATAACAATAATAATAAAATAGTCAAAACAAGTAAATAAATACTAAGGATTAGGTGGTGATTGTTCCCAGGACAGGAGCACAGTTCCCTAGCTGCACAGCCACTGAGAGACGCTGGAAAAGATAGTCTCTATCCCCTGTTGTATATATATAATCCATTTTTGTCCTATAAAATGAAAGCATCTTCAGGTAAAATATATCATAAACAATATTGTAGATTTGTGCAGCCTAACAATGTAGACTCGCTCGCCATTTGTGCTAAAGCACACCACTAGTACTTAGAAGAGGATAAGTTATTTGTATAAATGTTGGAAACATTTACATTAAATTCTAACAATGACACAACATTACTTGGCTAAGGCAGTTTTCAGCTCAATTGGAACTATGTACCTCCAAGCGTTCGTTCATTCAGAATGATTGCCCCCTAATCAATAGTCAATGAACATAGCTCAACACAGCTCCGGGCAAGAGCTAGCCACTTGCATGGAAATGGCCCGTGCACAATAGTATGGACAATACTGCCCACAAACCTTGACACAAGTGCAACACACTGACATATTGCTAAAACAAACTCCGTCTTATCAATAGAACAAGGAGTCTCAGAGAACCTTAGACTAGTAGTACCCAATGGAATACCACTCGTGCGTCACCAGGGATGGCCGATCACAAGGTGAATTACCCGACAATGGGAAGCACCATGCTCGTTAATGCTGGGTTAGTCTCAAGCTGAACCTTGTTCCTCAAGGACGTGTTGGTAATTGCTGCAAAGTAGAGTGTAGACACAAGTTATCCAGTGCACTTATGGGGTAGCTGTAAGGTGTATCACCATGGAGACTGTATACAGTGAGTACGTCACCACTACTGGAAGTGATTTTTTGACGTAGCCTATGAGAGTATTGAGAGGGCTTCCTTAGTGCACTTTGATCCATTGTTACCAAGAGAATCAGTGTAATGGAAGCGAAGATCTTGTTGATTACAGTAAATGGCTATGACGACTTATTAGTGTTCTTTTCTAATTAATACTTACCTACCCTTTCTTGCCTCTTAAATAGTCACCTCAGTCACTAAATAACCAAATGCAACTTGTGCCTATAAATGCTATGTCACTAGCCTGGAATCAAACAGAGCCATTGTATGTACATTTAATATAATTTTCAATATTTGTGCTATCATTACAAAATTCTTTGACTTGGGCTTTATTTACCTGTAGAGAGATACATAGTAAGTAGTGAAGCAGTCAATATAGGCCCATGAAATGAGCTTGTATTTTAACCAATGTAAATGTCGAATAATATAATGTCGCTGGTGAATCGTTCTCTCTCGCAGTCTAGCTATTTTCTTTCCTTTTCCCCCCAGCTTGTTCCCCTAGTTCATCAATCCAGTTAGCTTTTTTCAGACCATTTATTGAGATAATCCAGGCATTAATATAATAATAATAATAATAATAATAATAATAATAATATAATAATAATAATAATAATAATAATAATAATAATATAATAATAATAATAATAATAATAATAATAATAATATAATAATAATAATAATAATAATAATAATATAATAATAATAATAATAATAATAATAATAATAATATAATAATAATAATAATAATAATATAATATTAGATCCTGTTGCTATATTGTTACTAGGTGTACTAACTTGGTAAGTGTGCACTATTTTTTGCCTTTAGCCATTTCTGCGAAAATGCTGATAAACAAAGTTGCTAGTGGAAACTGGGCATGCGTAAACGGGATCTAAAATAGTTAGGCCCGAGGGCTGTGTGCACTAAATTCACCAGTACCTAAGCGCACATGCTCTAACTATTACATAATAATAATAATGATAATAATAATAATATAATAATAATATAATAATAATAATAATATAATAATATATAATAATAATATAATAATAATAATAATAGTAATAATATAATAATAATAATAATAGTAATAATGGTGATGATCGTGATGAAGCAGTTAAAATATGTGTATAATATTATGTAGAAGTTGTACTCTTTTTTTTTTTTCTTTTGTGAAGTTCCTGGAACATTCTCTAAGCTCTTTTAGTACCTAGCAGATTCTTGGACCCAAGCTGAATAATTCTTGGACCATTTTGCTCAGATATATAATATATATATTCTGGCCAGTTAGGATTGGTGGATTACTCTTGGCCGAGTGCACGAGTTTGACAGCCAACTGTTATAGGTCTGCGTGACAATTACCTGCTATGAAATGCCTGCTCCTAGGATGTAGCTTGGCTGTAATGGGTGGTAGTTATTTGGTCTTGGAATGCGAGGAATGTGAGTGTAGCTATTGTATCTTACAATCCATTAGCCAGGAAGACGAGGGATCCATTGTGATTCAGGAATGTGTGCGTGCTGGAGTTGTCTGCTCATCTGTAGCGGGGAGAAACAAGGTATTGTTTAGTGAGGTCAAATGTAGTCTAGTATGGCTGCCTGCATCCAAAGGAAGCATTTTTTGTTGTTGTTGTTGTTGTCTTGTTAAATCAATAATATGTGCTTGAAGATAATTTATTTGCTTCGGGGTTGCCCCCCCCCCCCCCCACCCCTCCCCAATTGTAGTAGTTAATGATTCCAAGTGTGAACTATTTTGAGTGCCGGTAATGTGGCGGTGTGTTGGTTAGTGTATCAATTATTAACTAGGTTTTACCATAACTGGTGAAGAGAACATCATGTGGATAGCAGATGCACGCACTTACTCATTAGATGAATGGTTTTTATTGTTGGTGTGTGCACATGTGCATGGATATGTATGTGCATGTGTATGCATGCTTGTCAGATAAATGTAGTCTTAAAATAGTAACATGAATTTGTGTAAGATATTTTGAATATCGGCTCAGCTATATTTAATGATATTCATTATCATTTCTTCGTTACTGCTCCCCCACATGCACGCACACGCACGCACACACACACACACACACCTCTCCTGATTTTAAGGAAAAAATATTTCCGATACATGTAAATGTATAGTTTGGATCTTGTGCTCATGGTGTGTGTGTGTGTGTGTGTGTGTGTGTGTGTATGTGTGTGTGTGTGTATGTGTGTGTGTGTGTGTGTGTGTGCATTATTTATACTAATATTATAATATAAATAAAAAATATATATATTCTGAATCTGCAGCGTTTTGGGAATTTGAGGCCTTTAGCTATGTATCTGTTTGGATGCTGCCCCAGGCCAAGGATTCCTAACTGCTGCCCATTCACAATACCCTAATCTGACTGTTTTGGAACGTAGCAACGGCTACAATATGGAGAAACATCAATGAAGCCTGGAGCGCAACAACAAGTGTTTGATTTACATAGCATATTATGTTTTACTGGAAAGTGTTGCTCCAGTGATATTGTATGTTCAAAGGTGCCTTCTAAATCTGGAAGTTATGGGATGGAGATAATGATGTGTGAATCGTGAGTCAATTTTACAGCTACTTGAGTGTTTCTGGATCATTAGGTCTATTACAGCATGGCTGTATTGCCCCAGCATTCTAATGCAGTGTTGTGCTCGCAGCTGGAGTGATAAGGGCCATTAGATAAGCTTATTTAAGGTATGGGCTAACATTCTTCATGGAGTAGTGCCGTTCTGAATTAAATTATTCTCTTGGGTGGCTTTAAGACGGTACGGTAGTCTCAGGGTTGTCCAAGTAGAACCGGTACACTCACAGGTATTATTGTTGTTGTTGTTGTTGATTGTTCTCATCGTCATTATTACTTACGTTATATCTGCTCATATAAAATGTTTTTGTTACGTGCTGGTAGAACCTAATTTACTATACTTCTATGCTTGCACTTTTTTCATTTTTAATATTAGCAATTATTTTGTCAATTGTTCAGTTCCTTGACACTCACAAAACATTAGAATTGCTTTCTTGTTGTGGTTTACCCGAAGTCTCTCAGTTGTTTACTTTTTTGTTTGTTTTCAGTGCATTGTTCAAGTTTATGGTATGGGACATGTTGGTATTGCCTTTGAAGAGTTGTATGAGCAAGCTGCTATGTCGGATGATTCAAACTTCATCAATAGTAAGATCACATGATGCTGCAGTACCTTCAGTGCTCGTAAAATGGCAGTAAAAGGAAATAATAATGGAAGCCAGCTTCTCCCCCCTCACTCTCTCTCTCTCTGCCTGACATTACCACAAACGCTAGTCCCTCTGTCTGCACCTCTTACTAGCAAGGCAGATCAGCACTTCTTTATGTTTCCATAAGAGTGTAGGGAATCCAAGTCATTTCCTTGGAGCTTCATGCATGGTCAAGATATTGAGTCACTTCATTGGCTGCTTCAAATGGCCTCCCACCCACACAAGCGGCAGAGTTTTTCTCAGAAGAGTAGTAGCTGTTGTGGTCGGTTGATTTCCTTGCGGCATGAGGTGCATAGTAAAGCTGGGGGACGGCTGATTGGCCACAAGTGAAAACAAAGCAGGAAAGAATAAGTCTATTACACATTCAAATGTTCTGTTTTCTAAATAAGGAATTTGTACATACTTGATCAGGATACAAATAATATTAATAATTTCATCAGTGGTTTGCTTCGGGTTTTTTTTTGTTTTTTTGTGTGTGTGTTTTTGTTTTGCCAGTGCTAGCATCCACATGGTGCATATGTGTGCGTGTGTAAATACTTTATGAATGGTATGTGTATTTTCTACTTGTAAGTAGTAGTGTTGTTTTGGTTTAGAGATTCCAGACTTACTTAGTTTTAGTTATTCATACCAAACTAATACATTGAATGCTTAGTTTTAGTTTTTTCCCCAAATGTTCTCTGAAGATTTAGTTAGTTTTTAGTTTTTCTTCAATATCAAGTAGAAGATTTAGTTCGTTATTATTATCAACTGACTTAGCTTTAGTTAATTTATGTTGTCACTCAAATTCTTCAATAATGAGACTCCTTAAAAAGTAGTACAGATAGTTTTCCCAAATAATTTCAAAAAACGTTTCAATGAAATCTTAGATATTATAAAAAGTATGATATTTTATAGTTTAGAGAATATTTACTTGATGAAAATTTATACCTTCATTTTAATAATGACATATTTCAAGGTGAATTCTTTACAACAAAAATTGCTTAGTTATAGTTTTTGTCATCCACTCTAACTGGTAGTTTTAGTTATTATCAAATTTACTGTCTTCTAAAATATTTAGTTTTAGTTTTTTTATGTTCTCTACAGCTTAGTTTTAGTTATTCTTACCAAAAGTAAAATGTCCAAAACTAAGGGGTTTTGGTTTTAGTTTTAGTACAACAATACTTGTAAGATACATGGCTTCAAAAAAATGATATGGGAAGACTCCTATTCAGATCTACATATGAATATTATGTAATCCTGTTCCTTCATTAATGGCTTAATCCAATATTCAGTTGTAGTTGTTGCAGTTTTTATTTGTCTCTAGAACCACTGTGAGTAACTATGGAGAGGAGTATTTGAGGTCATTGCAGCTACTACCGAGCATGCAGCTGCAAATATTCAAACTACTTTGGAACAGGTTGGGTGTTGCACATTAGCAAGGTTGCTAGTGGTTACAGTGTTACCCTCAGCAAGCATGCACATGAGGTTACATCTGTCTTCCATCATTTGGTCTGTCATTCTATCAACAGCAGATCTTAAAAGATGGCGACCATTGAAGTGATCACTAATGGCTGAACAAGATAATTTATATGCCTTCAATGTCCAAGTTTCTATTCTATCAGCTTTATTCCAGAAAATGCTGGTCATATTGTGGGCCTTGTACCTTTAGTTTATCACCAGTTACGCTCCCTCCAACTTACACAGTAATCACTGGATATAGTTCACTTGGGCAGTGATATGTTTAGTTAGTTGTGCATCATTAGTAACTTGAGGGGATATTGTGTTATGTAACGTTTGGATGTGAAATTGTACATGCGCACACACACATGCACACCATTCAAAGTGTGCTGGTTATTGTAGCATTGCCTTGGAATGTTTTTCATTGCATTAAATTCTTAAATTTGGTCATTGTAAGTTTGTAGTATATGTATATTTTCCATGACATGGCCATAAGATGGTCAGGACCAGGAGTGTAAGATGGAGTTGTGGCAATGCAGAGAGTGTGCTTGTTCAGCTTATACTGAGTTGCATTCACATTAAGTAATTCAGCGAGTCATCAATCTTGAGTGGAACATTTTCTGAGGACATAAACATTTTGCTGTGCTTTTTATGTTACACATAATAATTATTACCAGTCGTAGGTCTAAAAGAAGAGTATTAATAATTTGCTTTCCCATTCGAACTATGCCTTACTCACATGTCCAATCATTTCCTAACTATGTCTTAATACCTTACTAAGCTAGCTAGTTGCGTAGCTGTTTCAAAAGAAGTAACTAACGTTCTCCCGTGTAGAGTTAAGTATTCAAAAAAAATTTTTACAATCAGTCTCAAAGATAGTGTTTTTAATTGAAAACATCTAACTTTTCTTTAATGTGCCAGAGTGATTTGTTTGCCAGAAAAGTGTTATCAACCTTAGGCCATGGAGCTTCAACTAGTGGGAGAGCAGCTGGCAATAGCTGACTAGCCACACCCCTGTCTGGTGTGATGTGATATGGGCAAGGTTGCAACAGTAAGTGTGTGTGTGTGTGTGTGTGTGTGTGTGTGTGTGTGTGTGTGTGTGTGTGTGTGTATTGTTAGAAGCTCTTCTGAGATTGTGAAAGTGTGTTTTATGACTGAACTATCCTGTGGGTCCATTTTATTACAGGCTTCTGATCAAATGTGTGGAATGAAAGTCATTTTGGGAACTTGTGATAACATCAGTGTTACATCGCCTAGCAGGTTGATCTTGAGTCACTCATTTTATGACCTAACTTTTCCATGCATAGACAGGATGTTGGTGTTGGATGTAGGTGGGTTACAATATTCTAAACTGAGTCAGTAAACAATAAGTTAAGCACTGCCTCTGAGAGAACTACTGTTTTAGCGTCCCGAAGGCCCTAGGCATTAGCACTCTAAGTACTGCAAGGGCACTACTTACGTAGGGCCTGAGGGACCCCAGGTAGTTCCCGATGACTATGCCAATTCCTATCGTCACTATCGATGGTGTGAAGTGCATTGCCTAACTAGTTTAGGACGTAGCAACTGTTCCTAACAACTCGATTGAAATGACACTACAATAATATCCCGGCTGGCCCTCAAGTCTCCCCAAAAAGCTTAAAAGAATTCCCTCTCCAATTCTTATCTCATTTTCTTGAGAACTAAATAGAGAACTAGATATGGGGGTAATAGATTTTAGAAGTTGTTTTGTTATTGGCTGTTTTGGATTTTTTTATATTGTTTCATCCAATGATTTCTCACTATTTTCAGGACTGTCACACATACCTACACAACAACAAACAACACCTTGCTAGCTTCTTTGATGTGTGCTTGAAGGGATGTCATGTTTGACTAGAGGCTTCAGTCAGGAAACACGCCATCTTCTTATATAGCTGCAGTTTCTGTCACCTCTTGAACTCTGGAGTTGTAGTTGTTAATGGTCTCCCATTTTAGGACTCTTTGAACTGTTAGAATAATGGTTTCTTTACACTTTACCAGTTTCCTTTTGAAATAAGTTTTAATTAGTATTTGTGTAATATTATGTCAATTTTTCAGTTTATTTATGACTAATTAATCTAATTAGTACTTAATTATCAATTTTTAGCTGACAAAAACAAACTGTATATTCTCTGCACAAACGTTTGCGTCTTTTTTATTGTTTTACCCTCAATTTCCTGTCAACCATCTTTTAATGTTGTTCAAGCATAGTGTTATATTTGTGTATTACTTGTTTTGTTTTCCTTATTCGAATACTAGCTTTAATAAAAAGTGTGTTCCAAGTTGATCAGTGTATGTACAATGGTATTGTGGATAAATATACTTAAAATGGCTTCAGCACAAATGATGAGTGAAATGGGTCAGATTAAAACATCACCCATGTGCTGAGTAGGCTGTGTCTAACATGTATATATGTACATGTTGCCTGTAAGGTGTGCCACATTATCACAGACTCCCTTCCCCTCCCCTTCATCCTCCTCCTCGTAAAGTCTTGCTCACTTGCCAAATAAATCTTTTCATACCTCCATTGCTAAATTGAAAACATGAGCATAGCAAAGGATACATCATGCAAATAGTGTAACCAGCATGGCATTTATGCAGACAGCTAACTACTGCAAACCCCAATAGCATTGAATTCAGGTCTGGTCTTGTATTTTCTGAATATGTGTGATCCACAAAAATCATCATGTGACCAGCATCAATGGATACCACAATTTTTCTAGCCCCCCCCTCATGCTATTCGAGACTTATTGAGAAATTATTGTGTGGCTGTATACACATAAATAAACTGCCTCAGTAACTTGATTGTAATAATCCTGTATTCTTATTTCCTGGGCTAGGAAATAAATGCCTTGCAGTACACTCGGTCGTCACACCTTCATTCATGAAAAGGTGGGTGGAACCATGTTGGCTAACAGGCATAATTATGCAGCTCTAATGACAGGGTGCATACAGGATTTTCCGCTGGTGGTGGTGGAAAACACTGCTAGACTTAGCCACACCCATTAAAAAAAACATATTACTTTGATATACGTGCCAATACGAGAGTGTATACTTCACACTGATCAGTGTTGGGTCACATGCATGTTTTATAATCTCACTACTCATAGAATTCGACTTTAGCTACTGTACTATATTTGCTTCCAAAAATTGTGGTGGGCAGGGAGAGGTGAAATGAGTAATACTGACATACCCACGAGATAGGTAACCCCCACACTTAATGGTACACCCTAATGGGAATTGTTCTGGTTAGCTTGGGGGCCCAGGGCATCCCTACCTCTAACCCGTGCTGAGTTAGCATTCTGCAAGGCCACGACATGGCTCACTTTCTAAACAAAAAGAAGAAGAGATTTATAGTGACACATTGAAGGTACTTGGGTGATAGAGTACTGGTTAGGTCATTTTCACAAATGTGGAAGTTTTTATCTTCTATCTGTCAAACTTGCAGTTGGCTGACAGACAGGTTTGGTGTTGTTATTGTGGGGCAGGAGTTGGAGATTGGCAGTGTTCCTGCTTGATGAGGTCAATAGGTACATGTGGTCTTAGCAGTGGTTCAGCGAGGTCAGACCACCTGCTCAGGAAGAGCAGGTCTTGCAGACACTTATAGGGCACTCCACAGAAACGGTGTGGTTGAAGCTAATTGAATACTTCACTTATAAGTGCTTGCTGGGTTGTTTTATTTCATTAACTGCTGCCACCAGAACTACCCCTGCCCAATGCAAGTATTTGAATTTAATGTGCTCTTGGAGGTTGAGCCTGTTTGTTAAGTTTCTGGGGTTTGTGCCATAGGCAGTCATGCTCGGCTATTGATTGTAAGTAATTGAAACTGTTCCTTCTTTTAAATCTAATCTGAGGTTAGAGGTGCATGTGTCCAAGCGGAGTGCATGTGGTGTTGCCTTATTGGTGTGGTTTTTGGTTTGTTTTTTTGCAGGAAGATGGCTGACATTCAATAGACAAAGCAAAGAATTGAATTCATTGAATGCCGGCTTTTTTATTACATCACACATGTGTGAGACCCACGTGGTCCTGTCAACATGGGCTATGGAAGAATTGATTATGTTAGCCCCGTCTTTGTAGGGACCAGCTTTGATTGGAATTGAGTATTACATACTCTAAGTTAAATGTGCTTGTAACCATCTATGCATCGTTTTGGTAGTTCTCTGTCTCCAGCACATCTGTTCATATGGTCATTGGAAATGTTCTTAGTTAGAAGTAAAGTTTTGTTGTTGTGTGTTGTGCAATCAAAACGCAATACGCTCACAACTCATGTCTAATGAAGATGTTAAAAATTATTCTTTGAAGAAATCCATTTAAAATGTTTTGTAGTTCCTGTAGTAACTCGTTGTGGTCTGTATGTATGTACAGTTGAACCAGAAGTTGGGCAGACTACTGCAAGAGTATCACAAGAAGCTACAAGCTCTGAAGGCACTCCACGATAAGCTGCAGTCAAGAGACTACACAATGTGAGGAGAGTGGAGGGAAGAGGTGGAGTGGGTGTGTCTAGGGGGATGTGGAGTGGGTGTGTCTAGGGGATGTGGAGTGGGTGTGTCTAAGGGGATGTGAAGTAGATGAGGGAGGTGATCAAGGATAATGCTCAGACAGCGAGAACCTTGAAGAACAGGACTAAGACAGACAAAGACTGACCAATAGCCTTTACTTGACATACTGATAGGCACTTGGTATCTTTGTTACTTTCTAATTTGAAACTAGCAGACTCATGAGTTCTGCAGTCAGTAACTGGTAATCTAATCTACTGCTTGTCTCATCTTAGTCTGCACACCTCATCTTCTACCTGCAGGTTTATTTGTTAAATATGCGACCATCTATCTGCTTAAAAATAAAAATAGGGGTTTAACAAGACTTTGAAGAAAGTGAAGCAATTCCTCAAAGCAATAAATTAACAAAATAGTGCCACTTTGGCATCACTACTAGTTCAGTGAAAAAAGATGTAAATGATTAGCATTGCATTCTGATTTGCAATTGAGTGAACTGTATCTTTCTTAGCATTTCTGTGTGTGTGTGTGTGATTGTAATGTAATACTTTAGTAAGTATTAAATTCCAACCACTGTTCAATGCAGTGCTAAATAATTTCAGAGGGTCTAACATTTACCTGGTCATGTGATGTTAACTCAGACTAGTAAATTCCATTCAGTCATCATGTGGCTTGTATTTATTTACACTTACCATTCAGAAATTCTATCTGTGGAATGCAAGTCTGTCCAGTGTGATAAACAGGTTATTGAGGGAAGGAGAGGTTGAGTGAAAGAAATGCAAGTGACATGGTTAATAGTGGGATGGGAGGAGGAAGTGGGTGAGACTCTTGTGGGTGTGGTATGATAGACATTTAGACTTACCTCACAAGAATGGAAAACTTGTTTGTCCTTCAGTTTTTATTTATTATTTTTTTCCCTTCTTTCCCTGGCCTGTATGGGGTTATCAAGTAGGGTGCTGGTAGTGGTCAACCAAGGTCAGACACAGGACTTACAATTAAAGTGACTTATTCGTTCTATTTGGTTAAAATTCTACAATGTTCCATGTCGAATGCACTACCAGGCAAGCAACCTACCTGATACTGGTAAGGAGTATTGGGAGGGGTCACAGCAAGACAGGAAAATAATAGTCTAAGACACGGGTCCCCTCACAAAGCTAGACTCCATCCCAACTAGCTGTCCACCCCCACCCACCTCTGCTGCTATTACATGCACACACGTTTCACGTAGACTGGAGTTCCATTATGTCAGTGCCGTACAAATATTGCAGACAATTATAGTGGAATTTAAATAAATTTCTCCGAGTTTTCACTGTCAGTCGTTGTTGTTGTTGTTGTTACAACAGTATACATTTCTTTTTCTGCAGTCGCGATGACACATTCCAACAAAGAGATGAAATGCTCTCAGACTTGGACAAGAAGTAAGTCTACACTAATTAAACTGATCACGTAGAATCTCTGGGAGGGAAGGAGGGTGGCGATTGTGTGGGAATAGTAGCCATGTTTAGTTAGACTGTTGATATATTGTATGTAGATACATTGTGTTGAGTGTTGTTCCTCCTGCAATGCAGACCTCCTTACAGTGACTCAGTGATCATGTGTTTGTGTGTGTGTGTGTGTGTGCCCCAGGCATCTTATGACACCCTGAGATTATCGGTGTTTGACAATATATTGTAATAAAGGATACAAGAGTTGGCATATGTTTTCATAACTCTAGATAATGCTATCTATTTGTGGTCTAAACTCAGCAATACTCTGTGAATACACTATATACATGTTGGCTCAGTTGTGTGTGTGTATGTGTGCATGTGTGTATCGTAAAGGTATTTGTGGGGAACTGATTTCTTCTGGTTAATTTTATCCTTGAAAGACTATTCATTTATTGAAACAATGAACTTGTATTTTATTATGACCAGCCTGTCCACTGTTACTCTCACTACCACTCAGTGAAGTAGGAGGCCTTAAAAAGAATACTTTAAATTGAAAGCATCAGCAAACTCTTTCCTGCTGTACTAACTCCCTCCAAACTCTCAAGTCTGTATTTGATCCCTCTGTATTTGTTTCCCTCTGCACCGTTATTGAATAATAGAATTCCTCAGAGCACATGTGTTTGTGTGTGAGTGTCTACTATCTGAGTTGTACAATCACTTTCATTGTTGCTGTTTGTGCTCCTCCACTGCCTGTCCATCCGTCAGGCACAGGTTTTCTCTGGCACTTGTACTATATCCTATGGGGTTATTAGCTGATGTCTTATTTATTTATCTTTTTGTTTGTTTATTTAATAGGTACGAACATTTACGGAAATGTTTCAATAAAGGATGGTCTGCTCCAAGGTTAGAGAAGTGTATACTATTGAAAATAATTTGTCTGCGAACGAAATGTTTAATGTGGGTTAATCAATTATAAAATGTAGGTTAATTGAAAATGTAGAGTAATTAAAAATGTACTTGTTTTTACCGTTTTGTTGATTTTTATTTTAATTAACTAATTAACCACCTTCAGTAACTAGCTGCTTTCATTTTATAGAGCTCTTTAAATTATTTGTCCAATAACATTTAATTGGACTGAATAATTGTGTTGGGAGGGGGGGGGGTGTAACAGAATGGTGACCATAAAATGTTTATTTTATGGCCCGTGGGCATATAAGTTACCATTTTTAATTTTTAGCATCAGATAAAAGGTCCCTCCCTTGCTTGTAATACTACTGTTTAAAGCATAGACACTTTGGTAAATGAAACACACACACACACACACACACACACACACACACACACACACACACACACCCATACCACATGACACAACACACGTACCCACACACAAACACATTATGCTATACAGAAATTGAATCTATGTAGTAAACACTGAGATTTGCTATGGGCTTTTACTGGTTGCTATAGTTACCTTCTAGAACTATCCAAGATGAGGTAAGACTGATATGTACTTATTGTGAGTAATTAGATCTCCTCCAATCACCACTTCTTATTAGTGCCCCCTCACTGGCTATCCAAATGTTCCTGCTCACTCTTCTAGCCCATCAATGTATTTACCCAACTGCTATATATATATATATATATATATTCCACACTAGATATCTTCACAATGTTATTTTTAGGTACGTGACCTGTGAGATAACTCACATTATCACACTGTGTTATCTCACGCTGTATTGCGCAAGCTCTTTATATGGAGTTAACGGTCGGATAACTGAGGTTAACGGCCAGCAGAGTTGGTGCAGTAGCATTAGAATCCCTGTCTAGGGTACCTGCATGGTAGTCATATGCACACACGCATGGTCGGGTATACCACACACAAACATACAAGCTAGTACCACCACGTGCAACCTGTAGCTTCTGTAGCTTTCACAGAAAAGTGTCTGTTGATCTTATCTAACCCACCCACCCACTTCCCAATTTAATAGGTTTAATCATAGCTTCAAGGAGGGGGTTCCTACTTCATGAGCCAAGCACCTCCAGCTTAACACTGTGTCAGTGCGATCAGCTCCAAAGGTTGAAATGTCACCAGCAGCATTCTGACAGAGAATATGCTGTGTTTACCAATTCCTCGCCTTAGAGTAGGCTCCACCTCCTAACTTCCCCAAACTAATATTACCTGAAGTTGTATGTGTCTGTCACAACCACCATACTCTGAGTAGAGCCCGTTAAATAGATGTTATAGCAAGTACCCCACCACATAGTTATTTAGTCTGCCACCAGGGGAAAAACGCCTGTGAAAGAGAGGGAATACATCTAATGAGTAAAAGAAGGCTGAGAAAGGAATTGTGAAATTTCTAAAGTTTTTTTTTGGTGTGTGTGTGTGTGTGTGGGTAGATATGAGAGCACGCGCATTGAGCCTTGGTCTTCTGACATACCGACTGCAAGTTTGTTGCGGCGAGAACAAGATGAAATAATCATGGAACAAGATGAAGGTCTTGAGAGTCTTTCTCAAGGACTGAAGAGACAGCAGAACATGGCCCGAGACATGCAGGATGAGATCAAGAATCAGTCTGGTGGGTAAAGGGTGGGTCTACTTGTAGCTTCAGTTGCAGATAGGCTGTGGTGGTATTAAAGTAAGGTGTGAAAGCTAAGATCTAGGTGCTGTGGCGATAATATTAATACCTATCTTCATCTAAACCCCAGGGGTTAATCCTTCTTGGGCTTTAGGATGCTGCACACCTGGATAGGTTAGGTGCTTCACCACACCCACCCACCCATTAGTACAATATGTTTTAGTTTAGACTTCTTCACAGCTAGCATAAGTTTTAAGTATTGGGCCAGGTAACAGATGAAGGAGCTTCAGCTTACCAACCATGAAGTCTGAGGTGTTGGTTAACTGAGGTATAAATGCGTTATTTGGGGAGATCTTTGTGTGTGTGTGTGTGTGCGCATGTGTGCATGCATGTGTGTGTGTGTGCGCGCGCGCGCGTGTGTGTGCATATGTGTGGAAGGTTAGTTTTGCTAGTGTGTGTGGCCTCACTTTGTTATACATTGATAATAGTAGAAATAGTTCCCATTGAAGTCAGTGGAGCGAGCTAAGGGGCTACGCTAAAAGCTATAGCTATAGAATACTGTGAGTTAGCTAGTGTAGTTTTGATATAAATAGCAACTACATAATTTTACCTGCTCTAAAAGCTTTTTTGGCTCCTCTTGGAACCCTGTCTTTTTCATTTTATTATTATTTTTATTGTTATTATTTTTGTCTCTTTTTCTTCTGCTGTTTGGGAAACTCTGAGCACCCATTTTCTAGCATTTTTAACCTCCCTAGCTGTTTCTTTTCTGCTGATCATTTCTGGGGTGTTCAACAAATACCCTTCAATAAAATGCTAAGTATTGCCATGGAACTTCATAACACAGGCACATTAGTAGAAAAGAGTCCACATACGCCTACACAAATAGAATTGAAGACATTGATATATTATATATCAATTGATATATTATATATTTATTCCATCCTAGATATCTTCACAATGATATTTTTTGGTACGTGACCCGTGAGATATCCCACAATATCTCATGGCGTTATCTCATGGCTGTACTGCCAAGCTCATTACCAGAGTAGTTATAGGCTTTATTTACACTCGCCTGCTCGTGAAAATAAATTAGCCTGCTCGTGAAATATTTCGTCATATCACACTCTGGCTCATGTAATAAGTATTATTTATTCCACCCTAGATATATTCACAATATCTTTAGGTACATAACCCTTGAAATAACTTTTCACTTATAAGCTCATTACCCTTGTAGTTATAGCAATGGCCAAACTTGTCAATTTTCTGAGTTTTTACAGCTATCTTCCACTGGGTGTACACCCTGTGCTCTACAGGGTTAGAGCAGCTGCTAAAATATCAGCTGGGGGTGTGGGTAGCCCCTACAACCAACTTTAGCTGAGAGTTGCCCATCCTCCAGTACTAACTACAGTAGTAAAGATATCTAGTGTGGGATAAACCACTTATTACACTTGTCAGAGTGATATGGCCAAATATTTCACTCTCAGGCTTTATTTCACTCTGCCTCTGGCTCATGAAAATAAATTAGCCTGCTCATGAAATATTTCACCATATTACACTCTGACTCATGTAATAAGTACTATTTATATATATTATGTGCCCCTAACTCATTAGTATACAGCTTCACTTGCTTTGCTTCGCTGAATTAGGCAGTATATTGAAGTTGATTAGGGATGGGCATTAAGCAATTTATTAGATGGCCTCTAAATACTTTCACAGGAAGCCTCTAAGTACTTCAGTAGGATGCTACTTGCTTGCATTCCAGTCAGCTGATTCATGTACAGACAGTAAAGTGATCACAGTGCTCAGTTATACCTATTTACTGCGTCAGATTTTAGTTGATACAGATACTTGCTGCCTAATTAGGATTACTTGTGATTTATAGATGGTGTCATGCACTGGTAAGAAGTTGTATTTTACCACTGTTGTGTCTTTTCTTCAGATGTAATTGATGACCTTCAAGCTCATACCAAAAAGACAGATGGCAGAATAAAGACACAGACTAGAAATGTGGAGAACATGCGAATGAAAGATTCCTGTAGATGTACATGTGGTAAGTGGTGGTTTTGTGTGTTCTCAGCACGCTATGTCATCTGCTTGTGGGTGTGTCTGTAGGTCTTTGGACTACTGTGGTTCTGCTGGCCATAGCAATCGTCCTTGTAGGAGCTATACCATTTTAACTGTGTGTCTGTGTTCCATATGTGTGTGTGCAATTTCCAGTTTCAGTACAGGTTCAATTTTTTTATACATTAATTTTCATATCAATTTAGTTTGGTGTAATGTACTCGCATTATTTTGCTATCGTTAGGTAAAGGGTCTAAATATCATTTTACCTGGTAAGGGATAGCATAACTTTATGAGAAGTTGTCTCTCTTCTTCAGTTCAGTTTACAGTAGAGTAAACTAGCTGATAATGGCTGAAAGCCCTGCAGCGTCACGAAAGAAAGTCAAGTCTAAGTCTTCCAAGCGATCTTCATGTAAATTAGCTAATAGAGTATTCATCTTAAAATTAGGTTGCTTTATACTTGTATAGATAGCTCAGTGTCGTGCATATTATTTGTGTTCATTAAAAGAAAGAGAAGCAAATGTTAAATGCTCTGGTATTGTTAGATGTGTGTAGTGTACAAAATTGTTACTCTGAGAGTTAACTAAATATATAATGTTTAGTTTGTTTCCATGGTAGATTTGCACCATAAGAAGCTTCCACAGAGACTGTCTAACAGACCCAATGATATCTATATAAACAGGAAAAGCGAGTTTGACCAACAGCTTGTACGCTGCCATCGCCTCCTAGATACAAGGTATATTGGTTGGGCAAGATCAAATATTTCAGTTATTTTCAGGTGCTCATAAGATTCATTGGTGACAGCTCTTGGTGAATAATGGATTATTTATTGGGAAACATGTAGTTCAGAAGTAAAAATTGACCCGATTATGTGGCACCTTCTTTATGACGCTCTGTATAAGTTCCAATATAACACATTGGAACACAAGTGTTTTTAAGACAATATATCTCAAAGCCATATGTAGTCAAGTCATTATATGCGCTACACTGTTTGCGACGTCAGAAATTGTCCACATGATCATGTGATTCCACACTTGATTATTAGATAATGAACAAGTCAGAACTGAGTGGTCATGGGTCTACTAGTCTTCAAAATATTGTGTGCTACTGTAGAGTGTGTTCAGTAGCATCAATACCAAAGCTTACGTTTTTGCTTTGTAGATGTTCAAACATAATACGGTGTTACGGACAGATAAAAGTTGGCATTATGAAGTGTTTGGGCAGTGCTTGCACATTTTTGAGTGTGTTGTGTTGCTGCAGTTTTGATGAAATCACCGTGCATGGTTTGGGAATGGCCATTCATCGTGCCATCAATCTGGCGCTGCAGCTGCAGGAGAAGTCCCCTTACCAACTCCAGATCATTGCCACTACGTCTACAGTCTATCTAGTGGACGAATTGGAACCACTTTGTGATGTATGTAATCACTTCTTGTGTCACATGTGCAAGAGATGGTCAGAAGTGAATGTACAAGGCTTTTCAGAGAGGAAGATGATGGCTTGATCCAATTTTTTTTATTGTGACAGATCCTTGGTTGTTATGGCTTCCCAGTAGCCTATCCTACATTGTGAGCTAGGTTGATGCCAAGTTTTTTTGTTTTGTTTTTAAGTTAAGGAGATACATACATGGCACTAAAATGAGTCTTAGAAACCTGTTTCCTAAAGTGTGTATGGATCCTAATCAGAATGTAGCAAAAATACTTTCTAAATTTAATTGATTTTTGTAGTCTGTGTGAACTGCATTGACCAACGTTTATCTTAGGCTCCCAGATACCGAGTAATAGTGCAGACAAGGTTCATTTAACCCCTAGGGACTGGGAGAGATCACACTCAAATTGAAGAAGGATAAAGAAAATTGTGTACCAAGGCGAGATATGGAGGGGACACTCCTTGATCCATAAATTTTCTTCCTAGTTTGAGCTACTACAATCTAGGTGGGGTCTGGAGTAGCCCCCAGGCATGGGGAGTGCTTCATTTAGGATATTAACTCAATCTATTTACTTTTAATTTCCAGGAAGATGAGTTTCACAGTCAGTCACGCCCGTGCTCTGCCATCCACATCCAACTCTCCAAGACTCTCTCGTCTTCCTCCTCCTCTTCAAGCCATCAACCTGCAGCATCTGCCGAGACATCCTAGCCCGTCATCGTTCGTTAGTGTTATCAGATGTACATGTACCTCACACTCGGCATTTCCTTTGAAGTTTTCAGTGGTATGTATCAATTCTACAACCGTAGCAGATGGTGAAGGACATGAAATGTACTTACCAAGTCTGAGGGAACGTGTGGGCCAGCAAGCTCTTAACAAGAATAAATTATCTAACACGCATCATCCATTTTGTAAATTATTTATCTCTGATCATTTTGTTTTACTCATTCAATTAAAACCCTTCCCCACCGTTGTACAAAAGAAATGTTCATTACATTTTAGATGCCACTCCCATAACAAATGTGAAAAGGAGAAAGAAAGGTGATTTAAATAATATTTAAATAAAACTGACAAAAGAAGTCTAAACTTCACATGACTATACACTCCATTCAATCAACTAGCAAATAAAAAAAATATGATACATGTATAAAGCAGTTTGATTCAAGCAATGTATGGTGGTGGGAAAATAATGTGGTGTGGTGGGAAAGTGACTAATAATCTGAATGATAATTTAGCAAAGTTATCTGTGTGCAGTCCATTGACAGAAATGATCACTCCTTACCAGTTGCAGAGCGTCCTGATGTGGACTGCACTCTGAAATATGGTCAGAGGGGAAAAAGAAAAGAGGCAAAGAGAAAAAGGAGATAGTAGGAGTAGCTGATGGGCGTGGTTCAGCGAACTCTCTTCATATCGTACTCATTGCGAGTGCTCTCTCTGTAGTCGATGTGGTCACGCCCACTCACAAAATTGCTCATCTGAACAAGACTCAGCATCACCTAGCGAGGAGGAGGGAAGGGCAAGTAGATTACATGATTACACTACATGTAGCATGACACATGCACACACATGTGGAGTATCTATGGCGACAGAACATCAACTTTACAATGTTATTGCATTAGCTAGTGAACAAAGTTTAAAAATGTGAAGAGTCATTCAATACGTTATCCAGACTCATCCATGAAGACATGCTCCCTCTAGTATATCTTGGTACTTGTCATGCTATGCCTCCCCCCCCCCCCCCCCCCCCCTGCCCCAATTAATAAATTATTCTCACACCTATGTCATATACTTGTAATTGTCAACACTGTTTATTTTGCCTCCTTCCTTCATTGATACAGTGTTGCCCACAGATACTAAGTGTGACAAAGTATGTATTGCACGACTTACCAGACCCAAAGTAACCAACACCGCAAAGAACAGAGCCGCATAGAAGGACTGCCTCACTTCTGCACTCTGGAAGTTTATAACAAAACAATATCTAACAAAGCTTTAACAACAGGAAGACACTATGAAGAGGGTGCTCAACTGAAGATAGTCCCTCATTAAAACTTTTTACCAGATAAAATTTCAAAACACTGAATCAGGGGATGTGGGAGATACCATTACAGTAGAATGCCAGTCATCCGAACTTCAGTTATCCAAACACTTTAACTAAACACCCAAAATCTAATAGTAGCATGTGCAGACACAAAGAATGACTTGACCACACCCCTTCATCAGCGTCTCGGTCCTGACATGTTTGGATAACTGACATTCTACTGCACTTGGAATAACTGAGAATAGTTTGTCAATAGCTATACTGTTAACAGGAGTTCAAACTTTAACTTTTTTCTGACATTATATATTGAGATAAATATGCTAGCATATCACAAAAGGTATTGGCTTCAGCAAATGTTGTGAACCTGCTCCGATACTTGCACTGCTAAATTAGTTTTTTTTGTTGTTGTTGCACTATACCTAATAAAAAACAACAAATATGCCACAACAATATTTATTATTTAAGCAATTACTTGAATGAGGTATTGGGAATGCTAGTCAGAATACAATTAGTGTTGAGATAACATAATGAAATGAAGAGATGAGTTTAATTAGTTGAATCAGCTTATGAGGCTGTCACCTTCAATATCAACTGTTGACAGAATGACTAACACACAGTGGGAACTACAACCCTGCATACACACTGGGTTTTTTTTTACTGAGTCATGAACTGCAAATGGTAGACTGCTAGGTTTCATCCATGAAATTGTTGGTGCTATGCTACTTGGACATGACACATCATGGGCAGGCCTTGTCAACCTAAATGAGGTCTTATAGTTGGTTGGTAAGAGTTGTACTGTTTTTGTTGATTATTCCCCACGTATAATAATGATGCTTTGTGAAGACTAAGTTGTTATGACTACAAAGTGGAGTGAAAGTCAAAACTTTCAAGTACAAAACAATTAAAAGTTACACCAAAAACTGACTTTTCTCTTCCACACAATTCCTTTTTACTTAAAATACTGTACTGTGTCTTACCAACACCCCAGTGTCCCCCAACACCCCAGTGCCCCACTAACACCCCAGTATCCCACTAACACCCCAGTATCCCACTAACACCCCAGTATCCCACTAGCACCCCCAGTGCCCCACTAACACCCCAGTATCCCACTAACACCCCAGTATCCCACTAACAGTGCCCCACTAATACCCCAGTATCCCACTAGCACCCCCAGTGACCCACTAACACCCCAGTATCCCACTAACACCCCAGTATCCCACTAACACCCCAGTATCCCACTAGCACCCCTAGTGACCCACTAACACCCAGTATCCCACTAACACCCCAGTATCCCACTAGCACCCCCAGTGACCCACTAACACCCCAGTATCCCACTAACACCCCAGTATCCCACTAACACCCCAGTATCCCACTAGCACCCCTAGTGACCCACTAACACCCCAGTATCCCACTAACATAACACCCCATAATCCACACAGTGATCATATCCCACTAACACCCCAGTATCCCACTAACACCCCAGTATCCCACTAGTGACCCCGAACACCCCATATCCCACTAACACCCAGTCTTCCCACTACACCCCAGTATCCCCACTAGCACCCCCAGTGACCCACTAACACCCCCAGTATCCCACTACACCCCAGTATCCCACTAGCACCCTCACCCCCAGTGACCACTAAACCCAGATCCCCTCTAAGCTAACCCCCAGTGACCCACTAACACCCCCAGTTCCACTAGCACCCCCAGTGACCCACTAACACCCCCAGTATCCCACTAGCACCCCATGATCCCACTAACCCCCATACCCCTAACACCCCGTATCCCACTAGCACCCCCATACTAACACCCCCCCCCACTGCACCCCCAGTGTATCCCACTAAACACCCCCCACTAACACCCAGTATCCCACTAGCACCCCAGTTACCCACTAACAAAAACCCCAGTATCCCACTAGCCCCCCAGTGCCCACTAACACCCCAGTATCCCACTAAATCCCTCTAGCACCCAGTGACCCACAACACCCCAGTATCCCACTAGCACCCCCCAGTGACCCACTAATACCCCCCACTAGCACCCCCAGACCCACTAACACCACCCCCCCAGTATCCACAACACCCCAGTGCACCCCAGTATCCCCACTAGCACCCCCAATGACCCACTAACACCCCCAGTATCCCACTAGCACCCCCAGTGACCCACTAACAACCCCAGTATCCCACTACACCCACAACAGGACCACTAACACCCCCAGTATCCCACTAACACCCCCAGTGACCCACTAACACCCCAGTATCCCACTAGCACCCCCAGTGACCCACTAACACCCCAATTCCCACAACACTCGCCAGCAGTTCCAACTTACATTGCAAAGGTCGTTTATCGTGGCTTCATTACAAATAGGATCATAATTAAATTCTGAAACAAAACAATAAATCAATCAATCAATCCATCAATTAATCAATAAATACTATAATAGTTAATGTGAGACAAAAAAAAAACAACTGACATTTTAGAAAACAATAACTCATTAAAAATATTCAATAGATCATTTAAGTTTACCTGCTGAATTGTAAGCTATGTAATAAACTTAATCATTAGCTAACTTCTGGAGGCCATAGCTTCAAGTGGAGCTACGCAAACAGAATAAACAATGACTTGTCCCAAAGCGTTGCTTCAAACAACCAATAGCGCTTATTCATAATTCATTTTCGGACAATTAAATTTACGGTCGAAGGGGCATGGGTGTTACTTGGAGTAAAAATTACCGCCGCCATTATGGAATCCGGCGCCATTGCTATGGATTTTTAACTCACTTCTAGCTTCTTGCAGTTCCTTACTTAGTATTTCCACTTTTTTTTATATTGTACTCAATAGTTGTGCAAAATTCAGGATCAGAATTTGTTGCTTTATCTTGAACTATAGAGGTCACTCCTTCTGTAGAAGAAGATGAAATCTTGTCTTACAACTGTACGCTCTCGTGGTGGCTTTCTTTTCTTGCTTGCTAATGACTGGGTAGGCCGAGAAGGTAAGTGCTTCGACGGAACTTCACCAGGATACAGTCTCCGACCTTCCACGTTTGTGAAGTGTTTGCTACAAATTCTTGTGTTAGTGTTCACTGGGAGATTAGCTCTGCCGATAATGTGAATCCATTTCTTTAGAAGCAGCTTGTTCTTCAACGGTAGGCCATAAAAAGATATATTTCGCTCACGGTTGGACCGACTGGAGCAGTAAGGAACGCAGCAGATGTGAACCATTTCTATGTATACTCAAATAACGCCCATGTCCCTTCAACCGTAATTTTTATTTATCCGTAAATGAGTAATGAATAAGCGTATTGGCAGATATGGCAGTGAAATGGCTAAGAGTATATACGCATGTATCAAACAACAGTCTCACTACTATGTAGACATAATTATTTATATTTCACAGTTTATTAAGGGGGGTTAACCAACAAAATGAGCAAACAAAGGAAAAACTAAAGTTGCAATTTCACAATTAATCCATAATAACTGTAGCAAGCCCAAACCCACAATTTAATCACTGCTTTGTATATAATAGTCAATGCTCCCTGTATATGAAGTCGGTATTTTGATCCCGCCGAATATAGAACAGATTGACCCTTTACCTGATCTCACAAATGGAATGCAAGTTGAATTGACCATTGCAGATGAGTCTCGTGCTTCACAGATCAAGTCCATCTGTACTCCGTACACCATGATGCCTGACAAACCGATCACCATGCCGATCCACAGTAGGATAAACGTCATCATAATGAACACCATCTGCACAAACAAACAAACATGGGTATACATGTGTGTGTGTGTGTGTGTGTGTGTGGTAGGACTAGGTCTATTACTCTGGAAGCTCTATAGTCTAATATCAAGAGATAGCAATGAAAATAATGAAGTGTGGGATATTGTACGGTGCAATCCCATAAAAGCACACAAAAAATTCATCAGACAGAAAGTACTTAATGCGCCAAGATGTTACTAAAATCTGACTAACCTGTTGACAAAATAGATTGCATTGAATAGTAAATTCATGCATTACCAACAGGTAAAGAGTAGTCATACATACTTAGGAGATTAATTGTTCTTGCTTCAAAAAAAAAAAGAAAAAAAAAAAGACTAAGTTGAAATAGTATAAGTGCAAAACTCAAAGGGCTCATCACACATCAAAACAGTCTATCCTACTCGAGTTTCTTGCTATGAATGACGTTTCTTGGTTACCTAGGCGATGGGTGTGTTCCAAGGCTAATTAATATCTCTTTAGGTGCAGACCAACACAGTATCATTTCCTATCTCACCAATAAGGTAGAAGACATAACTGAGTGTCCAACCCTTGGCTGGACCCCAATCTACACAAGACAACATTCGAGATTAGAGTAATACCAACCAGCACAGAGTACTGACACTATACCCATAGTCAGGGGGGAGGGGCTCAGTCAAACCTCAACCAGCACAGAGTACTGACACTATACCCATAGTCAGGGGGCTCAGTCAAACCCTCAACCAGCACAGAGTACTGACACTATACCCATAGTCAGGGGGGAGGGGCTCAGTCAAACCCTTAACCAGCACAGAGTACTGACACTATACCCATAGTCAGGGGGGAGGGGCTCAGTCAAACCTCAACCAGCACAGAGTACTGACACTATACCCATAGTCAGGGGGCTCAGTCAAACCCTCAACCAGCACAGAGTACTGACACTATACCCATAGTCAGGGGGGAGGGGCTCAGTCAAACCCTTAACCAGCACAGAGTACTGACACTATACCCATAGTCAGGGGGGAGGGGCTCAGTCAAACCCTCAACCAGCACAGAGTACTGACACTATACCCATCCTTTTGACTGGAAGCCGCAACTGAATTGACCACACTTTCTCGTACGGCGACTGCTTCACTCATCATGCTTCAAACTTTTCTTCTGCCTAAAATTTTCATCTCAATATAAATCAAGTGTTTTAGCATTCTCATGATCCTACCTTTAATAGCCTGACGGAGCTTAACCTACCCAACAGCCTGACATGCTAAGAGACTTATTTGTCAGACTTATAGCTTAATGGCAATTGATGTTCTATGGTTCAGAGGTGTCCCAGTAGTGCCCGGGCATTCCAATCATGCCAGATGAATAGACACACACGGGCTTCTAATATGTAATGCATTAGCTACTTGGAGATAGATGTCAGTGCACTCACCGCCTCAAAAGGAATGACGTTGACGGGCAGTTAGAGACAGGATCTCGAGGTATGCTAGTTTGTGTTTGTGTGAGTTGTGCGTGTACATATCCTGTCATTGTGTCAGCCATTGAGTCAACATGCAATATAAGTATGCAGGAGTATATCAATCAAACTTCCAGTTCCACTCTTGTGAGCTGGTTTCCCATGACAACGACACAACTGGAATTCCTTAATGTCCTCGTGTGTTTGTCTACTTTGAAGAATATAATGTGCAGAGACGCAATAAAGTATTTCAGAGCAACATGATGGGAGGAGCCTAGAATATAGTGGGCGGGGTCAAGGGACTAATAAGTGGAGTTAGATAATTAGAGATAAACAAAACTTTTCTGTCGGGTGTTTATCACATATGGCAGCAGTTTTTTCTCTGCTCCGTTTCGCTGTTGCTGATAAAGTGCAAACATACATCCTTTCAATATCTACACACAACCACTCAAAGTTTGTCTTTAGAGAGTTCCTAAATTCCCAGCCAAATCAACAAAATCTCCCAACACTAGCACGGGCAAGCAATTTCCCTGGCTTGAATTGAACTAATCACGCAACCTTACAATTCATCAACATCTTACAACTCATCAACGTCGTCACGGACACCCTCCCTCACTCATTTGACAACTTGGTCAAAGATGCTTATCTTTGAGAATCTAAATTTAGAAAGTGCCTGCCAAATTGGATTCTAAAATAAGACATGACACTGAGTGTTGGTACAAGAGCACCTGTTGAGTTTCCAGGGTTACAAAATTGTTGATGGAAGTTAGCTTGCTATTGTGCGGGATATTGAACATAGTATCTAATTTAATCTATCCATTCCACATTAAAACTGAAAATAAACAAAGCCCACAGAGAATGCAATAAAACACTCAATGGAGTCTTCCAGTATAGCCCAGTCTGTTGCTATATCTGTTGCTATAGTGCTGCTATAGTGTTGTGTCGTATGTCTCGCATGTGATGTTCATTACAGAATGCTGTGCACACACCTCTACTACTATCAAGCATGCCAGCAATGAAGTTGATATTACAACTGATTGATAAAACTCTATCACTCCAACTTTTCTACACACAATGATACGTGTGTGCGTGTGAGTTCTGACAATACAGCTGTCTAACACACACACACACACACACACACACACACACACACACACACGTTCCCACTCACTATGATGCTGCAGATGTTAGATCCAATGCAGGCCTTCACAACCGAGTGGAAGATCATGTCCCTGATGTAGCCCGTGGTGCAGTAGGCCATGATGGTAACCAGGACGATGGGCACAAGAGTCAACACAAAGACACCACTGATCACAGGAGCTATCACCGTCGTCCTACAATACCCAACAACAACACCCAACAACATCTCAATACACATCTACAGTGGAACACAACTCTGAGGTACCACCTTCAATAGGTGGGGAGAGGTGGGGAGAGGTGGGGAGGGGAGGGGGGGGTGGGGTGGATACTTAGAACATTAGAAACAAGTGAATCACAGCAAGTTTTCATAGTTCCATTCATGAAAGAAAATTGGGAAATTATAGTTTACTACCAACACATAATCCATAGAACAACGTATCCCAACACATGCCTATGTGATGTCCATGTATCTCAGACATGTACTTAGTGATGTCTATTTATTTTTACATGTATTTAGTGATGTAGTGATGCATTACAGACGATATATTCAGCAAAGATAACATGTGTTAGACAGATGCATACAACTGTGAACTGTCAAAGATGACACAGCTGGAAAAGATCATCTCCCAGACACCCCAGCACATTGTAGAAATGCACACAAACACCAACACACAATATATATAAGCAAACAAATTTCATGTTAACTTGAAGCATACCCGTGGTCTATTGGAGGCACGTTATTCATTCTGGCAACGCCAAAGATGCCAGCTAGAAAGAACCCAGCCAAACTGAGAACAATGAAGCCAACCACAGAGAGAGTCACAAATGGAGTGCTGTAGCAGCAACTCCTACAACAGTCTTCACCTGCACACACACACACACACACACACACACACACACACACACACACACACACAGTCCTCAATATGCCACTAATGATAAGAAATCTGCCATTTAATAATAGTCTTCATTGTTAATGATGCTCGCTACTGAGCATTGTTGACATCCTTTTAAGATTGTTAGTTGAATACACAGTATAGAATGAGTATTCAAGATGGCATTCATGATAGTAGCTATGGTGATGCTATACATACAGCAAACATTCAGGCTACACCAGTAGTACTAGAATTCCCGAATCCTGCTGTTCACTGAAATACATACAATTTATAAATCTAATTCTCACTAGGAAAAAATTAAATTCCCTCAGTCAGTTTCTGCACAGTTGTTCTAGTTCATTCAGAATTCTATTTATGGTTACCATGCCATTCAACCAGAGGACAATAGTGGTTGGTAGTGAAATTATGAAAGATGAATTTCGGTAGATTTTTTTCCACAAGTTAATAATTAAAAGTTCCACAAAGGAGGAGGGAAGGAAGCAGAGAAATGAAAGCCTATGAGAGTACTTTGGCTACCTCAAACGTCCTCTAATTGCCACTCATTCCAATTACACTAAACTTAGTCTCCACAGCAACTTAAGGTCCAGTGCAGTTGCCAACATCAGCAGCCAACATAGACAATTGGACATGCATCCACACAAAGCTTGCGGCCATTAGTCCCTCCTACCATAAACATGTGGTTCCTCCCATCACACTTCCAAGCACATCTTTCCTGTCCGCACCTCAACACTGGCACACATGCACTTCCTAAACACACCACACCGGTGTCCATGGCTATGCGTGTGTGCATGTTAAGAGCTCCATTAGAAACAAGTGGGAATACATCCAATATGTTAGGGAGAGAGGGAGAAGTCGTGTAATTGCAAGTAAATGACAACCTTGAGATGGAGGCTAAGATATGTACAGCAAAAAGAGTGGACATTTTATTATCAAACTTAGTAGGAGAGAAAACAGAAACAAAAAATCATTCTTGTCGAGTATGGAGTGATACGTCTAGTTGCTTTTACAGCGCCTGTTGTCTTTTAACACGGCTGGTTCTGCCACACCATTTTGACATCCACAAGACTGAACTGCTAGAAAGATTAGAGGCTTCGTGTATGTATACACTCAGATGGGACTGTCACACCCACCTTCCAAACAGAAATTTACCAGTTGCAACTAAAATAATGAATACTATTACATATCTACTGGTAATGAACAGGATCATTTATATAACATAACAATATCATTGTTTGAGATGACATTGGAAATAGCTATGCCTACTCATGGTAACACCAGCCAAAGCATTTTGACTACCAACTCCACACTTCCCAAAATTCTATCCGAGCACAAACCACTTCACACTTGCAAGTCAATCAGCACACATCTAACAGTACTTAGCAGCACCAACATTAATGAGCTAGCCGAGAGCTGTTATATTCGCCACAATACCGCCATTGAAACTTACAACCCATTCTGAACTTGAAGAGAATTCTCAGCACACCAACTCTCTATTCTTGTTACTGGCCCGATTGGGAACAATAAGACCGCGAATGCAAGTAAGTAGACCGCGTCCTCCTGCGAACAAACGACAGTCAGCTGATGACGTTATTCATTGGGCGTGACCGCGTAGTTGTCTTCTATTTAAAGCGATCTTTTACCAGTTGCTGTGGTGATGGGTCATTACTTATTGGTGTCGTTAATACTGATCAATGGCCGACTTGTGGTGATTATGGACAACTTCAAGGGGCTGTGGACTAGCAGTACTAAGTGTAGCCGAAATAAATTTTAATTTTTTTTATTATTTATTTTTCCCACTGAAATGAAACATACCATTGCATGACACACAAAATAATCCATAGCTAATAAAATGGTGGTTAGAGTAAAAACAGCATCAGCTATAGGAATAATAAGTTTAAAAAAATAACTTGATCAGTTTATGACTTGGCTTCAGATGGGAACTCCTTGACAGAAACAATGATGAGCTTTCCATTGGCCAGTCCCACCAGTATGTGTGTGCAGAGCTTGCTGTGGTGATCCAGCACCACAGAAATGCTCAGAATAGGCTGCAGCAAATTAAGACTGTGCAGCTGCTGTAAACTATATACACATAAAAATACAGTGTATTGAAATTCAATTGTAGTCGATAGTCGCACAACCTCACCTAAATAAATTTCTAAAAGTGAGGAATCCCTTGGTATTTCCAGTGATGAGGTATTTATCTATGATGACCATGGCATTTATACACTCGGCAAGTTCCTTCTGCAGCAGCAGGAGGCCATTGATAGTGTACAAGTGGATACATGGAGGCACGGAAGCTAGTAACTACACACACACACACACACACACAGTTAGTAACTACAATTGTTTGTGGTAGAGGTCAAATCCAGCAAATGATCACGTTGACCACATCCGTTTCCTCTCACCCTCTGTCTGTGAGTAGTATCCTCGCTGTACACCACTAGCCTGCCGGCATTGGAGATCGCCACCTGGTGAATCTCACACTTAAATCCCTCTCGAGGTCGGAGGGTGTGGATGTAGTTGCCTTGTCTGATGGTGTGCAGTAGACACGTGCCATCCTTGGCCCCACTGGCAGCCAGATCTAGCTCTGTGCTGATACTCACACACATCACCTAAACACAATCATCAGTGAATTAATTAAATAACTAATTAAATGATAGAATTAAATAAAGGAATGTGTGGTATTATTATTGGTGATCGAACAAAGTGAGTGAGACACTTGGGTGTAGCTCAGTCGAGATTTTGCAATACATATGTACGTGCGTATGCTGGTATGTAAGACACCTTTTTTGATTGCTCTCCTAATTAAGTTGGTAAAGTCTCTTGAAAAATAAACTAGAGGTGAAAAGTCAAATGTATGCTAAGGGCTGTACCTCAGTGAGCTCTATTCTGTTTAGCTTACATCACTAATAAGAAGAGGATAAAAATTAAATTGTTTATAATATAAAATACATACAGTTGGGCTAGCTCGTTTGCCATTTGTGCTTAAGCACACATGTCCTAGTTTATATAACATAATAATATGTGGATGCAGTCGAGACATAAGCTGATAATAACTCACTTCACTATCATGCCCGTACAAAGTTTGCAATGGAGGTTTTTGTATGCCCTATACAGACAAACGAAATGTAATAATAAAAAGATATAATACATGTACAGCACATAGGAAATTAAATTACAAGCAAAATGCCTCATCAAAATGTCGGTTTTCACTGAAATGGCAGTTCAGTGTCCTATATAGCAAAGCAGTTATTTACATTTGAGGTGAACTTCCAAATGGCACATGTAGTATCTCTGGAGCCAGTGATGAGATGGTCTCCCAAACCTGCCTTGTCTAATGCCATGCATGTCACTATGTCTACACAACAACAACAACAACAAAAATGAATGCCATGAGACTTGCCATCAGAACAATAATGTAATATGTACAACCCCCCTCCCCCCAAAAAAAGAAAAAGAAAAAAAAAAGAAAGGTTTTTCTTTCTCTGTACCATTGTGGTGAGCAATTCTGGCAGAGAGCTTGTATTTTTCCACAGAGTGCACCCGGAAGCTGTTGTCCCAATGACCTCCACTCACTAAGTACTTGCTATTGGGAGACAGCACAAACAGGTTGGAGTTGACATCTATATCCTGGGCAAATGGACCACCCACATACACCCATCTAGACCTGCAGGCATAATTATACATCATACATACATACAGTAATATATACATACATAAATACACACACATACATATGTACATATATCATATATACATATGTATGTAACACATAGCTGCACTGCATGTACAAAACTATAACTGTACCCAAATTTTATAAAATGCATGCAACTACAGTAACTGTTCTAACAATCAACTGAGATGATCAGCGATCTCTTAGGTCAACTGGTACAATAAATTGTACAGAGAAATATTTAGTACAAATTTTATACTCTCGCTAAGTGCTTCAGTTATCACATGAATGTATGTAGTAATAAAAATTGGTGAAAATGTGCAGAAATTAGGTCAATAAAAATGCCAAGAGAAAAGTTGAACCACTAGATGTACAAATTGTGCAATGACTTGTACGATCATAGCTTGAGTAAGTGATGAAGTGAACTACTAACCATGCAAGTAAAACAAATTAGAAATTCAAGTGGTCTTCAACACATTCATTATTAACAATATTTTAGCACATCAACTTGTCGTTGTTGTTGTTTTTGTTAATAAGTAAAATGTTTACCAAACAGTCAAATCAGTGTCTTAATAAATTGAAGCAACTTCTGGTACTGGTCACAGTGGATCAGAACGTATAGTGAGAGTTAAGAATGGGAATCATCAAGTCTCGTGAGCATAACAAAGTGTGCTGCTGTTACCTGTCAAAATGTGCATTGGGATCAAACTGAAAGGTAAAGGGTCTCTGCTTGTTGTTCGCGAAGGCCAACCATCCATGCATGTAGAGAAGCCCTGCCTTGTTTATGGTGACCTAAATAAACAAACAACAATAGCAAACAAACATTCAAATGTAAAGCTGAGATGAAACTCAGCACTTATGCACGTACCAGTGGTTCTGGGTTCCCACTAACGAGCAAAGCCTTGGTCTGTATGGAAGGTGTGCCAACAAAGACGACAGGATCCTTGCAGATGTCCACAGAATGAGCCTTGAGGGCAGTGAGGTGTTCGAACAGGCCCACCACGATGCGGCGGCCAGTGAACGTGGCCGTGAAGCCACGTGCGAGGGCCTTACGAGCGGCATCCAGTGAGAGCCGGTGGGGGTGCGGGTCAAACAGCAACTGAGTCGGGGTCTGCCCAAAGTTGTTGATGATGGACTCTATCTGCCTGCGCTCCTTGTCATCCTTGATGGTGCCCAGATCCACGTTGTTCTCATAAGTGTAGAAGTTGAAGACATTGCATGCTTTGACTGCTTCTGGGCCTATCTGCTTGTAGCCGAAGATGAGATCAATCCACTCGTGTAGGTGGGCAGACACATGCTCTGATTCCTGATTATCACAGTAATCAGAGAAAACTGACTACATATCTATTAATATACAAAGACTAACTATCACTTACCAGTGCTTCTCTGTGCTTGATAATAAAGTCTTCCGGTGATGACGCCCACTTAGGAAGAATGACATCATTCACATGGATGCCATCTTTTCCTTGAAGTTTCCCCAGATTAAATTCTGAGAATACACACACACAAACACACACATACACACACACATACACACACACACACACACAACACGGATTAGTGTTGAGGAACTATGACAAGAAGATAAGTAGCTAATGAGCGCTTTCGCTGGATTTTTTTTTTCTCCATTTTTTTTTGTGAACTTGCCATTTATATTCTTGAGGAATTCTGGCTGGTAGAAGAATTCTGGAGTAAGTTCTTTGAGGTCTGTGCCACTGCGATAGATATTCTTCCATGTGCTAGGAATTGAGAAAAACTGACGATCAGCAAAGTCAAACCTACATACACATTACCACAACAACAACAACAACAACAACAACAACAACAACAACCATGACTCAGTTATTCTCGGCTAAAAACGGTTAAGCTTTGTATATATAAACATGTACATATAGGCTGTTAAAACAGAAAAACAACAACAACTGCTATAAATGAAGGACCAAGGGTGCGAACCCTCAGTGTTTACTATACACTAGCTAGCTATTACAAAGACCTAAAGAATTATTTATTTGAAGTAGTATCAATATGAATATGCCAATATGTAGCTCATGCAAGTCGATATGTAAAGCTTGAACAAGTCAATATGCAACTCGTGCAGTAAAACAGTAGACATTAATAAGAGAAGCTTAACATATGAGCAACACTCATGGAAACCTGAAGCACTCCAGTACACCGCTGAGAATATAATGCAATGCAAAAATACCACGGGCAGCAAAGAAATTATTTGCTCATGTGAATGGCCTGACTATAGACCATCACATAAAATAATAAGCCAATTCTCCCCTGCCAATGCCAACTGCACACCATTCTTACCGGCCACTCTGCAGGTCTATGTGCAGTGAGGTAAAGGGTTCCAGTCGGATGAGGTAATGCATGACTCCAGCTGCATTGCTGTAATGAGAGCCAAAATGGAAGCGCCCCATTGTGGGGTCCTCATACTCCTCATATCTTTCTCGCACTTTGTCTTCTAGTGGAGGGTTTTGAATACCCACTGGTTTGGAGAAGTCTCTGTAAATACTTTCATCTTCAAGGTCAAGTGTCTCTGAATCATAGTCCTTCAGTACCCATGGAAACTGGCACAAGATAAAATCAAACAGTGATTACAAGAAGATTGGAAGTATTGGGAATATTTTCAATTCAACTACTATACTAGTAAATAATAGACATACCGTATTTAACATCAACTTAAGTATTCATCAATTACTCAAGACATGAAAGTTTAGCTTACATTAATTGTAAAGTCATGTAATTAATGCCTGAAATGGCAGAGCATTCTTTTTCATTAGCAAATAACCATGCAAGTCATTATACATGCGTACATGTAGCTGCAAGTGCAGTAAAACTCACCACTGGGTACTGGTTGAGGTCATTATAGGTGCGACCAGAGATGGTATTGAGCTGCATGAGGTAGTCGAAGTTGCTAATCTCTCGCTTCACCCACTTGCCCACAAGACCCGACTCCTTGAGCAGCTTGGAGGGCTTCCTAATGCCTACTCTACCCAGGTTGGGAGGACGCAGAGACAGGATGGTACTGTACACCACCTGAACCAGCTACACCAGTGTAAGAGAGGTGGGAGGAAGACACCACATGTACTTAGAGGCACACAGTAAGATGTGAACTGTGTATTGTGTACAAGAATTGAAAAAGAAAAAATTACACCAAAAACGTTGGAGACATACTTTCGTACTGAAAAATCATGAATCATTGGAAAAAACTACACAGGATGTGGTAAATGGAACTCCACCAAAATAAACCATGTACGTTGGCATGAGTGAGTACATGTGTGAAGCAAAGGGGATACTTTACCTCTTTTTCAGGAAAGTTTATGAAGTAGTTTGTCTGGTCCACTAGAAATATTTCCAAAGCAGTTCTACTCATGTTAAACCTCCTGGAGTGAATTTGCCCCAATTTATTAATGGAAATTTTGAAGTCCGCATTGTACCCTACATTATAGTGTATAACAGAACATTAATTGCATTAGTACAGTACCACTACAGGCAAATATATAGCAAAACAAGTACATCACAAAAGCTAATGGGAGAACACCACAGAGAACTATGTATTATATCAAGACACAGCTTCATTTTACACATTCAGAACACAACGAATGACTACTCACACATCTGGCTTGCATTCTTGCCCGGGCTGGAGAAGAAATAGAGGTGCTTGTTTGTAATTCTAAAATGACCTGGAATCCTATCCATGAGCATGATCATGTGACAGAAAATGTCCTCTTTCAACATGGAGTGCTCCTTCAAATTAGCCCCGCCTACAGACTCCTCACTCACAGCAGCTGAATTTTCATCTGACATCAGGACCTGCTCCAGGAAGACATCCTCGTCCTCCACTAACGATGAAGAGGACTTCCTCTTGCTGACTTTGGCCAGCAGCTCTGAGTCAGCCTTCATGTCATCTTGCGTGCCTCCCAGCTGACCAGTGTCTCTCAGTCTGCTGGCATCCTCGTGCGTGTTGTAGTTGTAGTTACGAGCCAATCGCATCCTCATGCGAGATATGTTCTCTGACCGATCCAACTTCCACAGGTAGTGCTCTGGTTTCCTGGAATAACAACAACAACAACAAGTAAATATATACCAGTTAACATTTAACCCCTTAAGTCCTCCCTGAAGTGTCATAATCGCAGCAGCAATAAATGGGTATACCCAGCACTATACATACCTTGATGACCACGCTCCTCTCTCTCCAGTGAAGAACCTCTTGGTGTTTCTCCACTTCTGATTAGTGACAGAGAGGTCATTGCGTAGTTCACTGTCAGCACTCTCCTGACGCCGCATCTCATCTGTAATCAGTCCTTCAAACATCTCCTGCAATGTCTGCATTAATAACAGAATACTGGAATTAGACTAGAATATACAAGAAAAATATAGGATTAGAGGAATGACCTAGCCTTTTATATCGGATATAATGCATACATATTGTACATAGGAACTTTCACACTCATATGGATGATTACATTCCACATGGAAACTTTGGCCTGCTAATTCTCACATTGTATTTGATTCCATTGTCTGCAACTCGTCTCACTCTCTTTTTCTTCTCCTTCATAGCTTCATTGAAACACTCGGTCCTTCTGGTGGTCTTCTCTTTGAGCCAGCGCATCAAAATCTCACTGTACTGCACCTCTGCTGTCTTCAACTATGGAAACACACATAAAATAGAGTTCCATTAATTCACCAAGTACAGTGCCTGAATTTGAATTAAAAAAAAAAAAAGTTTTATTTGACTTTAATTATCAAGACCACTTGCCTTGCCGCTCATAAAGTTGAGCCATTCCTGGCACTGACAGTATTTGGCAAACTCGGCACTAAAGTTAGGGATACGAAAGTCGGGCAAATTAGGTAGGTCCTCCGCCAGATTGAGGTGCGATTCGTTGGAGGTCAGAAGGCAGCGTAAGGTGGAGGCCACGTACTCTAGCCAGTCGTTGTCATCTCGACTGATAGCTATGTCTGCCACACGAGCAAGGTTGCTGAAGATGAAGAACACATCTTTACGCCCCAGGCAGGGACACTTCAAAATGCTTTCCAGACGAAGAGATGCTATGACATAATACTGCAGTGTATGGGAGTTAGAGAGTAACATAACAACAACAACAACAACAACAACAATTATAACACCGCCAAACCAATGCTTACTTCTTTGTCTCCAGAAGCTACTGATCCCAGTAGAATCCTGATGGCCGACTGAGAGATGAATTTCTCTAGTTGAGTGAACTCGCTGGTATTTTCAAATATGCCTGAAGCTGCCAGCAGCTTGAAGTATGCCTCTTGAAGCTACAAATATACATATAGCATATGTATGTATGTAGTATCCATGAAAAGCAGCCAAACACTCAACAAAGAACTATGTACAGTATGCATTAGACCTTTGTAAAGAGAACTATATTATACATACAACTTGATGACATACTGCCTTCAATGCCACATCACGTATGGGTATGGGTGAGTGCTACAAAATCCACTGATATTATTTCAGGCCAACAATAGGCATATTCACATAAACATTTAGTCTTTTTTGTCTTCCTAACACAATCAGTGAATAGAACAATCTACTACAGAGTCCCATTATCCAGACTTACACCAATGGAGTACAGGCTGGTGTTGATGGCAGGGAAGAAGTTGTGGGCCAGTTTGAGCAAGTGTACTTCCTCGTCTTCTCGACTAGTTTCAGTTGGGTATATGGTGATGATGAAGGACTCCAGAGTCTGAGACAAGATCAGGAGATTATCTTGAGCCTTCGACAAGTGCTCCACATCTGCATAAAATACACACACACACACATACACATTATATACATCAATGAACAACATGAGCAAAGTTGGCAGGTGGTCAAAACTGGAAGACAGTATGAGATGTTGTAGCAGTGGTCCAATCATATGACTTGTACCAATGCATTACTCAATAATTACTACTACAACACACACTACTCTGTTATATCTACAACAATGCTAAGATTTCAATATTGTATAAATATTAATCCATGGATCAGATAATAATCTTTTTCTTAAAAAAAATAAAGCTATCTCAGCACTTAATATTGAAAAAATAGGCTAATCATGCTCTTTTTCTTTCTTACCTGCTTTAAACTCTTTCACAATTTCTTCACAAAGAAGAATCAGAAGTTTTTGTTGTAATTCTGCTGCAGTAATTACCATATTTTCATCAAACTTCTCCAACTGACAAAAGAATTTCCCCCAAACCTGGTAAAGTTAAAAAAAAAAAAATTGTTATAATCCTAACTTCCCAGTAAAATACAAGATCATTCCTTAAAGATTGGTAACCCATGATTATTAGTTCTATAGCATTTTGAAAATACTTCATGAAGAAACTTTAGTAAAACAACATTGAGAATGAGTGTGAAAGTGCTCCTCAGATCATTCTTTTTAATTCAACACTTTAAACAAAATTTGTTGCTTGTGATCCATTTATTTTTCCAAATGTTGTTGCTATAGTCGTTATTTTTTTAATATCTTACAATTATCTACTTTTAGAACTTTCAATTCAACACTTTAAACAAAATTTGTTGCTTGTGATCCATTTATTTTTCCAAATGTTGTTGCTATAGTCGTTATTTTTTTAATATCTTACAATTATCTACTTTTAGAACTTTCATTATTAGGTACGAATACATTGTATTAATTATATATAACTAGTGGTGTGCTTGAGCACAAATGGCGAGCGAGCCTAATACTACACTATTGTTAAACGTTTGGTTTTAACTTCTAACATTCAAGCTACTAAAAAAAAGTCGAGTTGTTAAATTACGTATTATACGGTAAAGGCATTCAATGCCATAGTAACCACTCCCCGCAACTGTTTGAATTGAAACAAAATAAGCAACAAAAAACAAGTCACGTTCTTAAACTTTTTTTGGTGATATTCTTAGAAATAGTTGTAACGCACAATATTTTCACATAACTGAACATACCTACGCAAGACTTACCTTCGTGGTATGTCTAGTGTACAATGAATTCTCAAGTAAATACTGTGTAGGGCTTATAAGTATGACAAATAGCGTATTAACTTACCTCCACCACTAACTCGAATAGAAATGGAACTCCAGTAAGTTTTTGAGTTTAAACTGCACCCGCAAAAAAATTCAAAGCGGTAAACAATTCAATTTCTAGGATGATACGGGTAATGATCGATAAACTGGAGGATACTGTTTAGTGATGTTTGGGACGGGGTCGAACGCTGAGCTAACTTGAAAATACGAGAGGGTCGAAGTCATACGTACGTCCACACATATATATAAACAAACAAATATTCCCGATTTTCAATTGTGTTACCCCTGAGAGTGCCTTGCTCGCTTCGCTCGCTCACCAATTACCTTCCAAGATGGCAAGTCCCCCACAGGGACCCACATGACCTGTTTGATCATCTGTATCACAACATCCACAGTTCTAGTCATTTCTTCATCCACAAAGTTGTCTACTGTCTCCATCCACGGTGTAGAGGCAACACTAGGCTCCTTGCGCGTGATGATGTTGCCCGTTTCAAACAGTTCTTTGCTCGGAGTGATCACGTAATCTCTCCTGGAACTTGGCCTCCTCGTGACTAATCCGCTAGTCCGAGAGCGATATTTGGTAAGGGGTAGATTGAGGTCACGAGGATTGGGCTTCTCCATGCAAACTTTATCATGTATTGAAACAACACATGTGTTATCGGGTGGATTAGAATGAGAATATGTATCAGAATGCTTTCTTTGCATAGGTTCAGGTGCTGAATGTTCTGGAATAAAAGGAGGAATAGCATCACTTGTGGAGTTTTTTAAAGGGGAAGAATTGTCTCGGGAAGGAGTTGCATCAGGACTCTCACGAGATTCACTTGAAGATTCATTAGTAGGAAAAGGAGCGTTAATTGAGTATCTCTTATTAGGTTCACTGTCCTGAGTGGGACTATCAGACTGAACTGGTGTTGTTTGGGGAGACTGGACTTGGGAGGAGAAGGGAGTGAGGAGATAGAAGAACATGACCTCCCAGCCAGCTAGGGCAGAAATTTTCATAACATCTTCAGGTGTATGGTAGAGGATTGAGTTGAAGAGCTGACAGAGAGTGCTTCGAACATTAAAAGGAGCTTGTCGCAACACGTGCAGCAAAGACATGAAGATATCCATGTTGGAGATAAAATCTGGAGTGGGAAGAATTACAAACGATCAACCACCCTTAGCTATTAGATTGGTGAAAAGCATGTCATGTACAAAAGTTGGATGGTCAAATTAATGATTATTACGTTGTAATTTTTTGGGAAATATTACAACACTAATTTAGAGCTGTTAAAGCAAGGGTAATAGCAGTATAGGAGATTTGGTGTGGATACCGAGTTGCAAAAAATACTGTGGTGTAAGTAAGTGCCTTACACCAACTATCAGGAAGAAAAGAGAAAAAAAAGTTGTTTAAACAACAGATATAGCTGGCCACTTATGCATACCTCATGCACATTAGAAACCCCCTCAATTTATCACGCCCACAGAAAAATATTTAACCTGTGAATGTGTTCCATTCTTTAGCCACACAGAGGTCAGTGAGGGCCAGCACAATGGCGGAGGACATGTTGGGCTCCACCATGCACCTGATAGCAGCTGCAACTGAGCCGTCTCTCAGAGCAACGGACAACAAACTTTCTGAGTCTAAATAGTGCATCATCAGGAAGGACACCATCTATACCAAACACATTACACACAATTTAACAAAAATAAAATTAATACATTAAAATAATGATATGCTCCAACAGCATACATACGAACTGGACCCAGCTAGATGCACAAGCATACAAATTTTAAATTTAGAATCACAAACTACAAGTATAATCCACATGCCCTTTCAAATGTTGCAATATTTATAAAAATATTTATATGAAACTAGATGTACTAAACTGTGTCTAACAACTGCAGAGAGAGGTGACATGCTATGTATGCATTTGCAGAAATTTTCACCGTATAATAATTAGTTCTATTTTATATTAACCATTCCCCACAAATTTACACACTATCTTAACTTGCAGCAAAAATATTAGTGTTCAATCTACAAAGCACATCCACCCACCAACCTACATATGTATACATATATACCTTGATGGCAATAAGCCTGACAGACATGCTGGAAGCCCTCATGAGAGAGAGTAAAAAGATGCCTCTCTCCCAGACCATGCGTCCCAGCTCTTTCTCCCATGATGTGCGGCCAGCTTCCCTATCCTTACGGTTATCAGAGTTAGTCAGAACATTCTTCAGCATCCCCAGCAAACGCTCTTGCTGCAAGAGTAATTACAAAGGGACCCTCAATCAATAGTAGTAATAAAATGATAAAAAGGCAACTAGTTATAATATTATGTATTTAATAAATGAAGCCCTACCATGCCAAACTACAACCCCCATATTAACCTCAACTGTTGATAAATACACTAACAATTCACTGGTATTCAACAATCACTTAAGACTCCTTAATTAGCTGATGCTAAAGCATGTCCACATTCCCTTCCTGCCCCCATACTAACCAGGTAAGTGTCTTTAGAGGCTACAATGAAGGCCAGCAAAGAATCCACTTCTTCAATTGATGGACCTTGCATCAGGTAATACTGGATTACTGAAAACATATACAACTTGGTCATTCCTTACATGTCAAGTAATACAAATACTTATTGCTAACATTTCAGCCAAAAGCACTTATAGAATCGTGAAAGTCTAGATTTAAATAGTTTACTCATGTGTGTAGATGCATCTACAATAAAGAGAAAGCTATTGCTACATGTAATTGCACAACTCTGAATGAGCTGTCCTTCCCTTACTCCTCTTCAAACCAATGGTGTTTTGAACTGAACCTTAACAGCAGGCGTAAACTATGAACTTCGATTACATGTTCAAGAAATCACAAGAGAAGAAACCTGCATGGCTTAAATTGCACTTTCTTTTTCTCAGATATGAAATCAAAACAACAACTTCTGGCACATAAAACCTTACGAGGATCATGTGACATCTGATTTACTAGAAGTCATTCTGCTAACAATCCACCCGTTCTACTGGTAGGTTAACTACCAGAGGAACATTGACAGGCTATTTTAAAAAATAAATATGCACATAAATATTGATTTATTTGTGGAAACGGCATTTTCCCAGTGGAGCACGCAGCGTGGAGACACAGACAACAGTTGAGTGTTAGTATAATCATATACCACGAGTCATTCGCCTGTAGGCTAGTAGTTATGGTAGCTGTTAGTATATAGTTTCTCACAAGTACAGGTAAAAATTTAGCATGAATTTTGTTTATTTTCCTAGCTATTCTTTGAAAATATTTATGAAGCAATAACAAGCTCATAATAGGCTTAGCTAGTGTGTATAATAATTTTTTGTTATTGCAATACTGCATATTGTTAGTTTGTTGCTGTTGTTGTTGTCGTTATTGTTGTGAATAAAACCATTCTTTACAACCCTCACACTCTTTTTACTAAGTATTTGTACTCACTAATAAATTGTTAAGATAAGTTTTGCTCCAAATCCGTGATCACTTTTACATGTCAAACTATCACAATAATTGGTGAGCGAGCGTAGCGAGCGAGACACTTACAGGGGTAACACAATCGAAAATCGGGGATGTTTGTTTATTTAGATATATGTATGGACGTACGTATGTCATTTTGTACTTTGACCCTCGCGTTTTTGTGTTAGTTCGGTTGTCGACCCCGTCCCAAATTGCACTAAACAGAATCCTCTGGTTTATCGATCAGTACCCTTATCACCCTAGAAATTGAAAATACATTGTCCACTATACTACTGCGAAGGTAAGTCTGTGTAGGTGCATGTCCAGTTGTGTCAAAGCATTGTGTGTTACAACCACTACTTAGCTAAAGAATATCACAAAGAATACTTTTAAATAACGTGTATTGTTTTGTTGTTGTTTTTTTCCTTCCAAGCAGTTGCAGAGAGTTTGCAGAGAGTTGTTACTATGGCACTGAAATTCCTCTACCCTGTATGCTAAATTTAAAAACTGGACCTTATTTTCAGTAGCTTCAGTGTTAGAAGTCAAAATCATTCATATAAAAATAGTATAGTCTTTAGGATCGCTCGCCATTTGTGCTCAAGCACATCACTAGTTATAGAGACATACTTAACCTAATAAACGAGCATTAGGTTAGGCCTGTCATGAATCAGACTACTGCCCACAAGCGTTAAGACACAATCAGTGATAGCTAGCTCAGTAATAGAAACAGTAATGTGTACTCGCTACACTAGCCTCATAATCTGGATCCAGCATCTTTCCCAGTTTCAAATATAACAGTAATTTATGAAGCACTGCCAGTTCATACTGGTAGCACTAACTTACTCATGACAAATGCTTCCTGAATGCTTTGCACGTTCTGTTCAGGCAACTCTATAGCATCAGGACTAATGCCAGTGGAATCAGAGCTGCAGACAGACAGATATACAACACAACAAAGATCAACTTTGGTGGAAAGAGTAACCTTTATTTAACTATGGATGTTCTGCTGTACCTGTAGAACTGTCGAATGACATCTACAATGTACTGGATTCCATAGATCTGTCTCCACACATCATAGTTGTTGCGAAGGAGGTTGGACACATACTGAATGTGAACTACACAAATAATTCATCAGTACAAGTGAATAGAAACATGATACAGCATTGTTCACTCATTATGCTAGCAATTTTGCATGAAAAAAAACAAAAAAAACACCAAAATAGTTAATTTAGTATGACAAATAATTTTGAAATAATAATTAACTAATAATAATAAATTAATAATAATAATAATAATAATAATATAATAATAATATAATAATAATAACAATAACAACAACAACAACAATAATAATGATAATAATAATACAAAGCATACATAGAACTTTTTAAGTTTATTAAAAACAATATCAAAATAGTTAATTTTGTATGACAAATAATTTTGAAATAATAATAAACTAATAATAATAAAATTAATAATAATATAATAATAATAATAATAACAATAATGATAAGTGTACATGGAACTTTTTTTATGTTTATTAAAAACAATACAACCTTTCAATGTCTGATTCTACAGGTTGTAACATCACACTTTGACCCAAGGAAAAACTCCTTCCCTATTGTACTCACCAGTCCGGACAGAGCTGGCTGGTCTGCTCCAAACTCTGAAGTCAAAGATGAGATGTCCGTATACCTCACCCCTGGAGCCTTCCTCATCCTTGAACAGTTCTACGAGAGACTTGATAGACATGAAGGCAGAGACTGTCAGCAAAGTGGGTGGAGTCTTCATGAGTATAGCTGCAATGGTAGCGGGCCCCTCAGAATGGAATAGACTACTCTGGTTGCAGACATTGTTGGTCAGCATAGCCAGAAGTAATCTGAAGAAGGCATCCACACTCTCTTCCTCTGTAAAAAAAAAAAATAAATAAAAAAAATAAAAATAAAAAAATAAAAAGTTTGTGCGGTGTGAATATTATTCAGCAAAGCGAGCGGAGCTGACTTACTAATGAGTCCACGATATATATATATTTAGGTCTAGGAATTGTTTTTGTTCTTGCGTGGGCGTACGTGTGCACATTTTCTCCTACGCGCTTGTGCGGGCCGGGTAACCTTCTTAGCAACATTTTGTTTTGTTTACCCGCCGTACGAAGTAGCGATGCCCAGTGAAACAAATTCTGCGAAAGAGAGACAAAACGTTAGAAACGCTCGGTCAAGAGCTTTGAGGGCGTTAGAAACTCCAGAAGAAAAATTAGTAAGGAGAGAGATAAGAAATGAAAAAGACAGGGCAAGGAAGAGGAGAGCTAAAACGAAAGAAACAGGTAGCACTATTGTTTTCTCACTTTGACAGTATTTTGTAGCCACACCAAGTATGCATGGAATAGCTGCAATTACAGGGAACATGCATCGCTCATTTCGCTAGTGCATCACTAGTATTACACTGAAGGGCAATCACTATGCGTTAAGAATTAGGTAGATAAGTATGTATGTATGTACAAGTAGTTATAGACTGTCAAGGTCTGCAATAGCCACACCCACAATACATCCACACCTCTAAACGTCTTGGATGGCGATAATGATTCTACTTCTTTATCTCCTCCATCACCATCTTCACCTACAGCCATCTTGTCCTCAGAGCTTGCAATGGTGTGTGTCTGGGGAGACTGGCTGGCCATCATGGTGCGTCTCTCAGCCATTTCCAGACAGGCCTGCTCCAAGATTGGAAACAGGAGCTGAACTCCACCCAGGGAGCCCAGCACAGCCTGAAATAAAGGATGTACATCAGTACACGTACATACCAAGGCTACCATGGAGGTTTAATACTACAGTACATTACTAGTTGAGTGGCCATAGTCCCTAGGAAAGTGCCGTGGATACCATACTCACATGTGACTGGGAAAAAAAGTAACACAAGCTATAATCTCATGTATCAGTTGTGTGTGAACTTGTGTCATCAGAGTAGTGACAGATGAAAGTGTACAGCAGAACCTCATCTCGAGATACAAACTGAAAGAATAAAAACAACTGATTCCATGTTTGCAACTTTTAAAGCTCTTAATTATGCTCCCACCAGCTAAGCTGTACAGCCAGTAACTAGTGATGCCATAAATCAAATAAAAATTTCCCCTAATTTTTATTGCTATAGTATATATAGCAAAAATCAATAAAGATATGCCACAATTTTGAAGTTGTGCTGTGTTGTGCTGTGTTGCTGTACCTGCTCAGTTGAATGTACAGTGCATGCAGTCAAACACTCACCTGCACATTCCAAGTAATATAGCACTGGCCAGCAAACATCCCCGACAACATCACTATAGAATTCACTTGGCCAGGAGACAAGTTACTGCAGACATCCTTTACCGACTGGACATGAAATGGAAAATGAATGAATACTCCAGGAACATACATAGCTGCCCCATCAGTTCTTGTCAACAACAACAACATATGCTAATTGCTCACCTTGGCATTGTAGTAGAGAAACAGTTTTGCTCCAAGCTCACAATTGTTTGATTTGGGCTGGAATAAACTCAAATCATTGGGCCCTGAATAAATTCATCAAATTTCAGTAAACTTACATCAACAGACAATGCTAGTTTAGAGTCTCAAGTTAGCTGTGTTTATGCTATATGGTAATTTATGACAGCTGGGATGTCTTATCAAACTGGGACAGTTGGCAATCATGTATCCACTTGAAAACCTAACCCTTCTAATCTAATAAATGGTCTTTACTAATATGTACTGTCAGGGTTGTATTTAAGGGAGGGGGGGGGCATGGGGGTATTTCTCGCCCCTTTGCCCCCCTTGCATTCTGAAAGTTCTATATATATTTTTAAGACCTGAGAATATTTCATGATTAAGTATTAATTAAATGTCAAACTACAAAATTACAGCCCCCCCCCCCCCCCCCCAAAAGAGCTTTCGCCCCCCTTAGGAAAATTTCTGTACACAGCCCTGACTGTTTTTATGCTGAATATCACTCTTTTAATTAATTAAGAGGTAAAATTCCAACTCAACCTTACCCAAACCACTATACTCCTTCTGTCGCCTTACCTTGCTGAAATAGAGTCGAGAAGTGAGAATGATTAAGGCTATCACTGAAAATGCAGAAGGAACTGAGGAGCCCACTGAGATTGCTGACAGTGCCCCACTGCCAACAAATATCACTTATTGCTGTCGTCTGTATAGTCTCTATAGTCTCGCTCTCCTCAACATTAGGTAAGGGTACACTAGAGGTAGAACCACACAGACGACTGGGCCAAAATTCTGTAAAGCGAGCTTTCTTGGGAATAGACACAAAGCCAATACGACAGCATTCAAAGGTCTAAAGGAAAAAAAAAAAGAAAAAAAAGGAGAGAAAGTATAGATTAATTAGGTATTTTTGCTAAATATTTAATCGCTGGTGCAGCAGTCTCAATGCTTACATCTGAGAAGTAAGGTGTTTTCATGACAGCTACTCTTTTCAATTCTCCATCAACATAAATTTGGATTTCTGACTTCCCCCATGGTCGCCGAGGAACATTGTAAACAATACCTATGCTATACTGTATCAACACAGGAAAATAAATGCAAATTTATCCCATGGAAGCCCTCATACCCATTGGTTGGCTTTGAAGTGGAACTCATTGAGGGATAAGGTGATGAATTCTTTCTTAGTGATTGTAGCAATGACTAATGAGCTCCAGTTCTTGCACTGAGAATGATTAGTGAAAAAAACTTCAAAGCCAGTATTTCCACTTGTAATGAAACTACAAGAAAGCAGACACAAATAATAAAACACAAGAGAGTATGTGTGTAAGGAGGAAAGGAGGATGAAGTTTAAAATTATTTTTTTTATCCTTACCTATAGAGCACTCTTCGTCTCTTGGGGTTCTTAGGCGTGCCAGCATCATCGAGCTCAGCGCCATATTGCTCCTTGACCAGATTGGAGTCCAGGCACACCCAAGTGTGGAAAGAGAAGTTTGATGAAGTGGGGAACTTTGTGAGCTCTGGAACCTCAATGAACTGAAGTAAGAGGACAAAAATGCAGTTTATTATTTAAGTTGCATCACACTAGAACAAGCTATTGGTTTCTACTTCTTTTTTCTTTTTTTTAATGAAAATACAGATGCGTGCACTTACTGTGTTTGGAATCCTGAGATCGAAGTAATAGAGAGGGGCGATTCCCTCGCTGCCAGAATCAGCCATGACACTTAGTGACTTGAGAAGACCATAGTAGTAAGTGGGCTATCAGCAACACAATATAATGCATAATGGTACACATGTACGCAAGTAGCCTCTCCAACTTTAACTCGTACATAGACTTGTGATTAGAGAATCTATACACAACAGCTTACATATCCCCATGCAAGTTGTTGTCAAGGGATACTGGTACTGCCAAGTAAGCTTGACACACTTTATGTTCATGTTTTGTACTGGTAAGATTCCAAATGTCACAACAACTACAAACAACAGCTTTTTAGTTCGTTCTGTGATCTTTACAATTGTACTTCCCATGGTAATAAAAAAAATATGTACACAAAATTAGCATAAATAAATAACATCCATTTTTTTTTACTATACCCTCCAAATATATCCTGCTTGCTTAACTCGTTCAATAATTGTGTTAACCTGTATGGGAATGTATGTATGCTAGTATAATATGAGACATGTACATGTCCTTGTATGTGGGACTGTATGCTTGTTGGTATGTTAGACATAAATTTACGCTAGCATGTGTGACGTGCATTTCTCACCAGCTTCCCATTTTCCAGAGTGCGAAGGGACCCAATGAGTTGCTTGAGCTCTCCAATGTGAATAGAATGGGCACCAAGACCTCTTACAGTATCCACCAGCAACTCTGCAGTATAAAACACATAGTTAATAATTATAATTTTACGGATCTCGGGATTGGACATAGTTGAGGTCCTTTTAGTTATGTCCACGAGTGTCATACAGGATTATTCGCTGGGGGTGGGAAACAGTTCTGTACTTAGCCACACCCATTTTTTTTAAACCCACACTACTCTGATGCACATGGCCTATATGAAGTGCATACACTTCACACTGATCAGTGTTTGGTCACATGCATAATTTTAACCTTACCACTCAGAAAATTCAACTTGTAGCTATTGTATTATTATATTAATTTTGAGTGGGTGGAGGGGGGGAGAATCCCAGGGCACCCCCCTACTCCTGTATGAAACCCTGATGTTGGTACATCTTAAATACACTCGGGTCATTCAATCCATACTGAATACTCACACAACTGTATGTATGACTAACTGATGTACATGTCTTATCTAGCATAGTTAGTGTACTCGAGTTTGTGCATAAGTGTCCCCCATTTGTAGCAGTTTGTTGAACACCAATATAATCCCTGCAACAACTTAGACAAAAAAAAAGTCCTACTGTGAAGTAAAAAAGTAAAAACAAAAACAAAACAACAACAACAGATAATGGTGATCTATTAAGAAATTCCATGGCTTAAAAAGGTTATCCAATCAAATATTGCTCTTGCATAGCTTCTAAGTTTGCATACCCTCAATGTCGTGTGGGAAACAACGTCCTTGTTCCTGCGAGTGCATGAGGACTTGGAGCACTGTCTTGAGCACGCCCGCCACACAGCACCGCTGCTTGTTGTGAGCCCCACAGCTACACATGTCACGCAGTCTCCTACCAAGCCACAACTGTAGCTCCCGTGGCAGTCGCTCCAGCCACACAAACAGCATCTTCACAGCTGATGTGTTGTAAACTGTGTGGCAGTGACCCTCAAACACATACTGCCCTTCCACAGCCTGGAACAAACATGTACACAGTGGGATACAGAAGGGACAGAGGTAAACATGGAATATGTATGTATAATAGACACACACACATACGTGCACATAAAATACATACCAATAGACACTTGCAACAAGTACTTATGCAACTGTCAACCCACCCCCTCTCTCAACCACACACACATACACACACACACACACACACACAATGTAAAAAGTGTAAATTCTCTTGCTGCCGCTAGGCGGTCACATGCACCTGGCAGAGCCAGGATATCTGTGCACTAAGCAGGCACTGTAAGCCGTGCAAACAAAGCTCCTGGAGCTGGGCTAGGAACTTGCAGGAGAACAGACCTTTCCTCACAGCAAATGGTGTGGGCACCCAAGTCCCACCTGGACCATTGCTGTTTCATGAGAAAAGGCCTTGAATTTGCACCCCAGCAAATGCCAGGTCCCCAATCACAGCTGGGTGGATTGGTGGGGCTGGTGGGTGGCAGATGGAAAATTGTCAGAGTGGGGCTTAACTCAGGCTCTGAGCCAAGGACACACCCATACCCCCCCTCCCCCCCAACACACACACACAAACCAACCATGTTCAGTGCCTGCTGCAGTATTTCTTCAGTGGGTACAGTGACTGTAGTGATTTTGTCCAACAGGTCACGATGGTTCACTCTATTTTCAAAGTCTTGCCGAGTAATGGGGCAGTTCCGAGTCACAGAAGAAAAGGCCTGGAACAGAGAGCAGACCAGCTGCCTAGCCTCAGCCTTATTTTCTTTTGCTTCTTCTGCCACTAACTTTAGCACTTCTATAGTTTTCTCATAACATCCTAGAGTCACAAACCGCTCCTACAAACACATATACACATGCACATTCAATTACTTTGTAATGTGCACGCAGGGAGTAATAGTAATAATATTGCAACAATAATAATAAATAAATAAAGTTTAACAGTATGCTAGACCAACTTTTAAACCAAGTATCTAACTTCTCAGATTCGGCAAAAATACGTACAAGTGCTTCAGTGGCTTATGGCACATGAATGACTTTAGGTACATACCTTCAGCTCTGAGCTATCAGTCTTGCTGTGCTTGTCCTCAAACAACACAGGAACTGCATCTGAATGAACACGAGAAGAACACCATCACCAGTGCTTGCATCATGACATGCAGACATAAGATAGCAAGTTACTTCAAACTTGTGCTTTTCTGAGTATTAAATATACACCTGATACTTAAAAAAGCACATAATACCAGGATATGTATGCATATCATACCTATGGATCACTCAATGCTTTTAAACATTTTCACTTCAACAACAACAACAAAAAAAAAATCATATCAGTTATAATTCAGTGAGTACTGGAGTATTTATCAAGAGGCCTTGGGTTCAATACTAATCAATACTGGGTGAGACTTCAACTTCTATGAATTTGCAATAGCACTGCATACACATCTCATTCACATTACACATTATGTATGCGCATGTAAGTGCAGACACTCGTTAGAATATAACCCCACCTACCAAGTAGCGTAGAAACGATCCTGATGCATGGATTGATCAGCCTGCCCTCATCACCACGTGGAGACAGCAGATTAATAAATGTCACCAGCATCATGTCCGAGTCCACACCCACTAGGGCCTGGCAGTAATAATAATAATAATAATGATAAATTAAAAATAATATTAATAATAATTTAATAATAATAATAATAATAATAATAATAATAATAATAATAATAATAATAACTAACAATTTGGGCGAGTGAAGTGAAACCCTCACTAACGAGTCTCAATTAAGATTTTGGTATATATATATATATATATGGCAAAGTTCAAAGAGATCATTGTGTACCCACCCTCAGAGGCTACTTTAAAATGTTAACATTAGCGCGGGCGCAAGAAATTTGGAATAAAGACGCCGAAATACTGCCAGGGAAAAAAACGGCAAAGAGCTACGGAGAAGACAGAAGAGAGGAGAGACATTCGCAGTTAGGTCTTTCAAACTTAGCGGAGTTCATTTTCTATGCTTTCAGTGGCCATGGTAAGTTATTTTCGTTAATGTGCTGATTGTCATAGCTATACGCTTTAAGTAACAGATTTGTTCGTACTTGAAAATTCATTGTCTAATAATCTAGTCACTAAAAGAATACAATACGATGCTTTATCTACTAGAGCTCTGGTACAATAGAGCATTTTCAATGGAACGTACTCTGGAAAGGCAGCTAGCATTAAGTAGAATCCTTTGGTTTATCGATCATTACCCACAACATCCTTGGAAACTTGATTGCTTACCCGTAGAAAATCAATTGTCCAATAGTTGAAGAAATATTATAAGCGGCTAGCATCCAAATTTGAATTTCAGTCAGACCAGCTCACTCGCCATTTGTGCAAAGCTCAAATAAATTAAGTCAGTAATGCATTATTGAACCTGCTTGCATGTACATGTATGTTATGTACTGTAACTCCTACTATACCTGATCTCCAGCATTGTGCAGCACTTGGACCACCTTGATGAAGACATGTGTAGTGAGGACTTGAATAGAGCTACACTCTTCACGCGGGTCAAACAGCTCTCGCAACTTCAGACACACCTTCTCTGACGAGGCCACCAGGCTGTTTTCCTATAACAACAGCCATTGTATGTGTGAAGACTATGGAGTAAGAAATTTCTACACGAGGAAGGGGGACTGGATATAGTGCTAGTCTAAATCATGTCCAGTTGCTAAGTTCCAGAACATGGCAGAGTTTACACAACAACTTCACAAGGCTCTTGCCATCATTACACGTGCGTACATAATTGATACACGCTCTACTTTAGAGCTATAGTCCATCTGAAGATTGACATGCTATCTGGCAAATTCCAGTAATAAAAGGCCACAACATTACATTGGAAGACAACTAAATTCTCTGATTTGTCCTAACCAAATGGTACCCTACATAAGTGGGGAGGAGAAGGAAAAAAAAACTGCTAAAAATTAAAATGAACTGTTCAGACAATCATACCAGATGTGTTTAGATCAGGTACATACTTCATTATAAAAGAGAAACATTTGCTAACTCATGTAACTCAGTGTGTGTGTGTGTGTGTGTGTGTGTTTGTGTGTGTTTGTGTGTGTGTATGTGTGTGCAAATACAAGACAAGACTGCTTGCTGCCATTGGCCTCTTCATAAACTGAACTAAAGCACTTGCTACTTTGTGCCTGCTTGTTCCAATAGCTCGATGTAAGTATGCACCACTTAGTACAAAACTGTCCTTCACTGAATATTACTTGGAGTGCTAAAACAGATTTTTAATACTTAAGGTATATTCTGTACCTCAGAGCTGGAGAAGAAAGCACCGATCATATGCAGCAGCTCCAGTTTGAGGTCGAGAAGAAGTTCCCAACAATCTTCTCTGATCTGGTCCACCCAGTGCTGGTTGAAGATGATGGCAAACAAATCCGACACTGGAGCAGTAATGGATATGATCTGGTCAGGTTGGAAGCCTGGTATTCCATGAACACTACAGCAAAAATGACAACAAGAGTTTTAATTAATAAGGATAAAGGAGCATTACGAGACTACACTCATGGGGGGGGGAGGGAGGGTATATCAGAAGACGATTATATTGGAAAAATAGTACCAGGCGATATAAAGATTGTCAGTACACAAACTTGAGTACCTCACAGAACAACATCAAAAACAATACCATTGCTATGTGGATAGCAAGCAAAATACGGTAAAGTCAGGTCACACTGTCAAACTGTATTGTAGTTATTATGTCAGTATTAAAAGCCACAGGAATATACTACAGCATGTGTGAAGTCCATCTCTCTTTTTTTTTTTTTTGCATAGTATGCTGTGTGCATTTATTTCCCAATACACTGGCCCATTAGCCCATTTTGACTCACTTACCTTGTACTCTACAGATTAATATGGGGAATAAAAGTAAAGGGGGGGAACAGTGAGTCTATCGGGAATTGATTGTTGACAATGTTACCCAACTCTCTTCGTATAAAGGGGATCCACCTATTCATGTACCTGCACATTAAATGTGTATATGCAAATATTCTCTGTCCGGATTTCTGTATAAGTCCGGATTTTTCATTCATTACTCCAGAATTCCGCACCTTATTACCTATGTGCACTGGTCATAGTTGTTGAAGAAAACCTGATTTTCCTGTTGTTTTTGCCAAACAGTACCTGGCCAAAAACTCAGATCCAGGTTCAGGCTCACTTGAGCTCTAGTTTTTTATTACAGGACTTCTACATAACACTTATGCCGATTCCTATATACATTTCTATTACAGGATTTCTGAACACATCCCCAAGTCAAGATTCCCACCTGAACTCTATCAAGATTCCTGCATATATACATATATGATATCCATATACCAGAATCCCTGCACCTACTGTATATCCCCACTTCTAGCACTATACCCTTATATCAGAATTCAAACACACACCTATAGTATGTCCAAGTTCAGTGGAAGTTAGTGAAGTATTCTAAGGGAATCAGTGCAAGCTTTCCTGTGGTGCAAACCCAGGATGTGTAGGTAGCTAGTTGCTTCCATTCAAAAGTTATTCAAGTTTTTCTTGTGGCCAACTCAACTGGACATATTTGAGTTAAACATGCACTCACATCATAAACTGCTTCTGCCACTCTCTGCGAGGGTCCACAATGGCATGGAAGAAAGCAGCTCCGTAGGACAGCGAAGTGATAATGGCTTTCGTGTTCTCTTTGGAAGGTGACCACTGAAACTGTGAATTGGCAGTGTGTGTGTGTGCATGCATTGATATAGAAACAAGTGAAGTTAGGTGTCTCTCGAATTTTAGTACTAACTGGATAGTTTATCAACATAATTCACATTAATTATGAACCCATTTATTTTGATGTGATACTAATCCATAAGATAATAAAACCATTGTAATTAAGTAATAGATGATAGATAGAAAGGCAGACACATAGACAGACAGACTGGCAAACAGGCAGACACAGACAGAAAAAAAGAGATGAAAAACAGACAGAAAGACAGATGCAAATTAAAATGAAATAATAAAATTGTATAAACAAGTAACAAAAACAATAACAAATAAACTAACTCGTGCTGACTATTCAGTGGATAAGCAGCTACTTAGCCCAGTAAATGAGCCATCTTGGTAGCGTGCGTATACAAACCATATACAATATATACATCATCAACATCTTTCAAAAATCCATGTATAGACAGCACACACATGCTCGGCACATAATCATGACTTTCTTAACCTATAATATATGAATGGCAGTAGCCACTCGTCCAACAAAGTTCTACTCAGCAAGATAACTGCTGGTTATGTCAATACAAACCATTCACTCCTTACAATCGCTTCAAAATGGTGTTTTGACAACACTGCTAGACCCGGGATACTTCAATGTGACCAGTAACCTGGGATACTTTAGTGTGACTACTAGACCCGGGATACTTCAGTGTGACTACTAGGGATACACTTCAGTGTGACTACTAGGCCCGGGATACTTCAGTGTGACTACTAGACCCGGGATACTTCAGTGTGACTACTAGGGATACACTTCAGTGTGACTACTAGGCCCGGGATACTTTAGTGTGACTACTAGACCCGGGATACTTCAGTGTGACTACTAGGGATACACTTCAGTGTGACTACTAGGCCCGGGATACTTCAGTGTGACTACTAGACCCGGGATACTTCAGTGTGACTACTAGATCAGGGATACTTCAATGTGACTACTAGATCAGGGATACTTCAATGTGACTACTAGACCCGGGATACTTCAGTACGACTACTGAATTTTATCACACTTATAAATACAATTTTAAAAAGGTGGAACACCACACGTTCAGCAGTGCTGGACTTAGCATTCCAAACGGCACATCCCAGCCACACCCACTAATCCCACCCAAGACAACTCATAGGCTCCTTATCCCCACCCATTGATCCCAAAAACCTTCATCTCTAGCCATAATTGACTTCTCAGCCCCACCTATTAGTCTTATCAAGACTACTTAGCCCAACCCACTACTTATACAGTGAACTCCGCCCATCATATCCACAGCCGCCAGACTTAAAACTAAGCCAAACCAAACCCTGGCCGACATATTTTGCAGTTCAGTTTCACTTTAAAATGAAAAGGTGCTCCAGCAACAGATGATCATTCACAAACTTACCATAGACAAAAGCTCTTCCAGCAGTTGAAGAAGTGCAGGTGTCAGAGCCTGAGCTTTAGCCTTGATCTGGGAGTAATTGAAAGGGTTCCCTCCGATCCTGGCCAGCACAAGGGTGGCAACACTGATCTGGTGGAGCAGGCTACTCTTCTGAGTGCTGAGCAATTCTGTGTGTTGCTTTAGTGCCAGCCTGTCCTTGAGATCAATCAGATGGTACTGCAACTCCACCAGCAAACCACTGGGGCGGTTGATCACCAACCATTCCTCCCCAGGCACATCAAAACTAGAACAAAAGTATAAAAAGGAAAGGGAAAAAAATCATTGTTATATTAATTTATTTCCTTTCAAGCCTGGTGGTGTTCTTGTACTATTTACAAGTTGCTACATGTATTAAAAGCTGTTTCCATATACTCTCTCTGTGGTCTATTGTTTCCTACGACACTTGGAGTAGCTTGGAGTATGTACCTTGTCAGATTTTCTTCATAACTCTAATACATACATGTTGCCGCCTTTAACAGCTACTATCTCCATACCATAAACAGACAAGTCCATTACATTTACTCTCAACCTTCAAATAAATCTTGTAGCTCACATCACAGTTATGGAATACAAATATGCATACATACATACTGTGCCTCTGTTGTGTTGTGCACAATTAGACAGAAGGAAAGTACAGAATATATGTGTACTATTAGCGTACACTTATTAAGTTGTACTAACACAGCAGTTTTTATGAGAGAATATTTCTTTGTAATTTCTAAACAGCAAGGTAAAATTCTATAACTTCATCAACTTGAACCTATGTACACATTCATTTTTAACTACTACGTTAATACTTATAAGTGAACATAATAATCTTATTTTTTTGAACTCATAGGCTCCTTATCCCCACCCATTGATCCCGTAGTATTGATGAAGTTTAATTTCATCAAGACGTTTCGGTTTCGAGAACTAATGAAGGCTTGTCGAAGCCGAAACATCTTGATAAAATTAAACTTCATCAATATTACGATAAGTTTAAAAAAAAAAGATTATGTTCACTTGAATCTATGTACATTAACCTGCAAATAACACCACTGCAAATATATTTCTGCACACACACACACAAAAACAACAACAACGCTCAACTTGATTTCAGTCGTACTAACATACCACACCAAGGCTTGTATTCTTTCTTATCACTTACAATGATCTATCTGCATGTGGAACATTCAAGTTCAAACTTAGGCTTACAACTTCTGCATCCCAGTTGAATAAGTCGACAGTTATCACGCGATAAAAAATTCATAGAATCATCTTAATAGTATAATAGTGGCCAACACTGCATAATGCGCTTACAAACATTTACATGCACATATATACAAACACCCATAACAACAACAACAATAACAACAATAATACTAATTACTTCTACTACTACTAATAATAAATAAAATCTATCATCCAACAAACAATTTTGTTAGATCATACACCACAAGCTGGTCACATGTTAATTTAAATAAACTTTGTTTTATCACAGAATACCAAGCATTCCCATATATACGAACAAACATACATGACCCTCATAGCCATTTGTAGAACCATATGCCAAATGTTCTCATTCTGCTTCAAATAGCCACTATTGTCTTTTCAACTCACGCAGTGCAAGGCTTGAGGTAGCCATAGCGATCACACGAGGAAGATATCATGTCAGTCTGACTCCAATGGCCAGTCTTGACCCAGGATTGGAGGTAAGCAGACAGAACAGACAATGCTGCCTCTTTCTCACCCCTGGCATTAGCTGATTGGTAAGCATCCCACTGGTTCCTAAAGTACACAGTTGAATGCAATTGACTTCAAAATAAATAAATAAATACATAAATAAATAGTCATGTGCCAATAGTAAAGTATGTAACATTTATATAGGAATTATTTCCAGTGATTGAAAATTCCATGATTCATATTTCCCCACTCCTTATAAAAATCTGACTTTGAATCCACAATCCAGTTATACTTTCATCATGAAGAAATTACATAAGGGCAGCATAACAGCTGAAACTACTACCACAAGTATAACTATGTAGCATAACTCGTTTACATGTTGACATTCAGAATGTCTATGCCACAGAAACAAAGAGAGTGAAGTGCCTCAAAATTGATACCATGCAGCAATGGATAAAAATTCCAGCTGCTCGAAACTTGATCAACAATCAATTGGTAAAGGACATTCTCTGCACTCAATGTGACTATGATGCCAAATTTACCTCTGTATTACGAAAATCACTAGCTAACTTGTTTGCAGAATTTGTCTACTGAACTTTAGGAGATTGGGCGTACTTTATATAAAACTTACTTGTCCATAGCTTTATTCTACGCCTGCTTCACAGCCTTGAACGGCTCGCACTTCAGACAGCTCTCACCAGACTGATAAGAAGCTGCATTTAGAATTCTTCCTAACAAACTTCGTCCCCACCCTTTTTTCTAACCCCTCTGCTTTCCAAAGAAAATAATGCGCGTGAGTTTACCCTCAATATTTTTTGACGTGTCATGTGATCGTCTCGCGGGTTTTGGGGGAAATGTTGTAAGCGATCGGAGATTGACTAATGTCACGGGCTAAATGCCCGGATGGCTTCTAAGATATGGAAGCTATGTCAGCGGAGATTGTATTCCTGGCTCTCTTCGAGGTGCGGCCTGCCGCTATGTATACTTGGAGTTATAGTAATGATCACTTCGGCATTTCAGTTCGGAGAGGTGCGTGCTCTAATCTTGGATAGCTGTGTAGCTCTAAGTCTTGCACACCTGGTGAGCCCTTCCCCCTCTTTTTGTTGTTCCACGTCCCAGGTGCTACTGGAATGGAGCAAGGAAAGATACGCAGTTCAGTTCAGTATTTATGCAGATAACATTGCTGGCAGGTCATTTGAGTATCAGTAAGTTGGATCTCCATATTTTTAACACTTTTAATAGGATAAATTATTAAATTGAATGTATGTGAATATATTTATAGCCTTAGCTCACCACTCCCCATAGACATTGTGTACACTTGGGTTAATGGCTCTGACCCAAAGCTACTCAAGGAAGTCAGGGAATTGAAGAAAACATTGGCTAGGTGAGTGATTTATGTTCTTACTCTATGCCATGGCGGCTGCTGTAGTAGTGTTGGACTATTTTCACATGCAAGTTCAAGACAACAACACAATGGGTGGTTTACAATCACCGTTGAGGCTTTGTGTCCTGTGGTTTACTGTATTGTATGGGCATGAATGGTTCTTTTGTATTTGATTGAAAGAGTATTAATTTATTTTTGAATACTGACAGTTCTTTCTTCCTTTCAGTAACTTGCTCTCATGACAGACCTGTACATTTTATTGTGAAATGTTCATACCTAGTAATAATCAGCTGTTGTAGCTACATATCAACCCACCTATGTGCTTTTTCTGACTAGGGATGAATTAAAGTTAGAGATTTAATCATTTATTTTTAATTAATTCGTATTTTATATTTAATCCTTTTTATATTTTGGAGATTTAATCCTTAATTTTATGAAAGTGAGATTTAATTAATTTTTAATTTTATGATTTAATCTTTGTTGTTGTTTTTTAAAATATAAATATTAAATTCTATTATTAATTAAGTGCACTATAAATTTGTTGATTGCGATTTTCTTATACTATGGGTTGGAATTTTCATTTTCACATAGTTGTTTACTTGTAGTATCCATCTTCGTTTGAAATACTTCCCATTTACTGTAATATTCTTGTACATACTTGTGACATGGCTAGATATTTGTAGAGATGAACTTATGGAGTATGCATATGAGAGTGTAAGTTCCTGGCATGTAAAAGATATAATTTGCTGATTATGCAAAACATTTAGAAGGAACTGTGCATCACTGAAGCACTGTTGACTCGGCCACAATTCTGTATAATATACTCAGACAAAAATAACATCTTCTAAGAGCATCTGAATATCCTGAAAGCTTCCCTCATTGAAACGGTGTTGTAGCAAATGTTGTTGATGTTATTTTAGAATGATATGTGGTGCTTTTGCTGTGTCGATATATCAGATAAAATATGATGTTTCTGGCACTACTTAGTGCAAAGCAGCTGTTTTTTTTATGAAGTGACAATATAACTTAACTAAATTAATACCTCTAGAGAAAATAAACTTTTAAGTGTTCGTATTTCTAAATGTGAGTGCTATTTTTTGTTCATGTTGTAGGAAGCAACCAGCCAGTAACGGTTCCAACTCTACCACTCTGCCTCCCCACAGCCTCTCCTGCCCCTTCCACCACTGCGTCCCTTGGCGAGCTCTAGTCATTGATGCATCAAACTGCACCCACTCTGCCACCATGCACAGCATAGGGAGTGTTTTCCCAGCACTAAGGGGACATGTTTTATCTCTGTCATTCTACATTGCAACTCAAGCACATGTCCCCATATACTTAGTGAGAATGGCATCTGAAGAAGCTGGTGAGTGGGTTATACTTTTTCTATAACCTTAGGTGTCTCCTCAGGATTTATTGTTTGTTTTTCTACTTGGTGTGTGTGTGTGTGCGCGTTTGTGTGTGCATCACAAAGCAATTTTAAACTAATTGACTTATAGTAGTAATACTAATTACTTGGGGCAATATTGCAGACCAGTACCAGATATGTGTTTAGCTATGGTTCTACTGGCCTTTTTTCTTTTTCTTTCTTTCTTTTTCTTTCTTTTTTTTTTCTTTTTTTTCTTTTTTAACCTTGGTGCTTATACAATGACTCTGCAGGATTTTCTCTGGGGGTGGGAGACACTGTGTGTACTTTATTATAGCCACACCCATTTTAAACCCATACTACTTTGATGCTCGCGCCTATATTAGAGTCTATATTGACTTGTGTTTGGTCACATGCATGGTTTTATAATGTTTTTACTCATCGAATTCAACTTTAGCTAAAGTTCCATATGCAACCGGCTATGAGAAAACCGACCGTTGTGACAAAATTTAAAAAATCGATTTTATTCGGTAATCCTCTAGTTTTAACGGGTCAAAAGCGCTTACTGTTCGTTCTTTAGCTTGGAGCGTCGGCTATACAAACACTCAGAAAACCATGCAGTTAGCTCCATCACAAAAATTAAACTCAAGAGAAAATCACATTTAAAGTTTTACGAATGATTTCCGTTCACGGACCGTTATACTATTACGAAAGAATTACGTAATGTTAATAAGATTTTACTGGGAAAAGTCGACCTCACGGCCCGAGTTTTTGTGCGTACTTATGGCTTACTGCTCCTCCAAGACTTCGTGAAAAAAGTTGGTAAGCTTTTAGGCTTTAGCTGCTAGTCATACTCGGTAAGCTAGAGTTTTTTTGCTGTAAGCTATTATTCCTTCAGCCATTTTTTCTTTAAGCGACCTGCATTCTCCAAATGTGCAGCTGGGTGCAATTTGCACGATAGACCGCCATAACTAAAACCCTTTTTTTTTTCCAAAGAAGCCTTCGCCCAAATCAGCTAAAATTTTAACCTGGGGTAGTTTGATAGTAAAGGTTTCAGGAAAAAAAAAATTTTTTTTTTTAATTTGAAAAAATTGAGGTAGATTGACTTTACCGCACATTTACTCGATTTTAATTTATTGTCACAACGGTCGATTTTCTCATAGCCGGTCACATATTAACTTCCTAAAATACTTGTTGGGGGGGGGGTCAACTTGCCTCTGTGTTAACTCCTGGTCTGTCTGTATAGACAGAACATAATTTATGCTGAATTTCTTAGTGTTTGCACCTGTCAGAATGTTAAGGTCTAGCTCAAGAATTTCTTCTTTATAATAATGTTGATAGGTATAGCCTATTGCTACCAGCACAGCCTACACTTTACTTAAAATCGGCTAAATGTCTGATGGTCATGAGTGATGATGTCCGCCATTAACCTGGCCATCTGCTCTAGTTAACTACAGCTGACATTTATGCTAAACTAAATATTGAATCATGGACATCCTGGTTTGCTTATCAAAGTGTGTTATTATTTTTACCTCCTTGTTTGTGGTTTCTAAGAGAAATTAACCGGGTTCCTAAGTTGTAGTTTGACAGTAAAGTCACATGGACGATATTCCCAGCACTTTCTGCTTTGTGGTCTTTGTTGACTTGTCTTTTCACACGACTCATAGTGACTTCATTTTTGAAGAACGGTTTGGTGGACACACGAGGGAACTCAGTGGGAATGACTCGCGGCTTCCTTACCTCAGAGCAGAACCTCCATGGATCCGTCATGATGGACGCCTTCCACATCGCTCTCTCTGACGGCATTCGCCCTCTCAACACCAGCAAGTTGTTCCGCAGGTGGATGGACACACACTTCAGCCGTAAAGTAGTTGAAGTACGTGTGCATGTATTTGCTTGTTTGATGAATGTGAATCATATTAGTGTTCTGATAATCCTTTCAGCCATATTAAGGGAACCTTGACCCATCTAAACAGTGATAGGTAAAGGGTCTGTCTCATTTGACTTCGAGTGTGTGGGGTTCCTTGGTGAGACTAGAGGTAGCTAAACATAGTGTGTGGATCTGACCAGGAGTTCACTTATTATTATTAAAACACATTGTGTGTGTATATTATTATTACTATTACTATTATTACAATGTATTATTATTATTATTATTCATGCCAGGCAGAGGTGAAGGACAACAGAACCGCTGTGGTAGGCCTCAAGTCCAAGAAGATGAGTTCTTCTTTTATCAACCACACCCATTTATTCTCGGGGGAGAAAGTCACCTTCTACCAAGCACACCTCATATGGCTGCCTTTCTCCTTGCCTGAGGTACGCATGTGTCTATGGGGGATGTCTAGCTGTTAGCTTCATCTCTATCTCACACCTTGCTCCTTATATAGAAAGATGGCAATCTTGAAAGGCCGGATATTGTCTCTGACAGTCGTTTCCAAGACAATGAGGAGCTACGCTACTCTCTGCGTTCTGTGGAGCGGTTTTCCCCGTGGGTGAGGCACATCTTTATTGTCACCAATGGGCAGATTCCATCCTGGCTCAACCTGGACAACCCTCGCATCACTTTGGTGACGCACCAGGTGAGCATGTGCAAACCAGTGTGTGCATGTGTGTGTAAAGCTAAAAAAGAAAGAGAAAGAAACAGAGAGAGAGAGAGAGAGAGAGAAAGGAGGAAATCACAGAAGTAGATAGTATGATAGAAGGAGGAGCAAGGAGGAAAAAAATTAGGAAGAGTAGAAAGTGGGATGACTGAGTCAAATAAAATCAGTCTAACCTAGCTCGAATTATCCTATGACAACACTTCACTGCTCTCATCTCTTTCTTTTACTGTCCCTTTACCTAATGTTACTCTGCATGCATATGCTACTGTTTGCAGGACATCTTTGTCAATAAGTCGCACTTGCCCACCTACAGTTCCCCAGCCATAGAAAGTCACTTGCATCGCATTCCAGGACTGGCCAAGTATTTCATCTACCTCAACGATGATGTCATGTTTGGAGATTACGTGTGGCCTGAAGACTTCTACACTCACGAGAGAGGCCAGAAGGTGGGCATCAGTTAGGGTCGTTTGTTCATTGTTGAGAAAGTATTTGTTCTTTTTCCCACGCTTGGGATAATTTTTCAATTCTGATAAATTTAGTTTGAGTTGTGAGAGTCCTTTTGCCGCATATGGAATGAAATTTTCTTCTTAAATACTGAGCTATTGTATATACCACTAATACCAACTACACCAGTAGCACTTGACATATTGCACAGTAAGAATGCAGTAGCATAATACTTTTATTCATGGCTACAGTTGGTTAAGGTTACAATCAGTTTCACTCTCCTGCTCTGTTTATTCCTGAACTATTTATTCCTGAACTATTTATTCCTGAACTATTTATTCCTGAACTGTCTCATTTTTGTATCCCCCACCTTTCTTTTTTTCCAGCTCTTCCTTCTTGAATCAAGGAGTCCTTTCTCCTCTTTATCTACCTCTCCTGCTTGTGAATCTTTCTGTCCTTCTATCATGATTGTGGACTTAGGCTAAGTGAAACTTTTAACTTCTGCTTTTCTACTTTCATCTTTCTTTTTGAAACTTACGCCGCCATTACTCGATGATTTGATTCCACCCACTTTTTAGTACAATCTTAATCGTTCCCTTTTTGCCCTCTCTTTCGTACTTTCTCCTTTTTCCACACCGCCTTTCCTCGTCGATTCCACCGATTAACCGCTTTTGCCTTCTCATTCAAATTTTTTAAAGCTCACGCCGCCTATCCTCGCCTGTGCCACCCGCTTTTTGTTGCAATTATAGTAATCACGTGCTACTGATCGTGACGACACTTTACCCACTATCCAGTTTGTCTGCCACTATCGTCTTCTTCGACTTATCGTTGTACCAGGTTAGGTAGCAAATAAATTCGCCTACCGGTAGTCTAGCGTAGCCAACCCCTTCACTTCTTTATAACTGCATTCTTGGTTTACTCGGTAATTCAGCGTTAGTTCACGAAAACCACACTCCTGTTTTTCTGCAACTCTCGCCTACTGTCCGTTTATTTTGTGCTGGATTTGGTTGCTAACCAGTTTTGTGTTGCGCTCTAGCTTTACCCGGTAATTTAAGCGCAAGTTCACGAGTATTGTGCGTCTGCGCGTTCTAGCTCATTAGCTCATGAATTATTCATGATTATGTACGTCGGCGGCGTCAGTCACGGGTATTATTATATAGATGACTACCATGTACTGTAATAGTGCAGTATATCAATATCTCAATTGATTTTTTGCAGTGTCGGCAGTTGTTGTTTAATGTGCATTTATTTGGTACAATAGGTGTATCTATCATGGCCAGTGCCCCACTGTGCTGAAGGTTGTCCTCCTAGTTGGATAAACGACAAGTATTGTGACTCAAACTGCAACAATTCCGCATGTGACTGGGATGGGAATGATTGTATTAATGCTACTAGACCTGGACCGTCCGGCGGCATAGGAGGACATCAATATCATGCAGGTAGTCTTGGCAACTAGGTCTAACTGATTGCGCAGTGTTTTGTTGTGTTTAAATTTTCAAGACTTCCGAGTTTAAAATTGATTTATTATAATTTATTTCATTGAATAGATTGTGAGTTGTAATTTAATTGTCCTTGTAGATGCCCGGGACTATTGCAATCAGGGCTGTCTGAATTCCTGGCTGGGTGATCGATATTGTGACACTGCTTGCCGGGTCTCCGACTGTGGCTATGATGCTGGCGACTGTGGTACGGAGAAGTGGGAGGAGCTACTGCAATTCAAGGTGTGCAGTATGTCCGATTCAGTGCAGTGATAATTAATTGTTGCTACTGATGCTCCACTTGTTGCCACTACACAGTCATGTGACAACTCGTGCCCATTCTTAGTCAGAGGGGGAAAAAGCTATTGAATTTCTCGTGATCTCTTTTTAAGAGGCATTTTGCCTCTCTGAAAATAATTTAAATAATTCCCCCCCCCCCCCCCCCCCCCTCCATTCCTCCCTGAAATTTTGTTCCCTGTATATTATTCACCCCCGAATTCATGAAAACTATTGCCTACTGTAAATTGTATTGAAGTTTCACCATTGTAAGCACCTTAAGTTCTTTGTCTCTCAATATTGAAAATGCATATTATGTACTTTATATACTAGCTTGAGCGCTCAGGGGAAAACTTTACAGTCCCCCTTGGCACCACGGCTCTGTTCTTCAACCTGACAGATGTCTTCCACAATGGCACTATCACTGAGGCCTACTACTCCCCCTGCAAACTTATCCGTACTGTTGTTGGCGCCAAAAAGTACTCGGCACTGGCTATTACTTTGGGAAGAAATGCCAACAGAACCACTGCCAATTTTACTCTTGTGGGCACATCTTCTGGACAGACAGTGGAAGTAAGATATCACTGTGTGGTCATTCCATGATATGTTTGTGGAATTCATAGTTGCCATTTTAATTTCTATGTTTAATTAAATGTTGTTGTTTTTTAGGCCTACTATAAGCATTGAAGTAATAGTTTAGATTTGAGAGAAAGTTTTAGTCAGACTGAGATTAAAATATGGTGGATCTACATATCCATTAAATGTTGAGTTTCATCTCGGATGTTTTCTTCTCTAGGTCAACTTCACTCTTACTGCTGACACAGTCACTCCAAACAAAACTCTTCTGGATCTCAAAGACAAACAACGCACTATTCCAGGAGCTGGCAATGATACTGCTTCCAAACAGGTATGATTACAGTCCTGAGCAATTATGCACTTGATGACACCTTTCCTAACCTTTTTTTTTACAGTTCTTGGAGGCTGTAGTATCCCATATGCAAAATAAAAACTCTATTAACTATTGGGTGGAAAAGAGGTAAGTCACAAACACTCTCTGTTTCAAGGAAATAGATCTTGTAGATGCTAAACTCATTTTACCCAATTGAACGTGATCTTACCACAAACCACAAAAACAACTCGGCTACAATTTTAATGAACGATTCATTCAAATGAATGTATAGTTATTTATTTATTTTTACATTACATTATTTAACGCATGGGCACTGAGTTACTAGTTGATTCTTACAACTTCTTTAGTAGTAGCCTTACAGTGACTGTTCTACTTTGACAGAACCCTGCCTCCATCTCATCCTTCTCCACGACCTACCATTCTTACTAACTACATTGTTTCTAATTCATCCTTACTTCCTGAAGAAGTCTTGCATCTTTTAGAGAAACTGGAGAAGGCGTGGCAAGATGGGGAGCTCACACAACGTGGGTATCTCCAACAAAAGGCTAAACTACTGGAGTACCACCTTAGTCTGGCCACACCCAATGGCACTCTGGAGTTCGGCCACACCCCTGGTAACCAGAAAAGTGAAAGAGGTAAGGTGGTGGAGAAGGAAGAAGTTGGTAAGGTGGGAGGAGGAGGAGGAGGGAAAGAACCCGTGAAGAATGTGAGAGCTGGAATGGAGAACAGGCACATTGAACTCAATAAAGTGGATGACAGACCAGCTAAGGGTCTATCCAGGAAACTGCTTGAAGTTACTATGGTATGTTGATTGGTGATGTGCACGTAATACATACACATACATATATATTTACTGTACAACATTGGATATTTTTCCTTGAGTATTTTCTCATCACACGAGGGTTCAATATCCTCCCTTATTGAAAACTGCATATTGAACACACCCGTGCGTAGTTCTGGACAACTGTATGTATTTTTTAATGTAATGGTGGAGTTACCTCTGAACAACAAGGCTTATGTGTGCTCTTAAAATGTATACCCAAAGTGTATGCTGACTCGTACAATAAGTATTATATACTTATATACACACAATATATTCATATATATAATATATAATATTGTTTTTAAGGAACCTCCTGTGCTGGAGTGGGTGGAGTCTCGGCGTAGGCTACCGTGGGAGAAACTTAAACTTTTCCCAGACACGCCTCCTTCACTTGATTTAGAGCATGATCAGTACACAGTAGAGAAATTCAAGTCCAGAAGGCTAATGGAAGAGATGACAGACACCTTTGCTGACTCCCTGCGCTATGTGAACCGTCTGTATACCAGAAAATATGGCCATGTGTCCAGAAAGGTTCCTTCTCACATGCCTCACTTCATCCAGAGGGAAGTGATGGAGTCCCTGCAAGAGAAGTTTCAAGAAGAGTTTGACATCACCAGCTCACACAAAGTTAGTCTTTCTTCCACTTGGATGCTGTTACTATGGTTGTTGTTCTACATGTAGTGTTGTTGCTTGTTTTTACTTTGGTAGCAGTGTTGTTGTTTTGTTTGTTGTAACTATTGTTGTAGTTGTTTTGTTTGTTGTAACTATTGTTGTTGTAGTTTTGTTTGTTATAACTATTGTTGTAGTTTTGTTTGTTGTAACTATTGTTGAGGTTGTTTTGTTTGTTGTAACTATTGTTGTGGTTGTTTTGTTTGTTGTAACTATTGTTGTGGTAGTTTTGTTTGTTGTAACTATTGTTGTGGTTGTTTTGTTTGTTGTAACTATTGTTGTGGTTGTTTTGTTTGTTGTAACTATTGTTGTGGTTGTTTTGTTTGTAACTATTGTTGTTGTAGTTTTGTTTGTTGTAACTATTGTTGTGGTTGTTTTGTTTGTTGTAACTTGTTGTGGTTGTTTTGTTTGTTGTAACTATTGTTGTGGTTGTTTTGTAAGGTTGGTCGCACAAGTGGCATTGTGAAGGTTATTTATAGTACACTGGCAAGCTCTGAGTTTTTAAGATGTGTACTACATTATTAAAATTCTTTATTTTGTAGTTTCGTATGTCTGACGACATGCAATTCTCCTTCTCTTACTTCTACTTCCTGATGGGTGAGAAAAAGACGCCAGACTTGGAGCAGTTTTATCACGAGTTGGATGTGGACAATTCTGGGTAAGAGGGGAGGGGAGAGGGGCTGAGACTACTGAGCATGCTCACTGTGAAATGTGGAGGCAGGGGGGCAGGCTGAGACTACTGAGCATGCTCACTGAAATGTGGGGGGAGGGGAGCAGGCTGAGACTACTGAGCATGCTCACTGAAATGTGGGGGTTTAGAGAGATGGTTATTCCTTGAAGTCTTACCTCACTCCCAGGGGTGTGCTACCACCAAAGCCTCAGTGAACAGTACTGTGAAACACTCCAGAGAGTTAATACATATGTAATAGAGTTCAATAAAAGTTGTATGACAGAGGCTACACAGAATGGAGGATAACTGAAGTAAGGCATGATAACAGTTTAAATTTAATCTCCATTCTGTGCCCAGCAACAGACCTACATAGTACATAAAACAAACAAACTCTGTGTTCACAATATCAATAAACACTGATGTACTGTGGATGCCAAACCCTACTGAGATCCAATACTCTCTTGTCTCTCCCTAACACATCTCCCTTCTTCCTCCTCCTCCTCCTGCAGTAACTGTCATGGCCCCATACACTTTATGATAAATAGGAACATAGTTCTGAAGCTACATGTAGTGCAGAGGGACATGTTATTATGTTCTTTGTGCTGGTGAGGAGCTGAGGCTCGATCATTCTCGCTATTGGCTACGATAAGTGGAGGAAAAAACTACTGAGGATGCTTATTAAATTGAGAAAGGGGAGGGGCTAAACTAGTCAGATGCATCACCTAATGTATGTACTAACATGTATTAATGCTTGTGTCTGTAGGATCCTGTCAGTGCGAGAGTTGCGCACGATGCTAGCTATCATGTCAAAGTTGCCCATCACCCACAAGGAAGTGAAGAATCTAGAAGACATGCTCGCCTCTTGCAATGACTCCTACAACGGAACTCGGCCAGTAGTATCTCAGGAGGACTACGCCCTGCATTATGACCCCATGCTGGTACAATAGTAGTCAGGGACAACGTGTGTAATGTAATATTATGTAGCACAATCCCTGTCGTCCACTTACCCACTGACCCTGTATAAAAGATACATATGTAGCTTTTCACACTTTTATGTATTTCTCAGCGGTTGGCATTATATAAAGTTATTCCTATCAGTAAGACTATGCTAGAGTACTATAGAAGTAAGCAGAACAAACTGAAGTGCAAACCCTCAGCGCTAGTTAGCTAGTATGATAAAGAAAATAATAACAAAGGAAAAGTGTAGAAACAAAAAAAAAAAAGAGAAGTGACATGAAGAGAGGCAGGAAAGAGAAAAAGATAATGAAGAGGGACAAAAGAAAGGAAGAAAAGAAAAAGGAAGAAGAAAGAAAGAAAAACAGTACACGAAAGAAAGAGGAAAAGAAAGGAAAAGGTAGGAAAGAAATAAAAACAGTAGGAAGAAAGAGGAAAATAAAGAAAAATAAGGCAAGAAGACAAAAGGAAAAAAAAAACAGGATGAAAAAAAAAGATGGAAAAAAAAAAGCGTCGACGATTCAAACCAGAGACTTTCAGGTTAGGTATTTGCTCACTCGACAACTACGCAATGCAACACCTCACGCTGAATGCATGTAATTGTTAGCTATTTAAAAGTGATTTGCAACCTGCAAGCTGGCTCACGTGACAAGCAAGTTTTTTAAGGGGTAGTTCCCCCTCTGTAAGTCTACGATCGCACGGCTCTGGAAAGACTCGCTTTTTTCTGGAAAATGAAGTCCAAAATCAAAATTCTGGCATATTAAAAGAACTTACTTCGTGAAATACTGCTGTTTGATGCCGCTTTCAGAGCCTGGCTGATTCCTACCTTTCAGAAGTGCCTGTTGACAGACAGAATGACACTAGGACTACTGTAACCCTCTTGCGCATGCGTGCTGAGGGTTAATAAGGATCACAAACCAGGTGACAGGCATTAGACATCTTTGTTAATTCATGACACATGGATGTGAGGATTTTTCATTCAGTCTAAAAGTGAAGTGCACCTGTGCATGTATGCAGCTGTTAGCTCCGTGACCCTTACAGCAAGTTTTAGTACGGACAGGTTCCTGTTTATTTTGGGAGAATTTATGTTGCACAGTTATCAATAGCTAACTCTGAATTTTAAGTGCTGGAGGCTTGCTCCAGTTAGTGCTGATTATGCGCCAGCATGTAGTATTGATGTTTGATAATTCTAATTTAGTTTGTGTGTGTGTGTGTGTGTGGTAGCCACTGGTAACTCTGGAGTTCACCACGAACTGTAGTGAGCTGGTGGAGAAGCTGAATGCCACTCAGACCAACTTCCATTCTTACAAATATGAGGAAATTGGGGAGGATTTGATTGGATTCAAGATGATCACAGAGAATGCCACTGAAGTAAGGTGTTATTGATGATGTAATGATCGATGTTGCTGTTTAAATGTATGCTAAGAAAGGACGAATTGCTATTGTGTAAAAGTAAATGATAATTCACATTTTATTTAATTGTCTTGATGTTAATTTTTTTTAATAATCCCATATTGGCCAAAAATTGAGTCCTCGTGTCTTATGATTGGCAAGCGAGCGAACCGAGTGAGACACTCTCAGGGGTAACACAATTAAAAATCGGGTAAAATTGTTTATGTATGTGTGTGGATGTACGTATGTCATTTTGTACTTTGACCCTCACATTTTTGTGTTTGCTTTGTAGTCTACCCCATTCCATACCTCCACTAAACTGAATCTTTTGGTTTGTGATCCAAGGAAATTTAATTGTTTACCCCTTTGTATTAGGTTGTTTCTAAATGCCACAAGACTCACTTAGATCTTAAAAACTTACTGTTAGACTCAACACTGTGCAGTAATTCTTTAGATCTTCTTGTTGTTTTTTTCAAGTCGCAATATGATGGCAAAATATTGCTATGTATTGAGACCCTTTACCAGACATAACTTAAAAACTCTGCTTTGTATTTGTTAGATAAATTATGGTCACAACGGTTACATACTTATAACTACTTTTAGAAATGGACTGATAGATACTTCTGAAGTGTTTCATTTGTGCACAGGCTCACTCGCCATTTGTGCTCAAGCACATCAGTGCTGGAGGCAAAATTCATAGTTGACCATCTGTTCCATTAGACCCCTCAGTTTATTATTCAAGCGCTGTGCATTTGTTGTGGATAGAATCAAATGTATTATTGGCTTACATGTTAGTTGTATTTAATGTTATAACGCATTGCTTTCAACACTAGCTGGTATGTGTGTGTGCATGTGTCAGGTGGTGATGATGTTGGATGAACTGAGAAAGAAGAAAAAGAAGTTTGTGTGTTTGAATGACAACATTGACCACAGCAAGCGTGGAGCAGAGATGGCTAAAGTTGTTTTGGTGGACTTCTATGAGTCTTTATTTCCTCTTCCTTCACAGTTTGAGCTCCCTAGTAACTATAGAAACAGGTTTCTGCACGTCCAGCAACTCAGAGACTGGTACGTCTGTTTGTGTGCCCATGATGAAAACCCTGTGCAGAAAAACAAAACACAGTTTATGCTATGCTAGACTAGACAATAAATAAGCCCCTTGTTCAAAGTAAAAAATTAATAAATTAATGAAATGTCAACTGCTTAATGTTGAAGAGTGACTTGATGATGTTTGTCTTTGTTTCATCACCTTGGTTGGTTGTTTTAAAGTTACTTTCACATTGTGTGAATGGTGGGTTACCAACAGTTTCATTATTTCACCGTGTGTGTGTGTGTGTGTGTGTGTGTGAGAGAGAGAGAGAGAGAGAAGAATGATTAGTCACTGGTCCTACTGATTCATGTGTGTAGGTTGCAGTTCAAGGGGAGGATGAATATGACCCTATACTTTGTTCTATTTCTAATTGTGTCTCTCTGTATCTACACCATATTTTATCACAAGGTAAGCATCACAAGTGTGTCTTCTTGTTGATACCTCTAATGTCTTCTTGTTGATACCTCTAATGTCTTCTTGTTGATACCTCTAATGTCTTCTTGTTGATACCTCTAATGTCTTCTTGTTGATACCTCTAATGTCTTCTTGTTGATACCTCTAACGTCTTCTTTAAAAAAAATGTTTTCATATGCTTAGATTTCCAGGTGGAAGAGAAGACTTACCAGGTCATTTCATAATTTATTTTCATCAAGAACGTGACAGCTGTTATTATTTATTATTTTTGTTGGCATTCTTCAATTGTTTTGCATCCTAATGATTTTGATTATGATAAAAATATTTTTTTTCTTTTAAAATATGTATGGCCAAATACGGAACTGGATCATTGCTCGCACTATTATAGCAACATTCATTATGATGGAATTTCCTAAGTATGTGTGACTGAAGGCAAACCAATGTAACACCAGGAATTGCTAGTACTTGGCTGCATGTGGTTAATCAGTGTAACACTGCCTACTCAAATTGAAGCACAGTTGATTTTTTTTTTTTTTTTTTACTAAAACAACCTTACCGAATTCAATTCCCAGAATAATTTTGATAGCAATTGATGATTTACAAGTGCTGTGAATGGACGTGCTTGTGTTGATACAACTTGGAAGGAGAATGCTGCCAAATAATTGATATCAATTTAAACTGATGAAATGTTAGAGAACTAGAGTGTGGTTGAGTCCTGCCCTACGTGAATAAAGTATCATAGTGTTGAATGAACAAGTCCAATGCCTTCCTCTCCTCCGGTAGCTTCTGCATGGCATCCATTTCCATGCCCATCTGAGGAGATCTCATGAGGGAAGGTGTGAACACCAACGCCAGATTCTTGGAGTCCATTCTGTTCTCACCTTTTTGCTGCTGTACCCTGCACATTGGAAGACGTAAAGATTGATAATGCTTCCATGTCATTAGCACTCTAGTAATCAGCATGCAAGGGTCAGAAACTAACAATCTAAAATGGCGTATAAGTGTTATTCACAAATTGATGGACTAATAGTATTCCTAGAGTGTGAACTAGAGATAGCAGAGGGAAGTGGGCAAGCACAACTTAATTAAAGTAGCATACTGGAACTTTAGGATGCATAGTAATAATAATAATAATAATAATGAAAGGTACACAAAAAAAATCAAGTTGCCAAGGTAAAGTGCATGTTGCAATGTGCCACTCCCACTGCCCCACCTTCCCTATGGTCTTACTGATGCAAGTGCCTCATGAGATGTTTCAGAGTGTTGTAATGAGAAGGAGGAAGCCGGTCCAGTGCCTTGCGCAACATGTCCAAACTCTCCCCAACTGAACCTGTCCGCACAGCTATCAAACAGAGATCGTAAGAATCAAATGTCACCAGAGGAATGGGGAGTTCGCGGAAGTACAGCTTCAGAGCACCGGTGAGGGCATGAATGTCTTCCACTTTCGATAGATCTGCAGACATATCTGGACACAAAGAGTTGCTTGTCATTCAAGGCATGCTGACTGACCATATTATTCTTGTAAATAATTAAAGTAGCACAACAACAAATTGTATTATGATATCTTTACCCACGGCAGGAGGCTCTCACTATTTAAAGAGTGACAGAGATATAACTATTCACTTGAGAAGATTAAGAAATGGAATAGACAAGAAACTTTGATGAGCTTGCTCAATAAGAAAAGTTTTAACTCGAGTCAGAAAGTGTTTTTAACACACTATTGCTTGAAAATGCAATAAGTTACATAAAGCAGGTTCCACATTCTGAGGCAAATTGAAGTTATTGATAAACTTGTTCTAAATGGCTGTCAAGAGCTTTGCTCTCCATGGAAAGTTTTCCCCTCCATACCTCTAATCTCTTCCACCTCAGTCAGAGTCTAGCTGGTGCAAACAAACTCTTCATCGACAGACAATAAAGAGGCGTAGTACTCTTTCATGGCAAGTGAATAAAAGGAAATGTAGCACCTAGTGGGAAGTATGCTACTGCACGTTGGAATTGATAGATTTTTTGGTGTTTCTTGGGGCTCTAGAATGTTGTTGATAAAGCAGGAAAAAGGTGTCAATTATTGTATTGCGTGTACAGTACAGGATGTTGATAAACTACAACTAATAACAAGCTAGATAACTAACACGCATGGCACAAACACACACATAAACATCGTAAGTACATAAGTGCATACAACATAAACGCCAGCAAGTGTTGATGGAAACATGGCATTTTGAGTTGTATTTGGAGGGAATTGCATTCAATTGAAAAAGGACTTTAGTTTGGATAACTGCACCATTACTTGAGAGCAAATATTCTCCAGAGACTTGCTCAAGCATCCCCAGGCCATGTTGCTTCCATTCGTCCCCAGGCCATGTTGCTAATAACCCTCCATTCATTCACTACTACAGTTTTCATAACTCCCACTCTCGCTATAACTAGAGATATAGATTGGAGGATTTCCCGACTTGCCGCATGAATTCTTTATTCTCTATTAGTAATACTGTCTCAGCACAGCTGCTATACCTGTGTCAATCTTGTGCTTGAGTCGAAGTATGTCATTCTTCTTGCCAGACATTCGATAGATACCTTCTACTTCAAGACCTGGAAAAAAACAACAACAACAAAAATGATGCAAATTAATAGCAACCTGAATAATACCAAAGTAATTCAGTATTTCCCTTAAAAATATCGTCCTTCTACTACACTTTCTACATTTTCCCCTAAAGATATATTACCAAAAACATAATATTTAAAATCTAAAATGAAATAAAGTAAGAAAATCCAATTGGACACTAACAACAATGGCTACTATTTCTCACCTCTTTGTTCTATTTCTTGGATAGTGTTTCTAACGAGAGAAGGCACCTTCTGCCCTTCCATGGTTACCAGAGTTGTCAAGTCTATCCCGTAAACTGAAAAAACCAAAGTTAAAATCACAGCAAGATTATAGCACTGACACCATAGATTGTGTGTGTGTGTGTGTGTGCATGTGTGTGTGTGTGTGCATACGTGTGTATGTGCATACGTGTGTATGTGTGTGTGTGTGATAATCTGGTATGAATATACTCTTATATTCACACAGAATTAACACTGCAGCGTACAGTTAATTACTATAGAGTGAGTCTCGTTACATTTGAATGGGTATGTTATCTGTAGAGAGTGCATCAATTCTAATGTCACACAGACTCAGTCACACAAACTTGGTCATAGCCCCATCACATGGCTCATTAGTCAGGGGGTGGGAAGATGCTTGGACAAAGTGGTGGTGCAATAGGTACAACGGGGTCACGATACTACCTGCCACTGAGTCTTATGTGGGACTTTAATGAGATGGTTTTATTGATATTAAAGAAAATATTACTATAAGACCAGTTTTTGCGGAGAGTGCAATAGCCACATACACATATTGGTCGTGTCAACGTGGAACTTAATTAGCTAATGATGGTTACCAAAAGCTAAATATATAGCTATAGCCTATAATACTAATTCAATGTCACTTAGCACCAGGCTGTGCCATGTTCTCACACCACTTGTACAGTGTGAGGACACACAGAAGTCCTACGACTGAGGAACATTCATCACAACTGCACATGGTCCAGGGAGATTCTAGAAAAGAAAAGGGAAGCTAAAATATGAGCGTCAGATTCTATTTTCACATGTCTAGACTTTTAACTTGCTCTGTGAAAACATACCATGTACCCAGCTCGACTCCATAACTTCTAATCACAGAATAATGCCTTCATCTCTTCAAGCACTAGAGGTATGTCTAAGAATATCACATCAAAAAATATTGGCTAAAGCACTTCGCTACATCACTGATAGCTTGACATGTAATGAGGCTAATAGAAATGTCTGTAATTTGTCCTTTTTACAAACAATTAGTAGTCTACAAAATGCCAAAGGATTCTATTTCTTCTTGCCCAACTCGCAGAATGTGTACGGAATTCACCGCAGAGGTTAGGCTATGATCTTGCTCAAACTCCGCTTTAACGTAATTTAGATTACAGGTAAGAGTATAGGAAAATTAAATTCCACAAATATTTTTCATTAATGAAATTTAAACTAATGGGTGGTCTTAAATCTAGAAACCTGAACAAAGAAGTGTCCAATATACACAGTATTTTAGGATTATATAGAGTTACTAAAATTGGATTAAATACTTACAAGAAAAAAATTTGCAAAATTATTATGAGTCAAAAATTCTCAGCATTGGACTCTTCTCAACTTTCCAATTAAATTTTTTTAAAATCTAATATAACGTTTTTTTATACACTGCTAGTACTAAGAATTATTGAAATGAGTGCACCAGTATCTTCCTTACAATTTTAAAAAATATGGCTACTAAAACGATTAGCGCAGAGTGAACTTCTTTTTTTTTTTTTTTTTTTTTTTTTTCATAGAACAGCTGGTTCACAAGCTCAGACTTCAAGAACTAGAAGATGAAAAAGCTGTGCACTCTGTGTTAACCTCATAGGAACTTGGAGGTTGTTGGGAATTGAGCTTCAGCTAGTACCATTAGTAACAGTAAGTCCAAATTTTTAGCACTTTTCTTTGCAGACTAATACTTTTTTTTTTTTTTTTTTGCATAATAGTAAATAGACTTGTCTTAACATGCTTTTAAAAATTCAATTCTTGCTGGAATGACTTAACAGGAAATAAATAAATAATTAAATAATAATATTTTTTCATGTTACCCGACTGGTCATTATAAATATAACAGAAAGAGACAATCATCCAAAGATTAATATAATTATTATTACATAGGTTGTCAATGCAGAAAAATACTGTTATAACTCAGTATGCTGTGGAGTTCTGATTCGAGTACTCCTATGTACTCAGCTTTTACAACAAGGCACATGCGGTAAGGTACTATCCAACTCCTCCTAGCTTACCTAGTCTGACTCCTTATTCCTCTCACCACATTATTTGTGATCGTGTCTTAGTGACAATACCAGTCCCTTGTTACGTATATATATGTCCACACATGCAACTAACTAAACCTTCTAATGATTGAAGATGCTCTTGTATCATTAACACGGCTACTAACGACAATAAATCACTGCAGTCTTGGTTTGCTTTCTCTGTTAAACCCCATAAGAGTATCACAACCTAAACAAGTCAATCATAAATAACACTTCTTGTAGCTCCTGGCCAAGTGTTTGCAAAACAATATCGAGGAGTTAAGCATAAATAATTAACACTGGAAAAACTAAACTCTTCACTGAAATACTATAACATATTGCAGTGAACTGAACACATCTCTCATTCATACCTACTAAAACAATGTTTTAAGGTACGACTACCTCATAATTCCAATATAATGTCAGGATAACTACTGTAATTTTCCCACACCCCCTTCTCCAGCAACAGGTTAGCACACAGTCACCATGTGAATAATTAATTCCTGAGCTTGTGTCACAATTTGTTGAGACTCATGGTAAGAATAAAGGACAAGAAGATGAAGAAGTTCTGTTTGTTTGTGCTGGCACAACAGCCAGAGAAGTCAAAGCAAAAAGCAAAGCAAGCACAATAAGCTACCTTTACTCTACTCATATCCAATACTTCAACTATTGGTATGTCTGGGAGCTACACATAATTGGTGGTACAGGAAAAGCAAACAATCCCAGGGCCAGTGGAAGCCTGACACAGTCATAAAGTTAATATGCACACTATTCTGAACCTGAGGTAGCAATTACTGAATTACTTCAATAATTAGTTATTGGATATTTTTATTCCTTTGATCAATCATACATAATTTTGAGCCCAGGAAGTAAGAGAATAAGTATAAGTTGGACAAGTCTAGAACACTATATGTTTGATAAGTGGTAAAGTGTGATGTAAACTCAAGTTCTTATTTCTATTTAACGGTAATTCTGAACTTAAATTCTACAGTTTGTTCGTGGTGTTGTATTTATGACTTGTCACATGTAAACCCAAGACCTTCTTACTGTTCCACACACCTTCCACCCTCCCTCAATTCATACCTCTCTTGACACGGTGATGTGAAGGAAGGCAGTCTCTGGCAGTGTCATCCTTGCATTGCTTATGTGCATTGTATCCACAATCTAAATCAACAGCAACAACAAAGTGTCATAACTACAAGAAATACAAACCTTAAGTGTGACTCGGCTACAATGATCATTAGCTGGATGAGCTAGTAACAGCAGCTTGAGAAATGCAGTGATTAAGTGCACAAAAAGAGAGGAAGCAATCAACTGAGTAATTTAAAAGGTTGAACTTCTCACTTTTATCTCATAACTCATGACTCTGTAGTCCTTCAGTATGTGAATCTCAAAGAGGCAGCATTTTAAGCATTTTATCAGACTAAGAACTCAAACATTTTTATGTCTTTACTTCATTTTACAGAAAAGTGAGGGTAATAAGTGGAAAATGAAGCATAATTGGCCCAGGTCTATTGAGGACTCACACTGGTGGTGGTTAAAACTAGAAAATATTTCTTACCTCTGCACTTGTAACCTTGGTTACGCAATCCCCACATGAAATTTCTGCAGTAGTCACACCATGACATTATGCCTATATAATTGTGAAGCTGAACACACACACATACACACAAAACAACAGCATTGAATTATGGTTACACAAACCATGCTAGAAACTCAATAGAGTAAAGGGGAATTGGGAATTAACTTTCAGGATGCAAAAATGTTTTACTAAAAACTAGACATCTTCTCACAACACCTTGCCATGATACAGTCTTTCATTAACCTTCAGCATGCATGCGCGAGAGGGTTACAGTAGTCTCTTTGTCTGTGTGTCACTGTGTGTGTGTGTCATTCAACAACGGATCTCGAAGACAACGGCCTTCCGGGCTCTGAAACGATGTAGAGATAGAGAAATTTGCAAAGTAAGTCCCTTTAATGTGCTAGAATTTTTTGTTTGACTTAGTTTTCAAGAAAAAGCTAGTCGATTTTAGCCGTACGTACGATCATTGTGCTATTGCACTACCGGTAACTCCCCTTTACCGCACGTTATAATCACGTGAGCTGAAAATTGCAGCTAGAGAGTGGCCGGCCGGCTTGTACTGCTGTTACAATTGTCGCGCTTCACGCGTGTAAGGAGGCTAGAGTCGAGTTATATACCGCGGAGCTGATCTGTTTTAACCTAGAGGCGTTCCCTTCGCTCCGTTGTTTGCTTCTTTCTTTGTATCGTCGTAAGTAGCAACTGTCTGTGTGTAAATGCTAAAGGTTTGAAATGATTTTTAACAGACGTTCGCTTCTACTGCTGATCTCTGCAACGGAGAGGGGTTCACCATGCAGCCCTTATTGCATTATTTCCTAGCAAGCTACATAGCACTATCATGTGGTTTAATCCTACCCTGTGGCATCTATTTAATTGATTGAGGTAATCTGGTGGACATACGCTGAGGGTTTGCACCTCCTGGTGCTTCATTTATTCAAGAGTGACCAAACCACACATACACACTGATGATCTCTCTCTCCCCACCTCCATGTAACAACAAACTACTACACATATCTGCTTAATGGCTTCAAATTATGACTTCAAATTCCCACCGC